>Ga0207695_10000064_pt1 | contig 346010 bp, 332 predicted proteins | sample KBSC54metaG_FD_184354 | JGI IMG/M metagenome (GOLD analysis project Ga0207695, IMG submission 184354) | Corn rhizosphere microbial communities from Kellogg Biological Station, Michigan, USA - KBS C5-4 metaG (SPAdes) (version 2) | ecosystem: Host-associated > Plants > Roots > Rhizosphere >...
ATTGCCGGCGGTGTTCACCTCTTCCCATTCCGAACAGAGAAGTTAAGCCCGCCATGGCCGATGGTACTGCACCAAAATGCGGGAGAGTAGGTAGCTGCCATATTTATTTAAAAGTCCTTTACATTCACTTGTAAAGGACTTTTTTCGTTTATGTAGGTTTTACCACGGAGGGCACGGAGATACACAAAGGGGCCTGTATTGCACCTGGCACGGAGGAATTACGTGGCAAGAACGTTAGCCGTTGTTGTGTCGCTGATCAACAACCGGGGCGTGGGACTAGGATGCGATGTTGTCTGAACTAAGATTTTAAGATAGAAGGATGCTAAGGTGTTGTGTGGAGTTGCTTGCAGGCGGCTATCCTTGCTGACAGAGGTAGTATGCGCAGATATAGTATATATAATGCTTAACCAGCTGGTGCATTTTTTTGAAGTGTCGAGGAAATGTTTTTTTAATCTACGATTTTTATCGTACGTTTGTATACGATTATTGTCGTAGATTGATGTAATAAACCAGACGAAGGAGAAGTCAATCGGTTTAATATTTAAAACGCTACTTGTATACAATGAGAAAAACTGCCTTATTACTCGTCTTGTGGCTTCAGGTAAGCCAGGTTGGTGCACAAATAAGTTATTCTAAAGAAACCCTTGAAAAAATAAAAGAAGTAGAGAACAACATAACAGGAAGAGTTATACTGAACAATGCTCCTCCAAGTACCATAGCTGAGCGGATGGCAAAATATAAAGTAAAAGGTATGAGTATTGCTGTTATTCATGATTATAAAATAGTATGGGCAAAAGGATATGGATGGGCTGATGAAGCAGAGAAAAGCCGAGTAACAACCGAAACATTATTCGAGCCCGGGTCTATAAGCAAATCGCTGAACGCAGTAGGCATTTTAAAACTAGCACAGGATAAAAAAGTTGACCTCTATACAGACATCAATACGTACTTAGCCTCTTGGAAATTTCCGTATGACTCACTTTCAAAAGGAAAAAAAATAACACTCGCCGAAATACTTAGTCATAACGCGGGATTATCAACGTATGGTTTCCCAGGGCGTACTATTAATGGTGCCATTCCAACGATTCCACAAGTATTAGATGGACTGCCACCCGCAGTAACACCAGCTGTGCGTAGTATGTTTGAGCCCGATTTAAAATATGAATATTCGGGTGGGGGTATCACTATTTCACAATTATTGCTTACTGATGTTACAGGGCAACTGTATGATGTATGGATGTATGAGAACGTTTTAAAGCCACTTGGAATGCTTAACAGTACTTATGCACAGCCACCGGCAAAAGATAAGCAGCATTTATGCGCATCGGGCTATTACGCTGATGGCGCAAGGGTTTTAAATAAATATCGCATTTATCCGGAACAAGCGGCTGCAGGTTTATGGACGACTCCCAGCGATCTGTGCAATTATATCATTGATATGCAATTGGCAAACCAAGGCAAACCATCTAAAGTATTGAGCCCGGAAATGGTGAAGCTGCATTTAACACCATACAATGACGGACCGGCAGCCATGGGGACTTTTTTTGACGATCGTAATGGCGCGAAGTATTTTCTGCATGATGCAAGCAATGATGGTTTTTGCGGACTATATGTTGCCAGCCTGGATAGCGGTGATGGCGTTGTTATTTTTTTAAATAGCAGCGATGCAAGGCTCTTGTTGGATGTACTAAATAGTGTTGCCAAAGCCTACAACTGGCAGAATTATTATAGCGAGCCACAAAAAAGGGAAACCGGGAAAGTGGTGGTTATTCCCGACAGCATTTTGAAAAAATATGAAGGGATTTATTTGTATGATCAATTATGGGCGGGTGTAGAAAAGAAGGATAATGAATACCAGTTTTATTCAGCAAATACCTATGCAAAAATGTATTTTACCAAGTCCACCAGTTTTTTTAATGAAGAGTTTCAAGCTGTAAAAGAATTTTTAAAAGATGAGAAAGGAAATGTAACCGGCTATACGCGCACCGTAGATGGGAATGCATATCCTAATGCCACAAAAATTATTAATCCGGATACGCTGATGCTGGAGAATAGTATGTTTGCAGACATAGGTTGGTATTTGCTGGAAGAAGGAAAATACACAGAGGCACTTGCTTACTATAAACGAGGTGTACAATTATATCCGGCTGATCTAAGTCTATTAATGAACATGGCGCATGTGTATTTATTTAACAAGGATTATAATAGTGCCATGGCTATTTATAAAGCGCACCTGAAGGATATCATAAATCCAGGTAATAGCTGGGAGAACCAGATGCAGAACGACCTGGTATACTTCAAAGAGCACCGATATAACGTGCAACTATTGGAAAAAGTTTTTTCAGAACTAAATATTAAAAGACCAATGGAACTATCGGACTGAGTAAATTTCAATATGGCATCGCTTCATACGATGAATGTGGCTGATGCACACAATTGTTTATGTAGTAGATGAGATCAAGTAACTATAAATCTTCTAAAAATGGGAAAGCATTACTTATACAAACAAATCTGCTGTATCATTTTATCGGCAGCATTTTTCTTTTCGTGCAGCGGACAGGTGCAAACCGGTAAATCAAAAACGATATCAACAGGGCAACCAAAACTAATGAGGACGCAGGGCACAAATGAATATGCAGGAGTTGGTTGTGGACTACAGGATAAAGCCGGAAATATTTGGTTTGGGACCGGCGGAGAAGGTGTTTATTGCTTTGATGGGAAAGCATTTAAAAATTTCACTTCCAAAGACGGCTTGCCTAGCAATATAGTTACATCGATCTTAGAAGATCAAGCAGGGAAGATATGGCTTGGCACCAATGCAGGCCTTTGTTGTTATGACCCATCGGTGCAGCAGGATGAAAAAGCTATATTTACCAATATTCCGATCGTTACCAAAGATGACAGTAGCTTATACACATTTGACGAGCGAAACTCAGCGAGTGATCATCCGACAATCACGCGGATTTTGCAAGATAAGACCGGGAAGGTATGGGTGGGTACAAGTAGTAACGGCGTTTATTACTATGACCATTCAACTACACCCGGTCAGATAAGGTTTACTCATTTTTTACATAATGATGATGTTATGAATAAGAGTAATCTTCGCCTTAATGCCGTTCAAGCTATTTTGGAAGATAAAAGCGGAAACATCTGGTTTGCTACCTGGTTTGAAGGCATATGTCGTTATGATGGTAAATCTATAATCAATTTTAAACCCAATGGAGAAGTATGGTTTGACGCGCTTTTAGAAGATAGAACAGGGAAGATCTGGATTGGTACAAGATTTCATGGTGCTTATTTTTATGACCCCTCGGCTGCCACCCGCACCGGACCTGGAATGTTCAGCAATATTTTTGCTGATGTAAAAATATTCAACGCCTGCTGTGTATGTGCTATTGCTGAAGATAAAGCGGGAAATATCTGGTTCGGGACACAGTTTGATGATCTGGCAACGAGGGATGATTTTGGAGGGGTATGGCGCTACACTCCATCCGCCTCGAAAGTAGATTCAAAGACTATTGTCAACTTTACAACAAAAGACGGGCTTAGCCATAATGGGGTTTTTAGCGTTACAGTAAACAAAGCCGGTGAACTTTGGTTCGGTACTTTAAACATGGGCTTATGCCGCTATGATGGTAAAACCATTACAAAGTTTTCTGAATAACTACCTCAAAAATAATGTTGATGGCAGATGTGCTGCGATTATAGCGGGGTAGCCTTTTCGATGAAGCTACATCATGTAAAGATTTGATTTAGAAAAATAAAATAATATTTTTTCTGAAAATGAAATCATTATGAGGAGAGTTTTATTAACGCTATCGGCATTTTTTTTGCAATATCCGCATGTAATAAATATGGGGATAAGCTCCAATTTGGTAATATGGATCTGTATTTTTCGGGAGATATAAAAAGTGAAACAAGACAATTATAGCTACCAACCTTGATGATATTGGTTTTGATAAAAGTAGCGAGCGAAAAAAAGTACAGTTTGTAAAAGTTGGTGACACCTACCAGTTCAGAGTAGTTGTGAATAAAGGTGAAGAAAATGATGACAACTATATTGCGCAATGTAAGAAATATGCTGAAGACATTTCCAGTATATCGCTGATCAATGCGCCTGTGGAGCTTTATTTCTGTGATGATGATTTCAAAACGATAAGATCTTTTCCGCAGAATTAAACAGATATAATAATACAATGGCGTTCCACAAAATGTGGTGAGCCATTGTTGTGAAACGGATATTTGGTAAACAATTTATTGTTTGAGTATCTTAAAGGCATTGACCTTTCCATTTGGTTCTATAGTTTGAAGCAAGTACAGGCCAGGTGCGAATAATGAAGTATTGATCGTTTGCTTGCCTGATACCGGTGCAGTATTATATACCTGACGACCGTTGATATCGTATATCCTGAGCGTAGTATTTTGAGGGGTCCCTGTAACTGTGATAGTTTGTGTAAAAGGGTTAGGGAATATGCTTGTGTTGATGGATGTTGTATTGTTTACAGAAGTAGTGGTGGTCGTATCAATGGTGACTGTAACAGTAAGACAAGTATCGGAATGAGCACCGCAGGCGTATACATTCAGGCATACATTATACGCGCCTGATGCAGTATAAGTGTGTATGGGATCGTAATAATTGGATGTTGTTCCATCACCGAATGTCCATACCAGGCTGTCTTCATCGCTTGTACTTTCATTTGTGCAATACAATGTACTGTCGATAAGGTTTACCATACCTGCCGCGAGTGGAGTTGTAATATAATATTCAAAAGCACCGATGTCGACCGTATCCTGATTTATTCTGTTATTGTCTGCAAGATCGGGCATGGTTGCTATATCGTTAATAGATGCATTGTCGCCGGCATTAATGGCAGGGGAGCCGCAACGAAGCGTAAGATTGCCATTAAGCGTATCGCTGAACTGAGGATAAATAAACTTATTGCCGCCCAGGTCACTACCCATGGCAGAAGAGAATGTTCCGTCTTCAGTTTCAATAATGCTGTTCTTTATATTACAGTGTATGTATGAAGTAGTACCTGTGTTGTAAATAATAGGTACAATAACCGGCACAGCATGATGCCAGAAAATACTGTTCTCAATATCAACCTGGAGGTAGGGAACGCCAAGATATGAGTTTGCAATATTTGTAAAACTTACCTGTCCGTAAGTGAAGTTTGGCAGCATGAGCGAACTGTTGTTAGCAAACTGCATATACATGGCGCAGTTTTCGGATACATTGTTGCTAACGTTACCGATATTGTTATCGTAAAAGGAACAATTTGTGATAAATACAGAATCCTGACAACCGCCGCCCATGCCTGTAGAAATAGTAGCCTGACCACTCATGTTATGCGAGAACGCACAATTTTGTACATACACATGGGCTTGGATCGCTGTATCGCCCAGTTCAGGACCATTAAACAAACAAACTATAACTGCACTTCCGCCGGAGTCGTTTGTGAAAGTGGAATGTGCAATATGGATCACAGGGGTAATAGGTGTGGTATAAGGATCAAAAAAGGAAAGTGATATTGCAGAACAATCACCGGCATTGCCAAGGAATTTATTGCCATCAAAAATGCAGCTATCTATTGAGGCGCTCATGGTGGGTGTAGTATATGGGTTTGGTGCAGTAATTTTTAACGCGACTGCAGGTGTGTTGCCATCATTAAATACATAGTCAACACCTCCGGGAGATACACTATCCTTAAGCATAGTAGCATTATGTGTAAAAGTGCACTGTGTGATGCCCGTATAATTGTTACCCATTTCGGCATCTATGTACATAGCCCCACCCACACCATAAGATGTATTGCCTATGAAGGTGCAATGATAATAACTATCAAGGGTATTTTCACCAATACCGGTAAGTGTATAAACAGCGCCACCACCAAAGCTGGTAATAGTATCGGTATTGTTATCCTGAAAAATGCAGTTTGTAAAGTGCGGCCCCATAACTGTATTACCGGAAGTGGCTGTATTATATACTGCACCCCCATGATCGCGTGCTGTATTGTTTCTGAAGGTGCAATTGATAATAGTTGGGCGTACCAATTTATATGACGCATAAGGATCATCGGTGCCCCCTGTTATGTACATTCCACCTCCACAGTTGCCGCAGGCTTCTGTACCATTTATGGCATTACCATTGCATATAGTGATGCCATCTATAATGGTTTGCTTAGTATTATTTTTTAGTGTTACTACATGATATGTATTGTCGGTACTATCCCCGGTAATGCCGATGTCGCCAGAGAAAATAGTGATGTTGTGTACCCAATCGCGCTCGCTGAGCGTAGTCTCCGTGCCGTTAAAGCCACCGTATACATGAATATCTACGGGAATGATAAATGATGAATCGCGCCCAATAACCGCGGGCTTGTATGTACCTGCTGCTATCCAGAATTCACTACCACCCGTAGCGGTAGCCATTACATTGCGGAGTTGTTGTGCATCGTACGCATCGCCCCAGCTAGTGCCATTCTTAGCACCTGAGCCTGCAGGTGTAACAAATATCTGTGCATGCGCAATAACTATTACACAGCATATAAGCAGCGTGATAAATATTTTTTTCATGAAGGAGTATTATACGGGATATAAGACCTTGATGAAAATGGAAAAGTTGGGTAGGGGGATGAGAAACTTGCAATACAAGTAAGTGGTGTAATGACTGACTGATATTTCATGTCTGTCTTTAATTTGTAGTTAAACACGTGCCATTTTATATTGCAGCACATAAGTGACAAAGTATGAGAGGTAGGGTATGAGAGACAGAATATGAGAGAAAGAGCATGGGAGACAGGGCATGCCCTGTCTCTACAGTGGTGGTGGTTTTCTATTTTACATTTATTACTTTTTCGGAGCGGGCGGTAATCTGACCGATTGACGTTGCAAACAGATCATGGTTTTTGAGTAAGACAGTGACCTCATTTACTGAATCGGGAGCAACGGCGATGAGCAGGCCGCCGTTGGTTTGCGGATCGGGGAGTAAGGAGAAGGCCTCCATGACGTTGACATCTGGGGCGAAGGATATTTTATCCCCGTAGCCATTCCAGTTTCTATACGTAGCATCGGGTACAATGCGCTGGGCAAGGTATTGGCGGACGCCATCCATGATGGGGAGTTGTCCGTAATAGAGTTCGGCAGAATTGCCGCTGCCTTCGGCCATCTCTATAAGGTGGCCTGCAAGCCCAAAGCCAGTGACATCGGTCATAGCTGTAACGCCGGATATTTGTGCCAGCTCTTTCCCGATCTTATTTAATTGTGTGAGTTGCGCGATGAGTGCATCATGATGTATGGCTTCGAGCACGCCTCTTTTCTGCGCGGTAGCTAGTATCCCTGTGCCGATTGGCTTCGTGAGAAAGAGCTGATCGCCTGCTTGTGCAGTGTTGTTCTTTTTCAGGTTTTCTATCAGGCACTGACCATTTACGGCAAGTCCGAATATAGGCTCAGTAGTATCGATGCTATGGCCACCGGCAAGTGGTATGCCTGCTTCGGCGCAGGTAGCGCGTGCGCCTTCCAACACCTGTTGCGCAAGCGCGACCGGCAATATATCAACGGGCCAGCCAAGAATGGCAATAGCCATGAATGGTGTGCCACCCATTGCATACACATCGCTGATAGCATTAGCTGCAGCTATACGGCCGAACTGAAATGCATCATCGACGATGGGCATAAAAAAATCAGTAGTAGAGATAAGGGCGGTACCATTGCCCATATCATAGACAGCGGCATCATCGGCAGAGTCGTTGCCAACAAGCAGGTTTGGGATCGGAGTTTGTGGTGTATCGGTATGGAGTATTTGCTGCAGCACTGCGGGCGCTATCTTACAACCGCAACCAGCACCTCGGGAATATTGTGTAAGCTTTATTTCGTGTAATGGCGTATCTATCATAAATGTTTTTTAGCAAGGAGATTTTGAGCGTTGATGACTGCATCTATCTGTGTGCATACATAGGTAGATAGCAGAGCATTTATGTCTGGCCGAATATGCAGGCCACTATAATAACATTTGTCGTAGTAAGTGAGCAGTATACCGAAGGCTTCTCTGAGATTGCCTTCGTTTAAATATGCGATAGCTGTTTTAGCATTAAGGCCTCCAAGCCGTTTTTGTATGCGGGTGATGGCTGCAGTGAGCTCTTCAGTAGTAAACTTACCGTAAGCTTCTGCAATAAATGCAAGACGTTCTGAGAAAGGGATGTCTAAGAAGCTTACAGGTGACCGCTGCATGGTTTCCCAAAGCGCGTTGGGTATATTGAGCTGACCGATGCGACGGCTTTCGTCTTCGATATAAACAGGTGAGCTGTTTATTTTGCTTAGTTGTAATGCAAGTATATTCTCGAACATTTCCTGTGTAGGCTGAGCGGGTTGCCCAAGGCCACCAAAGGCAGAGCCTTTGTGATGTGCAATTGCTTCAAGATCGATCGTGGCATGGCCTTGCTGTGACAGGGCATACAATAATTCCGTTTTGCCGGAACCAGTATAACCACCGATGACATTGAACTGCCAGGGTAAGGAAAATTGCTGTAACGACCAGTTGCGATAAGCCTTATATCCACCAACGAGTGTATACACTTTAAACCCGTACAGATCGAGCAGCCATGCTACGCCTGCGCTACGCATACCTCCGCGCCAGCAATGCACGAGCACCGTACGTGGCAGTGAGCCAGCAATGGCTTCTACCATTTCCACCAAAGCCCTCATTTTTACGCCAAAATAATCGAGACCGATCTTTATAGCATCTTCGCGACTTTGCTGCATGTATGCCGTGCCAACAACTTTGCGTTCATCGTCTGAGAAGAGTGGCAAGCTATGCGCGCCGGGTATGTGTGCATGTCCATATTCTGATGGACTGCGCACATCGAGTATGGGATGTGCACGCGCAAGGGTTAGAAACTGGTCAATGGGTACGGATTGCATTGAGCATGCAAGTTAGGCCGATTTTGTTGAAAGGTTAATTTGTTGAAAGGGTGGGGTATAATATTATCAAGCCCGTTCAGAATGGTTATGTGTGAATGAGAGAGACAAGCATGCTTTGTCTCTACAACGTATGAATTAGTAATTGGCTGTATTATATGGATTGCTGGACTTTCGATAGTCGCCGCGTTTCCATGCTTCGAAGAACTCTGCCCATGCGAGGGGGCTGAAAATTTGTTGCGGGCGCTGAATACCATAATAAATAGCATTCTGGGCTATCTGATTCTGGGCAATACCCTGCGCCTCGCGGCCATCTTTAGGTACGGTATATCTTAATGCTCGGAGGGTATATGCATCCGTGTTTCGGCGGGCCAATTCATATTGGTCGTCGGGTACCTGCCAGTGCTGGAAGGCATAGTCGAACTCACCTTTTGATGGTAAAGGGCGTATGATGGTTTCAGGAAGGTAGAAGGTATCCTGCACCATGAGCTGTATCATAGAAAAGTACCTGCCTTTAATATCAATTGGTACAGTAAACTCCTTCGAACGGCAACCTAAGGAGATGAATTGTAATGTATCGCCCTTATAACACACAATGCTGAATACCCCATTATACTCTGACTGAACGCCGCGGTTCTTATTCTTAACCTGCACCACAACACCCGGCACGGCACGGAGGCTATCGGCAGTCATAGTAACACCGTCTATCTGTATCACATTCTCAAATAACGACTGCGCACCGGTCTTATACCCCGTGCATACACAGCATATAACAGCAATAAATAATAAAAAATGCCTGCCTTTCATTCTGTACGAAGTTACGCCAATTGAGAGTTATTAAGAAACTGTACCACCATTGTTAAAATCAATGATTTACGTGCTCCGTTAATTCAACAAAGTAAGCAGGTTTAGCTTATTTTTGCACAGCCTTACAGGCACTTTAACAAAGGTTTATATGATAACAAAAGAAGCTATTTTAGAAGCGTTGAGCAATGTGCAGGAACCTGATCTGGGGAAAGATCTTGTGACGTTGAATATGGTAAAGGATGTTGTAGTGGAGGGTAAAAACGTATCATTTACAGTAGTGCTTACCACGCCTGCCTGCCCGCTGAAAGAAATGATAGAAAAGGCGTGCATTAACGCAGTGCATCATCTTGTAGATAAAGAAGCAGTTGTTACTGTAAACCTGACTGCGAATGTAAATACAAACAGAAAAGATAATAAATCTACATTGCCGGGTGTGAAGAACATCATTATGGTGGCGAGTGGCAAGGGTGGCGTAGGTAAATCGACAGTAGCTGTGAACCTGGCAATTGGGCTGGCGCAGGAAGGTGCAGCCGTGGGGTTGCTGGATGCGGATATATACGGCCCATCGATACCGATAATGCTGGGTATGCGTGACGAGCGCCCAAAGATGACAGAGATAAATGGCAAGGGCATGATAGTGCCGATAGAGCGATACGGTGTAAAGGCGATGTCGATAGGGCTGCTGGTGGATGAGAAGCAAGCGGTGGTGTGGCGCGGACCTATGGCAAGCTCTGCACTAAAACAATTTATAAGTGATGTGTACTGGCAGGAACTGGATTACCTGATCATAGATCTGCCACCGGGAACGGGTGACATACATCTGACACTGGTGCAGACAGTACCTGTGACGGGAGTGGTTATCGTATCTACACCTCAGGCGGTGGCTGCTGCAGATGCGCGCAAGGCGATCATGATGTTTAAGCAGCCACAGATAAATGTGCCGATACTGGGTATCATAGAGAACATGGCCTATTTTACGCCTGAAGAACTGCCGAATAATAAGTACTATATTTTTGGCAAGGGTGGGGCGCAAAAAATGGCGGAACAATTCGAGCTGCCATTCCTTGGGGAGATACCATTAGTACAAAGCATTCGTGAAGGTGGTGATAAGGGTGTGCCTGCGGTTATCAATGATGATATAGTATCACAACAAGTATTTGCAACACTTGCGCAAAAGGTGGCGCAGAATATAGCGATACGTAATGCTAATTTAGAGCCGACGAAGGTGGTGGCGATGGTAGAGTAGGACCCCTGATTTAGCTGATATACCTGATTAGAGATGATTTTTTGTCTGAACTAGGATTTTTAGATGGGAGGATTGTAAGATGATTTGCAAATTATGTGCCGGCGCTTTCAACTTCTTTCCTTTTAGGCTTTGCATTAATGGATAGTAGTGCGCTAATTATTACTACCATTAATGCTCCGATGACATTGAGCCAGAGGAATGAAACTACATCGAGGTTGTAGATGATAATGATGGTGAGCTCTGTGATAATGGCGGCGGTGAATACGGCTTTGCCCTGTGCGCGTTTAAGATAGAATGCTACAAGGAATATACCGAGTATAGTGCCGTAGAAAAGTGAGCCGAGCACATTTACGGCCTCAATGAGTGAGCCAAGCTTTGCGGCGAACATGGCCACGCAAATACAGAAAATACCCCACCCAAGTGTGTGCAGCCTGCCGAAACGCAATTCATCCTTTTCCGATAGTTTTTTACTGCTCATCATCTGTATGTCCATCAAAGAGCATGCGGTGAGTGAATTGAGCGCGGCTGATATGGAGCCCCATGATGCGAGTATAATAACCGCGAAGAGCAGGCCTACAATGCCGATCGGTAATGCGTTCTTTACAAAGTAGAGGAAGATGTAATTAGTGTCGTTCTTATCCGGGCTATAGTGATTACGGGTTATCTGCCGGGATACACTATCGCGGAGGGATTGTATCTCTTGCTGTGTCTGTTTGAATTGCGCGATGGATGGTGTTAGCTGCGGATCGGTCTCTGTTTTTCTTAGTGTTGCTATGTTCTTTGCCTCGGTCTGGTACTGCAGGTGCAGGGTGTTGTATTTTGCTTCAATGGCGGTAACGGTCTGCGGTTCGTTTTGCTTTAATGCATTATACGCTGCACTATTAAAATGCAGTGGTGCCGGGCTAAAACTATAGAAAGCAAATACCAGCGCACCAATAAGCAATATCAGGAACTGCATGGGGATCTTTATCAAGCCATTTAACAGTAAGCCACGCTTACTTTCCTTATCGCCTTTGGCGGTAATGTAGCGGCCTACCTGGCTCTGATCTGTGCCAAAGTAGGAGAGGGCTAAGAAGAAGCCACCGATAAGCCCGCTCCAGATATTGTATTTGTCTTTCCAGTCGAAATGTGTGGTGATGGCATTAAGCTTTCCAGACTTGCCTGCAATGTAGAGTGCATCACCAAGGCCCAATCCGGCCGGCAGTCTGTGTACCACGAGATAACCCGCAATACCCATAGAGCCGAGTATTATAAGGAACTGCAATTTTTGTGTATGTGCAATGGCCTTAGCGCCGCCTGTGTATGTGTAGATGAGCAACAGGCCACCCATTATGACATTAGTGAGGTAGATGTTCCAGCCGAGGATTGATGATAGTATAATGGCAGGTGCATAGATACTGATACCGGTTGATAGCCCACGTGATAGAAGAAATAGTGACGACGTAAGTAACCTTGTTCTCCTATCGAAACGCTGCTCCAAATATTCATAAGCAGTATAGACATTGAGCCTGCGAAAGATAGGTATAAAGGTGACACAGATAACGATCATGGCCAGTGGCAATCCGAAGTAGTACTGCACGAAGCGCATACCATCGGTATACGCCTGGCCCGGGGCTGAAAGAAATGTAATAGCGCTGGCCTGTGTAGCCATTACACCTAATAACACCACATACCACGGCATCTTTTTATCAGCAAGTAAATAGGAGTGTGCTCCCTGCTGGCCACGACCTTTGTAGAGGCCATAAGCGATCATTGCAAATAATGTGATGAGGAGGACGAACCAATCGGGTGTGCTCATTGCCAGTATTGTGTAAAGAGGTAATACAGGATAATTTGCACTACTAAGAATACACCTGACAGGATGTACCAGATCGTCCAGTTTTTTGTGTCAGGAATATTCATGCCTTGAAATTAAGGAATGAGTGGGATATGTAGGGCGTGGGCGATTGTTAAAGTTGGGTTAGAAGGAGATCGCAGATAAAAGTTGTTTACAGGCTTCTTTAACTAGTATGGGGCATTGCGCGTTTCAAACGCGTAGCCGAGGCATCCTCGTTACAGATGTAGACGAGTGCGGTTAAATCAGTGCGTATAATAGCTAACATGCTGACCACCGCCGAGGCCGCCTGAACCTTGACCGAAAAAAAGACTATCATTCCTCAATACGACGTAAGTAATATTTGCGCCAGAGGTTAAATAAGACATAAAGCCAATCGCAGGATATATCGCAACTCGCGAGTAGCCGTCATAAAACAAATTAGTTCCCCAGACGCTTAAATGGTAATCATCAATAACCGAAATCGTAAAGGTTGTATCGCTAAGGCTGTGGGGTGTCGATGTATCACCACCATAAAATGAAATATAGCCGCCTGTCCAGTGCCATGTGCCAGCAAATTTGGATAAGTCTGGTTTTATCTGTACAGGTTTTCGGGCAGTATTTGCGGTATCGCTATTAATAACTAATGTGACCGAAAAGGAGTCAGCGATCGTGAAAACATGATACGGGGCAGTGTCTGTAGATGTAGTGCCATCGCCAAAACTCCATTGGAAGTGACCTGTATCCGGTGCCGATGTATGGAACCAAATGGTATCGCCAATATTAAAGCCTCCTGTGCAGGAGATATTGTAAGCTGTGGCGGAGTCTATAGTAGTGGGGGTAGTAGTTTTGGTAATTTTAGCCGTGTCTGTATTTTTTTTACAACTATAAAATGTTTGTGTTGTAGCCAGTGATAATAATGCGACAATTATCCATTTAGTATTTGATAGAAGTTTCATAGAAGAGTATTATTTGTAATAAAGCTACAAATAATAATGTTATTAGGCAAGGAGTTAAAGATAGAAAGCAGAAATGAGATATAAAATAAAGAGGAGCGTAATACTCACGCTCCTCTTTGTTTTTAGTTCAATGCTTACTTATTTTCCTGCACTGAGCATATTCATAAATAGTCTTATGGCGCCTGCATTGCCTGATGGTAGCTGGCGGGAGAAGGATAGTGAGGTATAGATGTACGTCCCTTTACCATATTTGGTATAAAGCGTACCACCTGTTTTTGCATCTTCGCCTTCATCGTGCATGCTGAATAAAGTGTGGTAATGGTCATCCCACTTAGAGGCGAAGTATAGGCCGCGCTCCTGCACCCAGTTGCTGAAGTCTGCCTGCGTTATTTTGTTGGGGTAGTTGAGTAGTCTGTTGGTTGGATCTGTGAATGTGATGGCGGCATCTTCTTCGGTAACTCTATCATCTGATATAGTCAGCGGGTACGGGCCAAATTTTGTTGTTGAAAGGTCGACAAGGTTGTTGTACTGCATAACGAGTGTACCTCCATTTTGCACGTATTGGAATAAAACAGGGAGCCAGTACGGCATTTTTTTCTCCACACTTACCGCGCGTATACCTGTAATGATCGCATCATATTTTTTGAGCTTGGCGGCATCGGTGAAATCACTTTCTTTAAGTATATCGACTTCGAGGCCTGCAAGACGTAAGATAGATGGTATCATGTCTCCTGCGCCCTCTACATAGCCTATGCGTTTTGCAGTACACTTCCATGTAGGCTGCAGCACTTTTGCGTAGGGTGATGTGAAATATTGTAAAGTAGGAATGTGGTTATATTGGATGAGTTGTTGTGATTGATTGTAGGTCTTGCCATTGGCCTGTAAGGTAGCGGTAAGATAAAAGTCGTCTTTTGTTTTTGCAGCAGATTCAGGCAAATGAGCGTGTATGATCGTATCGGCATTGTTGCTGAAATTGAGGTTGGTAATAGTGCTGACAGGTGTGCCATTTTGTGAAATAACAAGGCTGCCATTATTTATCGCTTTAAAAGTATGCAGGTGAATGTCGGCATCTACAGAGCCATCTGCACGGGCTATAAGCAAGCTGGTAGTGAATGCTATGCTGGCATCGGGTACTATACGCAGCTGCTCTACAATATCGCCTTTTACTGGGTCGAGCTTCTTGAAAGATAGCGGTACCTGTACTGAAAGGGTTTGGCCTCCGATACTTAATTGTAATGTAGCATTCAGATTGTCGGGTGTTTCAGGCAAGCCGAGCAAGGTATCGTTTGGTATGGTAAACAGATCTTTATCTGTACTTGGTTCTGATAACCAATATGGCTGCGTAATGGGTGTATTTTGCGGAATGGTGATGGTATGCTCGAAGGTGAGTAATGTATCGAGTGATATATGCATATTGAGCGTCGTATCGCTGCCGGTCCAGTTGATGCTGTTAAGTATAATAGGTGTATGTGAGCGGGCTATTATATGTAATGTGAAGGGGAGGGTAGCACCAGCTACCGCTTGCGGCTGCTTTGCATAGATCTCAGTGAGCAGGCCGGTGCAGTCGAGTATTGCCTGGTCTATTTCACCTAACTTTTCTGTGCGCCAGTAATCATCTGCGACCTCCATTATCTTTTTGCGTACCTGCAGCAATGCCGGCAAGCTGGCATCAGGGTGGGTGAAGTCGAAATCAGCGGCTATCTGTTTAAGGTCGTCGCCAATATCTTTTCTGTCCACACGGGCCCAAGTGATGTCGATACCATCGAACAGAGAAGTGGTGAGGGTATCGCCATCTATCAGTTTAAAGTATTCTGTTTGCACACCTGCTACCATAGGCGTACCTGCACCCTGGCTTTTATGCACACTGCGGCTTTGGCCAGCCAGTTCTCCTGAGCCTTCGCCAAAGCCCGGCAAATATTGACCTACTGCTATTTTGAATTGATCTTCGGATGTGGTATTACGGTCGCCAAAGCGGTATGTATTCAATAATAAACGCTTGGGCTGCCATACAGGATAAGTATGCAATTGTTCTGTGTATTGCATTTTGTCGCCTGCCATTTTAAAAGCCTTTGCTGCGATGATGGCAGATGCCGCATGCTGTCCATGACCTGCCATAGTATTTGGCGGGAAACGGCATATAACCACGTCAGGGCGGAATTTACGCATTACCCATACCGCATCGTAGGTAAGGAGGTAGTCGTTCCAATGTTTGAACGTTTCCTGGTAGGTTTTTGAGAAGCCAAAATCTATGGCGCGGGAAAAGAATTGTTTTGCACCGTCTATCTTACGGGCTTCCATAAGCTCGTGTGTACGGATGAAACCAAGTGCAGCGCCCTGCTCGCTGCCAAGGATGTTTTGTCCGCCATCGCCACGGGTGAGGGAGAGGTAGGCAGTATTTATATTTTTATCATTGACGAGCCATGCCAAGAGACGGGTATTTTCATCATCGGGGTGGGCGGCTACATAGAGCACATTGACAAGGTGGCGAAGTTGCTCTATCTCGTGGTATATCTTAGTGGCATTGGCAGGGCGTACCTGCTGAGCGTTGCTTATAGTGGTGCCTGCAAGCAGGAAAAGGAATAATAGTTTGCGCATAGAATAAATTCTGGGCTAAAGTTAATGAGCAAACGGGGGAAGTGTGTAATTGGGTTATATATTATTTCTATGCCATTACCCCAAACCCCTGAAGAGGCTTTACATTATTGCTGGATATTGAGCTGAGTGGGTATATTCAGCAGTGAACAAGGTAGTGCGTTTTATGGATAATTTAATTTGATGCTAGCTGAAGGGGGGTAAACCACAAAGGGCACGAAGGGACACTAAGGCATTGCTGCGATGAGAGCACAAAGACCAAAATTACTATCATAATTCAGGCATCGCCTGAAAACAGAAGTGCCACACCGAAAGGAGGTGTGGCACTTCTGTAATGCAGGATATTGAGATCGTTGTAAATACTAATTGTCTTCGAGCTCTACTTTGTGAGTGCCTTTCTTGAGCTCGTTGATTATTTTTTCGTTGTTGTGTTTGTATTCACCTTCGAACGCGGAGCCTTTTGCTGCATCGATAGATTTCTGAGCAGCTGCAATGGCTGCATCTTTATTACCCAGTTTCTTTTCTATACGAGCCTTGAGGTACCACATAAAGAATGCCTTATCGTTTGTTTCGAGGGCTTTGTCTACATACATCTTAGCCTTGTCGAGGTTCTGATTTGTTTCATAGTAGTAGCTAGCAGCCTGGAAATAAGGAATGGAAGGCTTGTTGATAGCCTCGTCAATGCTTTTGTCAACGCGCTCTTCGTTGTGTGCGGTAACCGGTATTACCACCTTTGTTCTTTCCCACATCATTTCTATTTTGCAGGTAGAGAAAGTGATGTCGGTAATATTAATGGTGAACGTCTGGCATATGCCATCGATCATAGAAGTCTTTACTGAAAAGCGTGCTACATCAGCATCGGTATTATAACCGTCAGCACCCCAGTTGCCCGTACCATTGTTGAGGATTATCTCCCACTTGTCTTTGCCGGGTATTGTGTACAAGGCATATTCACCTGCCTTTACCTTCTGTCCGCCTATTTCCAGGTCTTCGCCTATTTTAATTTTTGTGGCAGCGTTAGCGCCTGTACGCCATACCTTGTTGAACGGCACAATATCGCCGAAAACTTTACGTCCGCGCATGCTCGGGCGGCTGTAAGCTATCTCTATGCTGGACAGAGAGAAATCCTGAGATATTTTTGCATTAGGACTAAGAGCGGGCAGCTTAAGCGGGCCCTGTGCCATAGCAGAGATAGTCGTAGCAAAAAAGAGTACGGAAAGAAAAAGGTATTTCATAAGTCGGTTTTTGATTTTAGGTTGTGAAATTACAAATATTTGTTTGAGGGCAATGATAATATTCTATAAAGCTATGGGAATGGCATACTTTTAGTATTATTTCTTGTTTTATATTATGTCTGTATCCATCCAGCAATTGCAGCAACTACGCATCTTTTATAATAGCGGTGCTACACGTACTTATGATTTTCGTAGGCAGCAGTTGGTAAAGCTGCAAAAAGCAATACGTAAGCATGAAGCCCAACTGCTCGACGCGTTGCAGAAAGACCTGCATAAATCAGCAGCGGAGGGAATGCTGACGGAAATAAGCTTTACGCTAACTGAAATAAGCTATGCACTAAAACACCTGCAGGGATGGATGAAGCCCGCTAATGTACCTAGTCCTTTTTTATCGTTCCCATCGAGCAGTAAGATGTTGAGAGACCCGTGGGGCGTGGCACTTATTATAGCACCATGGAATTATCCCGTGCAGCTATTATTAGGGCCGCTTGTAGGCGCAATTGCGGCTGGCAACTGTTGTGTGTTAAAACCATCAGAGCTGGCGCCTGCTACATCTGTAGCGCTGAAGAAACTATTGGAGGAAACCTTTGAGTCATCTTTTATCTGTGTGGCAGAGGGGGATGGAGCAGAAGTAGTACCGGCGCTTATTAACGGTTTTAGATTCGACCATATATTTTATACAGGTGGAGTGGTTGTGGGTAAGGAGATAGCCAAGATGGCTGCCGAGCAACTGATACCGACAGTACTGGAACTGGGCGGCAAAAGCCCATGTGTGGTGGATAAAGATGTGGATATAGACGTAGCGGCGAAACGAATAGTATGGGGGAAATTTATAAATGCAGGACAGACCTGTGTGGCGCCCGACTATGTACTGGTGCATGAAAGCAGGAAGAAAGAACTGGTGCAGCTGATGCAAAAGAATATGCAAGGTTTTTATGGCAATGATCCCAAAGCATCGCCTGATTATGGGCGTATTATTAATGATAAACGATTTAAGAAACTGGTTACTTATTTATCGCAGGGGAATGTGATAGATGGTGGGCAATACGATGTAGAAGACAAGTATATAGCGCCTACGCTTATGGACGGAATAGCGCCAGAGCAACCGGTAATGACTGAAGAGATATTCGGACCTATACTGCCGATATATACTTATAAAGACCACGATGAGGCACTCACTTTTATAGGCCGTAATCCTGATCCGCTGGCGTTCTATTTATTTACAAAAAATAATAAAGTGATTGCGAAGTATGAGGAGCAGCTGCCATTTGGCGGAGGCTGTATCAATAATACGCTGATGCACCTTGCTAATCCTGAATTGCCTTTTGGTGGTGTGGCTACGAGTGGGATAGGATCATATCATGGTAAGTTTGGGTTTGATACGTTTACTAGGAATAAGTCGGTATTGCAGACAGGAACCTGGATAGACCCCTCTATGAAGTACCCACCATACACGAAAAAGAAGATGGGATTGTTGAAGTGGTTTTTAGATTGATTAGCTGATGTGATTATTTGTTGATTAGCTAATTGTGCTAAAATAATTCCTCGGGTAAAATATTAACCGATTATTCTCTCGGCAGTCATCGTGTTTTTAGTAGATTTGCTCTATGCACATCGGATTATATTTTGGCAGCTTCAACCCTATACATACCGGCCATTTAATTGTAGCCAATCATGTTATTGAACATACAGAAGTAGATAAAATATGGTTTGTTGTGTCGCCGCATAACCCGTTAAAGGACTCTCATTCCTTACTAAACGAATATGACAGGTTGCACCTTGTAAACATGGCGATAGAGGATAACCCCAAATTCAGAGGTAGTAATGTGGAATTTCATCTACCCAAGCCATCTTACACGATCGATACGCTTACTTACCTGAGGGAGAAATTTCCACTGGAGCAGTTTTCGGTCATTATGGGAGCAGATAGTTTTCAAAATATACATAGGTGGAAGAATTTTGAACAACTCGTGGCGCAGTACTCCTTTATTATCTATAACAGGCCGGGCTTTGAAGTAGAAGATACTTATGGTGCGCGGATGACAGTACTGGACGCACCACTGCTGCACATATCATCGACCTACATACGCAGACAGATAAAGGAAAAGAAATCGATAAAGTATATAGTGCCTGATGCGGTGGAAAAGTACATAGACTCCCACAGGTATTATGCTAATAATAGCCATAAATGATTGACAGATAGCCTTAATCTAATCTGGCACGATATTTATTGTTATACCTTTGAAAAACCAATTTCAAAACACTTTTAAAAACTAACGTTATGGCAAAGGTAGGAAAGACCGTAGCTACACTACTTATAGGTGCAGCAGTAGGAGCCGCAGTAGGCTATGTATTAGCTACAGACAAAGAAACACGTCTGGAGGGCATGGATAAGCTTAAAAAAGGCTTAGGCTCAATTAAGGATAAATTTGCTAAGAAGGGCCGCGACCTGGAAGAAGAAATTTATCACTCATAATCCATCTCTCTGATGAGTTTGATCAGTAATTTAAAAGACAAAGTTGCCCAATATATTGACGTCTATGTAAGGTTGATAAAGATCAATTTTATAGGTAGAACGGCCAATCTATTGGGCTACTTCATGTTTGCTATTATAAGCCTGTTCCTGGTATTTTGTATCGTTCTGTTTGTCGGCTTTGGATTATCAGAGGTTTTCCAAGGAATGGGCGTAAGCAAGATGGCAGGCTTTTTCCTCACTGTGGCTTTTTATGTCTTACTGCTAATCATACTTATATTGTCGCGCAAACCGATAAGCCGCTTTTTTGCCAGTGGTGTAATAAACGTGCTGACGGAAGGTGATGACGAAGATGAGAATAAAGAAAAAGAAGAAGAATAACCTATGAGGCTGTACCCTAAAAGATTACGTGGCATAGAAGACCTGGAGCGGGAAAAAAGGCTGCTGCGAAAGGAAACCCGAGCACTGGATGCGGATGATACTTTTAGCCTTGAAGGGTTGATGAAGGGGGGGGATAGCAAGACGGGAAAGAAGAAAAAAAATAAAGAGCGTAAAGAAGCACCTCAAGAAGAAAAAGGCAGGCACCCACTACTCGGCCTTTTAGGTATAGATAATCCACTTGCTGAAATGGCAATGGGCTTTATACAAAGTAAACTTGCCGGCACCAAGGACGACCTTATGGCGAAGGTTGCCAAGAAGGGCAAAAATATACTGACATCTGCAGCTAAGGAGTTTATAGGTGGCTATCTGAAATGGGAAGCCATAGAACTATCTTACAAGGGTATTAAATACCTGGTAAATAAACAAAAGGAAAATAAGGAAGCAGAGAAGCCTCTGTGATTTCATCTGCTATCTGCAAATCCATTAGCGGAATCAATACCTTTACTACAGCAATACTACTGTAGTCTACATGACCATTTCTTTTACAAAGCCTGGCAAAGCCAGAGATATAACGCTTGTTTTTTTAATTGTGCTTGGAACGCTCGTATACCGGCGGCCAGATGCATTTACGCATCCACAGTTATGGGCGGAGGATGGCCCGTTGTATCTTCAACAAGTTGAACAATATGGATTTAAGTCGCTATTGATACCAGATGGTGGTTATTTGCATTTTGTGCCAAGGATTATTGCACTCTTTTGGAGTTTATTAAATGTGAGCTATTTCTATATCCCTGCATGTTATGTATACTCGGCATTCTTTTTTACTTTTTTTATAGCACTGAATATTTGGAAAACAGTAAACGCTTTAGGTATAAAGCATAAAATACTTTATGCAACTTCATTTTTGTTACTCCCGTTAGGCTCAGATATATTTATGAACCTTACCAACATCAATTGGATAGCATCTCTGTACCTGATAAATTTTTTGTTTGTTCGATACTCTGACAACAGTAATAAGAATCAATATCTAAATCTTATTGCTATTACTATCATTTCATTGTCTGGGCCTTTTTCAACGTTATTATCGCCAGTAGTTTTCTTGTCGATCATTATTGAACGCAAGAGCCTAACGGTAAAAAAAACGGTACCCTTATTTTTAATATTGATCGGAGGAATCATTCAATTTATCTACATCAAATTTATAGATCCGGGTATGTATAGAGGCGTACCCGGAACACCAGAGCAATACCATTTATTAATGCTCATTACAAACAATATGCGTGAGCTGCTATTTTTAGACTACAGGCATTTGCAATGGATATCGCCATTTATGGGAATGATTATTTGCGAAATAGTATTTGTTATATTGACTATCATCTTTATAAAAGCTTATCGCACTATAATTAATAAGCGAAAATATATGCTTGTATTGTATGCGATAATTGTGCTCTGTAGTTTTATACAAGCCTACTGGCCCAATGAATCAAAAGTATTGTGGGATAATCCCAGATATTATTTCATCCCTTTTACTTGCATTGGCTGGCTATTAATACTTGCTTTTGATAAGATAATAAGACCTGTTTATATAGGGGTATACCTATTATTTTTTTTATTGCAGCATAGATATATAGCGATGGTACTGCCAGATAAGGAGTGGAAAAAACAGATATCGGATTATTATGCCGGTAAAACAAGAGTCATAGAAATCAACCCTGACAAATGGAAAATTGAACTTCCTGAGCGTAAATGAGTGGCTTTATTGTCACTGAGATTTTCCGAAAATCTTGAAAAAACCTTTGGCAAACACGTGTGCGATAGTTATGAAAAATATCTTTACGTCAAGCCAGGCACTACGATTCTTAAGATAATAAATGTCCCACTGTACGCGTTTACGCAACTCCCTTTCAATGCTTATCTCACCAATATAGCCTTTTATCTGCGCCATACCAGTCATGCCGGGCTGAGCTTCATGCCGCAGATTGTAATAGGGTATCTGCTGTGCATAGTAGCGCGTATGATAAAGCATGTGCGGACGAGGGCCTACAATGCTCATATCACCTAACAATACATTGAAAAACTGAGGTAGCTCATCGATATGTGTATACCTTAAAAAACCTCCGATGGGTGTAACGCGTTTATCATCTGATGAAGCCTGTTTCGTATCGGCATCATCATTAACATACATTGTACGGAATTTATAACAGCTGAATTCGAGGCCTTGAAAACCCGTTCTTTTCTGCGTAAAAAATACAGGGCCTTTTGATGTGAGCTTTATAAGAATAGCAACAATAGGTAATAGTGGTAAGATCAGAAGGATAAATAAAGATGAAAAGCAAATGTCCATGAAACGTTTCATGGTGAAATAGTATGCCGGAGGCTCATAGACCATATAACGCTGGTTCATTTCACTAAACATATCCCTTATCTCGCTTATGTCTGAGACCGGCGCCTGCCACGGTGGTTGCCGGTAGGGAAGTTTAATTGAAATGTTTTGATCTATCATTACTTTATTGTTAGCAAAAATCGTACTAAATTTCTTGTTTTGCTCTTTTTTAACGTTAGATTGAAGAATTACGAGGAATTTTCAACCTTTCAAATAAAAATATAACTATTTTCTTGTGCATGTATGATAGGGCTAATTATAATTAATATAAAAGTGGTTCCTGTAGAACTATTCAAACGGAAAATATTGTTTGTAATTATAGAAGTTAATGCAGAAGTTATATTTCAAACCTTCCGCATGTTTATTTTATATTAACGCTAAATTCGTAAATGAGACTCAAGTTTGGGTTGTAAAAAGGATCAGCCTCTATATATTTCAACCACTTAGACCTGAATATAGCTTGGTCTTTCACATGTTGTGTATATCCGGCTTTACTACGCAAAGGATGCCCGCGGGTTGCAGATTCATAGTGATATAGCTCTACGTCGGGTGTATAAACGTTATAATATCCTCGTTCAAGTAGCTTCAGGCAGAAATCTATATCGTTGTATTCCACGCTAAGACTTTCATCGAAACCGCCTGCCTCGTCGAATATTTCTCTTCGACACATCATACATGCGGCGGTAACAGCAGAATAATTATTCAATGATAAAGCGTAATTAAAGTACCCTGCGCTTTTGCGATGGTGATTAATAAAAACGTGCTTTGCAGCTCCCCCAAATCCTAAAACAACCCCCGCATGCTGTATTAAATTATTAGGGTATAATAACTTCACCCCCACCGCACCTGTATATTTTCTTTGAGCAAATGATACCATTTGCTGCATCCAGCCTGCATGTATCACCTCTATATCATTATTAAGAAACAAGAGATATTTACCTGAGCTATTAGCAACACCCAGATTCATCAACCGTGAAAAATTAAATGGAAAATTTGCATCTATGCATTTAAACTTGCTGCCAAGAGCACTATTATATTTTGACACCAGGTCAAAAAAATCCTTAGAGGTACTATTGTTATTTAGTAAGACTATTTCGTAATCGGGATGGTTTGTTTTTTTAAGAATTGAATCTATTGTCTTTTTTAATAGGCTTGCCTGATCTTTTGAAGGAATAATTATACTTACCCTTGCCGCATCAATGTTTGTATATTTTATCCGGTAAGCACCTATCAGGTTAGGTATATCTTCTACTACGGCAGGAGTACCTCTGCGTATGAGCGCTTCTGTGATAGCCTTTCTCGCAGCAATATAGGCATAGGGTTTTGCATCCCCGTTTGCGGAAACCGATTGTTCATGTATGCGCCAATGGTATAACACCTTTGGTATATGACCTATTTTGTTCGTTAACTCAGTTGCACGAAGAATGAGGTCGTAGTCCTGGCTACCATCAAACCCTTCTCTAAAGCCGTTCAACTCATTAACTACATCCTGGGCAATAACGGTAACATGTCCAATATAGTTTCTGGACAATAAGTTATCAGGTGCCCAATCGGGTTTGAAATGAGGCTCAGAATAAATCCCGTTATCGTTTATCTTATCTTCGTCGGAGTATATTATTTTGATGTCTTTGTGTTCATTAATATACAAGGCGAGCTCAAAAAGGCAGTTTGGTGTTAACAGATCATCGTGATCCATAAACAAGTAAAAATCTCCAGTGGCAAGTGCAAGTGCAGAATTGGAGTTTGCGGATATGTGCCCGTTAGTGTTGCGAATAATAAATTTTATTCTCGCATCCTTATCTGCAAATTCTTTAAGCAAGGTGGCTATTTCCGGCTCAGGAGATCTGTCATCTGAAATACAAAGTTCCCAATGAATGTATTGCTGTGATATTACAGAGTCGATAGCTTCACGGAGAAACCTTACTGCGGGATTATACACCGGCATTATAATGCTAATGAGCGGTGTAGCCGTTAACTTTCCAATATTTGATTCGTACCGTTCCTTTAACCCCTTCTTGCTGAGGCGGCGAGAAATCCATTTATTATAACTGCGTGGATTCGTTCTGTCTCCGCGGAGTAAATGCTTTATGATCTTATCTTTCGTGAGCCTAAAGCCTGCGGGAGAAAATAGAAAAGATAAAAAATTCAGCACATTCTTAGACTTGCTATCTTCCGGATTGCCAATCTTTTTAACAAAAGCTGATATGCGCTTATCTAATCTCAATGGGTGTGTTTAAAATTTCTGTTTAAAATAATTGATTATATTTTTCGCATATCAGCGAGGCGGAGCCACGCTCTACAATTTTTCCCTGCTCTAAAAGGATGGCGGTATCGCATATTTTTGCTACATCATTGGGGAAGTGCGATACAAATAGAATGCTCTTGCCTTCATCTTTTATGCGATAGATACGTTCCATACATTTTGCCTGAAAGCCCTGGTCGCCTACAGCCAGTACTTCATCGATAATGAGAATATCTGCTTCGTTGGCCTGTGATATAGAAAATGCAAGCCTGGCCAACATACCGGACGAATATCTTTTTACGGGCATACACAGTACTTCTTCGCTAAGCTCCGCAAACTCCTTTACGCTTTCAACGGCATTTGTATTTTTTCTCCTAGTGCCATATAGCGACAACAAAAGCGATATGTTCTCGTATCCTGTAAGCTCTACCTCAAGCCCCGCACCGATGGCCAGTATAGGGGCAAATGTACCATTGACTTTTACCGAACCTTTCTGCGGCTTTATGAGGCCTGCTATAGTACGCAGTAATGTGCTTTTACCGGAGCCATTCCTGCCAAGGATACCCATGCTTTCGCCACGCTTTACCTCGAGTGAAATATCATCGAGTATCATCTTATTCTTAAAAGGATTCTTTCTTTGTGTGATAAGATCCTTTACAGAATGAATACCCACATTGTTTTGCCAGAAACTAACCGTGACATTTTGTAACTTAATAAGACTCTGCTCGCTATTCATACGCTTTAGATTGTGGATATGAATTGGTTTTTGAGCCTGTTAAAAACAAAAGAGCCGAGCAAATACATAAAGGTGGCAATGATAATACAATATATCCAGAGACGTATTGGCGGTGCACCCGCATCATAAAATACAGCACGTGCAAGTTTTATAAAGTAATAAACCGGATTGCATTTTATTATGAGGCGATAATGTGGTGGTATAAGCGTCTCGGGGTAGGCGATAGGAGTCAGGTAAAAAAGCGCGGGCTGCACTGTACCCCAGAGAATACCGATATCGCGAAAGAAAACGTTTAATGAAGACAACAGCAATGTGACCCCAAAGGTAAAAAAACCGAATAGTATAACGCAGGGTACTATAAGCAAGAGCTTGACATCGTAATGCAGCCCGAACCAGTACATAAGAATGAAAAATACAACAAGGCTTAGCAACAGGTTAAAAATCTCACCAATTATCTCGGCGAGGGGAAATAGTATGACCGGTATATTGAGTGATTTTATAAGGCCTGAGGACGCAATTATATTTGCGGTAGACTGGTTTGTAACATTTGCAAAAAAGAACCAGAATATAAGACCTGATGTGGCATAAAGAACATAGTTATTTACAGAATTGAACTGTGAACTGAAAATAACTACAAAGATAAGCAGGTATAAGAGCGGCTTAAAAAAGCCCCAGAAAAAGCCAATAAGAGAGCTTTTATATCTGAGTATTACATTTCGCTTGCTCAGCGCGTATAAACGATCTATACCTTGCACCTTATTATTTTTGGTAAATTACAGCCTGAACTATACTAAGCGTAGCAATTCTTTTTAAATGAAAATCTTTGTAAATGCCCGCTTTCTGACACAACCTGTAACGGGCGTGCAAAGGTATGCAATAGAATGCAGTAGACAAATTAAAAAAATACATACAGAATGCGTGTTTGTAGCACCGCACGACATTATTCATGAAGATATTGCAGCGGAGTTGGGTGCGGTAGTAATTGGGAAACATACGGGTCACAGATGGGAGCAAATGGATCTGCCTGTATACCTAAGGAATAATGGACGACCTCCATTATTCAACCCCGGCAATACTGCGCCACTTTTTTACAGCAACAACTATATAACCCTGCACGACCTTGCATTTTACATACACCCCGAATGGAATAGTAAATCATTCTCGGCATGGTATAATTTCCTTATCCCGCGGATAGTACTTAAGCGCAAAGGACTGTTTACAGTGAGTGAAACAGTGAAAAGGGAGATAAGCCAGACATATAAAATTGAAGAAAGCAATATTGGGGTGACATATAACGGCATAGGGCAAAATATGCTGCAAGCTGATAGGGAGACACAAAAAGAAAAGGTGATATTGGCGGTGGGGTCTTTTAATATGCGAAAGAACCATGGCAACCTGATAAAAGGATTTTTACAGAGTAAGCTGAAGGATACATATACATTAGCAATAGTAGGAGATAAGAGCCATGTATTTAGAGAAACAGGGCTTGACGAGGCTGCGATAGCCGGCAGTGGTGTGCGTATTATGCCGCATTTATCAGAAACAGAGCTGATAGATATGTACTGTAAGGCGGGAATAGTAGCATCGCTATCAACGTATGAAGGCTTTGGAATACCTATGCTGGAAGGGTTGTACTTCGGTTGTAAAGTAGTATGCTCTGATATACCTGTGTACCGGGAGCTGTATGATAAATATGCCTACTTTTGCAACGCGGAAAACATCACTGATATTGCCGAAGCGCTGCAAAAAACAGCAGAAAGCAAGGATGAAATTACAGCATGGGATATTGAGCAATTACAGATGAGGTATAATTATGCCACATCTGCAAAGACCATAGTTGAGAAGATACTTAGCAACAACCGATGAAATTAGCCTTTGTACATGATTGGTTCAACGTGAACGGCGGTGCTGAAAAAGTGGCGTCCGATATACTGGATCTGTACAAGCACAACGATATAACGGTTTATACAGCCTTCGACTCATTGTCTGAAAAAGATGAGGCGGAAGTGCTGAAGGGGAATAAGATAAAAAAATCGTTGCTGAACTATATACCGTTCCGCTCCAAAATATACCGGTATATGCTGCCACTGATGCCATGGATCATGAGCCGGTTTTACCTGAAGGATTACGATCTCATCATCTCGTCATCGCACGCTATAGCTAAGGGATGCAGGCAGGATAAAGATATACTGCATATTTGCTATTGCCATACCCCTATGCGTTATGTGTGGGATATGTATGAGGAGTATAAGGATACGCACAGTATGGGTGGTTCTTTTCTTTACAGAACACTGGTGAAATATATACGCAAGTGGGACCTGGAGTCATCAGACAATGTACATTATTATATAGCCAACTCGATAAATGTACAACAACGTATACTTAAGAACTATAACAGGGAGTCGGTAGTGATATACCCGCCGGTGAGGATAGATAAATTTGAGCTGAATGAGGCGCCGCGGAAGGATTATTATCTGTGTGTAGGCCGCTTTGTGCCGTATAAGAAGATGGACCTTGTGATGGAAGCCTTTAAACACATGCCCGATAAGAAGCTGATAATAATTGGTGAGGGGTATGGTTCGAAGCAGGCACATGACCTGATGGCTGCAGCGCCGAATATACAATGGCTGGGGTATGTGCCCGATGATGAAATGATACGGTATATACAAGAAGCCAAGGCATGCATCTTTGCTGCCAAGGAGGATTTTGGGATACTATGTGTGGAAGTGCAGGCGTGCGGTACACCTGTACTGGCACTGCGCTATGGCGGTTATTTAGAAACGGTGGAAGAGAATGTGACGGGATATATATATGACGAGCAGACAGAAGAAAGCATAATTGCTGTAGTAAACAAATTTGAGGAACATCCCCTCACCGACCATGCACGCATCCGGCAGAACTCATTGCGCTTTTCTGATGAACGGTTTACGAAGGAGTTTAGTGAGTATGTGACGAAGGTGTCTAAAGAATTCCATAACAACTAAGCAGTGTGAAATATACAGCGACCATAGACAAGTATGTAGCGCGGCTGCTAATGGTGTGCTTCTTTTTGCCGACCGGTGTACAGTCGGTCATCATGTTTACGTTCGCATTTTACTTTTTCTTCAGGTCGTTAAATGAAGGATACAGAGCTACAAGGCGAGACCTATTGATGGCGGCAGTACTAGGCGGTGGGTATCTTTTGTACCTGATCAACTATCCATTTGCCGATGCAGCAGGCAAGGCAGAGATAGCCACTATGCTAGAGCATAGAGCCACACTCCTATTGATGCCCTTTACGTTCGCATTCATCAGCCCCAAGCTACGGTTACAAATAAAAGAGCAACTACGGTTCTTTGTATATGGCACACTTATAGCCTGCCTGGTAGCGAATGTATGCTATGTCATTCATTACATACAAAGCGGTCAGCAGACGTTATCGCATGTGGACTACAGGATATACTTTGAAGATATTACCGATCTGCACCCAACGTATATATCGATGTACCTGTGTTTTTCGGTATGTATATTGTTGCTGACGTATCGTGTTACAGGGCAGTATGCAAGGGCGATGAAGTATATTTTCTTAATGGCGTGTTTTGTATTCCTGTTGCCACTGCTCGCAAAGGCACCTATCATAGCGTTGGGATTAATACTGATACATTATTTCTTTACACATCGCAAGGCGCTTAAAAAGCAAATAATAATCGCGCTTGTGGCGTTGTGTATCATTATTCCGTTGTGTTTTGTCATTCCTTTTACTGCGCAGCGAATTCAAGAGGTAACGCAGTTCGCACACCATAGTAAGACTGGCAATGCAGAGAATAATTCGCTGTACGCTCGGCAAATGATATGGGATGCAGATATGAGCCTACTTAGGGATAACTGGGTATGTGGAGTAGGGCCTGGGAGGTTACAGCCGATGCTGAATGAAAAATTTGCCGTTTACAGTAAGGAGCATAATATACCTGTTGCGGAGTATGGTTGTCACAATGAGTATATAACACAGTGGCTGAGTTTCGGATTGATAGGGATAGTGGTATTTGTGTGTGTGCTTGGAGTACAATTTGTGAGGGCATATAGAAGGCATAACTTATTATATAGTTACTTACTGGTGATCGTGAGCGTAACGTTCTTTACAGAAACGCTGCTGAGCAGAGAGCATGGGGTAACGTTCTATGCAATATTTACGGGACTGCTGTTCTTTATACACGGGCTTGAAGATTTAACCACAAAGGGCACGGAGGGGACACAAAGCGTTGCGGTCATATAGGGCACGGAGACCAAATATTGAATCGAAAAGTCGCTGAGGCGCTAAGCGTTGTGGCATTTTAGTGAGCTATAAAAAATAAGAACAGATACTATAAACAGTTGAGCCACACCTTAAAGGTGTGGCTCAACTGTTGTACTTAATATTGATTACAAAACTATCCTTGTTTTGCCGGTTTTGTTTTGAATTTATGGATGGCGTTGCGGGTAAAATCACTGAGTACCAGGCGGCCGCTGATAGCTGCGCGGTCTGATAAAAGCGTGTCCCAATTATCCGTTCCCTGCCAGAATATTTTTTTGAGCTGAGCCATTGCATCCGGGCTGCTGTGTGCGAGACGTTCTGCAAGGCTGCGTACTGAGTCATCAACTTCCTGTATGTTCTTGTGTATCTCTGAGTAGAGGCCATGTCTTTTGGCCCACTCTGCCGACCGCCATTCTGTGGCATCGATAGCAAGCTGAGAGAAACCAGAAACACCTATTTTGCGTTCTACAGCAGGGCCCACAACAAAGGGGCCTATACCTACCGCAAGTTCACTGAGCTTTACAGATGCATCGTCGCTGGCAATGGCATAGTCGCACGCGGCTATGATACCGACGCCACCGCCTACTGCCTTACCTTGTACGCGGCCTATGATGAGCTTGTGGCATTTGCGCATTGCATTGATAACGTGTGCGAAACCGCTGAAAAACTTCTTTCCTTCTGTTTCATTAGCAATAGCTATTAGCTCATCGAATGACGCACCGGCGCAAAACGCTTTTTCGCCGGAACTGCGCAGTACAATGACCTTCACGCGGTTATCGATACCAATGTCATTTATAGTTTTGGCAAGGTCTGTAAGTATAGTAGCCGGTAATGAGTTACTCGCGGGGTGGAAGAACTCTATAGTAGCTATACCATGTTCTATCTCATGGCTAACGTAGCCTTCGGGGTGCTGCATAAATGTGTGATTAGGATGCAAATATCCGTATTATTTTATTGATAATTTTAAGTAGCGTAAAAAAAGACGATGGTGTGGCAAATAAAAGGGTATTTATACAAGATATAGCGCTTATTTGGTAATTTTATAGGATGGATTATAATATCCCTGATGAGAAGCAGAACCAGGCAAATGAGCCATCTATGGGCTATGGTGCTATGAAGGGTATGAAACTTAGAATATTCCATTCGTGGGAGGAAATGACACAGGCGGAAATCGAAGCATCTTTAAAACAAACTCCAGAAGAGCGGATAAGGGAAACTGTGGAACTCATACTTCGTGTTTATGGTGTAACAAGGGAAGAATTGAGTAACAGAAAAGAAAAGCTAAAACTTACAATTACACGATACGAATGAATTTATTCATTGAACTACATCAGCAACTCATAAAAAGATTAATTGATAACCACGTCGAGTTCATTGTTATTGGTGGTTATTCAGTTATTTTTCATGGTTATAAAAGGACAACAGGAGATGTAGATATCTGGTTGAAACCGGACAATGAAAACAAAGTAAAGCTTTTACCTGTATTGAAATATTTCGGATTTGAGGATGAGGAATTAAATAGTATATCTGCCTTAGATTTTACAAAGCATTTGGCTTTTAGTATTGGAGAAGATCCTGTGAAAATGGATTTTCTAACCCGTATCAGTCTTGTCGACTATGAAGACGCTGACAAGCAAAAAATTATCGGAGATGTAGATGGGCTAAAAGTACCTTTCTTACACCTTAATCATCTCGTACTGTCTAAAATGAACACAGGTCGCTTAAAAGATAAAGCGGATATAGAGGCGTTACAACAAATGGATAAAAATAAAAAGTGAGTCAATTAAACGCTGACTCACTTTTTATAGCGACTTATTCATTTTATGCTTGATCTAACTTCCGGACCATCGTCAGTATCGTTGCTATCGCTACTGTTTCTCCTGTTTCATCGTAGACATCTACGAGCCATTTTACAATGCCCTTAGCTATGTCGTCATCGGTGCGTTTTTCCTGGTCTACTTTCTCTTTTACAGTGAGGCGTACACCTATTGTGGCACCGGGATATACTGGCTTTGTGAAACGGGCTTCATCGATACCATAGTTGAGCAATACAGGGCCTTTCTTAGCATCTACAAACAGACCCGCGGCTTTCGACAGTATAAAGTAGCCATGCGCCACACGCCTTTCGAAGATAGTTCCCTCGAGTGAAGTAGCATCCATGTGCGCGTAAAAATTGTCGCCGCTTACGTTGGCAAAGTTAGTAATGTCGGTTTCTGTAACGGTGTGTTTTGCAGTGGTAACGGTATCACCTATTTCCAGTTCTTCAAAATGTTTACGGAACGGGTGTACTTCTGTTTCGCGCTGTTTGCCACCTTGCTGATATACGTTTGTGATCTTTGTAAGTGTAGTAGGGGAGCCTTGTATAGCAGTACGCTGCAGATAATGCATAACACCACGCTTACCGCCCATCTCTTCACCACCACCAGCGCGGCCCGGGCCGCCATGTACCAATAATGGCAATGGTGAACCATGACCTGTGCTTTCTTTTGCGCAGTCGGCATTGAGTATAAGTATGCGGCCGTGCATGCTTGCAGCGCCCAGCACTATTTCTTTTGCTATATCATCATCGGCAGTAACGATAGAGGCTACGAGTGAGCCCTTGCCGAGCCTTGCAAGTGCAATAGCATCTTCTGTATCGTTGTACGGTATGATGGTAGATACAGGGCCAAAGGCTTCTATATTGTGGCAGTCGAGATTATTGAACGGGTCGCTGTTGAGGAATACAAGCGGTGGCAGGAAAGCGCCTTTCTCTTTGTCGGCACCTATCACCTCAAAATGATCCATATCACCTATGACGATAGTCTGTGCACGGCCAAGGAGCTGCACCTTGCTGCGTACCTCATTACGCTGTGCTATACCCGCCAGCGGGCCCATACGCACTTCTTTTAGCGAAGGGTCGCCAATGGTAGTGGTCTGTAAGCGTTTGCCAAGTGCTATCTGCACATCTTCAACACGATCGACAGGTACTATGATGCGACGGATGGCGGTACATTTTTGTCCTGCCTTGGTTGTCATTTCGCGCACCACTTCTTTTATGAAAATATCAAACTCTGGCATGCCGGGCTGCACATCTTTACCGAGGATGCAACAGTTTAGGGAATCGGCTTCCATGGTAAATGATACAGCTTCCTGAACAATGCGTGGATGCGATTTAAGGCTGCGGCCTGTATCGGCAGAGCCTGTGAACGTTATTACGTCCTCGCTTTGTACGGTATCAAGTATGCCACGGGCAGAACCGCATATAAGTTGCAGTGAGCCTGCGGGCAGTATGTTTGACTTTATGATCTCCTGGAAGACGGCTTCTGTAAGATAAGATGTAAGTGTGGCAGGTTTTACAATAGCAGGTACGCCTGCCAGCAGGTTCACCGATATTTTTTCGAGCATACCCCACACAGGGAAGTTGAACGCGTTGATATGTATGGCAACGCCCTCACGTGGCACCATGATATGCTGGCCTACGAAAGTGTTGTTTTTGGAAATCTTTGCAGTATCACCATCTACATAAAAACGCTCGTTAGGAAACTGGCGACGCAGACTAGCGTAAGAGAACAGGTTGCCTATGCCACCTTCTATATCCACCCAACTATCGGCACGGGTAGCGCCGGTAAGCGTGCTTATTTCGTAGAAAGATTCTTTGCGCTCCAGCAAATACATGGCTAATGCCTTGAGCATACGTCCACGTTCGTGAAAGGTAAGCTTGCGCAATGCGGGACCGCCTACCTTGCGGGCATAGTCCATCATGGCGCCAAAATCGAGGCCATCGCTGCTGGCGGTGTATATAGCATCTCCGGTGATGGCGTTAAAAAGCGTATCGCCTTCTTTTTTACCATTTACCCATTTACCTTCAGCGTAGTTCTTTAGTTGTGTTACAGACATAAGATATCCTTCTATGGATGCGCAATTTAATCAAAATTCAGGCGATTGAATTAAGTAAGTTAATATTGCTATATTGTTTCGGCCTATGAAAGAAGGAGTAAAAAATACAGGTAAGTTATTTGGCATATTTGCATGGCTTATAATGCTGTCGGGTATAGTGGTGCGGATAGCTGTATATCTGCAGAACAGAAACTTCTTTATTGATGAGGCAAATGTGGCCCGAAACGTTTATGAACGCGGTTTTGCAGGCCTGGCAAAGCCACTAAGCTACGAGCAATATGCCCCACCTGTGTTTATGTGGCTACTGAAGCTTAGCGGGGTGTTGTTTGGTTATGGAGAGTATGCTTTGAGATTATACCCTATTATAGCAGGCGTTGCCTCTGTCATTGCGTTATTCTATGTGCTAAAAGAGCTGATGCCGGGCAGAGCGCTGTGGTATCCGTTGCTATTGTTTTGTGTGGGGTTCATCTTCATTAAATATTCGTCTGAATTGAAGCAATATGTATCTGATGCATTGGTAACGTTGCTGTTAATATTACTTGCGTTAAAGACCGATATTTTTCAGAAAAGACAGGTCCAATTTATATTGCTATGGTGTATTGTGGGTTCTATAGCTATATGGCTGTCGATGCCTAGTGTATTTACTTTGGCGGGGATAGGTCTGTACTATATGTGCATCTGCCTGCAACGAAAAGACTATAAACGTTTGCTGCCGGTAATTTTAACCGGTGGTGTATGGATAGCTCAGTTTGCATTTTACTATATCGTTATCCTAAAGCCGCAGGCTAATACAGATTACCTCCAAAACTTCCACAGAGAATATTTCCTGATACTGATACCGAAGGGCTATGAAGAGATGAGGCATAACTGGGGCGTGATAAAGGAGCTTATCAATGAAGCGAGCGGATATGGCAAGGTGAACATCATTACCAATGGTTTACTAATCGTAGTTGGGCTGGTGTTTTTCATGAGGAGGAGCTTTGCTAAAAGCTTACTGATCATTGTCCCATTGGCGACGACCATGCTTGCAGCAGGGCTGCATCAATATTCCCTGATACCAAGAGTGGCTATATTTATGATGCCACTACTACTGATACTTATAGGCTATGGCTTAGAGCAGGTAATGAGCATTCGTTTTGTGATGCCTAAAGTGTTGGTGGCAGGAGTAGCATTGTATTGCGCGTATATATTCAGCTCGCTGAATATGCTGTATAAGCCACACCTTTTTGAACAGGTAACGGATGAATTTAGTTTCCTGCAGAAGCATGGCATAAAGGGTAGTGAGCTATATGTACATTGGGGTACAAAACCTGCTTACATATATTATACCGAGATAAACCCACGCAGACAGCAATGGCAAGACCTGGATAACGCACACCTGGTAGAGTGGTATACGAACTGGGATAGTACGGTGCAAAGTATACACGGACGTGCGGCATTTATTTATACAAGTCTGAGCCTTGAAGATGCGCGCAATTATAATACACAAGTGAAAAAATATATGGCCCTTACCGATAGCCTGGAGATAGAGGACGGCAGGAGGTATGCATATATTTATAGGTCTCTTTCAGATTCTACGAAGAGTAATGGGTTGCAATGACCTACGCCATTACGCCGAATTGGCGCAAGTGATGAATAGCATGCTTGTGTAGTAGCTGCACCTGCATATCTTTATCTAACTCGCCAAAGAACGGATTCGCTATTTTCTTAGCAGGGTCGTAGCCATATACTTCAAAAAAATGATCGATCTCTTGTTGTAGTTCCGCAATGGCTGCATCTTTAGTGGCATGCTTTGCGTCTGTGGGCGTATCAGGCATCAATACATTGGGTGTATTTTCCTGAAAAGGTTTTTCGCTTTGCAGGAAGGCCTGCATGCGGTGTATTTTATCTTCGGGTGTAACAACGGGCATAGGTTTCCAACCGCTGGCTATTTGTACGTACTCGGTCATGTGCTCTATCATCTGCAGCACATTCATTTTACCCCACTTACGTTGTGCATTCACATCGAGCTGCGACAATGTTTTTGTGTAGTCGTGTTTCAGAAAATGTGCTTTGCCGTGTATATCCTCCATTTTACAACAATTGTTTTATCAAAGATTCCTGTGTAATGCCTTCTGCTTCTGCCTTGTAGTTTCGTAATACGCGATGGCGTAGCACAGGCATTGCCATAGCACGTACATCTTCTATATCAGGTGAGTATTTGCCATTAAGTAATGCATGGCATTTAGCACCCAGTATCAGGTATTGCGATGCACGCGGGCCTGCGCCATAGGCTACATATTGTGTAGCGATAGGCGCTACGGTAGGTGATGAAGGACGGGTCTTTTGTACGAGGCCTACCGCATACTCTAATACATTATCGGGCACCGGCACACGGCGTACGAGCTCCTGAAACTGCAGGATGTCCTCGCCTGATAATACTTTTTGCAAGTCGGCGGTATTAGCGCCTGTTGTATTGCGAACAATAGTTACTTCTTCTGCAAAGCTTGGATAATCGAGCGTTATCTGGAACATGAAACGGTCGAGCTGTGCTTCCGGCAGGGGGTAGGTACCTTCCTGCTCTATAGGGTTTTGCGTAGCCAATACAAAGAATGGTGATGGCAACTTATACATTGTGCCGCCGGTAGTAACACTGCGTTCCTGCATAGCTTCGAGCAGGGCGGCCTGTGTTTTTGGCGGGGTACGGTTTATCTCATCGGCAAGTATAATATTGGCAAATATGGGGCCTTTTATAAACTGGAACTGGCGTTGCTCATTGAGTATTTCCGCACCGGTAATGTCGCTTGGCATAAGATCGGGAGTGAACTGTATGCGCTTGAAAGAAAGATCGAGCACATCAGACAGCGTTTTTACCAGTAATGTTTTTGCAAGACCGGGTACACCTACCAGCAGGCTATGACCATTGCATAAAATAGAGATAAGCAGCTTATTCACCACATCTTCCTGCCCTATGATCACCTTGCCTATCGTTTTGCGAATTGTTTCAAAACTTTCCTTCATGGCCTTCGCCGCCTCTATATCCGTAGCGTATTGCTGCATTATTTGTACTTATTTTATTTATAAACGTGAAAGTTCTATTATTTTGTATAAACAAACAAATTCTTATTATCATGGATGTAACCATCAGGCAGGCACAGCAACAAGTAGATGAGTGGATAAAAACAGTAGGGGTACGTTACTTTGGCGAGCTTACAAACCTGGGCATTCTTATGGAAGAGGTGGGTGAGCTATCGCGTATAATGGTGCGCAAATATGGGGAGCAATCCTTTAAGGAAAGCGATAAACAAACGGAGATGGCGGGCGAGATGGCTGATATATTATGGGTGCTGATGTGCCTTGCAAACCAAACAGGCGTAGATCTTACCGATGCCCTGGAAAAAAGCTTTGATAAAAAGAATGTACGCGATGCCACGCGTCACAAAAACAATGATAAACTGAAAAGTTAAAATTAAAAATGGCCTCGCACATACGAGGCCATTATAGTTTTCAAGGTGAAAGGTAATGTCTTATTTGATAACGCTCATCTTACCTGCAAGGTTACCACCCTGCGCTGTGTGCACGAGATACAGGTAGTCGCCTGAAGGCAATGCACTTGTTGTTACGGGGATTATATGGTCGCCTGCGGCAAGGTTATTCTGATTGATCGTATTGATAACGCGGCCGGTCATGTCTGTGATCTGTATCGTTACATCAGTTGCAGTTGCAAGCGAGAACTTAATGTTAGTGCTGTTTACTGCAGGGTTAGGGTAGTTGCCAAAGAATGTAAGGCCATTCTTTGTAACGCTGCTAACGCCTGTAGGGCCATGTATTATTACTACAGGGAAAATGAACAGGTTGTTAGATATCTGAAAATTTCCAGTAGCATTGTCGAGCCATGAAAAATCAGAAATCTGTGTTGCGTTCTGTACATTAATGATCGTATCAGCGCCTGATAAGTATGCAATAGGACTTGTTCTTTCACCAATTAATGACGTTACAAGGCCTATGGTATCACCACCAAAATTAGTAGCGTCATAATTAATATTATACCCAACATAGAAAGATGATGATAATGCGCCTGTAGAAACAGGGAACAGATATTCCTTGATTGTATCTCCTGTTGCAGCAATACCCAATTCTGTTACAGGTACAACAGCACTGTCCAGCACGTTGTTAGGAAAGCCGCTATAAAGCAAAGTAGAGGTAATAGGCACTTGCGCGCTTACATCCCATACCTTAAAGTGTACTGTTTTTGTAGATGCAGGATTTACAACGCCGCCAAATTCAGCAATAACACCTATTACTTCAAGTGAACTGTCAGTGCCGCTGAAATCATAACGCTCGGCATAGCCCCTGTCGCCATAATTGTCCATACCGGTAACAAAACCGCTATCAAGCGTAGATCCTACAGGATAAATAGTCAAGGTATCTGTACCGCTGATGTTTTCCAGAATTGTAGTGTCTCCAACCGCTGTTGTACGTGCTGTAGTGCCAGAAATGGCACCTGGTATTGTATTTACGGTACGAATTGTTGTAGCATGTGTTACCTTAGCTCTTTGTGCAAAACCACTTACCGATATACCTGCTGCGATAGTGAGTAAAAATACTTTCTTCATTTTTTGTTTTTGGGTTTTTTGATTAAATTTTATATCTGTTTTAGACTACGATTAATAGTAAATTCGCAGTATAGACCGCAATTTAAGGGCAAAGTTTAAGCCGAAAAGAATTAAAATTTGACTAACTCGTTTTGCGGTGCTTAATAGGGAGCTGATAAATTATGATTTTTTCTTCGAAGCTTATTGAGGATGCAGTGCATGAGTTTTCTAAAATGCCGGGTATAGGCAGGAAGACCGCGCTGCGCATGGTACTGCAACTGCTGAAAATGGAAGCGGGTGAGGTAGATGAATTTACAAACGCGCTGTCGCGTATGCGGCATGAGGTAAAAGTGTGCAAGGTGTGCCACAATATATCTGACAGTGAAGTGTGCGTAATATGCGTGAACCCCGGCCGCAACCGCAACCAGGTGTGTGTGGTGGAAAGTATAAGAGATGTGATAGCCATTGAAAGCACACAGCAGTATAGCGGGTTGTATCACGTATTGGGTGGTATTCTTTCCCCGCTCGATGGTATAGGGCCTGAGCAACTAAACATTGTATCGCTGAATGAACGTGTGAAACAAGAAGGAATTGGCGAGCTGATAATGGCGCTAAGCCCCACTATTGAGGGTGACACCACGGTGTATTATATTGCAAGGCAGTTAAAAGAACTGCCTGTGCAAATAACTACCATTGCCAGGGGTATAGCTTTTGGCGGTGAGCTGGAATATGCGGACGAGATGACACTAGCGAGGTCTATAGCCAAAAGGCTGCCCATAGAAAACTATGTGAGCATGAAGTCTTAACGGGTAATTGACATTATAGTTTTATTGCCTATTTTGTGCCCGCAAGATATATCCCCATATATGGAGTTTAAGAGTAAGTTTAAATTACTAGCGGTTCTCGTTATATTCATAGCTGCTATCCTTTATTTTTTTCCGGACAGCCATCATTTCGTAGCATCTTACAATAGATATTTTTTCAGACCGTATCAGTCGCTCCGTAACATATTGTTTGGCTGGATACCCTTTAGCCTTGGCGACATACTTTATGTTGTAGCAGGTGGCTACCTGCTATTTGTAGTAGGCAGATGGTTTTATTATCTCATAAAGTTTAGTCTCAAGAAAGAGCTGTTGGCCATGTCATTGCTCAATACCGTCAACACGATTGTATTCTGCTATCTGTTATTCTTATTAGGCTGGGGTGGCAACTATTATCGCCCCAGTCTGAATGAATATTGGCATCTTGAAGCAGATTCCACTGCACAGGCTGATTCATCAGCTGCGATAGCGTTTGATAAATTTCTCATAACTAAACTCAATGCTACTGCTCCGCATTACCATCCGTTATCGTTTGATGAAGCTACTGTTCGCGCAAAAGCCTATTACCGGATATATACCGATTGTAAAACAAAAAAGTATGGTATCGGGGTAAAATCATCACTATATGGGTTCCTGATGGAGCGCATGGCTGTGGAGGGTTATTATAATCCGTTTACCGGTGAGGCACAGGTGAATAAAAACCTGCCATCATATATACTTCCATTTGTAGTATGTCACGAAATAGCACACCAGGGTGGCGTGGCCGCAGAGGGAGATGCCAACCTGCTCGCTTATACGCTCAGCACAATGGTTGATGACACCTCTTTTAGCTATTCGGGTTATCTGAATATATGGTTATATACGCACGGTAGGGTGTATCGGCGCGATTCTGCAACGGCCAATAAACTTGAAAAAGATCTGAACCCGCTTACAGTCGCGCACATAGATACACTGGAGCAGATAAGAAAAAAATACCAGGGCAATATGAGCCGCTATAGTAGTGAAATGTATGATAGTTACCTACGCATGCATAGCCAGGCAGGAGGAATAAAAAGTTATGCTAACGTGGTATGGGGGGCATGGCAGATAGAGCAGCGCCGCAAGCAGAAATACAACCGGAAGTTTATAAATGTGCCTTAGGCTAGGCTGCTATTACGGTAGTACTACCTGCACCTAATATTTTCATCATTAGTTTTTCGGCAGCAGTGAGATCAACGCCTGTTTCGCAATCAGCAGGACGCAGTTTGTTCAGATATTTTGTAAGCGTCTTGTCGGTATAGAGGTCTATTATAGTAGGGTGTACATAATACTTTTTGCAAACGGTGCGGGTGTTGCCTAAGTGTTTTGCTACCATATCAAGGGCCGTAACGATATTTTTCTTTGTCGCTGTTACAGTATCAGCAGTGCCTATTTCTTTAAACGCTTCTAGTGCGCGCAATGTACCAGACCATGTTCTGAAATCTTTAGCTGTAAAGTGCCCGCCGCTTATCTCTTTTATGTAATTATTGACCATCCCTGAATCTATTGGCTTGCGCTGCCCTTCAGCATCGTAATATTGAAATAACTCTTTGCCTGGTATATCCCTGCATTGCTTTACAATATTTGCAAGGCGTTTGCTTTTAAGATCAATGTCCTGAAACACACCTTTTTTTCCTTTAAAGGAGAAACGTACTTTTTCTCCGCTGAAGGTAACGTGCTTATCCTTGAGCGTAGTAAGTCCGAAAGAGCCATACAGCTTTTCGTATGCGTTATTGCCTACACGTATGCAGGTGCACTCCATTACAGAAACAACAGTTGCCAATACTTTTGCCAGCGGCAGGCCGCGTTTATTCAGGTCCTTTTGTATATGCTTTCTTATAGCAGGCAGTGCCTTGCCAAATTCCGTGATGTGAGAAAACTTTGTATGATTACGCAATGTATTCCATAGCGGATGATAGCGGTATTGTTTTCTGCCCATTGCGTCATTACCGGTAGCCTGTAAATGCCCGTTCTCTTTGGTGCATATCCATACCTGTTGCCATGCAGGTGGAATAACCAGGCTTTTGATGCGCAGCAGCATTTTTTCATCTCTGACTTTCCTGCCATTTAGCATGTATTCAAAACCTTTTCCTTTGTTTACGCGGCTGATACCTGGCTGTTTATCAGTCACATACACAAGGTTCATAGCCTGAGCGCTTTTTACGTTATCATCAAAAAGCAATATTAATCTGCTTTTGCTGAGCTTTATTTCACGTGTTGGTGTTATCTTGCTAATGGTCATAATATCATTGTTGGCATAAAATTTCATGCCTTTGATAAATACACACTGTACACTATGAGATCAGTTATTGTAATTGGCGCCACCGGAATGGTAGGCAGGCAGTTGGTACAGGCATTGATAAAGGATACACGATTTGATAGTGTAAAGGTCTTTGCGCGAAAGTCTACAGGCATCAGCAACGCCAAGCTACATGAAAATATAGTGGACTTTGATAAGCCCGATACATGGAAGAAAAAAGTGACGGGCGATGTATTGTACTCCGCAATGGGGACAACGATGCGAGCCGCAGGCAGCAAGGAAGCACAATACAAGGTGGATTATACTTATCAATACCAGACAGCGAAGATAGCTGCAGCCAATGGTGTGAGGACATATGTGCTTATCTCAGCAGCCGGCTCATCGCCCGACTCGAAAATATTTTATTCCCGCACAAAGGGTGAATTGGAGCGCGATGTGATGAAATTACCTTTTGATACAATTCACATCATTCGCCCCGGCATGCTGGCAGGCAACAGAAAAGAGACAAGAATTGGCGAGCAGATAGGCATTGGTGTAATGAATGTGATAGGGCTGATACCCGGACTATCTAAATTAAAACCGATACAGGCAAAGCAGGTAGCCTGCGCTATGATAAATGCTACATTCAGGTTAGCGGAGGGCATACATACATATACAATGGGTGAAGTGTTTAAACTGGCGCACAGAAACGATATCAAGCCTTAGCTGGAGCTAATCGTTTCTTTATTTCCATTCCAATATCATGAAAGGATCTGAAGTTGAGCGGAAACTCAAATATCACATGGAGTATGCTCAGGAAGTATAGCGCCATAAGCCCACTCTTGTAATCCCACAGATAAAGTGCAATGGATACTATCCAGATAGCGATGACGGTTATCAGTGACTTACGTGGCACTTTGTGCCATTTTATTACAGATGTTTTGCTGAACCAGTTGAGGTAATGATAGGTATATGCATAGGCAATAAACCTCGTTATCATAATGCCTATAGAAGAGTTGTATATCATATCCTTAGTGGCGTTTGCCTTATGGAGGAATACATCAAATACCATCTGGTTAAACTCATAAAAAACTGTATCGTACCGCTTCAGGGTATAGGGTGCAGGGCCGGTAGCCGCATTGGGGAAAAGAAAAAAGAAACTTACGGCGCAACCCACAAATACTATGAGCGACAGTATGCCCGAAAAACTTTTGCTGCGCAATGCCCCGAGTAGTATGAATGCCCCGGTAAAAATAAAAACATGCACCAACGTAGGAATAAAGATCGCGAAAATGACACTGATAAAGTGCTGTGAACGTATTGCATAGCCTATCAATACCAGTAGTATAAGGCCGATAATACGCTTGCCACGCTCTTTAACGATAAGAAACAGGGCAGCAGTAGCAAAGGAAATAAAGAATAATACAGGTATGCCTACCGCACTGTTTTGCAGAAACGTGAGAGTCTCATCAGAAATGATGGTGGCGCCATCAATATCCTTAGGCCCCAGCAGGCGATAAAAATGATTAAAGACCACAGGTATGGATATCATCACCGTTATCAGCCCCAATACCATAAAATCTTTTTTGCCGGGGCTGAAATATTGCCGCTTATGTAACCACGATATTTCGGTAAGGTAGTGCAGCGGGCCTAGTATGGCATACGAGAACAGGAACAACTCAAAAGGTAATATAAAAGCTATGACACACGAAAGTATCATAAGCCCTATATTAAGATAGTTTACCTGGTCTGTATTCATAACTGTATAGCCACGTGCTTATATAAATATACGTTTTCCATTATTGCGTTGCAACCTGGACATCGTTATTTTTTCCTTTATAGAACAGTAAAAGGCATGCCCCACCCAGTACCAGCAGCACAGATAATATCTCTGCCTGTGTAGGGTGTATAAAGCCGAGGTCGTATTTGTAATTGACACGTATCAACTCAACGAAGAAACGTTCTACACCCACCATTATAAGGTATGTGCCAAACATCTGTAGCGGGCGGGTAAAGCGCCTGCGTATGCGCCATAGCACACAGAATAACAATATGCACACAACAGCCTCATATATAGGTGTAGGAAAAACACTTACAGGGAGCACGCTGCAATAGTTGCCGCTACAGTTTAAGATGTGCATGCCTTCATTACCTACATTATGGGGGTAGTTCATGCCGAATAACCAATGTGGCAACCACGAAGGCCCTACAAAATAAGTATGCGGCGCATTGCCTATCAGGTGTAGTGCATTAGGTGTATCAGCAGGGCTTGCGGCTCTTAATGTACCGTCGGGGTTGGATATATATGCAGTATTGTAAATGCCCCAGTCGCCATCGCCGGAAAACTGGCAACCCAGCCTGCCTACACCATACGCCAGCATAATGCCCGGTGCAGAGGCATCGCACATGTGCTTGAATGGTATGCCGTGTTTGCGGGTATAAAAATAGAAAAGCACGGTAGCTACTATCAGCCCGCCAAGAAAGGTAAGCCCACTCGATGATGTAAGATTATGGATAGGGTCTTTTATAAAATCATCCCATGTTTCGAAGGCGTTGAATATCTTGGCTCCCGCCAGCCCGCCTAATGCAGCTACTACTACTATCTCCGTCATCAGTTGGTGCGGATATACGGCTACCTTCTTTACTACGGGTTCGGGCAATTCTTGTTTCTTTCTTTCCACATACTTTGTATAACCGAAAAATATTGCCCCACAAAGACCTACAAGAAAGCTACCTTGTAACGAAAGCAAATAGCCCATAGGGTCGGGGGAAACGATGGCGAAATTTAAAAATATGCCACCTATCTTATATCCTAAAATAAAGCCAATGAGCGCCGATATAAGGACCTCATTAAGCTTCACTTTTTCACCTATGGTCACTTTTTTTATCTCCGGTTTTAGCAACCCTTCTTTTTCTTTTCTTTTCAGCTCGGATGCGGTAGATACCGCGGCACCTAGAAAAGATAAAGCAACTAGAAAACCGAATGTTTTAAAAATACTCAGCCAGCCAGGCATTTCTATACCGAAAAGGCTCTGAAAAAGATATTGGAAATCAGGATACATATTTTGTAAAAGTAGTGGAATACTTGTTAAGTAAATAAGCCTTCCGCAATACTATAAATACCCTGTAACTATTTATCATATTATGGTTCATTGTTTTGTGGGGAGTAGAAGTTGCGGAGAAACGAAATTTTACTACATTTGCACCCATGGTCGGATGGCCGAGTGGCTAGGCACAGCTCTGCAAAAGCTGCTACAGCGGTTCGAATCCGCTTTCGACCTCACAAACCCTTGATAACATTAGTTTATCAAGGGTTTTTCTTTTGATCCACGAGGGTACTATATTGGTATTGAATATTGGTATGAGCTTGGTGTTTGTCCATTCCTCATCTTTGCACCTCCATGAACGAAGGCGGACTATCCAAAAAGCAGATAATAATAATGTCGGTGACAGCGGGTGTGGCCGCTGCTAATATTTATTACAATCAGCCCATATTAAAAGATATTGCAGCTACCTTTCATACCACAGAAAGTGGTGCTGGGTTGGTATCCGTAATGGCGCAGGCTGGTTATGGGTTAGGGTTATTCTTCCTTACCCCATTAGGTGATAAGATGAATCGCAAGAAGCTAATACTGCTGCTGCAGATAGTATTGATAGCTGCTTTGCTGGGCATGTCATTTATCACGGAGCTTACAAGTATTTATGCAATCAACCTCTTAATAGGCATGGTGGCGGTAGCTGCACAGGTTATATTGCCCATGGCTGCCAGTCTCGACAAAGTAAACCGTGGTAAAACGGTAGGTATCATTTTTACGGGTATATTGGTAGGTATACTTGCCGCCCGGGTATTTAGCGGTTATATAGCGGTATTGCTTGGCTGGCGGTATGTGTACGGTATATCGGCCGCTATGGTGCTTGCTACAGCACTCATGATACATTTCTCTCTGCCTGATGTACGTCCGCAATTTTCAGGTAACTATGGTGAGCTGCTTCGCTCCACCATATTGCAGGCAAAGCGTTTTGCATTATTACGTCGCACAGCTATATTAGGTGCATTGGTATTTGGTACTTTCTGTTCTTTCTGGACAACACTCACATTTCACCTGAGCGGCGCACCATTTAACTATCATGCTGGTACCATAGGCCTGTTTGGTATACTGGCTATAGGTGGCGCCATGCTTGCGCCATTATTTGGTAAAATAGCAGATAAGGGAAACCCTGCACGTTCACAATTATTTGCAGTATTAATGGTTATAGCTGGTGTACTGCTCCTTAAAATATTTCCTTACAGCATCCCTTCGTTAGTTATCGCAGTATTACTATTGGATATAGGCGTGCAGGCTACACAAGTCACCAATATTGCCACTATCTATACACTCGATGAAAAGGCACATAGCCGCATTAATACGGTCTATATGACCATATACTTTATCGGTGGTTCACTTGGCACATTCGCAGGTGTGCAATGCTGGCATATAGGTGGGTGGGCTGCCGTTACCTGGCAGTTATTATTATGGAGTGTACTGGGGCTGGTTGTGGTGCTGGCGGGTATTAGGAAACGTGGTATCGCTGTTCAGGCTTAGTTTCTTGTTTACATCTTCTCCACCACTACTGCAGTACCATAAGCCAGTACTTCTGTAATGCCGTTCATTACTTCATTGGCGTCATAACGCATGTTTATTATTGCGTTAGCGCCGGCTTCTTCTGCATGTTCTACCATATGTTCAAAGGCTTCACTCCGTGCTTTTTCGCATAGTGCTACATATACTGATAGTTTACCGCCTACCATAGATTGTAGCCCACCTGCGAAATTCCCGAATATACTACGCGAGCGTACGGTAATACCGCGTATCACACCAAGGTGTTGCGTTATCTTATATCCTTCCAGTGTGTTTGCCGTAGTAATGAGTTGTAAGTTTACCATTGTGTTTTCCTTTAAAGTTACAAAGCTTTCTTTATCCGCGAAACCGGAAAGGTGGTAATCCTTTGTAACCACAATTTTTAATGACAAAAAGAGAGCCTGCTAATGGCTGTTGGAGCAACTCTTCATCCGTTAGTCCATCTTTGGCAGAAGTGATATACAGATCGTTCATATTGTCGCCTCCAAAGGTGCAGCATGAGGGCTTTGCCGCAGGTACAGGTATGCGCTGCAATATTTCCCCGGTATCAGGGTTTCTTCTTGTTACCTGCCAGCCATCCCAGTGCGCTATCCATAGCATACCCTCTGTATCTATGGTCATACCATCGGGGTTGCCATCTTTTTTATCTACAGTTATAACTGTGCGTTTGTTGCTTATGCTGCCGCTTTTACCATCGTAATCATAAGCCACTATTTGCATGGTTGGCGTGTCTATATAGTATAGTGTTCTCTCATCCATGCTCCATGCCAAGCCATTAGATATGGAGGTACCTTTTATTTTTGTGGTTATGGAAAGGTCTGTACCCAGCATATACAGGCTACCTGCATGTGGAGTTTCATTAAGCGCCATAGTACCTGCCCAAAATCTGCCTTCCGGGTCGCATTTGCCGTCGTTAAATCTATTGTTTGGAATGTTTGCCTCGGGATCTGCTATTGGTTTTATTGTTTCTTTATCAAGGTCTATCGCCGAGAACCCATCCTGCATCGCAGCTATTATACCGCCCGACTTACGAAGCACTATGGAGCCCGGCATCTGCCCTGTCTTAAATGTCGTATGTTGTTGGGTAGCGGGATTATACCGGTGTATGGTGTCAGCTAGAATATCCAGCCATATAATAGCATTGTTCTTTGTATCCCATACAGGCCCTTCGCCCAGTTGGCAGGTATAGGGTAATACAACACTTACATCTTTATTATCGCTCATGTAGCTGTTGTGTTATGCATTTTCGTTCTTATAGGCGTGGTATTTGCCGATAAAGCCATTAAGAAATACAGAAAGCTTATTCCAATCTTCATTTGCGATTATATCTTTTGGGAAAAGACTGCTGGCAATGCCCAACCCTGTGGCACCAGCCTTCAGGTAATCAATGAAGTTATCGTGGTCTATACCGCCGGTGGGCGCCAGTTTAATAGTATTCAGTGGTTCCAATACATCTTTTATATACCCTGGTCCAAGCCTGCTTGCAGGAAAAACCTTTACCATGCTCGCACCAAGTGTCCACGCAGTATATATCTCCGTAGGGGACAATGCCCCCGGAATTACAGGTACACCTGCAGCTACACAGGCTTTAATGACCTCTGCATTTACGACGGGCGATACGATAAATGTTGCACCGGCATTTAGTGCGTTATCAAGGTCGCTCATACTGCATACTGTTCCTGCACCTATGTTTATCTTATCGCCCCAGTTCGCTGCTATTTCTTTTATGGTGTCTATCGCGCCCACGGAATTCATAGCTATTTCCAGCGTAGTAAATCCTGCTTTATGAAACTCATTTATAGCAGGTTCCATTTGATGATGAGGGAAGTTTCGCATGATACCTATTATGGACACACTATCAAACCTTTCCCAATTAAATTTTCTGTTCATGTTGCGCGTTTTTGTTGTTCATTAATATTTTGTACTGTCCTCTTATCACAGATTCGTCTACCCATTCCGATGGCAGTACGGTCACTTTATGTTCTATTTCTAATGTTGATAGGGCCAATGCATATTGGTCTGCAAGGCTTGCCCCGCTCGCCAGGTATATTTTTGCTTTGCTATGCTTCAATTCTTGTAGCTCGTAACCTATCAGCAGCCCGCTCAGATATAAACAGTTATCTTCCTTTGTAAGTTTTTTAAAGAGGTCATTAGTGCGCACCATGAAAGCAGCATGTAGCAGATTAGCATTTAATGAATCACGAACGCCCGATGCAAAACTTTGGCTGTCCTTTTTAAATGCAGCATCTTCAGCTACATTTTCATGCAGAATGCTTTGTGTAGATAATAGTTTGAATAACTCGCCCGTCATAAATGTTTTAAAGGCAGTGATATGTTTGTCTTTTACTGTGATATGCTTGGAATGAGTGCCGGGGTGTACAAACAGTTGCTCACCATCATACTTATCCATGTCCGGTTTTATACAGCCTATCAATTGTGTTTCCTCGCCCCTCATCACATCGTCATCACTTTTTACCCCAGATAATAGTAATACCTCATGCTTAAAACCATCTGTGGCTTTAAATGTTTTTGACTGCATATCTGTGCCGTCTGTGCTGATGGGTAGTGGCTGATAAGGAAGATCGGCAAAACCTATAGAAGACGAAGCCATACCTGAGATAACTACCTGTATACCATCGAGTGTGCGGCTAAGTTTTTTCTCTAGTTGAGCAATGTGTTTCTTTAGTATGTCAAAATAAAATGCTGCACGTTTATCGTCATCTTTATCGTTTGTTGCCTGCCAGTCTTTAAAAACCTTTGATACACCCTCATCCGATGTTTCCTCCGCGAGCACTTCCAGTTCAGGCATGCGTACTACCCGCAAGCGAAAATTAGATGTGCCCCAATCGCAGCTGAGAAATTCTTTGTTTGTATCGTTTTTTTGTGAGCTCATTTCAATGTTGTGCAATCGTTTTTTATTTAAAGAATATCCTCTTTTTTCTGCTCATCTTCTGTATGTGAATCCAACAAGCCCGCAGGCACTTTTAATTCCCCGGTCGCAGCATCTATAAGGCCATTCCGCTCATCTTCTATATTGGTAGCTTGTGTATATACATCGCCTGCTATAGTGCGCTTCCTTAGCTCTTGTTTATACTGTTTAATCTTGTTTGCACGTTCGTGAGGATCTTCAGGCCCACCATAATTTTCAAAACCAAAACCGCCCCATTCGCTTACTACCAGGGGCACTTGTTTTCTGTAAAAATAGGGGTCGCCAATTACCAGAGGTAAGGGTGCCACACCATTCAGTACGCCCTTTTCCATAAGATCCAGCAATTCCTTCCAGCGTTGTATATCGGGTGTATAAATGTGTGCGGTAAGCAGGTCCGATTTTAACCGCCCTTCCAGCGATATATGCTGCCAGCCGTCATTGTCTACCACCAAGAACTGCGGATGAAAGATCTGCATGTAGTGGTATATATGCGTAATGTACTTACGCGTTTCGGGGTTGGTTGCTATATCCTGCGCGCCCCAGTCTTCGTTATATAAGCTCCATATTATTACAGATGGGTGTATCTCTATCAGCGATAATATGCGCAGTAACTCTTCTTTATGGTTTTCCCGGCTTTTAGTGGTAGATACATGCGGGCTGGGTACCTCAACCCATAACAACATACCTATTTTATCCGCAAGATTATAAATGCGTGGGTCTACGCCTGCTATATGAATGCGCACCAGGTTGCAGCCCAGTTTTTTCATAGCATATAAATGTCGCTCTATTTCTTCGTAGGTCGATGAACCGGGTTGATATAGAATACCGTCAAGGTAAATAGGCTTGTGGTTAAGATAAATGTGGCTCCCTCTCGACTCTATTTTCCGTAGTCCAAAGAGGCTTTCTATTTCCGCCTTGTATCCGTTTGCATCTATCAATTGTGCTACGAGCCGGTATAAGTGGGGCTCTTCAGGCGACCAGAGTTTTGCATCCGGCACATTCATTACTACACGTTGCTGCTTTTGTCCCCGCTCCAGGTGTAGTGGAAAATCATCAGTCGCAATGGGGTTTTTATCGTCTTGCTTGCGGTAATATATGTTTACCCGGATGATGTATTCACCACTGTCTTTAATACGTGTCGTAAAGTTGAAGCGAACAAGGTCATCATCCACATTACTCAATACACTCACCCGAGATCGTAACCTGTTACGTTCCACAGTTTCCAACCACACACTACGTACCGCACCTGAATTTGTCTGATACCAGATACCGCCTCGTTTATAAACGTGCGATTCCTGTTTGCCTCTTGTGATGTTAGCATCCATGGTATCCTCTATGCGTACGGTAAGCCTGTTTACCGGTTGTAATATTTTTTCGCTTAGCTCAAAGCTGAATGAGGTGTACTCACCCATGTGTACTCTTTTACCTTCTATCGTTTTTAGCGATACGCCATTCAGCCATACTCTTGTTTCATAGCCGCAAGCCCCAAAGGTGAGCTGTAGCATGGGGCATGGAGCGTCATCATCTGCTACCTGCTCCGGCAAGGGAAATTCCCGTTCATACCATACTACAATTTTATCTTCCCATATATTTTTCTTGTTAGGGTCATCCTTGGCCATTTGATCTTCTATACTTCCGGGCCATTGTGCTTTTTGCTTATAGTCATGTCCTTCATACCAGGATTCTTTTATACCTATGTCATCGGGGTCTATGGCAAATTTCCATTCACCATCCAGCAGTAAAAATGAATTTGGGCGGATCACCGCACGTGGTAGCGGGTTGACACGATCATCATTATCGTACCCTTCTTCCTTACTTTTTGTAAGTCCGTAATTTACGCGCTTTGTTCTCATAGACGTATTAGTACGATTTTTGTATAGTTAAGTTAAGCTAAATAAAAGTGGTGGGTCTCAGTCATTTCAAAATCCATATTAAAAGATTGAGCCAATAACATTTCCATGCTGCCAACGAAGCAATCAGTGTACCTTTAAGTAGCTTTATTTCTGTCACTAATGAATTGTTTTTATGAAGATCAAAGGGTTTAGATTATTTCAGGTACCGCCACGCTGGCTATTTTTAAAAATAGAAACAGATGAGGGTATTACGGGTTGGGGCGAGCCGCTTATCGAAGGGCGCGCAGCAACGGTAAAGACAGCAGTAGAGGAGCTGATGGAATACCTTGTAGGTAAAGACCCACTAAATATAGAAGACCACTGGAATGTAATGTACCGTGGAGGCTTTTACCGTGGAGGCCCCATACTTATGAGCGCCATTGCCGGGATAGATCAGGCATTATGGGATATAAAGGGAAAGTATCATAATGCGCCTGTTCACCAGTTGATGGGTGGTAAGGCGCGCGAAAGCATAAGAGTGTATTCCTGGATAGGGGGCGACAGGCCGGCAAATGTTGCTGATGCCGCTCGTGATGTTGTAGCAAAAGGTTTTACTGCGGTAAAGATGAATGCCACAGAGGAAATGGATTATATCGATTCCCACATTAAGGTAGATCAGTCGGTGGAAAGAATAGCATCTGTTCGTGAAGTGGTAGGCAGAGGGGTGGGGATAGGTATAGATTTTCATGGCAGGGTACACAAGTCAATGGCTAAAGTGCTGGCGAAAGCGCTCGAGGAATACGACCCCATGTTTATCGAAGAGCCCGTATTGCCGGAGAATAACGAGATGCTGCGCGAAATAGCAAATCACGTTTCCATACCTATAGCCACAGGAGAAAGAATGTTTTCCCGGTGGCAATTTAAAAATCTATTGAAGGACGGCTATGTAGATATTATACAGCCCGATCTTTCTCATGCCGGCGGTATCACAGAATGTAAAAAAATCATTTCTATGGCCGAGGCTTTTGATGTGGCCGCGGCGCCGCATTGCCCGCTGGGGCCTATCGCGCTTGCCGCCTGCCTGCAGGTCGATGCCACCTGCCACAATGCTTTTATACAGGAGCAGAGCCTTGGTATCCATTACAATAAGGCCAATGACCTGCTCGATTATATTGTAGACAGGTCTGTCTTTAAATATGAAGATGGGTACGTAAAAATACCGGATGGCCCGGGGCTGGGTATAGAGATAAATGAAGCGTATGTTATTGAAAGAGAAAAGATAGGCCACAACTGGAAAAATCCTGTTTGGAGAAATAAAGATGGTAGTGTAGCGGAGTGGTAATTGCTACACAGCATTTACCTATCTGCGGTATCTTTGTATCACCCAATGCCCGAAGACTCACATAAGCAGTATCGCAAGATCATCCATGTAGATATGGATGCGTTCTACGCATCTGTAGAGCAGCGTGATAATCCTGAATATAAGGGTAAGCCTATTGTGGTCGGTGGCTCACCCGATGGGCGAGGCGGAGTAGTGGCGGCTGCCAGCTATGAGTCGCGTAAGTTTGGTATTCGTTCTGCGATGCCCTCCAAGCGGGCGCAGCAGCTCTGCCCCGACCTTATCTTCATCCGCCCACGCTTTGCTGTGTACAAAGAGGTGTCAAAGTATATCCGCGAAATATTTCATCGCCATACCGACCTCATAGAACCCTTGTCGCTCGATGAGGCATACCTTGATGTAACGGAAGATAAGCAGGGTATTGGTTCTGCAATAAAAATTGCCGAGCAGATAAGAGCCGCTATAAAAGAAGAACTCAGCCTCACCGCATCTGCGGGTGTGTCCATCAACAAGTTCGTTGCTAAGATCGCCTCCGATCTTAATAAGCCCGATGGGCTTGCATTCATAGGTCCATCGCAGATAGAAGAATTTATGGAGCGATTGGCTGTAGAAAAGTTCTATGGCGTAGGCCGTGTCACCGCCGAGAAAATGAAAAGCATGGGTCTGCACACAGGTGCAGATCTGAAACGTCTGTCGGAAAATGAATTGGTGAATCACTTCGGCAAGACAGGCCACTTTTATTACCGCATAGTACGTGGTATAGACGACCGACCCGTACAGCCAAATCGTGAGACGAAATCATCGGGCGCGGAAGATACATTTGCCTACGATCTTACGGATGTAAATGAGATGAATGCGGAGCTCGATAAAATAGCAGTGCTGGTCTATGACCGCCTTATACGCTATGACCTCAAGGGGCGTACCATCACCCTCAAAATAAAATACAGCGACTTTAAACAGATAACCCGCAACCGCTCCTACTCCAAGCCTTCCGCCGATCTCGACCTTATCGCCACTACTGCTAAAGAATTATTATTAACTACCGACCCACAAAATAAAAAGATACGCTTGTTAGGCATTTCTGTTTCTAATTTTGGTGATGCAACACCAAAGCCCCAAAAACACAACGAAACAGGCCAGTTAGAACTCTTTGAATAATTTTGATATTTTTGGCAGAAAGCACTTATATGCCACTTAAGCTCGCTATAAACTGTTTCTTATTTATTGGTACACTTACATTGTGTATAAGCTGCAATAAAACACGCTATACAATTGGGCCTAATACTTGCCCGGATGAACCGTTTAGTTTATTTGATTTTGTTGTTGTAAATAGAGATAGCCAATCAGTATTTGCTGACACTATCAATGTGCCCCGGATTTATTATTTTAAAAATGGTGCGAAAAATTACATCAGCGATGTGAGTATTGCGCATTTGTCAAGCCTCTATAAATACAACTTTTTTGTAGTATCCGAAAATCTATTAACTGTTGGCGTAGATAGCAATGTACAGGATTTCTACCTGCAGCGTGTAGGCGGGATCATTGATACATTAAATATCATTACTAAAAATTTTAATGCACATTGTATAGATGATTTCGGTGTCCAATATGTTTCTTGTCAAAATGGTTCAGCATTCTTTGATTCAAGCAGTAATACCTGGGTAGTTAAGGAGAAGTGAGGATCACGAATTTGCACAGGGCAGACTCTTTAAATAATGTTCCCTAAATTTGCCCCCTCAATATCACCATCTATGTCTGTAATAAAATCAGTTGTTAGTTTTTTATTTGTTAGTTTATTTATTGTTGGCACATACAGTTGCAAGCATACTGCCAACGATTATGGTTGTGACGACCCTGTGGGGGAGCCGAGTTTGTTTGCAGTTGTCAGTCACGATACACAGTCTGTTTTTACAGATTCTACACAAGTGCCTCAGATATATTATTTCAAGAATGGCAATAAAAATTACATTTCTGATGTAAGTCTGTCGAGTGTTACCGCAGGATATAAATATAGATTTGCAGTTACATCATTACAACTCGGTAAAGTAGGTATTGATAGTAATGTCAGTAGTTTCTATCTTCAACGCTCCGGAGGCATTATCGATACACTTAACTTCAGTTTTAATAAGGTGTGTGCAAATGATTATGGCATTAACTCATTGTCGGCTGTAAACGGTGTTTCCTTTTATGATATATCGGTTACTCCGTATATTTGGGTGTTCAGAGAGAACTAAGCTTTAATGCTCCGCATAGGATGTTGTCTTTATGGGTGAAATAAGCCATAAATTATCTCCTTGTTTTGCAAACACCAATATATTCATTAGTTTTAGGGAACAATTTTCTTATTTTTAACGCATGAGATATTTTATACTATCCTTGTCGGCTATTCTTATTTTAGCTGCTTGTAATAAAAAACCGTCTGTAACACCATCCCGTTCTGCTACATTACGTGTAGGCAAGTGGAAGGTGTCGGGAGGTACTATTGTAAAAAAACTGCCATCGCGCAGGGATACTACGCTTCAGTATCTTACTTACATTACTGCGTGTCATCTGGATGATTTTATCAGGTTCGATTCTAATACAAAGGGTTACACTTACAGTGGCGCTACAAAGTGCTCGTTATCGGATGCGGATTCTATCAGTTTCGTCTGGGATATGATAAACGCCGGCACTGATCTACAGAGCGATCAGTCGCTGAACTTTCATAACGTCTACAATATGTTCTATTCGGTTAATGAATCTGTATTGCCTTTCCGTTTCGATACACTGAGTCAGACCCCACTTGAACTTGATACCCTTTTCAAAACACCTACCCTGGTGTTAGATACTATATGGCCGGTATCTTTCGCTCCTGCGGTACTTGGTAATACAGATGTATATTCTAAGGTTACAGCTTTCAGCTCTACCAGCTTCACGATACAGTATTCTGTACCGAGCATCTATCCTGATACGGTAGGCGGACACCGGTATGTACCTGTCTATCGCACCGATACAACGGTATTCAACGTCACGTACACGAATTTTTAATAATATTGTAAGTACATAGAACGCCACTGGTACTTACCGGTGGTTTTTTATTACAGCTATGTTAACCCTTTTCATACGTACCTTTGCAAGCCTTTAAGAAGGCATTTTAATAACAATATCAGAATACATACTTTATGATACATATTACATTACCCGATGGCGCCATACGCGAGTACAATGATGGTGTAAGCGCTATGGATGTCGCTAAGTCGATAAGTGAAGGGCTTGCACGCAAAGTGCTGGCTGCAGAAGTGAATGGAGAGGTCTGGGATGCTACACGCCCTATACATAACGATGCAAGTTTGAAGTTGCTTACATGGGATAATGCAGAAGGTAAAAGTACTTTCTGGCACTCATCTGCCCATCTTATGGCAGAGGCGCTGGAGGCATTATATCCCGGTGTAAAGCTGGGTATAGGCCCAGCGATAGAAAGCGGCTTTTATTACGATATAGATCTTGGCGACCGTACAATTAGTGAAGAAGACCTGAAGAAGATCGAAGATAAGATGAAAGAACTGGCAAGGCAAAATAATGCATACAGCCGCCAGGATATGCCAAAGGATAAAGCCATAGCTTACTTCACAGAAAAGCAAGACCCTTACAAATTAGAATTACTCGAAGGCCTCGAAGACGGCAACATTACCTTCTATACACAAGGCGGCTTTACCGATCTATGCCGTGGCCCACACATACCTGCTACCGGCCCTATAAAGGCTGTAAAGCTTACTAATATAGCAGGTGCATACTGGCGCGGTAACGAGAAGAATAAGATGCTTACCCGCATATACGGTATCACTTTCCCGCAACAGAAAGAACTCGACGAATACATAGCCCTGATGGAGGAAGCAAAGAAGCGCGACCATCGTAAGCTGGGTAAGGAATTAGAGTTGTTTACGTTCTCAGAGAAGGTGGGCAGTGGCTTGCCTTTATGGCTGCCAAAGGGTGCCATGCTTCGCGAGCGCCTGCAACAGTTCTTACAGAAAGCGCAGGTAGAAACAGGTTATTTGCCTGTTATCACTCCGCATATCGGTAGCAAGCAGCTATATGTTACTTCCGGTCACTGGGAGAAGTATGGCAAGGATAGTTTCCGTCCCATCACTACACCGCAGGAAGGGGAGGAGTTCATGCTGAAGCCAATGAATTGCCCGCACCATTGCGAGATATATAAGTCATCACCGCGCAGCTATAAAGACCTCCCGTTGAGGCTTGCAGAGTTTGGTACTGTGTACCGTTACGAGCAGTCGGGCGAGTTACATGGCCTTACCCGCGTACGTGGATTTACTCAGGATGATGCACATCTTTTCTGCCGTCCCGATCAGGTGCTCAATGAATTTAAGAAAGTGATCGATCTTGTACTTTATGTATTCGAGTCGCTTGGCTTTAGTGAGTATACCGCACAAGTATCTCTCCGCGATCAGGAAGATAGAAGCAAGTATATAGGCACTGATGAGAATTGGGAGATAGCAGAGCAAGCGATCATTACAGCAGCGGCAGAGAAAGGCCTTAACACCGTTATAGAATATGGCGAAGCTGCCTTCTATGGCCCTAAGCTCGACTTTATGGTGCGCGATGCACTCGGACGTAAATGGCAGCTTGGTACTATACAGGTAGACTATAATCTACCCGAGCGTTTTGAGCTTGAATATGTCGATAGTGATAATACACGCAAGCGCCCTGTAATGATACACCGTGCGCCATTTGGCTCTATGGAGCGTTTCATTGCAGTGCTTATTGAGAACTGTGCAGGTAACTTCCCGCTGTGGCTTACACCCCTACAGGTAAAAGTATTGCCGATAAGTGATAAGTACAGTGAGTATGCACATGAAGTGGCAAACACTTTGCGTGCATCAGATATTCGTGCAGAAGTCGATGACCGTAGTGAAAAAATAGGCCGTAAGATCCGTGATACTGAGCTGATGAAAGTACCTTACATGCTCATTGTTGGCGAAAAAGAAATGGCCGATGGCATGGTAGCGGTAAGGAAGCACGGAGAGGGAGATAAAGGCGCGGTTTTGGTAGCAGAGTTCGTGTCAGAGGTAAATAACATCGTAAAAGAACAAATAAAGGGTAAAAAGCGCGATAAAGCCATATTATAACATTTATCATAGCGCATTTTATCTGCAAATATTATAAATTTGCCATCATATTAAAAACCATTAATGCAGAAAAGAAGTAAAGGAAGACCGCCATTCAGGCCCAGAGTACCACAGAACGAACACCGTCTCAATAATGAGATAACAGCGCCAGAAGTGCGCGTGATAGGTGAAGGAATAGAACCGGGCGTTTACCCGATAGCAGAAGCCATAAAAATGGCCATTGCGCAAGAAGTAGACCTCGTAGAGATATCGCCAAACGGAGTACCGCCCGTATGTCGTGTTATCGACTATAAAAAATTCCTTTACGAGAAAAAGAAAAAGGATAAAGAGCAAAAAGCAAAGGCAAAGCAATCTGAAGTAAAAGAAATACGCTTTACACCAAATACAGATGACCATGATTTTGATTTCAAGGCAAAACATGCCGAGAACTTTCTTCAGGATGGTAATAAGGTAAAATGTTATGTACAGTTCAAGGGACGTGCCATTATGTTCCAGGAGCGTGGAGAGCTTTTATTATTAAAATTCGCAGAGCGTATGGCAGAGTATGGCTCGTTAGAGTCAATGCCTAAAATGGAAGGTCGCAGGATGTTAGCAATGTTTACACCGAAAAAGAAAAAGTAGTACATACATCCACTTTTTAGTTAATCTGCTGTTATTCTGTTTCGGACACTTTTAACTGCTTGAAAAACAGCTGATTAAATGTTTTCGAAAAAACATAGAAAAGTGTTTAAAAATTTGTGATTTTACAAAGTACACGTATCTTTGTATTGTCAAAAAAAGAAATTTCGCGTTCAGCATAAAGAAGTTTTCATGGTGATAGGGTTTATAGGGGCTGGCCTGTTCTCAGGCTGGCTTTTTTATTGCTTTTGATTAAAAATTTAACATGCATATCTTGAATTATCTTTAAATCATTTTTGGAATTTCTTTAAGAATATATAATTTCGCAAAAGTTTTCATAGTGATAGGGTTTATAGGGGCTGGCCTGTTCTCAGGCTGGCTTTTTTATTTTTAGTATTTCATCCTCTCTACTAAATTATTATCTTACACAAAACTTTATAATTATGGTGCGCTTTATAATTGGCCTCCTTTGTGTATTATATTCATACAGCGCTATAGCACAGCCATTAACAGCCTATGTCGATAATCAGAACCAAGTAATGGTTTGGGATAAGGGGCTGCTACATAAAATTGATTTTTTGCCACCAACTGATATGAAGATAGGTCGCACATGCATCCCTTATCTCGATAACTCGCGGAGCTTTAAAATATATTATAATGGTGGTGTCAGATCTATTAACATCGGCTTTACCAATGCGTTCTTTGTAACGGATAACCTTGTTGGCTACCTCAATCAGAAATCACTCAATGTGTTCGACCGTGGTGTGTCTAAAAACCTTACCGGTGTATGCGATCAATACTTTATAGGCGATAGTGTTATCCTGTATCTCGATGATATTAAAAGTGAATACCGCGTTTACTACAACAGCAACATTTATACAGTAGAAAGCTTTATACCCGATAGTGTACTGTCGTCATTAAAAGTGGGTGATAACATCATTGCTTTCAACAATTTTGCAAACCAGTTTCGTATATTTTATCATGGTGTTACCATACCTCAGGAAGATTATCCGGTAAGCAGTTTTGATGCGGGACGCAATACCGTAGCCTATGTCGATGTAGACCATAAATTCAAGATATACCATAGCGGGCAAACGTATGTTATTGACGACTACGCGCCGCTATCTTATAAAGCCGGCGATAACCTCGTAGCCTTTGTTACGAGCGATGGTTATTTTAAAATATTCTATGGTGATAGCCTGCATACAGTAGGTTTCTTTACACCTACATATCAGGTCGGTGATAATATTGTAGCCTACAAAGATCCGGGCGGGCAGTTCAAAGCATTTTATAAAGGTGATATTACAGAGCTGGAGAGTTATTATCCTACCAAATACACTATTCAATACAATTCATTGGCCTATATCAACAGCAGCAATACACTGCGCCTATTTTCAGAAGGGGAGATATATGATGTCACTAATGCAGATCTTACCGACTGGCAACTCAGCTATGATGTTATCCGCTACCAGATAGGGCAGAGCCTGTTCAAGATATTCTATAAAGGCACGGAATACTAATACTCCATTGTGTTCAATATAAGATGTGCCACACCTCAAAGGTGTGGCACATCTATTTATACATCCGTGTCCTGGCCGTTAAACTCTTGGAGATATGCTATAAGAAAAGTGGCGCCCACACCCGGAGCGCCACTTTTTGACTTTTAGATTTTCACCTATCACAGTCTCGCCTTCACACTCGCTATATCTTTCAGCCTCTTCTCCGCTATACGCATAGCAGCCTGCTGTGTATGTACCTTCTCGTTCTCCGCCAGGTCAAATATCTCAAGCGTACGGCCATATATTTTTTCTACATTTCCCATCACACGTTCGCGATTATACCCGTCAAGTTCTGCGCTTACATTTATAAGCCCACCAGCGTTTATCAAAAAGTCTGGGACATAAATGATGCCTTTTTCCACAAGCATAGGGCCGTGTACGTTCTCATCAGCAAGCTGGTTGTTTGCAGCGCCGGCTATTATCGGGCACTTCATCTTGCCAATGCTTTCGGTATTCACCGTAGCACCCAGCGCGCATGGAGCATAGATATCAAACTCCATGTCAAATATCTTGTTGCCATCTACAATCTCTACGCCATGAAATTTATCTTTTACCTCTTTCAGCTTCGCTTCGTTGATATCGCACACATATATCTTAGCGCCTTCTTCTACAAGATGGCCTATCAGGTATTGGCCTACATGGCCTGCACCCTGCACCATCACTTTCTTGCCAGATAGGCTGTCGTTGCCCCAGGCTTTTTTAGCCGCAGCCTTCATACCCATAAACACGCCATAAGCGGTAAACGGGGAAGGGTCGCCGCTGCCCCCCATATATTCGGGTACGCCCGTTACAAACTTAGTTTCCAGCGATATGTACTCCATATCTCTTGCCGATGTGTTTACATCTTCTGCTGTTATATACTTACCGTTCAGGCTGTTTACGAACTTGCCGTAGCGGCGCCATAAAGCTTCTGATTTTATCTTCGATGCGTCACCTATTATCACTGCCTTGCCACCGCCAAGGTTCAAGCCGCTGATAGCAGCCTTATAAGTCATACCACGGCTTAGGCGCAGGGCATCTATGATAGCGTCATCGTGGCTATTATAATTCCACAATCTTGTACCGCCAAGTGCAGAGCCCAGAGTGGTGTTGTGTATGGCTATAATTGCATTCAGTCCTGAATGTGGGTCATGGCAAAAAACTACTTGCTCATGACCCATTTGCTGCATTTGTTCGAATACCGATTGTTGCATAGTCTTATGTTAGACTGCAAACCTAATAAAAAACCAATTAACCCCATAAGCATAAACTAATTATAGGACTGATTGTGTGTATATATCTTTTTGAAATAACTGACGATCAGGAGCCAACAATTACATAGATAAATCACTGTAGTACAAAATCGATTGGCAACATCAACATTACTTTCACTGCTACACCATTTTGCTTTCCCGGCTTCCATTTAGGCATACCTCTCAGCATCCGCAGTGCCTCCTCATCACAGCCACCTCCCAATGATCTTACAGTTGTTACACTGCTCACAGAGCCATCCTCGTTCACTACAAATTGTAGTATCACTTTCCCTTGTATATTCGTTTCTCTTGCTCCTTCGGGATAATGCAGGTGAGTACCTAAGTATTCATTCAGGTTGCCGTTAAACTGCGGCATCTGCTCTACATAAGTAGGTATTTTGGATGGTGGCTGCGGAGTAACGATTGCAGGCCCTGTTCCCTTACCTACGGAGTGTATATCGGGGTTAAGATTTCCCGGGTCGCCGTCCTGATTTTTATTCCCGATGGCCACATCTCTCAGATCCTTATTTTTTGTAAGTTCTTGTTCCGGCCTTACTAATTCATTTGGCACAACCCTAGGTTCAGAAAAGGTTCTTGTAGCTATAGGCTTAGGAGGTTCGGGTGACCTCACCAGTGGAGGGGGAGGCACTACCGGAGGTTTTATTTGTTCGATAATATTTTGCATGTGCACAACCGTTGTATCATGGAGCGGTGTTTTATGATTGCTGCCATCTCTTGTAGCTATAAAAGAATAACTACTCAATACCGCAACAACAATCAGTGCGACAGCACCGCTCTTTCTTACACGATGGGCATAGCTTCTACGTAATTCGTAACCACCATACGCCTTGTTGCGGTTGTCAAATACAATGTCTAAATAATCTGCTTGTAATAATTTTTCGGGTAGCATAGGATATGTTTTTTAATAAGAAACACCCAACCACATTTTCCATAGAACTTTTACAGTATTTTTTTTGCTGTGTCATTTAGGTATCAATACGAGTTTGCAATAGAGGTTAAACTCACACAATACGGTCACCTATGATCAGAAAAACTACCGATCTCTGCTAATTAACGTTAAACAATGGCCTATTTGTCGAATTACGAATTATTTTTGCAACCAAATAAAATATCCTTATGAGTTTCATTACAGAAATTATCGCACGCCAGGTATTAGATAGCCGGGGCAATCCTACTGTAGAAGTTGACGTTCATACAAGCGATGGCATCATGGGCCGTGCCGCTGTGCCAAGTGGTGCCAGCACCGGCAAGCATGAAGCCGTGGAGCTGCGTGATGGTGACAAGAAAAAATATCAGGGCAAGGGTGTGCAGAAAGCGATAAGTAATGTAAATGACATTATAGCTGAGGAGCTTTATGGCTGGGACGTAACCGATCAGCGTGGCCTCGACCAGGTGATGATAGATATAGACGGCACTGCCAACAAAGCAAAGCTTGGCGCTAATGCGATACTTGCAGTAAGTATGGCCACTGCCAAAGCCGCTGCACAGGTAGTAGGTTTACCGCTCTACCGCTACATTGGCGGCGCTAATGCAAAGACGCTGCCGGTACCTATGATGAACATCCTCAACGGTGGCGCGCATGCCGATAACAAAATAGACTTCCAGGAGTTTATGGTGATGCCTATAGGTGCGTCAACATTTAGTGAAGGCCTTCGCTGGGGTGTAGATATTTTCCACACGCTTAAGACTGTACTAAAGGAAAAAGGTTACAGTACCAATGTGGGTGATGAAGGTGGCTTTGCACCAAACATACAGAGCAATGAAGAAGCTATAGAAACGGTACTGAAGGCGATAGAAAAAGCCGGCTATAAACCTGGCACACAGGTAATGATAGCTATGGATGCCGCTAACAGCGAACTCTATAATGACAAAGATAAAAAGTACCACTTCCATAAAAGTGATGGCAAAAAGATGACGAGCGAAGAACTCGTTGCTTATTGGGTAAAGTGGTGTAAGAAATATCCTATCATCAGTATCGAAGATGGTATGGCAGAAGACGACTGGAAAGGCTGGAAGATGCTTACAGAAGCCCTTGGCGACAAAGTGCAACTTGTAGGTGACGACCTGTTCGTAACCAACGTTACCCGCTTACAAAAAGGTATCAAAGAAAATATCGCGAACGGACTGCTGGTAAAAGTGAATCAGATAGGTACCCTGAGCGAAACAATGGATGCAGTAAGCATGGCGCAGACAAACCGCTACAACACCATTATGAGCCACCGCAGTGGTGAAACAGAAGACTATACTATAGCTGATCTGGCTGTGGCTTTAAATTGTGGACAAATAAAAACAGGCTCTGCCAGCCGTAGCGACCGTATGGCTAAGTACAATCAACTCCTTCGCATAGAAGAAGAGCTGGGCCCTAACGCATACTATCCCGGCAAGTCACTGATATTCGGTAAATAATTTTTAGAAGATGACCTTATAGCTATGCCACACCTCAAAGTGTGGCATAGCTTGTTTTATACACTTGCATATATTAATATCTATCCCTAACTTTATCACATGAATAAGGTATTCCGCATCCTTACAAATAAGTTTCTGCTTACCACCGTTGCATTCCTTGCATGGATCATCTACTTCGACCAGAACGACTGGATATCACAGCAGCAGCGCCTTAAAGAACTCAATGCCGTAAAAGCAAACATTACCTACCTCAATGCGGAAATAGCACAAATGAATACTGAGCATACTCAACTGCTCACCAACCCATCGGCCTTAGAAAAATACGCTCGCGAAAACTTCCGCATGAAACGCGATGGGGAAGATGTGTATGTGATTGATAAGGGGAAGTAGTCATCTATTAGCAAATACTTTAGGTATAATCGTAATTGCCAAAACATTGGAGGAAGTACAGGTATTTCGGGCTGGACGAAATTGGTTTAGATAAATATGCCCCTAATTTTATAACTTGATCTATACTCAATTTATAAGCTGTATATAATTCGAAGTCGTCTTCAATAGGGACAACCACATCCTTTAACTGGTCAAGAGTTATATCGAGATTTACTTCGTCAATTGGCTCATAGCAACTGCTATCAAAAATAGCAATGGACCTTTCAACGCTTAAAAGCTTCATCATCTAATTCCGCAGTTATATAAGTTTAGCCGTCTTACAATAATTTCCTACGCTTCATCTCCTTATCTATCAACGATAGCTCGCGGCCTGTTTGTCCGGCTACAGAAGTGTTTTCTTGTGCGCGGCGCATAAGGTAGGGTATTACGTCTTTTACGGGGCCGTAAGGTAGGTACTTCGCTACATGGTAGCCTTCATGCGCCAGGTTGAAAGAAATATTATCGCTCATGCCGTAAAGCTGCGAGAAATATACTTGTCGCGTATTCGGCGCTATACCATGCTCGTGTATGTAGGCCGCTGCCAGCAGGCAACTTTCCTCGTTATGTGTGCCTATAAATACCGCTATTGTGTCCAGCCTTTCGAGACAGAATATGAGCGCTGCGTTATAGTCTACATCTGTTGCCGCCTTATCTGGTTGTATGGGGTCTTTATAGCCCATCTCTGCGGCGCGCTTGCGTTCCTTTTCCATATAGGCGCCACGTACCAGCTTTGCTCCTAGTATATAGCCCTTATCTATTGCTGGTTGATACGATGCTTTAAGAAACTCCAGGCGGTCGTGCCGGTACATCTGGAAGGTGTTGTACACGATGGCCTTTTCCTTGTTATACTTTTCCATCATCCCATCCGCAAGGTCATCCACCGGTTTCTGTATCCAGCTTTCTTCTGCGTCCACCAGCACCATAACATTATTATCATAAGCCGACTTGCATATCTCATCTATACGCGCATATACGCGGTTCCATTCGGCCTGCTCTGCAGGTGTAAGCGTTGTGCCTGCATGCACTTTCTCTAACAGAGAAAATCGCGCAAACCCCGTTATCTTAATACTGATGAACGGTATATTCTGCTGAGATGCAGCATATGTAATCGCCTTTATAAACTCAGGTACTGCTTTATCAAAATCAGCTTCACTTTCCTTTCCTTCCACTCCATAGTCCAGTATGATACCTATGCCGTACTTGTTCAGCACATTTGCCGTAGCTGCCGCCTCTTCCATCGTTTCACCACCGCAGAACTGCTTAAAGATGGTACTCTTAATAAGTCCCTTTATGGGTAGTCCTACACCCATAGCGAACTTTGTAAAACCCATGCCTATCTTTGTAAGGATAGGGGAGCCCATTGATGAGAAAAGGAAACGGGCACGTTTTAATTCACTATTACTGCGGTATTTAAAGGCTATTTCTGTATTATCGAATTGTGGAAGCATAGCTGTAATTAGAAGTGGCAAAGGTAATAGGCAAAAGGCACTGTATGAAATCTGTTAACGCAGATCGTTCATAAAGAATTAATGGTGTATATATTAGTAAAAATAACTTTCAATAAGCTCTTTTTACTTAAAAGAAGTTTAAGTACATTTGCAGTCCAAATTTTATTGTTAAACGCAAATAATTTCTATTATTATGTCGGTAAAAATTCGCCTGCAACGTCACGGGTCTAAGAAGCGCCCGTTCTACTTCATCGTAGTGGCTACAACAACTGCCCCTCGTGATGGTAAATTCATTGAAAAATTAGGAACCTACAATCCGCTTACAGTGCCTGCTACAGTACGTATCAGCCGCGAGCGTGCATTGCATTGGTTACAGAAAGGTGCACAGCCTACTAACACTTGCCGTCGTATCCTGTCATTCAAGGGTGTATTATTCCTGAAGCACCTTATGCGTGGTGTTACCCTCGGTCTGTTCGACGAAGCTACAGCAATGGAGAAGTTCGAAAAATGGAACGGTTCTCATGAAGAACTGGTAGCTGCGCGTGAAGAAACTCACCGTAAGCACAAAGCAGACAAACGCCACGAATCACATTCTGAATCAGTGCGTCGTGTAGAAGAAAAGAATGCAGTACGTGCAGCACAGGTTGCAGAAGCAGAAGCAGACGCTAACGAAGGTGCTGAAGAAACTACAGAAGCAGCTACTGAAACTTCTACAGAACAAACAGAAGGTTAATACATAGGGTTTTAGCCCTTACAGATATTATGGCCGCACATTGTGTGGCCATATTTTTTTGCCCGGATAATGCTTATCGGTTACCTTATTATACTCAGGTTTGTGCTTAATGCAAATAGGAAAGTCCCGCACATACGTGCGGGACTTTCCTATTTAGATATTGTTTCTTTTAAAAAGAATTAAGCGATTTCAACTTCAGCGCCTGCTTCTTTCAGCTTGTTAGCTATATCTTCAGCTTCGCCCTTGCTGATACCTTCTTTCACGTTCTTAGGAGCGCCATCTACCAGTTCCTTAGCCTCTTTCAGACCAAGACCTGTAAGATCCTTAACTACCTTTACAACGTTCAGTTTAGATGCACCTGCAGCTTTCAGAACTACGTTGAACGAAGTTTTTTCAGCAGCAGCAGCAGGAGCGTCGCCGCCACCGCCAGACATTACCACTGCAGCAGCAGCAGGCTCGATGCCATATTCAGATTTTAATACGTTAGCCAGTTCCTGTACATCTTTTACAGTAAGTGCTACTAATTGTTCAGCTAATGCTTTTACGTCTGCCATTGTATGATTTTTTAATGTTGTTGTTTAAAATTGTTTTACTTGTCTTGTACTCTTGTAACTTATATGATAGCTTGGAAGCCGAATTTAATGTGGCTATTCTAAATAGTGCGTATTGGCACATGGTCGAATTGCCGTATTGGCACATGGCCAATTATTCTGCCGCAGGTGCTTCTGCTTCCGGTGCAGCAGTTGTATCTGCCGCAGGGGTTGCTTCTGCTGTTTCTGTAGCGCCTTCTGCCTTGCCTTCGTGGTGGTGCAACAATGCGGCCAATACGCGTTTTGCAGGAGATTGCAGCAAGCCGATAACTTCGCCGATAAGCTCGTTCTTCGTCTTGATCTTTGTAAGATTTGCCAGCTCGTTATCGCCGGTAAATACATCTTCACCTATCAATGCCGCTTTCAGCACAGGCTTATCACCCGGGTTATTCTTGCGGAAAGAGGTAAGGATCATTGCAGGCTCTTTTGGCGACTCAGAAAACATAAGCGCGGTAACGCCATGCAATGAATCATAGATACCGGCATACTTATCGCTGTTAAGGCTTTCTAACGCCTTCTTGATAAGTGTATTCTTTGCTACCTTCATCTCTACGTTCTTTTCAAAACACAGGCGGCGCAGGTTGCTCACTTGCTCTACCGTTAAAGATTCGGTATTAGTGATGTAAAAATTATCATACTGAGAGAACTTTTCCTTCAGTAATTCTATTGCTTCAGATTTTTGAACAGGTGTCATGTTTTTAAGTTTTTACCCCTTCGTGGAAGGAAGTGAAAAATGATTTTTACGCTACGGTTTTTGTATCGATGCTAAGACCAGGGCTCATTGTTGATGCCATGCTGATACCTTTTAAATAAAGGCCTTTAGCAGTAGCAGGCTTCATACGTACAAGGGTATTGATAAGCTCCTGTGCGTTTTCAGCTATTTTGCCCGGCTCAAAAGATACACGGCCGATGGAAGCGTGAATGATACCGGCTTTGTCTATCTTGAATGCTATTTTACCACCTTTTACTTCAGTTACTGCAGATGCAACATCGTTTGTAACTGTACCGGTCTTAGGGTTTGGCATCAGGTTACGAGGACCTAGTATCTTACCCAGACGGCCTATTTTAGGCATTACAGAAGGAGTAGCGATGATTACGTCTACATCTGTCCATCCACCGTCTATTTTCTGTACAAATTCATCAAGGCCTACATAATCGGCACCTGCTGCTCTTGCATCAGCTTCTTTATCCGGGGTACAAAGTACCAGTACGCGTTTTGTTTTACCTGTACCGTGTGGCAGGGTAACTGTACCGCGTATAGCCTGATCTGCCTTCTTAGGGTCTACACCAAGGCGTATATGTACATCTACTGAGCTATCGAACTTGGTAGCATTGATGCTCTTTACTACAGAAGCAGCTTCAGCAAGTGTATATTGTTTGTTTTTATCGAGTTTAGCTTCTACAGCTTTTCTTTGTTTAGTGATTGCCATTGCAACGAATTTTAATAAGGTGAAACACAATGGTGGAAGGCTTTTCCACCTGTCACATTAAGCCCAGGGAGCTGATCCTTCAACAGAGAAGCCCATGCTGCGCGCTGTACCCGCTACCATTTTCATGGCGCTTTCCAGTGTGAAGCAGTTAAGGTCGGGCATTTTGTCTTTAGCGATCTCTTCTACCTGTGCCCAGCTTACCTTACCCACTTTCTGGCGGTTAGGCTCCTTAGAACCTTTCGGTTGCTTGGCAAGCTCCATAAGCTGCACGGCAGCAGGAGGTGTCTTGATAACGAAGTCGAAAGACTTGTCTGTGTAAACAGTAAGTGTTACGGGAAGTATCTTACCTATTTTGTCCTGTGTGCGAGCGTTGAACTGCTTGCAGAACTCCATAATGTTGACGCCTTTAGAACCTAATGCAGGTCCGATCGGTGGCGCCGGGTTGGCTTGGCCGCCTTTTACTTGCAGCTTTACAAAGCCTGAAATTTCTTTAGCCATGTTTCTTTTGTTTTGGTTTTAGCGAATATGCGGTTCACCCGCGTTATTCTCCCAAATGCAACCTTATAATAAGAGCAAAATGAGAATTGGAGTGCAAAGGTAAGGAGAAAAATGTGATAATCGTAAATTTAAGATGTGAAAATCAAAAAATATTTTTGACGGCCTGAAAATCACCATTTCTTTATATTAGCAGCTCATTACTGCTACAAAGATACGCTATGAAATACTTATTAATATTTTTATTACTCATTTGTGCGCATGTAGTTAGTTATGGTCAGTTCGATGATCGTTTTTACTTTCCTTCGAAGCAATGGGAGCCGACGACTAATGTTGTCTATGACGAGGTCTCTATAAAAACAGACACAGCTACGTTGGATGGTATATTCCTGAATCCTATAGGAAAGACTGTTGCTACGATACTTTATTTTCACGGGGCTGGAGGTAATATATCGAGCTATGTATCATTGATGAAGCCTTTCGTTGATTCGGGTCTCAGGGTTTTTATGATAGATATGCAGGGGTATGGTAAATCGACCGGAAAGCCTACACACATAAATATAGCCCATGATGCACAGGTGGTGTTTGATAGTTTAATACGCCGCAAGGATATGACAGGTGCAAAGTTGATAGTAATGGGCGGATCTATGGGTACACAAATAGCAACAAAAATCGCTAAGGACAATCAGGATAAAGTAAGCGCGCTGGTGCTGGAAGGTACTATCAGCTCATTCTCTGATATAGCTGCAGAAAGTGCGCCCAAAGAACAGCGTGATGTGATACGGAAGTTTGTAACGTCACCGTACGCAGCCAAAGATGATATAAAAGGGATAACAAAAATGCCCAAACTTATTATTCACAGTACAGATGATGTAGCCGTGCCCTTTGAAGAAGGCCAACTTGTATATGATAATGCACAGCAACCCAAGGAGCTTTGGGTAGTGAAGGGTGAACATTTAGCTGCTATATCTCTTTATAGAGATGAGTATATACGCAAAGTGAAGGCACTGGTGAAGTAGAGTAGTAGGTTGATACATTGAATGGTTGAGATCACATTGCTACCCCACACTCCACATTGGCTTAGACTTTAATACTTTTTTATAGACAGCACAGTTGCTGGTATGCGCGCCGGGAAGTATGCCGATGCTCATGAGGAATTCGTTAACTATCTCGCCACCGGTGAAGCGGAAGGTCTTTTTGAACAGTTTTACCCATTCTTCTTTTGTTTTGGGGTGGTTGTGTGCAAGCCACTTTTCAAACGAGCCGAATTCTTTTTGCAGCAGCAGAATGGTCTTAGCATTCTCTATGGTTGCGTTTATCTTTAATCGGTTGCGGATGATGCCGGGGTCGGCCATGAGTCGATCGAAGTCAGCCGCTTTGTATGCGGCAACTTTCTTTATGTTGAAGTTGCTATATGCCTTTCTGAACGTAGCTTCTTTCTTTAAAATAGTTTCCCAGCTAAGCCCTGCCTGGTTTATCTCGAGGATAAGCCTGCAGAAAAGCTCATTATCATCATGAATAGGGTAGCCATACTGCTCATCGTGATAAGGCTTGTGTATGGCCTTCTTTTCTTCGGACATGGATATGAGGGCAGCGCAGTAGGACATTTTATTTATGATGGTTTGGGTATTGAGAGCAAGATAAGATTTTTATCAGGTTTTTGTAGATAGGCTGTTTTGTTATGCTACTCCAAATCTTTATAAAATCTTTATACCCAACAACTCATATTTGATGAGATAATTATAAGCAGCCGTCTACCTTTGTGTTGTAATTGAAGGGATGAGCCGTATACCATCAAGAAAGACGAATAAGCCAAGGCAGTACATACTTAGTGTGTTGCTGGTTTGCATTGTGTCGGGTGTTTGCTTCTTTTTTATAAACTATTTGGGTTACCACGCAGTAGCCTACCTGCTGCTGATAACCGTATCGCTGATAGCTATGGTGTATGATATACGCCCAGTGTTGGTGGCTGCCATACTCTCAGCAATTATATGGGATTACTTTTTTATCCCGCCGCATTTTACGCTACAAGTAGCATCCGCAGAGGATACAATATTGCTGGCAATGTACTTTGTAATAGCCTTACTGAACGGTACACTGACCTACAAGATAAGACAAGCTGAAAAACGGGCTTCGAAGAAAGAAGAAAAGGCAAGTACATTGAAACTATACGATACGTTGCTGAACTCACTGTCGCACGAGCTGCGCACGCCCATAGCCACTATAATTGGGGCTACAGACAATCTGCAGGCGCACAATGCCAATCTTACAGAAGCGAATAAGGAAGAGTTAGTAAACGAAATTTCGAAAGCATCAGTAAGGCTGAACCAACAGGTGGAGAACCTGCTGAACATGTCGAAATTGGAGTCGGGTGTAATGCAACTAAGGCGCGACTGGTGCGATGTGGGCGAAGTAATATACGATACCCTGAAAAGAGTAGAGGAGACGGATGAGGCACACACCATAAAAATAGACCTGTCTGCAGACCTGCCACTCTTTAAGCTGGATAATACAGCGCTGGAGCAGATACTTTATAACATACTCATCAACGCCTGTAACTACACGCCTGCCGGCAGCGCTATACACGTAGCGGCTACATGCGACAAAGATGTGTTGCAGATAGTAATAACGGATAATGGTAAGGGCTTTCCTGAAGGTGAGCTGCAACATGTGTTTGAGAAATTTTACAGGTTGCGGAATGAGCGTACGGGTGGCACCGGGCTTGGCCTGTCGATCGTGAAAGGCTTTACTGAAGCGCTGAACGGCACGGTATGCCTGGAAAATATATCAACGGGTGGCGCGAAATTTACCATAGAGATACCGGCTGAAACATCTTACCTGAAAAACCTGAAGAATGAATAAACCGGCCATACTGATCATAGACGACGAGCAACAGATATGTAAGCTACTGGAGATAACCCTGGAAAGCAACGGCTATACAACAACGGCTGCAAAGACAGGTAAGGAAGGCATCATTATGGCGGCCAACCATCCGGCAGATATGGTCATACTGGATCTGGGATTACCGGATGAGAACGGGCATACAGTACTTACAAAACTGAGGGAATGGTACACAAACCCCGTAATGGTACTGTCGGTACAGAATAGTGAAGAGGACATAATAAAGGCGCTGGATAATGGTGCTAACGATTACCTGGTGAAACCATTCCGAACAGGTGAACTGCTGGCACGAATACGATCGCTGCTGCGCTATACAAACAATGAAGAAACAGACCCTGTACTGAATTATAAAGACCTGCAGATAGACCTTGCTGCGAGAACAGTGAAGGTAAAAGAGGAAATAATAAAGCTGACAGCTACAGAATATACACTGCTGGCGCTGCTGGCAAAGAATGAAGGCAAGGTGCTGACACACCACTATCTGCTGAAAGAGGTATGGGGGCCCGGCTATATAAGCCAGTCGCAATACCTGCGTGTATTCATTGCACAGCTGAGAAAGAAGATAGAACAAGACCCTAACCGGCCCGAATATATAATTACAGAATCAGGTGTAGGATATCGTTTTATAAGCAAGGAATAGCAACATCCACAGATAAATTTTACAAAATGACAGAAACGCACAAGCCTCTGAACAAGGTATGTATTGCCACATTGTTAGTAGCCCTCGGCATTATTTATGGCGATATAGGCACCAGCCCCCTGTATGTATTAAAGGCGGTGATAGGAACGCGCAAGGTAACTGAGGTGTTGGTCTATGGGGGGGTATCGTGTATTTTCTGGACACTCGTTTTTCAGACGACGATCAAATATATATGGCTCACGCTGCGTGCTGATAACCATGGAGAGGGTGGTATATTCTCGCTCTATGCCCTCGTGCGCAGATATGGTAAAAAGCTTGTGATACCTACTATTATAGGGGCTACCACACTGCTTGCAGATGGTATCATTACCCCGCCCATATCTGTTGCCTCAGCAATAGAAGGGCTTAATTCCGTACACGGTTTAGAACATACTATAGTACCGGGCAATACATTGACCATAGCTATTGTGGTCATTATTATTTCGGGACTGTTTATTTTTCAGCGGTTTGGTACGCAGATAATTGGTAAGTTATTCGGGCCTATTATGTTCGTGTGGTTTACGATGTTGCTGATAGCAGGCGTGGGATATATTATGCACTATCCTGACGTACTTAAAGCGCTGAACCCTGTTTATGGATACCGACTGATAACAGAGTACCCTCAGGGCTTTTGGCTGCTGGGTGCGGTATTCTTATGCACTACAGGTGCGGAAGCATTGTATTCAGATCTTGGGCATTGCGGTATTAAAAACATACGCATCACCTGGATATTTGTAAAGGTGAGTCTTGTGGCTAGTTACGTAGGCCAGGCAGCATGGGTAATGCACCAGCCGGCGACATCGTTGGGTGAAATAAACCCGTTCTTTGAAATGATGCCGAGATGGTTCTTACTGCCGAGCATTATCATAGCTACTGCGGCTACTATTATTGCATCGCAGGCGCTTATAAGTGGTTCCTTTACCCTCATCAGCGAGGCCATGAACCTTAACTTCTGGCCGCGTGTAACGGTGCGCCAACCTACGGATATAAAAGGGCAGATATACATACCAAGCGTGAACACCATACTGTGGGCCGGCTGCGTGCTGATGATACTGTATTTTCGCGACTCATCTCACATGGAGGCTGCTTATGGCTTTTCTATAACGGTTGCCATGATGATGACAACGATACTACTGGGTTATTACCTGTTCTTTAAGCTGAAGTGGAGTAAGGTTGCCGTAATAAGCATACTGCTTTTGTTCGCAATAATAGAGGTGTCATTCTTCGTAGCTAATGCCGCCAAGATCAAGGAAAGATGGATGTTCCTGTTCTTTGAGCTGTTCATCTTTATGACGATGTATGTGTGGTACTATGCACGCAAAGTGAATAATCGCTTTGTAAAATTTGTAGACCTTGGCAAGTATATACCGCTGCTGAAAGAGATGAGTGAGGATGATGCGATACCAAAGTTTTCTACACATCTTATATACCTCACCAAGGCCAATACACGTGCTCAGGTGGAGGAGAAGATAATCCGTTCCATATTTGCCAAGAACCCAAAGCGCGCCGATGTGTATTGGTTCGTGCACATCAATAGAACGGAAGCACCATACACTATGAGCTATGATGTATCAGAGCTTGTAGACGACAAGATCATCAAGATAAATATCAACCTCGGTTTCAGGATACAGCCAAAGACGGAACTATACTTTAAAAAAATAGTGAAAGAACTGGTGAAGAACAAAGAGCTGAACTTACACATACGCCCTGATGGTTCTACAAAATATAATGCAGAGCCCGACCTGAAATTCATTGTAATAGAGAAGTATCTGTCTGTAGAGAATGAGTTTGCACTAAAGGAAGGCATGCTGCTTAATTCTTACTTCTTCCTCAAGAACCTGGGGCTGAGTGATGAAAAAGCGTTCGGACTCGACAAGAGCGATGTGGTAACGGAGCAGGTGCCACTCATTTATCAACCGATACAGAACATTGAATTGACCAGGAATTTTACGCAGGAAAAAGAATAACAGTATGCGTGCTCGGTTATCTATGCCACCAACGTATATTATACCCGTTTATATTTTTTCTATTATAAATTTCTTTTAAAGCATGCCCTGCCTATCTTTATAAGGTGAAAACATTTTTCCTATACCTGATGACAGCGCTTTACGTGGCGGCTGGTATCAACCACTTCTGGCACGAGCGGGTGTATCTGCGCATTATGCCGCCATACATACCTGCGCCACTGGCCATGGTATATATAAGCGGCGTATGCGAGATACTGTTTGGCTTATTGCTGCTACCGGAAGCCACGAGGCATATAGGTGCATGGCTGATAATTGTATTATTGATAGCGGTATTTCCTGCAAATGTGCAGATGGCCGTGAACTCGTGGCGGCACCATGATCCGCGGCTTTGGATACTTATTTTGCGGCTGCCTTTGCAGGTGCCGTTAATATGGTGGGCGTATAGCTATACTCGATAGCTTATTATCACATCTTTAACGCGATATGCTATAACTTGCCCCTGTATTTTAAAAATATTCCATCATGGCAAAGACAGCATTAATAACGGGCAGCACCAGTGGCATAGGCCTGGGTATCGCCAAGGCGTTCGCAGCGCAAGGTTACAATATTGCATTTAACGGATTGGAGCCTAATGGCGCGGAGATAGCGCAGCAGGTGGCTACCGAGCACAACATCAAGCATACATTTTCTCCGGCTAATCTTATGAAGCCTGAAGAGATACGCAAGTTGGTAGGTGATGCTATCGCTACCTTTGGTGGCATTGATGTACTGGTAAACAATGCAGGGATACAGTTCGTAGCGCCGATAGATGAGTTCCCTGAAGAAAAATGGGATGCTATCATAGCTGTGAACCTTACTGCTGCATTTCATGTTACGAAGGCAGCATGGGGTAGCATGAAGGATAAGAAATTCGGACGCATTATCAATATCGCTTCGGCGCACGGATTAAGGGCGTCTGAGTTTAAGAGTGCATACGTAGCTGCTAAGCATGGTATAGTAGGCTTTACAAAGACAGTAGCGCTCGAAGGTGCACCATTCGGCATAACTGCCAATGCTATTTGTCCTGGCTTTGTGGAAACGCCACTGGTACAGAAGCAGATAGATGACCTTGTAAAAAGCACTGGTAAAAGTGAGCAGGAAGTAAAAGAAAAGATGATACTGGCAAAGCATGCAGTAAAGGAATTTATACCGATAGATTTGCTGGCGCAAACCGCATTGTACCTTGCAAGCGACGGCGCGGCAACGCTTACCGGTATAGCATTGCCCGTTGATGCAGGTTGGACGGCACAATAATCTTCATCTTCATTATATTTTGTAGTAGATAGCAACCAGAATGTTGCTATCTACTTACTATATTACACCCCACACACAAATTTTATGCAACAACCTACTGACCATTTTATAGACGTAAACGACATAAAGCTGCATTATGTAGATCATGGCGGCGATGGACCTATACTTATAATGATGCACGGCCTTACAGCTAATGGCCATGCCTTTGATGGTATTGCCGCTGCCGGGCTAGCAAAGAGCTTCAGACTTATATGCCCTGATCTTAGAGGGCGCGGGCAGAGCGACCATCCTGCTTTCCATTACACTTTCGAAGATCATGCTAAAGATATCGTTGGGTTGGTGAAACATTTGGGCGTTGATAAAGTACATCTTGCCGGTCATTCCTTTGGAGGATACCTTGCATTTTATATAGCGGTGTCTTATCCTTTAATAGCGGATAAAATAGTGATACTGGATGCTGCTAAAGCAATGAACCCGAACGCGGCAAATATGCTGGGTGCGGCAGTGGGCAGACTTAGCGCCACCTATCCTTCATTCGATGATTATTTGAAAGAGGTGAAGGCTGCGCCATATCTTACTTTCTGGGACGACCACATGCTTAGCTATTACCAGGCCGATGTGAAAACGAACGAAGATGGCTCGGTGCGCCCAAGGTCGAGTATTACGGACATTATAGAGATATCGTACAACGTAGCCAACATAGACTGGCCATACTATATAGAAAGGGTTGAGCAGCCAACCATAATTATCAATGCGCTGGATGTATATACGCTCGGTGAGCCGCTACTGCCCGACAACATAGCGATGGACACAGTAGGTATGATGCAGGATGCTAAATATATAGCGGTAGATGGTAATCATCAGACAATGCTGTATGGCGACGGCGCCATACAGATAACAAAAGCAATAAAAGACTTCTTGCTTTAATACTATTTAACCATTACAAAATTGCAAGGTGCCCGCTAATTAGCGGGTACCTGCATTATGTATGTTATTGGCTTTGGTGCCGGTATCATCTATATTCGTTCTGTTAGAATCCTTACCATCATTTGCGGGATCATTACCACCATAAGTAGCAGGAGCAGTGCCTTTTACATTTGTAGAATCGATGGGTGTGCTTGCGCCACGGTTTTCACCACGGGTACCACATGCGGCCAACGACAGGCAAAACGCTAATGCAACAACTGAATATTTTACAGCTTTCATAAAATTCTTTTTTAAAACTACATAAAGACCGTGCCGTATATGGTATAGATGACTTTAATTGTCACTAATGACATCATCAATATCATCATCGCCATCCAGATTATCCATCTGCTCCATGATGTGCGGGTAGCGGCGCTGCACCCAGCGGCTCATGGGCCTTACAGTGTATACTTTAGGGTTCGGCAGGCAGGCTATTATCTGTGCGGCTTCTTCTCGGGTTAGATTTTTGGCGGATTTGTGAAAATATGTTTGCGCGGCAGCCTCTATACCAAATATACCCGGCCCCATTTCTATCACATTGAGGTATACCTCCAGTATACGCTTTTTGCCCCACGTCCATTCTATCATTTTCGTGTAGAAAAATTCAGGAGCCTTACGGATGTAGCGGCTCACGCCAGTACCTTGCCATAGAAATACATTCTTGGCGGTCTGCTGGCTGATGGTGCTGGCACCCCCGCCTGCTATGCGTTTCTTTTTATGTTTCTTTGTATCGTTCAGGCTTTTGTCCATGGCCTTCCAGTCAAATCCGCCATGTTCAGGGAATAGCTGATCCTCGCTGGCAATGGCAGCTAGTTTTACGTTGCGCGATATATTGTTCCAGCTTACATAGTCGCGTTTCAGGCCATAACCTGTTATTAGGGCGCCTGTTTGTGTAATAGTAACTGGTGGGAACAGCCACCTGCATGTGACCACATACAGCAGCGATGCCACGAACAGTATAAGAAAGATACGCCCTGCTTTAAATAGGAAACCTTTGAACCCTGTTCTTTTTTTGCCTGCCATAGTCGGGGTAAAAATAAAAACATTTCTTTACGATGTATATTCGTGTAGTATTTCTTACAAAAAACCATACACATGAAAAAGAAAACCGAACAGAAAAAAACAACTGGTAAAAAAGCAACAGCAAAAAAGCCTGTCGCATCACCACAAAATAGTGAAGAACCGGTAATGTACTTAGTATCGCACCTGAAGGGTGGACATGCGCATGCAACTATTGAGCAAGCACTTGATGGCTTGCCCGAACATCTGCGTGGAGTAGCGGTAGCTGGGCTGCCATATAGCATTTGGCAACTGGTATACCACATACGCATAACGCAGTGGGATATAATGGAGTTTTCGAAGAGTGCGAAACATAAGTCGCCAAAGTGGCCCGATGAATACTGGCCTAAAGAAAAAGCACCACACAGTAACAAAGTATGGAACGATACAATAAAACAGATAAAGGAAGATAGGGATGAATTTATATCCCTGCTGGAAGATAAAAACGCTGACCTGTACACACCATTTCCGCATGGGCAGGGACAAAATTTATTGAAGGAAGCCTTGCTGATACTGGATCATAACGGCTATCACACCGCCGAGATAATAATGGTAAGGCGATTGCTGGGCGCATGGAAATAATAATTTAATTATTAAAAATACAAATGGAAACAAATAATTTAGGCATAGGCTCACGAATAGATCACCCGCATTTCGGCAAGGGTGTCATTGTAGATACCGCATCAGAGTTTTATATTATCTGGTTCAAATCACAACAGGGTGTAAAGAGCATCAGCAGGGAATTTGAGATAAAGGTTATTGATGGTACAGAAGCGGCAACATCTAATGAGCCAATAAGCATTGCGGATATAGAACACGCGCTGAGCAATGTATTGGAACGCAGGCTGCACGAAATGCAGATAGTGCCCATGGCCATGAAGTGGAACAGGGGAACGATGATACTAAAGCCCGGCGATGCAACCATGCAGCAAAAAGAGCTGCCGATAGAAACCTTCTTCCATAAAATAGTAATGGTGCGCGACAGGCTGCGTCTCATAGAGCAGAAAATAAATGCACATAAAGTATTGACGGACGAAGAGAAGGTAGAGATGCAGCAATACATTACTGCTGTCTATGGCTCACTTACTACATTCAATGTACTGTTCAAAGAACCGCATCATCAATTTAAAGGTGCGGCGGGTAAAGATTAATTAATAAGCAATGAATAACTATGAAATAGCCGACCATTTTTCCCTGCTGTCTAAGCTGATGGATATACATGGGGAGAATAGCTTTAAGTCGAAATCGTATGCCAGTGCCGCGTTTGGGATAGAGAAATTACCCGAGCAACTGGCTAACATGAGCGATGCAGACCTATTCGCAGTGAGGGGTATTGGAGATGCGATCGGCAAAAAAATACGGGAGATACTTGATACAGGTAAGCTCTCGTTACTGGAAAAGTTACTGTCCACAACACCGGAAGGCATATTACAGATGTTGCAGATAAAGGGCATAGGCCCGAAGAAGATAGCGGTAATATGGAAAGAGATGGACATAGAAACCCTTGGTGAGCTGGAGTATGCTTGTAATGAAAACAGGCTGGCACAGGTAAAAGGTTTCGGCGCCAAGACACAGGCCAACATTCTACAGAGCATAACATACTACAATCAAAGCCTCGGTTTTCATCTATGGTCAGAAGTGGAGCGTGTAGGTAAGGCATTACTGAAAAATCTACAAGCGGCATATCCGCAGAATCTATTTTCTCTTGCAAGTGATTTAAGGCGACAAGTGGAGACAGTAGAGTTCATAGACATTGTAACGGATATAAACAAAGAGTTGCTGATACAAGAATTTGAGGCGATACCGGATGTAGTGATAGAAGAAGAACCAAATGAGCGCCTGCAAGTAAGAATACCACAGCAGCCGCGAGTACGTTTTCACCTTACGGATACAAAAGGTTTTTATCATACCCTGTTCATGAACACAGGTAGTGATGAATTTATGGCCGCCTTTTTAGAAAAGTATAAAGTACCTGCACATCCTCAAAGTGAGGAAGAAATATTTGCTACAAACAATCTGCAGTATGTGCCGCCTCCACTTAGAGAAGCAGCGCTCGTATTAGATAAGGCTGCCGGCAACCATTTATCACAGCTCATACAGCCTGCCGATATACGTGGTATCATACACTCGCACTCAACATGGAGTGATGGCACGCACACCATAGATGCGATGGCAAAGGCGGCAAAAGACCAGGGACTGGAATATCTTGTTATTAGCGACCACTCGCAGGCTGCCTTCTATGCGCAGGGCTTAACACCGCAGCAGATAGCCATGCAACATATAGAGATCGATGCGCTCAATGATAAGCTGTCGCCGTTCAAAATATTTAAAAGCATAGAGGTAGATATACTCAGCGATGGCTCACTCGACTATAACAATAATGTGCTGGACACGCTCGATGTGGTGATAGCATCTGTGCACAGCAACCTTAAAATGTCGCTCGATAAGGCGATGGATAGGGTGCTGGCAGCAATACGCAATCCTTATACTGCGATATTAGGTCACCCAACAGGGCGATTGTTATTATCAAGGCAAGGTTATCCTCTGGATCATAAGGCCGTAATAGATGCCTGTGCAGAGCATAGTGTAGTAATAGAAATAAACGCACACCCACGCAGGTTAGATATCGACTGGCGTTGGATAGAATACGCCATTGAAAAAGGAGTGCTGCTATCTATCGACCCTGATGCACACTCCATAGATGGATTTAAGGATACCTATTACGGTGTAATGATAGGACAGAAAGGTGGACTGACTGCCAAAAACAATCTTAGTAGTTTTACATTGCAGGAATTTGAATATTTTCTGGAAAAGTATCGTATGAAAAGAAGTGGAAAATTGTAACTTTGTAAAAAGATAACATATATGAAAAGGTCTGCCAAAACCATACTGGGAATCTGCACATTTGGTTATTTTGTGCTGGTCATCACTTTTGTATGTACTATTATTTTCCAAATGCTGAATAACATGCCGCTGATGGACGACATGAATCTGCATCCTAATGTATTCATACGGCAGTATTTTCAAAATATACTTCATTTATTGCCATTCGCTATCATTATGGGGATATGCTGGCTGTCGTTGCTTATTTATTATATAGTACATGTAGCCACATTAAAGACTATAAGCACGGGAGAGCGGGTGATGTGGATACTACTTTTTATCTTTTTCAAAAGTATCACCTTTATCATTTACTTCTTTGTACGGATAGTACCGCAGCCGGAGCCGGATAATACTATGCACACAATACCATCATGACAAGCACACGAAAACTAATATTAGGCTTGCTCACTTTGTTGCCTATGGTACTCATGATCGTATTCATATGCAATGCAGTATCTACAACTGCCAACCACATGTATTCCTTACCAGATATTGAAACAGACCACCTGCCGGAAAAACTGTTTCAACACCTGCTGGATATATGGCCGATCGCAGCGTCTATATTCCTATTGCACATGGGGTTGGTAATATATTATGTAAGGCATGTAATAAAGAACGAGTACCTGTCGCATAGCGATCAGATATTGTGGATACTGCTCTTTATCTTTTTCAGAACGCTTTGCTTTATTGTTTACTTCGCAACAAAGATATTGCCAGAGCCGAGGCTCAGCAGCAACTTAGATATCTTGTAACAGCGCATCTATTTCTAATTAAAAGAGCCACATCAGAAATGATGTGGCTCTTTTAATATAATTTATATATTATTCAGTAACGATGAATTTTGTTGTTTTTTCAGATGCGCCATCTGTAAGACGCGCAATATAAGCCCCTGCCTTCAACCCACTAACTGTCAGCCTTCCATTTCCTGAAAGATTACTGTAAGTTCTTACAACCGTACCCTTTTCATTAGTAATGGTCATTGTCGCAGATGCCGTATTTGCCAGTACATAAGCAATGTGCGCAATGTCTTTGGCAGGATTAGGGGATGTGGTAAGCAACGAAATGCTATTGTTGATATTATGTACACCTTCACCAATTACAAAGTCGAAATGATATACTGATAAAGGTGGTATGTTATATGTAAATGTTAGCCCACTATCTGTACCGGTAGGTAGTAATGTTGATATATAACCTCCATGTATAGTAGTATCTGCTTGTGTAAAACAATATATATAGGCTGCATCCAGAAAAGTGTTATACGGGCTATTATTTATTGTAATAGAAGCATGAATTGAATCGGTATAAGACTTATTTGTAACTATCGCATGTACTCCGCTGTCATTATCTACAGATGCGTAAATAGTAGAAAGTGTATCGCTCGACTTAGCATAAACATGTGTATCACCAAAGGTCCCACCAGCACCATTATAGTTCCTATAGATCTCAAATGCAGGTACTAAGTACCCAGTCACCTCTGGCCATATCGAAGCATAGGCCATATTCAGATTGCCGAAAATACCCATCGCATCTACCTGCGCTATACCGCCGGAGATATGGTTGTGTCCGCCATAATCATACTCAGTGATACCAATCTTTGTGTCTGGGTAGTAAGTGTCTATTGAGTTTTGTATGCGTGGCACTATAGGCAGATAGCCACCAAAGCCCGATGATGTTATCCAACTGTCTTCTACATAACTTGAATCCCACAGCGTACGTGTGCTTTGCATACGCGCCACCGATGTTGCCATTGTTGTATCATTCGCATCACCTACGTTCCCTACCGCCGTGTACCAATGCACGGTAAATACATCAAGCAGTCTTTTGCCTTCGCTGTCAGATGCATGTTTCATAGCCTTAAGATAATAATCTACAAGCCAGTTGCCCCCGGTGTAATCGCCAGCATCTGTAGCGAACTGCAGGTCGTAATAATCAGTAAAGCCATATAACTCCGGTCCAAACACATTCGCTGTAGCGTCCATTGTTTTTACGGTACTTGCAAGGTTCACAGATTTGGAGAACAGCTCGGCATAAGTTACCGGGTTCGTACGCATATCAGGGAATTGTGTTACCCACAGGCCCGGTTCGTTATCCATTATATAGTTCTGCACGCCGGTCGCGGTGCTTGCTGCGCCAAATGTGTTTGTTATATAATTCAATTCTTCGTTTACATAAATAGTATGGTCGGTGGTATCGGGTGTAAGCGATACTGGCGTTGGCTTTACATTTACAACAAGATCCCAGCGTGGCGATGGTGCAAGCTCGGTAGTCGAGTCAACAGTGCCGTCGCCATCATTAGATACATAACCTACCATGGGTAATGTGATCGCGCTCTGCGCGCCCTGGGCTAGTGATGTGTCGTGAAATGCTTTGATGCACGCACCGGGTTTTAAGTAGTCGCCGGTAGCGAGGCCCAATATATAAGGCAGGTAGTCGTCATTGCTATTTATATAGTCGGCCCCTGCGTTCGAAAAATTATTTTCCCAATTATAAGCAGAGAGCCTGTTACCTCCCCATCTGCGAAAGGCAGCATGGCGGTAAGAACCATTATTCAGTCCATAGATATAAGGGCTGATAGGATGCCTGTCAACGGATGTATTTACCGTATAGGTAACATTTATCTGTGCGAACGATTGAAGCGTCAATAATAAAAGAGTGAGTAGTGTAAAGGTTTTTTTCATAAGAAAAATGTTATAAGTAAAGTTAAGATTTTTTTAATATTTTTATGTTACCGCAATATTATTCCGCGGCACAGTCTTTATGCGTATATACATGCATCAGTGTTAACTTTTAAATTATTTTATTATGGAAAACACAGCAAAGAACCCCGGAGTTGGTATAATGACCTTTATTCCCCTTATAGTCTGGATAGTATGGTTTGGGTACTTTTTCTTTATAACAAAAGACCTGGCTATAAGTCAGAACTATGACGACCACGAAAAAATAGTAAACGCATTATCAGCACACATGGTCACCGTTATAACTGTTTGGGCGCTAGCAATGTTGCTTACAGCTATTATGGTCATTTATCACATTGTACATCTTGCGCGACTTAAAAGCATAAATGGCGCATCAAAGACAGTTTGGATAATACTGATGATAGCTATAGCGCCTATCGCGTGCCCTGCCTTTTGGCTGATACAAGTAAGGAAGGAGCCAAGCAATATAGAAACATACCCGACCATAGCATAATTTTAACTACCCCGTTATATGCAAAAATGCCCTCGCAATACTATTGCGAGGGCATTTTACTATTATTGATTATCTATAATTAAACGAGCATTGTTACCGGATTCTCCAGATACGCTTTTAGCGTCTGCATAAAGCGGGCGCCTACAGCCCCATCTACCGAACGGTGGTCGCAGCTAAGCGTAAGTTTCAGCAGTTGGCGAATTACAACTTTACCATCCTCTGCAACTGGAGTAGGTGCTATCTTACCAATGGCCAGTATGCAACTATCGGGTGGGTTGATGATAGCGGTAAATTCATCGATGTCCATCATGCCGAGGTTGGAGATGGTAAATGTATTACCGGTAAACTCTTGTGGCTGTATTTTTTTTGTGCGTGCTTTCTCTATCAATGTGCTTGCCTCATCCGCTATCTGCGACAGCGATTTTTGGTCAGCGAACTTTATAACAGGTACTATAAGGCCATCCTCTACAGCCACGGCCGTGCCAATATGTATATGATGGTTCTGGCGTATAAAGTCACCCATCCATGAACTGTTGACCGCTGGATGCTGGCGCAACGCCATAGCGCATGCCTTTATAATAAGATCGTTGAATGATACTTTGACAGGTGATACCGCATTGATGGCCTTGCGTGCCTCCATAGCATTATCCATGGTAACCGTCATGCGCAGATAGAAATGCGGGGCAGAGAACATACTCTCGCCCAGGCGCTGCGCAATGATCTTGCGCATCTGTGAGTTAGGTATATCTGTATGGCTTTCTTGTCCCGGTGCTGCCTGTGGTATAGCAGCCCTTTGTTGCTGTGGTGCTGCTTTTTGTTGTGGGGTAAAACCGTCAACGTCGCGTTTAATAATGCGGCCATTATCGCCGGTGCCTTTCACTTGTTGAATGTCCACACCTTTTTCTTCTGCTACCTTCTTTGCCAGCGGCGAGGCTTTTAGTCGGTCGTCGCCTTGTGGCTGTGGTTGAGCGGCAGGTGCAGGCGGTGGTGCTTGCTGTTGTTCTTGTTTAGGGGCTTCCTGTTTAGGCTGCTCTGGTGCTTGCTGTTGTGGTTGTTCCTGTTTAGGTTGCTCCGGTGCAGGAGCCTCCTGCTTTGGTTGCTCCGGCGCAGGTGCGGCTCCGCCTTTTTTATTTTCTTCATCCAGTATTGACTGGTAGTCCTCACCCGGCTTGCCGATGATGGCCATGATGCCATTTACCGGTACGCCCTTTCCTTTTTCCACACCTATATATAAGAGTGTACCATCCACATAGGGCATCACTTCCATAGTGGCCTTATCTGTTTCTACCTCTGCTATTACGTCATCACTTTTTACCTGGTCGCCTACCTTCTTGGTCCATTCAGCTATAACACCCTCTTTCATTGTGTCGCTGAGCAACGGCATACGTATCGCTTCCGCCATAATTATTGTCTTCTATTTAGAGTTCAAATGTAATAATAATTGGCTGATGTTTGATGAGCTAATTAACCGATTTTAATTAGTTGATTAGCTTATTGGCTGATTAGCTAATTCCCGGAAGGTCTCATTTTTTAGAAATACACACATCTGCAAATTTACCAGCCTGCTTATCAACTGTTTTTTCAAATTGTATACAGGTCCATCGGCTAATTAGCTAATCATCACACTAGCTAATTAATACTCTATCTGCATTCCCAACCCATCCTTCAGTTGCCCGAGGAACGGATTCTTCATTGCCATTGCTTCAAACATTTCGCTTTTGCTCAACACCTGTGATCCCTGCTGCTTCATTATTTCCTCGTCTTCTTTTATTTCTGTAGTTATGCGTACAAGGATGCCTGTCTCTGCCCGGTAGTAGTCCAGGAGGCTGGTACGCATTTCTTTTGCATACATATCTGTTATCTGCGAAGGCGAAACAATGTGTACTTCATCGGGTGGCAGCACTTCAATTTTCATCTGCATCAGCTGGGCATAAACACTGGCCTTACCTTCAGCAAGTAAATTTTTAGTGTAGCGATCAAAAAGCTCTTCTGCCATTTCGCCGGTGAGTTCTTTATGCTCCTGTACCTTATTCAGGTCGGTGTTATTCATTGCAGCCTCCAGATCACCAAGTATATTAGTGCTTAGTCGTCGGCCGGCCGGCGGTGGTACTGATGGTTGGCTTATTGAAGGAATAGGTTGTGGCTTAGGTATGGCTGGTTGCTGTGTTTGTACAGGTCTTTCAGTATGTACAGGTTCCGCTCTTTCTGCTATTATTACAGTTTCTTCAACAGTGGTAGGTTGTTGTGTATTTTCTTTGTAATCAGTAGTTTGTGTGTTTTTAGTTGAAGTGATAGGTGCGGCAATAGGTTGCGTTATTGGCTGGTTTTGTATTGCCACAGTACCTATGCTACTGGAGTTTTTTTTTACATCCGCATTGGCTGCGTTTCCTTCCATGTTTAACTGTCCGCCACCGCTTTGTGTAGCCTGTAATACATAACATAGGCGTATCACGCACATTTCGACATGCAGCCTTTTGTTTGTTGCATTTTTGTATTGCAGCTCGCAGTCGTTTATAACATTCAGCGAGGATAGTATAAAGCCCGGAGGCGACTGATTTGCCTTCTCCTGGTAGATAGGGCGGTGATCGGTTGGCACATCCAGCAGCTTCGACATACGCATGTCTTTGCACAAAAGCAGGTTGCGCATATGTTCAGCTAATCCATTGATAATCACATCTCCTTCAAACCCTTTCTCAAGTGCCGTGTCAAGCATTAACAGGGTTCCCGGTACATCTTGCGCTAGCATACTGTCCGTTATGCGGAAATAGAAATCGGCATCGAGCAGGTTCAGATGCTCCATGGTATTGCTATAGGTAAGCATACCATTAGTAAAGCTGGCAATACGGTCGAGCATGCTCAACGCATCGCGCATGGCACCCTCACTTTTCTGCGCTATGATATGCAGCGCTGCTTCTTGAGCGACCATACTTTCCTTACTCGCAATACTCTGCAAATGCGACACAATGTCATTAGTGGTTATTCGCTTAAAATCGAATATCTGGCAACGGCTTAGTATGGTAGGGAGTATTTTATGCTTCTCGGTAGTAGCCAAAATAAAGATGGCGTAGGGTGGTGGTTCCTCCAGTGTTTTTAGAAAGGCATTGAAGGCAGCAGCACTCAGCATGTGTACCTCATCTATAATATATATCTTATACTTGCCCTGCTGCGGTGCGAACCGTACCTGGTTGATAAGCTCCCTTATATCATCCACCGAGTTGTTACTTGCGGCATCGAGCTCAAAGACATTGAACGAAGTATTATTCTGAAAGCTAATGCATGTAGGGCATACACCGCATGCCTCCATATCTGGTGTAGGGTTCTCGCAGTTAATGGTTTTGGCCAATATACGGGCGCAGGTAGTTTTGCCGACACCACGCGGACCACAAAACAAATATGCGTGCGCCAGGTGCTGATGCTTTATGGCATTTTTAAGTGTAGTGGTGATATGCTCCTGCCCCACAACCGTATCAAAGGTCTGGGGGCGGTATTTACGTGCCGAAACTATATAATCGCTCATTGATAATGTGAAAATGTGATAATGTGGAAATACGAAATTACGTTGCGATGTTTTTATAAGTTAGACTGAAATATCCCGTCTTTAAAGCCAAAAATAAATTTCCTAACTTTTATTGATAATCAACAGGTTAGGGAGGGAAAATATCCCAAAAATATCCCATTTCTACCCATGTAGGATATTTTAAGGCTGAGAAAACACTACAAATCGTACAAGGAAAAAAATCGCACACATTTACATTGATAATCAACAACTTAAGGGTGCAAAACCCTACAAAAATCATACACTTGATTCTTATGTGTACGATCTGTAATTTGTTGACAGGTAGATACCTGTCTTTTCACGGTGTAAGATACGAAAATGAGGTCGAGTGGACAAAATTTTGTTTGTGAATGAGGGGTTTGTATGCTTCTTAAAATAGTTCAATAGCTTTGGGAATAATCATCAGCTTTTGTTTTTCAATTACCATTCACAGAACGGGTTATATGTACACTTCCGGATGCGCTACGCTACATCCGGAAGAACGGGGTCAATGGTGTTGTAGTTACTTCGCCGATATTTTCGCAAGCGGACGCTTGCCGTTTTTAAGGACGCAGCGAGACGCTGCGAACAGTGGGTGGTGCAAGCGAGGACGCTTGCACCAGTGAGGACATTTAGCTATGTTTTAACGAATACGTATATTTGAAAGATGGCAGCGGAGCAATATCCAAATGTTTACTTATACAAGCGTATTGTTCAGGCAAAACTGTTCATTGACAGCAACTACGCGGATAAGATAGACCTTAACAACATATCGGATGAGGCATACTTTTCTAAGTTCCACTTCATTCGGCTCTTTAAGAAAATATATGGTAAAACACCTCACCAATACCTTACTTCTGTAAGGATAGACAAAGCCACAGAATTGCTACGTGCCGATAGACCAGTTTCAGAAGTTTGCTTTGCAGTGGGATTCGAAAGCCTGAGCTCTTTTGGCAGCCTGTTCAAGCGGGTGGTGGGTATAGCGCCAACCGCATTCCTTGAACAGCAACAACAGCAGCGCGCGCAGATATTAGCACATCCTTTTCACTTTGTGCCGGGTTGCTTTGCCTATCAAAATGGCTGGGGTGAAAATATAGCAATTTTGAAATAGCTGCTTAATGATACATAGCGGACATTTGTAGTACATAAACAAATTGCAACCGATATGATAGCTAAAATGACGAACGTGTGCGTATATGTACTTAACCAGGACAGCGCACTGGACTTTTACACAAACAAGCTGGGGTTTAAATTAAAGCTGGATGTGCCTATGGGTGAGACTACGCGTTGGCTTACAGTAACGCCACCCGAACAGCCCGAACTGGAAATAACATTGTTCCCGCTGGTGGTTGGTAAGATGTTTACAGAAGAGGTAGTACGCACATTGAAAGAGTTTGTGAGCAAGGGTATCTTTGGGCCGGGCGTTTTAAATTGTACAGATATTTTTGCCACGTACGAAGAGTTGAAAAGTAAGGGTGTAGTGTTTATAAAAGCCCCTACAAAAGAATTTTATGGTACGGAAGCATTGTTTAAGGACGACTCTGGCAATTTTTTTTCACTGCAACAAAAATAGCCGCAATGAAATCATTATTTGATAAAGCTACAAGGGATGAATTAGTGGACAGGATAAACCTGCTCCATGAGCAAAGCGCTGCGCAATGGGGCAAAATGAATGTAGCGCAGATGGTGAAGCACTGCGCGCAGTGGGACGAAATGGCGCTTGGTAAGAAGAAATATCAGCAGTCGTTCATGGGTAAGCTATTTGGAAGAATGGCATTAAAAGATATGATGAAAGATGAGCCCGCAAAAAGGAACTTGCCCACGGTGCCTTCTTTTAAGATAACGGAGCATGTGAACTTTGCAGAAGAAAGAAAGAAGTGGCTGGTGCTGATGAATGAATATGGCAGTTATGCGGGTGATGGCTTTCTGCATCCCTTCTTTGGGAAGATGACTAGGGAGCAGGCGGGGCAAATGGCGTATAAGCATGCCGATCATCACCTGCGTCAGTTTAATAGTTAGTGGTAATTCTTGAAAACAAAAAATAGCCCACAATGCCGGAGATAAACTTAAAAGCGTACTACGATAACATTGAAAAGAAGACCGGCAAAACCCCTGCCGACTTTAAGAAACTTGCAGCAGCAAAAGGATACTTTACAAAAGGTGTCCTTAAGCCAACGGTAAAAGCCACGGAGGTCTTCGACTGGCTCAAGGCCGATTTCGGACTTGGCAGGGGACATGCTATGGCTATCTACCATAGCTTTAAAGAAGGTACTGCTGGTAAAGAATAATAAAAGAGAGAACCTATCCCGCCCATCAGATGCGCTAAGCTAACATCTGAAAGTACGGGCGAAATAGCAGCAAGAGCTTTTAGTATTATAAATGGGCAAACACCTTTTATAGCCTTACAAGCCTTCGCAGCTTAAATTTTATTTGGTATTAATCTTGGAATAAGCTTGTACCAGTGAGGTAGCTACTCCTTTACCAGCTTCTCTGTTTTTAAGAGTAGATCATTAGCATCATACACGCTTAATATATAATTGCCGGTAGGCAGGTCTGATATATTGAGCTGTGTTTTATTGCTGCGGGATATTATTACTTTACCATCTATAGTTGTAAGCTCGCTACTGATATTTCCTATGGCCAATATGTTAACAATATCGTGTGTAGGGTTAGGGTATATTTTTACATCGGGAGTATTAGTGATCTGTGCCACCTCTGTTGTGCCACCCAGCTTTACCACCCAATAATCTTGTCCTCCATGATTATCTGTTACATCATCATTGTTGGATGTAGTACTACTAAATATTGTATAACCGCCATCTGGTGTAGTACATATTGAATTTCCAATTTCATCCTTGGTACCACCCAAACATTTTTGCCACTGAAATGCACCTGTATCATCTGTTTTTACTACCCAGGTATCGCCAATTAAAAGCGACCCTTCCCCGTGAAACCCTATTATATCTCCATCGTTTGACGTAGTGGAGCCAGTTATTATATAGCCACCGCTAGCTACTGATTGTATTGCAGCCCCAATATCAACACCACTACCTCCATAACTTCTTTGCCACTGTATTGTACCTGCGGTATCTACCTTTACCACCCATATATCTCCCTTACCCAGACTATCAGTAACATCACCGTCATTTGAAATTGTATATCCGGTAAGAATATACCCACCATCCACAGTTTGTTTTACTGCATTTGCCTCGTCCTCACCACTACCACCGTAACACTTTCTCCATACTATGCTACCGCTACTGCTTATCTTCATTAACAAACAGTCATGCCCCCCACCATGATAATCGCTACCGGTAATAGTCCAGCCGCATGCTATATAGCTACCATCTGTAGTTTGCTGTACCGAAAACAATAGAGTTGTACTCGTTCCATCATCTACCTGCCACTGTATAGCGCCAGTATCATCTAACTTTAATATAGCATTAATGCCGGCTACTATGTAACCACCGTCTACTGTTTGCTGAATAGTACTTGCAAAGCCATCAAGATGGAATTTTTTTTGCCATTGTACACCACCTGTATCATTCAGCTTTACGATCCAGTAATTCTCAATGCCATCAATATTGCCGGCAAATATATAGCCGCCATCTGTGGTCTGTTGTATTGAGTTTGCGCCGGCACCATCATCAAAACTGATACTACTATCCCCATAGCTTTTTTGCCATTGTATAGTGCCTATGCTGGTTAGTTTTACGATCCATGCATGACTGTATCCAATGCTTTCTGTCACATCCCCGTTATCCGACTCACTCATCCCGGCCAGTATATAACCACCGTCATTCGTTTGTTGTATGCAGCCTGCGAAATCATCGTAACTACCTCCATAACATTTTTGCCACGTGATAGCGGGCGCCTGTGCATGGCTGGTAAAAGATAGAAACGAGAAAATACAGAGCGTAATTGATGAGAATAGCTGTTTCATGGTTAGATGTTTAGTGATAACGATCAATGTAAAAATATATCGGCTGCAGAAATGAAATTGTAAATACTTTGTCATGTCTAATTATTTGATAAACACTGAATGGTAATTATTGCAGAGTTCATTCCATGAATTTTAACTGATAATTTATATTATGGACGTTGCTTTCATCCTATACATAATTTTATCTACCAATAAGCAATAATCACATGTTAATCCCGTTAAAGTGGAAACACTATTTTAAATGCGCAAATCGCAAATTGTATTACTGGGATTATTGTTTATGCATTGCATCGTTTATGCAGGCATTTATCGCCACGATAGAAAAGAAAGCGACTATGTTGCCTTGGGCACACAGGCGCAATTTAACTGTGTAGGGCAGGTATTTCATAATGGTAAAATGGGTGCATCGTGTGTGTTGATAAACAGTACGCATGTACTGTGTGCCGCGCATGTTTTTATAGAATCATCTTACCGGCAGGATACCATAAATAATAAAGACGGCCAGCTTATATTAAATACACCCTACGATCAGCATGTGGGCAATGCGGCAGATTATTCGGTAGTTTTTAATGGCAAGGAATACAAATGCCATAAGCTGACCGTCTATCCCGGATATTTAGATACAGCTACAAAAGACGGGCTGGATATGGCGATCATGGAGCTTGATGCGCCGATAAATGATATAGCACCTGCCGTGCTTTCTACTGACCATAACGAGCTGCATGCAGATGTAACGGGTGTAGGCTGGGGTGTATACGGAAGAGCCGATAAGGCTTCGGAGGTAGGAAAGAAAGATGGAATAAAAAAACTGGGGGGCGAAAATGTAGTTGATTCCTTAGGTGGCTATGTGTTGAATGGAATGCCTACCGCTATGTATTGCGATTTTGACCATCCTACCGATACTACCTGTAATAAGATGGGCAGCGCCACGCCGCGCAACCTGGAATATATTTCCGGTGGCGGTGACAGCGGGGGAGGGCTCTTCAGACAGACGAAGGACGGCTGGCAACTGGTAGGTGTCTGCCACGGTGGCAGCACAAACATTACGCAGCTCATAAGAACAGGCTACTACGGACAGGTTATGTGCTGGATGCGTGTATCAGTTTTTGCAGATTGGATCAAACAGAATGAGCAGTAAGAAGTTTCTCTTACACCCATCCCAATTCTCTTACTGTCTTATCTCCACCAGCATCACCGGTATTAATTGTGCCCGCCGGCTCGAATAACATTACATGTACCTCATTTGATGCTACAGGCTTGTGTTCAGTACCCTTGGGTATAATGATGAAGTCGCTTTTTTGTAGCTCTATTACCTTATCGCGCAGGTGCATTTCAAAAGAGCCATCAATTACAAAGAACATTTCATCTTCATGGTCGTGCTTGTGCCAAACAAACTCACCCTGAAACTTTACCAGTTTTACATGCTGGCCATTTAGCTCGCCCACAATCCTCGGGTTCCAATGATCAGTGAACAGCGTCAGTTTATCTTTGACGGTAACCTTTTCTATGCTCATTGTTTGTTGTATTATCTTATCTCAAAAATAGGGATTAGAAGAAAGCTTATCTTCTGTTCATGACTTATTCACCAAAGGGTTGATTAACTAGTGGTTTATATTGCTTGCTAAGGCATAAAAAGGTCTCGCAATATTTAGTTCTTGGTAAAACAGGTAGTATATTCACAATGCTCATTTATAAGGGGCCTACCATTTGCATGAGATTGTTTAAAAATATACTTCTATGTGTTATGTTGCTCATGCTGGCTAGTGCTAATGCATCTGCACAGATAAAATATAGCGGAAAGCATTTCTTTTTCAGCCTCGGGGGTTATGTCTCTGCTCCTTACGATGGGCCATATATCGATTCGTCCACTGCCGATTACCAGGTCTGTTATCTACAGTTTGCAAGCGCGCACCATGCAACGATAAACCTTCATTATACAAACAGTGGGTCTACGAATACTTATACACTTACACCTTATACACCGTTCACCGATAGCCTCACGGAAGGGCAGATATTCGAAATAGTAGACTTTCAGGCAGAGGTAGTGCATAACAAAACAATGGAGATAACGTCAGATAGTGACATTACTGTTTCATTCGTTGGTGGCTCTGGTAATTTAAGTGACGATGCTATGAGCATTCTGCCTTGCGATAGCCAACGTTCAGCAGATCTTTTTTACCTGCTTGGTATTACCGGATATTTTTCAACGCCGTACACATACAGCATCGTGTCTAATAGCGACAGTGTGGTATTGCGGATAACGCCTAAGGCCAATACCATTACCCACCCAGCCGGTATACCTTATACTATTACTATGAACAAAGGAGACGACTACCGCATAGCCAATTCATGTTTTGAATTTGATAGCACCCTTGCGTGGGATAACGACATATCAGGGACAAAAGTAGAAGTGCTAAGCGCACCTGTTTGTATGCCTATTGATATCTATGTTACCTATACCCTTTTAGAGCTAAGTTATCCATTGGGCGATTCCACGGTCTCGGCCGCTGATATATTATTAGAGGAAATAATGCCAGCTGCGTGGTGGGATACCTTATATCCGGTGATCCCATATTTGAATGATTCAATGACTATAGTAAGGGTACTATCATCCGCAAACTCAAATAACATTTACTATAATGGTGTACTGGCAAGAACGCTAAATACAGGCCAATTCTTTGATACGGTAATAACAACCGGGCAGACTGCTATTATACGCGGTGCCTATCCCATAGGTGTATCGCAATTTATGACACGTGAGTATGCCGCAGATATGTTTCTGCCAAATGGCGACCCCGATATGCTTTGGTGTAATTCGCAAAGGCAGGGAATAAAAGATGCAGTGTACACTCCTTTTTTTAGAATGTTGTATTTGTATCCCGGCGACGTTGCAAATTATACATTGACGATGATCAGTAAGACAAGTAATATAGGCAGTATAACAGTCAACGGAGTCAGCGTAGGTAGCTCTTTTTCTCCATTCGCCTCAGATCCTTCATGGTCGTACGCTTATATACCTAATGATATGGGAGTTACTTACCGGGTTCAGTCAGCACAGCCAATAATAGCCTACCAGGTAGAGCAGGAAGCATATGGGTCTTATAGTTACAATCTTTCAGATCTTGGTATAACTCCTCCTGAACTGACACAAACAGATACTGTTTTAGGGTGCAAAGGAATGAGTACGGTACTGACAACTACATTAACGCCGCCATACACCTGGAGCACGGGCGATACCACACATAGTATAACTGTATCCGGTGGTAATAATTATTCTATAACAGGAAGCTACTTTGATGGCTGCGCCGAAACCTACCTGACACAGATTTTCTATATCATTTACAGGACAGATACCTTTTATAAGCGCGACACCGTCTATAAGTGCAGTAATATTCATACTGTACTTACATCAGATTCCGGAGCGCATTATTTGTGGAGCACAGGGGATACAACGAGATCTATCTCGGTAATTGATTCAGGCCATTATAGCGTCACGAGCACACTCTTAGATACCTGCATGCTGGTAACAATGCATGACTTTTATGTCATCAATCATACCGACACCTTAATACGTACCGATACGATCCGTAAATGCAGTAACATCGTTATGACGCTTACTGCCGACTCTTCCGATCATTATCAATGGAGCACCGGCGACAGTACCAGAAGTATTTCTGTTACGGCTGCAGGTTCATATAGCGTTACAGGTGTTATTACAGATACTTGCATAGTTGTGACCAAGCAGCATTTTTATGTTATTAATCATAACGATACGCTTATACTTTCTGATGAGATAAATAAATGCGCGAACAGCACTGTTACGCTTCCAGGTGATGCTGCCGATCATTATCAATGGAGCACAGGAGATACTACAAGTAGCATTACAGTCATCGATGCAGGCAGTTACACAGTGCACGAGGTGCTGACCGATACATGTGTTACTTATACAACACATACCTATGCCATTACTAACTATTCCTATCCGCCTATCGTACTAAGTGATACTTCTTTTTGCGTTGGTGACAGTATTACCCTTAATGCAAACTATGCAGATGCGGTATGGAATACAGGTGCTGCTGGTCCTGTAATAGTTGTGGGTACGGGTGGGGTGTACAAGGTGCAAGCCTTAGATAGTTGTGGTGTGTTGCAAACGGATAGCGTAACAATAACAGAAAAGGCCTGCTCTGAAAGATATTGCACTATTGAATTCCCAAGCGCCTTCACTCCAAATGAAGACAGTAAAAATGACATATTCAGGGCTGTAAGCCATGGCGAGTTTGATAATTATGATCTGCAGATATTCAACCGGTTTGGTCAATGTGTATTTATGACCAATGATGTGACAAAAGGTTGGGATGGTGCCTATAACAATGCCAAAGCCGATGTAGGCACTTATTATTATCTCTGCACATTTACCTGCCCTTTAAAGGGGAAATTACAGTTTAAAGGCGATGTGACATTGATAAGGTGATATGGCACAGACAATTTGTTATAATTGGTTTCGTGGAATTTATTTATTTTTCTATTAGTTTTACACTTTTGAGCAGGCAAGACAATTGGCTTGTACGGCATAAACCTTATCACATAAACAATGACCAAAAGAAATGGAAACGTAGCCTATCTAGATGGTGTAAGAGGTATAGCGGCATTCCTGGTGTTTGTCCACCACTTCGGCCTATTATTTTATATGGCCTATTATAGCTTTGACGTTAAGGCATCGCATACGCATAGTGGCATTGAAATAAAATATGGGCAAAGCGTATTGAGCGTTCTTACAAATGGTAATTTCTGTGTGCAGCTATTTTTTGTGCTGAGCGGGTTTGTGCTGAGCAGGAAATATTTTATCACCAATGATCTGGAGCTGGTAATATCCGGAGCGCACAGACGGTTTTTAAGGCTATATATACCCGTCACCTTTACCATAATCGTGTCATACATATTACTCGTCAGCGGCTTATTTTTCAATATCCCTGTTTCTGTGCTCACACATTCCGAGTGGTGGTTTGGTAATATGTGGCACTTTTATGATCCTTTTAAAAGGTTATTGTATGGCCTCGGCGGTAGTACAGTTTTTAAAGGCGACGATTCTTTTGATACTACATTATGGACTTTATGCATTGAGTTTTATGGGTCATTATTTGTTTTCGCATTCCTCGCGTTTACACATTTCACCAAGTACAGATTATTGTTTTTGTTCCTTGCCATGTACTACTTTTTCATGGCAGACTCATATTATTATATGTCGTTTTTATTCGGTATCAGCCTGAATTACACAGAGCGTTGGTTGCAACAGCGACCAAGCAAAGCAGTAATAATACCAGGTTTCCTGTTACTCATTCTTGCACTCGTATTGGGTTCATCACCTTCAAATAACTCACTTCAGGGAACTGTTTTTGAACATTTAGGGCATACCTTACTCGAGTATATTGGGTGGTTTCACCCGGTTGGCGCTTATTTGCTTATTCTTGCATTCATGTGTGTGCCTCTATTACAGCACATTGTCAACATTCGACCCTTCCGCTTCCTGGGATATATTTCTTTCGCACTTTACTTGTTACATCCGCTGCTACTGGGTTCATGGAGTAGTTGGCTGTTTTTGCTGATACACGACCACTTTCGGTACAGTATATCCGTTGCTATCGTTTTCTGTACTACTGTGATACTGCTGCTACCTATCTCGTGGTTAATTGCAAAGTATATAGACCAGTTCGGTATCCATTTTGCAAAGCGTGTTTACCAGTATGTAAGAAAGCCTACCGGTGTTACTGGTAAGTAGCTGATTAGCAAAATTCTATTTTTTGGAAAATTTTTCCAGGTCCATTGATAATAATTTTCTTGTTTTAAAGAAACTGTAGGTAACAATTAATAACGTTATACTGCCGCCAAATATGACCGCATGAATAGTGCCGAGTAGCTTTGCTGCAATGCCAGATTCGAAATCGCCTATCTCGCTGGATGATCCAATGAACATTGAATTAACTGCAGACACGCGTAAATATTCTCAACACTTTACTGCTGCATATAAGAAATGTTTTGGTGTGCTGCCAAGTGAGGAGAGGGTGTGGAACTTACCCCAGCAATTTCCTGGCCATTACCTCGTCCCGTCTTATCTGCTCTTTCAGTGCATCCAGTGAATCGAATTTTTCCTCGTCACGAATATGCGCAATGAATAGCAGTTCTATCTGTTGCTCGTAAATATCCTTATCAAAGTCAAAGATGTTCACTTCTATTTTTATATCCTTTGTATCGGTAACAGTAGGGTTGTGGCCAATGCTCAACATTCCTTTATAGGTAGTACCGGCATGATTAACCAGTACTGCGTATATACCTATAGCAGGTATCAGTTGGTCTTTATCTAAGGGGTGTATATTAGCGGTGGGGTAGCCAATAGTACGACCCAGCCTCTTGCCGTGGATTACTGTGCCTTCAAGGCTATAAGGCCGTTCAAGCATAGTGGCTGCATCCGCTACCTTTCCTTCACTAATGGCATTGCGTATCTTGGTAGAGCTCACGGCAGCTTCGTTAATAAGCTGCTCAGATATTTCTATTACCGCATAATTATATTTCGGTCCATACTCCTTCAGCAGGCCTATATCACCCTTCCGGTCATGTCCGAAACGATGGTCGTACCCCAGCACTATACTATGCGGCCGAAACAAGCCTACCAAAAAATCTTCGATGTATTGTGTGGCAGACAGGTTGGCAAACTCTTTTGTGAATGGTACCACCACTATATGCTGTATACCGGCATCCGTTATTAGTTGTAGTTTCTGTTGCAATGGTGTTATGATGCCCAGGTTCTGTTCAGGGTACAGCAGTTTACGCGGATGTGGCTCAAAGGTCAGCAGCACGCTTTCTCCTTCTGCTGTAAGGGCATGTGTCACTACTTCATTCAGTATGGCCTTATGCCCCTTATGTACACCATCAAAAAATCCTACGGTTAGTACCGCGTTCTTAAAATCAGGCAGGTTATGTATATCGTAGAATATCGCCAATATTATTTCATGTTTGCAAGCACTTCATAAAAGCTGTAACAGTCCTCAAAAGTATTGTACAACGGTACAGGGGCTATGCGTATCACGTTCGGTTCGCGCCAGTCTGCTACCACGCCCGCCTCTGTAAGCGCATCAAATATCTCTCTCCCACGTTCGCCGAACAGCATTGATAACTGCGCCCCTCTGCGCTTTTTGTCTGCCGGTGTTATTATTTCAAAAGGTAGATGTGTTATCTGCTTCAGCAGGTACTCCATATAGCCCGTAAGCTGTTCGCTTTTCTCGCGCAGTGCGGGTAGGGTAGCCTTGTCAAATATATCTAGTGATGCATTGTGCGCTACCATGTTAAAGACAGGGGCATTGCTCATCTGCCAGCTTGCGGCGCCTTTTTGCGGTACAAAGCCCTTCTTCATTTTAAAACGGTCTTTCTCATCATTGCCCCACCAGCCTGCCAGGCGGAACATCTTCGGATTATTGCCGTGCTTTTCGTGCACATAGGCGCCACCCACTCCACCCGGGCCTGAGTTTAGATATTTATAAGAGCACCAGCAGGCGAAATCTACATCCCAGTCGTGCAGGTGCAAGTCTACATTACCCACAGCATGTGCAAGGTCAAAGCCCGCATAAGCGCCTACACTATGGGCTGCCTCTGTAACGCGCTTCATGTCAAACAATTGACCGGTGTAGTAATTCACACCGCCTATCATCACTACGGCAAGCGTATCGCCAGCATCCTTTATTGCTTTAATAATGTCTTCTTCCTCTATTATATGTGCACCATTTTTGGGCTTCAGTTCTATTATAGCGTCATTCGCGTCAAAGCCATGCATCTGCGCCTGCGTTTCCATCGCATATTGGTCGCTGGGGAAAGCCCCTGCTTCCATCAGTATCTTATATCGCTTCTTATCCGGGCGGTAAAAAGACAGCATCAGCAGGTGCAGGTTCACCGTCAGTGTATTCATTGCTACTACTTCATCCTTGTCCGCGCCTACTATTTTTGCCAGCCGCTCGTTAAAAAAATGATGATAGGAAAACCACGGGTATGCAGCATTAAAATGGCCTTCTACACCATACTTGGCCCAGTCGCGTAGTTCACGTTCCATCAGGTAGCCTACAGCTTTGGGTTGCAGGCCCAGCGAGTTACCGCAAAAGTATTTTACATCTTCGCCGTTATGCTGTGGAAAGAGAAATCGCTCTCTGAACGGGAATAATATATCTATCTGGTCGCAGCCTTGTGCATATTCCCTTGTTGCTTCGTATGTCGCCGACATTAAAAAATCTTATTTGCACGCAAAAATAGTTTGTTCGCAGGTAAATAAGCATACCAATTTGCCGACAATATTTATCCGTTCGCCGATAATCCGCCTATTATTGTTGTATATTGTATCGGCCAATGCTAATTTTGGCGAAACAAAAATTTCTAGTAATGAAAGCATTATATGTCGTTTTAGGTATCTTATTATTGGTAGTATTAATGGGAGGTTGCAGCTATAATGGTATGAACGGTTCCCGCGTAGATGTCGACCAGAAATGGGCAGACGTACAAAGCAGCTATCAGCGCCGTGCCGATCTTATACCAAATCTTGTAAATACAGTAAAGGGTGCAGCCGATTTTGAAAAAACAACACTAACGCAGGTAATTGAAGCCCGCGCAAAGGCTACTTCTATGAACGTCAACGCATCCGATCTTACCCCGGAAAAATTACAGGCGTTCCAGCAGTCACAGGGGCAGTTGAGCCAGGCGCTCGGCCGTTTAATGGTCGTTTCAGAGCAATATCCCCAGCTTAAAGCCAATCAGAACTTCCTTTCACTACAGGATCAACTGGAAGGCACAGAAAACAGGATAAAAGTATCGCGGGATGCGTTCAACGAGGCTGTAAAAACCTACAACGTTAAGGTGACGAATTTCCCTGGTAATATCATGGCAGGTATATTCCACTTTAAAGAAAAGCCTATGTTCCAGGCCGATCAGGGCGCACAGTCAGCTCCCAAAGTGCAATTCTAATCATACAAACCCATAGCCGATGTTTCCATTTTCTAAGAAAAAGCCGATGCTTGATGAGGATGCCCAGCATAGGGTGGTAGCCTGCATCAAAGAGGCCGAAAGTAAGACCTCTGGCGAGATACGCGTGTTCATGGAGCATCACTGTCAATACATGGATGCCATGCACCGCGCGCAGGAGATATTTACAAATCTTTCTATGGAAAAAACCGCAGGCCGCAATGCGGTACTGGTTTATATCGCTATGACCGACAAGCAGTTCGCATTGCTCGGCGATATGGAAATATACCACAAAGCGGGTGGGGCAGACTTCTGGAGTAAGGCTGCCGCACAACTAAAAGGGCATTTGAGGAAGGACGAAATAACAGAGGGCTTGTGCAACTGTGTACGTGAACTGGGCATTGCCCTCGCCACCCACTTTCCACACGATCCTTCTGTAAAGAAAAATGAATTGCCTGACGAAATAGTATTTGGGAAATGATAGGGAACATAGTTACACGGATGAGGTTTTTCGCACTTACTCTGCTGGTAGTATTGGTGGGCTTGCATGCCTTCGCGGATGATAAAATATATCCCGATCAACCCAGTCCGCCACGGCTTGTGAACGATTTTGCAGGCACCATGAGTGCGGGCGAGCAGTCGCAACTCGAGGCCAAACTCGACGATTTTGCACGTACCACATCTACGCAGATAACTATTGTAACCATAAAGAACCTGGGTGGCCATGATGTGGAGGAATACTCCGTAGAAGTTTTCAACCGCTGGGGCCTGGGCCAGAAAGGCAAGAATAATGGTGTACTGTTGCTTGCGTCTATGGACGATCATAAGGCATGGATAACTACCGGTAGTGGCCTTGAGGGTGTGCTTACGGATGCTAAATCAGGTGTCATATTCCGCAATGAGTTACAACCGGCCTTCCGCCAGCAAAAATATTACGAAGGCTTCTCCAATACAGCCGATGCCATCATTGCGGTTACCAAGGGTGAATATAAAGCCGATGGTAAGGGGCAAGGTCATCATATATCTGTAGCAACTATCATCATTATCATAATCATACTCATCTTCTTCATTCGCATGTTTGGCGGTGGCGGCGGCAGTGGCGGCGGCAACTATATGAGTGGTCGTGGTCTCGGCAGTTTTGCCGGTGGTTGGTTCCTCGGTAGTATGCTTGGCGGCGGTAGCGGCGGCTGGGGTGGAGGAGGAGGCGATGGTGGCGGCGGGGGGTTCGGCGGCTTTGGTGGCGGCAGCTCAGGCGGTGGTGGTGCTGGCGGCAGTTGGTAGCCAGCGTTATAGCCTTGCTAATATTTCTCTTTTGCGCTTTATTGGCTTGTATATCATACACTTTGCAGATAATTTATTATATATTTAGGTTGTTATTTAACGCCCCTGATGTATGAAAAGGTTATCTGCAATTTTTTTTGTGCTCGTTATCGCTTTATTTACGGCATGTAAATCGCATGATACCGTCGGTTATGAACAAAAGAAAAGTGCACTGGCAAATCAGGAAGTCAGCGACCCTACAGGCTTTCTTGCCGTCACTATCGACTATCATACAAACCTTATAGGTAAGTGGGTGGTAACAGGCAAAGTATCAAATAAATCTACCCTCACACGTTATACGAACATCAAAGTACGCATCTCTTACCTGGACAAAAGCAATTCCATTATAGCCAAAGAAGACAAGACCTTTGATGATAATATAGACCCTAACTCCAGCATCACTTTTAAAATAAAAAACAGAGCCCCTCGCGGTACCTACTCGGCCTCTGCAAAGGTTATTTCTGCTGATGCTACTAAATAGTACTCCTGTAGTATTTGAGACCAGTAGTATACTATCATGTTGATCTGCATTACGTTGCAGAGTCACAAGCATCGCGGCTTGTTGCAGATAATAGCAAACACAATCTAAATCCCGCAAACTCCCTTTAATATGTGGCTGCGTAGGCAGTTGCGTCCTTCTGCCGCGCAACGCTTTATACCTTTTCTGTGTTCTTTGTGGTTAAGTTTTCATCGCAAAGACATTATATTTTCAATATTTATCCCCTTGTCTGCATTTATTTACGTACCTTCGCAGCCCCGTACAGGAATGTATTGCAGGCTTGGCGGGGTTTTGGCTATCAACGCCAAAAGAATTAAAAAAAATGTTTAAAATATTTTGTTGAATTAAAACATCTCATTACCTTTGCAGTCCCAAATTTTTCGGGGTTTAGAAGATATTTTACAAGTATGTCACAGCGTATCAGAATAAAGCTCAAATCTTACGACCATAACCTGGTGGATAAATCCGCAGAAAAAATCGTGAAGACCGTACGCAACACAGGAGCAGTGGTCACAGGCCCTATTCCTTTGCCTACAGAGAAGAAGATCTTTACAGTATTGCGCTCGCCGCACGTTAACAAAAAGGCGCGTGAGCAGTTCCAGTTATTTACGCACAAGCGTTTGCTGGATATCTATACTTCTTCTTCGCGTACAGTCGACGCTCTTTCTAAGCTCGATTTGCCAAGTGGTGTGGAAGTAGAAATAAAAGCATGATGAGTGCCGCTCTAACAAGCGGAAGTAATAAGTGCTTAGTTCTTTAAAAAAATTGAAAAACAGTTGATCCTGTAGCTTGCCGGTACTATCCGGTACTAACAAACTCCAGGCGCTCTACTTAAATATAATAATAATGAAAGGTATTATTGGTAAAAAGATTGGCATGACCAGTGTTTTTGAGCCGAATGGCAAGCAAACAGCTTGTACCATCATCGAAGCGGGACCTTGTGTTGTAACACAAAAGAAGACCGTGGATACAGATGGTTATGAATCCCTGCAGATAGCTTTTGGTGAAGCTAAAGAAAAGAATACACCAAAAGCGATGATTAATCACTTCGCAAAGGCAAGTACCACGCCTAAATCTGTAGTAAAAGAATTACGTAATTGTTCCATTGATAAGAATGTAGGTGAGTCTATCACTTGCGAGATCTTTACCGAAGGTGAAAAGGTAAGTGTCGTTGGCACTTCCAAGGGTAAAGGTTTCCAGGGTGTTGTAAAACGCCACGGTTTTAGCGGTGTGGGTGAAGCATCCCATGGCCAGCACGATCGTCAGCGCGCTCCGGGTTCTATCGGTGGCTCGTCATATCCAAGTCGTGTATTTAAAGGTATGCGCATGGCAGGCCGTATGGGTACTGACCGTGTGAAGGTAAAAGCACTGCGTGTAGTAAAAATATTCCCTGAGCAGAATTACATTCTCATCAGCGGTTCAGTGCCAGGACATAACGGATCTATTGTTTTAATTCAGAATTAATTGAGTCATGCAAGTTGACATTTTAAATAGTAAAGGCGAAAAAACAGGACGCGCAGCAGAGTTGCCGGAAGATATTTTCAATATCGAGCCGAACGACCATTGTATTTACCTCGCGGTAAAGCAATATCTAGCAGCAAGGCGTCAGGGTACCCACAAAACAAAGACTCGTGCAGAAGTGCATGGTTCTTCTAAGAAACTGCACAAGCAGAAGGGTACCGGTGGCTCACGTAAGGGTAATATCCGTAACCCTTTATACAAGGGTGGTGGTACTATCAATGGTCCGTTGCCGCACGGCTACAATTTTAAGCTCAACCGTAAGGTGAAGGATCTGGCTAAAATGTCAGCTCTGGCTTACAAGGCCCGCGAAAGCAAGATCATCGTAGTAGAAGATACTAAGATGGAAGCGCCTAAAACAAAGGACTTCGCAGCAATGCTTACTGCATTGAAAGGCGATAACAGGAAGACACTTGTTGTAGTACCTGAACATGATCTTAACTCATTCAGAAGCGGACGCAACCTGCAGGATAACAAAACTGTAATGCTCAGTGACATGAACACTTACGATCTGGTACATGCTAACGTTATCATATTTACAGAGTCTGCCGTTAAGATGTTTAGCGAAGCACCTGTAGATGAAGAAGAAACAGCAAGCAATTAATAAAAATTTACGTCAACGGGTTACACCAGCGACTAATAATAAAAAAAGATAAAAATGAAATTCTCTGACGTTTTGATAAGGCCTGTAATTACCGAGAAGGTAAATGGCCAGATGGAAAAGACCGGTCGCTACACGTTTGTAGTAGGTAGGGCTGCCAACAAACTCGAGGTTAAAAAAGCTGTAGAAGAATTCTATGGTGTCAAGGTAACTGACGTTAATACAATGGTTGTACCTGCTAAAAATAAAACTCGCTACACAAAGGCTGGTTTTCTTTCAGGTCGCAAGCCGGCATATAAGAAAGCGGTAGTAACCCTTACAGAAGGAGATTCGATAGATTTATTCTCAATGTAAATCTGAAAAAAGAAACAGAAAATGGCATTACGTAAATATAAGCCGGTTACAGCCGGAACACGCTGGAGAATAGGTAACGCTTACGCGGAGATCACCACTAATGTACCTGAAAAGAGCTTGCTCGAGTCGCAGAAAAATACTGCGGGCCGTAACTCACAAGGTCGCCGCGCTATGCGCTACATGGGTGGAGGAAACAAAACCAAGTATCGTCTCATTGACTTCAAACGCAATAAGGCTGATATCAAAGCAACGGTTAAAACGATCGAATACGATCCTAACCGTACAGCATTTATCGCTTTGCTTCACTATTCTGATGGTGAAAAGCGTTACATCATAGCTCCTCAGGGACTTGAAGTAGGCGCGGTAATAGCGAGCGGCGCTACAGTAGCACCTGAAGTTGGTAATGCTTTACCACTTAAGAATATGCCACTTGGTACTGTTGTTCATAATATAGAATTGCAGCCTGGTAAAGGCGGTGCATTAGCTCGCTCTGCGGGTACTTATGCACAGCTTAATGCCAAGGAAGAGAAATATTGCGTACTTAAGATGCCTAGCGGCGAGCTTCGTAAAGTGTTAAGCACTTGCATGGCTACTGTTGGTATCGTATCTAACAGCGATCATGCCCTCCAGTCAATGGGTAAAGCAGGTCGTAACCGTTGGAAGGGTATTCGCCCACGTGTTCGTGGTGTTGCGATGAACCCGGTAGATCACCCGATGGGTGGTGGTGAAGGTCGCTCTTCAGGTGGTCATCCACGTAGCCGTACTGGTAAGTACGCTAAGGGAGAAACAACTCGTAGCACTACTAAGGGTTCTAACAAGCTGATCATTCAGCGCAGGAATGGCAAGAAATTGTCATCCAGGTACAAATAAGAAGTAATTATTAAGAAGATTGTAGTTATTGCAAGCTTTTCATAAAATAAACATAAGTCAATAGAAAATGGCTCGTTCAATAAAAAAAGGTCCTTATATAGACGCGAAGCTGGATCGTAAAGTAATGGCTGTAAATGATGGCAAGGCTAAAAGGGGAGTATTAAAAACCTGGAGCCGCCGCAGCACGATCTCTCCGGATTTCGTAGGCCACACGTTCGCCGTGCACAATGGTAACAAGTTTATACCGGTATACGTTACCGAGTATATGGTTGGCCACAAGCTGGGTGAATTTGCACCAACGCGCAACTTTAAAGGACACAGCGGCACTAAGCAATAATATTGCATAGCGCACAGGATTGATAATAAATAAATAAGTTAAAAATTGATCTAGATTATTAATCATAGATCAGTAAATCAAAAATAGAAATGGAAGCTGTAGCTCGCTTACGAAATTATCCTACTTCACCACGCAAGATGCGCCTTTTAGCGGATCTCATCCGTGGCAACGAGGTAGAGCATGCGCTGAATGTTTTGAAATTCAGCACAAAACACCCTTCAGTAGCAATGGAAAAATTGTTGCTGAGCGCTGTAGCCAACTGGAGAGTAAAGAACGAAGGTGCTGATGTAGCAGATGCAAATCTGTATGTTAAGATCATAATGGTAGATGGTGGTCGTATGCTAAAGCGTATGCGCCCTGCTCCACAAGGTCGTGCATATCGTGTACGCAAGCGTAGCAATCACATCACTATTATAGTGGATAGCCGCGCAGCAGCAAATGCAGTAAGTGAAAAAGTAGAAACTTCAAACATTCAATCTTAATAAAATAAAGAATGGGTCAAAAATGTAATCCTATAGGCAACAGGTTGGGCATCATCCGCGGATGGGACTCAATGTGGTATGGTGAAAAGAAGGACTTTGGTCAGAAACTTGTTGAAGACCACAAGATCCGCACTTACCTCAACGCACGTATCAACAAAGGCGGTATCTCCCGTATTGTTATCGAGCGTACGTTAGGCAAGCTCATCGTTACCATCCACACTTCAAAGCCGGGTATCATTATAGGTAAGGGCGGTTCAGAAGTAGATCGTATCAAGGAAGAGTTGAAGAAGCTGACGAAGAAGGATGATGTGCAGATCAACATTATGGAGATCCGCCGTCCTGAACTGGATGCAATGATCGTTGGAGAAACGATAGCGCGCCAGATCGAAGGCCGTGTAAGCTACAAACGTGCTATAAAGATGGCTATCTCTACAGCAATGCGTATGGGTGCCGAAGGTATAAAGATAAAAGCTGGTGGTCGTCTCAACGGTGCGGAAATCGCTCGTTCTGAGGAGTTCAAGCAAGGCCGTACACCGTTACATACTTTCCGTATGGATATCGACTACGCTTCTGTATACGCAATGACTGTATATGGTAAGATAGGTCTTAAGATATGGATATGTAAAGGTGAGGTTTTGGGCAAGAGAGATCTTAACCCTAACTTCTCTGCAAGCTCTGATGGCCGTGGTAACCGTGAACCGGGTACTGGTGTAGGAGATACACGTCAGGGACTGGAGCGTGGCGAACGCCGCGGTGGTGGTGAAAGGCGTGGTAGTGGTAACGCAGGTGGCGGTGAGCGTCGCGGTGGTACTGGTGGCGGCAATAGCCGTGGTGGTGGCCGCACAGGTGCACAAGGTGCAGGCGGTCGTGGTAAATAATTATAATTTAAGCATACTATATAAAATTTTGTAACAATGTTACAACCAAAGAAGACCAAACATCGTAAGGCGCATAAAGGAAGAATCAAAGGCAACGCTCAGCGTGGCGCTGAGATATCTTTCGGTTCATTCGGCCTTAAAGCCCTCGAACCAAAGTGGATCACTAACCGCCAGATAGAAGCTGCGCGTCAGGCGCTTACCCGCCACATGAAGCGTGAGGGTAACGTATGGATTCGCTTGTTCCCTGATAAGCCAATAACTCGTAAGCCACAGGAAGTGCGTATGGGTAAAGGTAAGGGTAACCTGGAATTCTACGCAGCAGTTGTAAGGCCGGGACTGATCATGTTCGAAGCGGAAGGTGTGCCAATGCAGGTTGCAAAGGAAGCATTCTTACTCGCAGCGCAGAAGCTCCCTATCAAAACTAAGTTTGTGGTTCGTCACGACTATGTTGCTCCTGAAACGGTTAAATAATACAAGAACAGTAATTGGCCGCAAGGCTTAGTAGTAAATATAATAAATAACAAAGATCATGGCAAAAGCAAAAAAAGCGAAAGTTGAAGATCATCGTGGATTAAACGATGAAGCGCTTGCTGCAAAGATAGGGGACGAAGAAGCACGACTGAAGAAAACAAAATTCAGCCATGCGGTTAACCCCATCGAAAATCCGCTTACTATTCGCCTGCAGCGCCGTGCGATAGCGCGCATGAAAACCGAACAGCGCAAAAGAGCATTAGGAATATAATAAACTTTTATAGATGTCAATTATGACGATTGAAAGAAAAAGCAGGAAAACCCGTATCGGGGTAGTTAGCAGCAACAAGATGACTAAAACCATCACTGTGGCTGTGGAACGTAAAGTGAAACACCCGATCTACGGTAAGTTTCTGAAGAAAACATCAAGCTTCCATGCACATGATGAAGCCAACACTGCCGGTATCGGTGATGTTGTCCGTATCATGGAAACTCGCCCGCTGAGCAAAACAAAGCGCTGGCGCCTGGTTGAAATTATTGAAAAAGCTAAGTAAACTCATTTAATATCATTTAAGATGATACAACAAGAATCCCGGCTCAATGTAGCCGACAACAGCGGTGCGAAGGAAGTACTTTGTATACGTGTGTTGGGCAATTCGGGTCAAGATTATGCCGGTATAGGGGATAAGATCGTGGTTACCGTTAAAGACGCCTTGCCTGGCGGTGCAATGAAGAAAGGTACTGTGTCAAAAGCGGTTATCGTTCGCACCAAAAACAAGCTGCGCCGTAAAGATGGGTCATACATCAGTTTTGATGATAATGCAGTAGTACTGCTTAACAACTCTGATGACCCTCGTGGTACGCGTATCTTCGGCCCAGTAGCCCGCGAATTGCGCGATAAAGGATACATGAAAATTGTTTCCCTCGCACCGGAAGTATTGTAATAATTTTTGTACCTTTGCAGCCCGTTAGTAAAAATGGGGCAGAGTAACGAACTAATTCATAGTAAAGTGAAAAAGAGATTTAAACCTAAGTTTAACATTAAGAAAGGCGATAGCGTGGTAGTTCTTGCCGGCGACGATAAAGATCGCAGCAATCCGCGCAAAGTGCTTGCCGTTAATCCTCAAGAGGGCCGTGTGCTTATCGAAGGTGTTAACATGGTAACTAAGCATTTGAAGCCAAACGCTCAGAATCCACAGGGCGGTATCGTAAAGGAAGAAGCGCCTATCAACATCTCTAATGTGATGCTGTGGGATGCTAAGGCCAAGGCGCCGTCACGTGTTTCTCGTGAGCGTAATGATACAGGTTTTGCTCGTATATCTAAAAAATCAGGGGAGGCTATCAAATAATGGCAACGACAACTTACAGCCCTCGTTTGCAGGCTAAGTACAGGGAAGAAGTAGTACCTGCGCTTATGAAAAAATTCGGATACACTTCTGTTATGGAGTGCCCGCGTTTGGTAAAAATATGCCTTAACCAAGGTGTAAAAGGATCTGTTTCTGATAAGAAAATGATCGATGATGCGGTAAATGAAATGACATTGGTAACCGGCCAGAAGGCTATCCCTACAATGTCTAAGAAAGATATCTCTAACTTCAAGCTGCGTAAGAACATGCCTATCGGCTGTCGCGTTACGCTTCGTGCAGTAAAGATGTATGAGTTCCTTGACCGTTTCATCTCTGTTTCTCTTCCACGTGTACGTGACTTCAAAGGTATCAGTGAGAAATCATTTGATGGCCGTGGTAACTACACAATGGGTATCACAGAGCAGATCATCTACCCGGAGATCAACATTGACAAGATAGCACGCATCAGCGGTATGGACATCACTTTCGTGACTACTGCCAAGACCAACGAAGAAGCTTATGAATTGCTTGCTTTGATGGGTATGCCTTTCAAGAACATGGAAAAAACCGGCGGCGCTTAATCAGCAAAGCTCAATAACATAAAAACTTAAACCGTCTTAAGCTTTTACAATTCGTCTACAGACTTACTACTAAAAACTTTCGACCACTACTAAAATAAACTATGGCAAAAGAATCAGTAAAAGCCCGCCAGCGCAAACGCGAAAAGATGGTAGCTCAGTACGCCGACAGGCGTGCCGCACTTAAGGCAGCAGGTGATTATGCAGGTCTGGATAAACTTCCAAAGAACTCATCACGTGTACGTCTTAAGAACAGGTGCCAGCTTACAGGCCGCCCTCGTGGTTACCTTCGCTACTTTGGCGTATGTCGTCTCGTTTTCCGCGATATGGCATTGGATGGTAAGATACCAGGTGTTCGTAAAGCAAGCTGGTAATTCTCTAACGTTTCAAGGTCGGGGTAGGCGAGAGCAATACCCTGAAACCCGTAACACAAACATTTACAAAACACAACTAAAAAGATGGTAACAGATCCTATAGCAGACTTTTTGACCCGTATTCGTAACGCACAGATGGCTCGCCACCGCATAGTGGAAATACCTGCATCTAACGTAAAGAAACGCATGACTGAGATATTGTATGATAAAGGTTATATCCTTAAGTACAAATTCGAAGACGATAATAAGCAAGGCCTTATAAAAATAGCATTGAAGTACGATGGTGCGTCTAAAGAGCCTGCGATTCGCTCGCTGGAACGTGTTAGCCGCCCGGGTCTTCGCCAGTACTCTAAGCCGGCTGATATTCGCCGTGTAAAGAATGGCCTTGGTATAGCTATCATCTCTACTTCTAAAGGTGTAATGACCGATAAAGAAGCTCGCGTACAGAATGTAGGCGGTGAGGTAATGTGCCACATCTATTAATACTTTACTTATCAGCTGGTGTAACAATCGGCTGATTTAGTTCTTTAAATAATTTGCCAACTGTTAAATTAGCTAACAAGCTAATTATCACATCAGCAAAATTAAAAACAAGACAGGCTGAGAATTTAAGTTCTCTATACGGTAACTGACCACAGCCAATATTTTTAAACGTTTTTTTGAATTAATTTTTATGTCTCGTATAGGTAAAAAACCGGTAGTTCTTGCAAAAGGTGTAACTGCTACCGTATCTGCGGCAAACGTACTTACAGTAAAAGGCCCTAAAGGCGAATTATCTGAAACGATCGATCGCGATATCATTGTAAAGATTGAAGGTGATCAGATACTCATCGAGCGTCCTACAGACCAGATACGCCACCGTGCGCTTCATGGTTTATACCGCTCACTGGTTGCTAACATGACCACTGGTGTTACAGAAGGCTTCAGCAAAACGCTTGAGCTGGTGGGTGTGGGTTATCGTGCTGCCGTTGCCGGCCAGCAGATTGATCTTGCTCTTGGTTTTTCACACAACATTATAGTAGACTTGCCAAAAGAAATTAAGGCATCTGCTACTGCTGAAAAAGGTAAGAACCCTACTATAACGCTTGAGTCTAACGACAAGCAGTTATTAGGCCAGGTAGCTGCCAAGATACGTAGCTTGCGTAAACCTGAACCATACAAAGGAAAGGGTGTTCGCTATTCTACTGAAATTGTTCGCCGTAAAGCAGGTAAGTCTGCAGGTAAATAAGAAATAGTTTATCATTCCGGTCATAAGCCGGAATGATAAGTGTTTATAAATATCATTAAAAACTCCGGCAGCCATCCCACAGGGGTGAGCCCGTAAAAACAGAAGTAACATGTCTACAGATCAAAAAGTAATCCGCCGTCAGAAATTACGTTGGAGAATACGCACCAAAGTAAAGGGTGTTGCAAGCAAGCCACGCCTTTCGGTATTCCGCAGTAACAAGGATATCTATGCGCAGCTTATAGATGATGCTACAGGTACTACACTTGCAGCATGCAGCTCACGCGAAAAAGATATCGCAGCTCATAAAGGACCAAAGCTGGAGAAATCAGTGATGGTAGGTAAGATACTGGCTCAGAAAGCTTTAGCTTTAGGCCTTGAAGCCTGCACTTTTGATCGTGGTGGTTATCTGTATCATGGCCGCGTTAAGTCGGTAGCAGATGGCGCTCGTGAAGGTGGTTTGAAATTCTAATAATTAATAAAGCTGATTAAGTAATCAGCGATAAATAAAATATTATATCAGGTGCGGTATCGGCTAACCAGCTAATCATCACATCAGCTAATTAAGAATAAATATGGCTAATTCATCAACATTTAATCGCGTTAAAGCCGGAGACCTGGAACTGCATGAAAAGGTAGTGGCTATCAACCGTGTGGTAAAGACCACTAAAGGTGGCCGCGCATTCAGCTTTTCTGCACTGGTGGTAGTAGGTAACGGTAATGGTGTCGTAGGGCATGGCCTTGGTAAAGCTAAGGAAGTGCAGGAAGCCATCACTAAGGGTATCGATGACGCTAAGAAAAACCTCATCAAGGTGCCTGTAATGGATGGTACTATACCTCACGATCAGCTTGCTAAAGAAGGCGCTGCCAAGGTGTTTATAAAACCGGCTGCACATGGTACCGGCGTTATAGCAGGTGGTAGCATGCGTGCTGTTCTTGAAGCAGCTGGTATCACAGACGTTCTTTCTAAGTCACTGGGCTCTGCTAACCCGCACAATGTGGTTAAGGCTACATTTACTGCACTGGGTATGCTTCGCGAACCTATTGCCGTAGCTAAGCAACGCAACATTAACCTGAAGAAGGTATTTAACGGTTAATCTGTTAACCGCTTTTTGTTTTTTTTAATTTTAACTTTTGAATTTACATAGCGTCATGGCTAAGATAAAGATTACACAGGTGAAGAGTGGCATAGACCGTTCAGAGCGCCAAAAGCGTACGCTGGTGGCACTGGGCCTCCGCAAAATGCACTATAGTGTAGAAGTAGAAGCTACACCGCAGATCGTGGGTATGGTGCAAGCCGTTCATCATCTGGTGAAAGTAGAAAAAGAAAGTACTACAGGTAAGTACGAAGTTTGCGCACCACATTCATTAGCGAATGTAGCAGCTCGTGTTGCCGGAGGTACTAAGTAAGAATATTTTTTAATCAGCTTTGCGAGCGGTTATACATTCCGCGCAAGTCTAAAAATTGTAAACAATGCAACTGCACAATTTAAAGCCGGCCGCTGGTTCGGTACACAAAACAAAACGTATAGGTCGTGGTGAAGGTAGTGGCCACGGTGGTACTGCTACAAAAGGTAACAAGGGCCAGCAGGCTCGTACCGGTTACCAATCTAAGAAAGGACACGAAGGTGGTCAGATGCCTATACAGCGTCGTATGCCTAAGCGCGGCTTCATAAGCCCGAACCGTATTGACTACAAAGTATTCAACCTCGGTCAGCTTGATTTCCTGATAGAAAAATACAGTTTAGAGGAGTTCACTCCTGATATTCTATATATCAATGGCCTTATAAACCGTACCGATGTGGTTAAGATCCTCGGTAATGGTGAGGTCAAAACTAAAATAGCATTTAAGGTCAATGCGATAAGCGCAAAAGCCAAGGAGGCTCTCGAAGCAGCCGGTGCCAAATTAGAACTGATCTAAAACTAAAAGGCGCATTTGGTAAAATGCGCCTTTTATCGTTTATTCGCATTTCATTTTTGATCAACAACAGTTTTCCCTGTGAAGAAATTTCTTGATAAGCTTAAAAATATCTGGAGCATAGATGAGCTTCGCAAGCGTATCCTCTATACTGTATTACTTGTATTAGTTTATCGTATAGGTTGTTACGTTGCTTTGCCCGGTATCAACCCTGCCAATATCTCTGATTCTAATGGCCCTGGTGGCATACTTGGTATCCTCAACATGTTTGCCGGTGGTGCGTTCAGTCGTGCCTCTATTTTCGCGTTGGGTGTTATGCCTTATATCTCTGCTTCTATATTTATGCAGCTTGCCGGTATCGTTATACCGCAGGTAGCTAAAATGCAGAAAGAAGATAGCGGCCGCCGCCAGATCAATCAGTACACACGTTACCTTACTGTAGTTGTTACTGCTTTCCAGGCGGTGGCTTACGTAGCATATCTTAACTCTCCGCAGTACAAGGACGCTATCGGTACGGATATCAATCCATTCATCTTCCGCTTATCTACAATGGTAGTGCTTACTGCAGGTACCTTGTTTGTAATGTGGCTTGGAGAAAAGATCACAGATCGCGGTATAGGTAACGGTACTTCACTTATCATCATGGTAGGTATCCTTGCCCGTTTCCCTAATGCCTTTATCCAGGAGTTTACCGCTAAGAACACCAGTGGTGGTGGTGGCTTGCTCATATTCCTTATAGAGCTTGCAATATTCATCGCTGTTATCATTGGCCTTATCTTACTTACACAAGGTGTGCGTAAGATACCGCTCAACTATGCGCGCCGTATCATAGGCAGTTCTAACGCGGCAAAAGAAGTTTCAGGTTCAAGGGATTTCATTCCGTTGAAGGTAAACTCTGCAGGTGTTATGCCTATCATCTTTGCCCAGGCAATGATGTTCATACCATCTATGTTCTCCAGCTTCTCTACAAACGAAAAAGCTGCGGGCTTTATGCATGCATTGTCTGATAGCCGTTCACTATGGTATAATCTTGTATATGCAATACTCGTTATCGCGTTCACCTACTTCTACACGGCGTTGATATTCAATCCTACAGAAATGGCCGATAACCTGAAACGTAATAATAGCTTTATACCGGGTGTAAAGCCTGGTGAGTCGACAGCTAACTATATCGGTACTATCATGGATCGTATTACTTTACCGGGCGCATTCTTCCTTGCTATCGCAGGTATATTGCCAGGTATCGCTCAGCTACTGAATGTGAGCAGCGGTTTCGCATCATTCTTCGGTGGTACCTCAATGCTGATAGGTGTAGGTGTAATTCTTGATACATTAGAACAAGTAGAAAGCTACCTGCTGATGCACCACTACGACGGCCTGATGAAAACAGGACGTATAGCCGGACGCGGCACACCGGTTTCTGTATAAAAATATTACTGCCTCTTCCTTACGGAAGAGGCAGTTTAAAAATAAGCAAGTGACGAATGATACACATCAGGAGTAAAGACGAAATTGAGTTAATAAGAAAAAGCGCTTTAATGGTAACTGCCACCTTAACACAGGTGGCAAACTTTTTAAAGCCCGGCATCACTACATTATCTGTAGATAAGATGGCCGAGGAGTTTATCCGCGATAACAATGGTGTACCTTCTTTTAAGGGCTATGGTGGTTTTCCGTATTCACTATGTATATCTGTAAATGATGTTGTGGTACATGGTTTTCCGAGTGAGTATGTGATAAAGGATGGTGATATAATATCTGTGGACTGTGGTGTATTTATGAATGGCTATCATGGCGATCATGCGTACACATTTGCGATAGGAAATGTAAAGCCTGAAGTGCTGAAGCTGCTGCGCATCACAAAAGAATCGCTGATGAAGGGAGTTAGCGAAGCAAAAGAAAACAACAGGGTAGGCGATATATCGTATGCGGTAGAGGCCTATACAAATAAAGATCATGGCTATGGTGTAGTGCGTGAACTAGTGGGGCATGGTGTAGGTAAGAAATTGCATGAAGATCCACAGGTACCTAACTATGGCAGGCGTGGCGATGGCAAGCGTCTTAAAGAAGGCATGGTGCTGGCAATAGAGCCTATGATAAACCTTGGCAAGCGTGATGTGTATACAAAGGAAGATGGCTGGACGGTAGCGACAGTCGATGGCAAACCATCGGCGCATTTTGAGCACACTACAGCGGTGCGAAAAGGTGCGGGTGAGGCCTTATCTACCTTTGTGCCTATAGAGGCCGCCAGAGACGCCAATAGCGAGCTAAATAATGATTACTAAGCTACCTGATGGTAGCTTTTTTGTTTGTGATTTGTACGAATTTTCTTGTACGTGAAAGCACCTGTAAATAGGCCGGCTATTTTCATTTAAAACAAATAAAGAGGAAACATTCATTACCCTTTATACTCACCCCATACACCACGTAGTGTATCAGCTATCTCGCCGAGGGTGCAGAGATGCTCTACAGCTTCTATAACAGCAGGCATAAGATTTTCAGTCGTGGTCGCTTGTGTGCGTATCTTATCGAGGCATTGCGCGGCTTTTGTGTTGTCGCGTTTAGCGCGAAGCTTTGCTAGCTTTTCTGATTGCACGATTCTTATAGAATCATCGATCTTAAAGCCGGGCACCTTCTCACCTTCTTTAGAGGTGAACTTATTTACACCTACAATTATTTTTTCGTGATCTTCAATGGCTTTGTTATAGGCGTAGGCAGAGCGTGCAATTTCATCTTGCATAAAATGCTGCTCTATGGCTTTTACGGCGCCGCCCATAGCATCTATCTTTTCGATGAGCTTCCATGCTGCAGCCTCTACCTCGTTGGTAAGTTGCTCTACATAAAAGGAGCCTGCGAGCGGGTCTACGGTGTCTGTAGCCCCACTCTCGAAAGCTACTATTTGTTGTGTGCGCAAAGCTACTGTTGCTGCCTCTTCTGTAGGCAGGGAAAGCGCTTCATCAAATCCATTAGTATGCAGCGATTGTGTGCCACCCAACACTGCAGCTAATGCCTGCAGTGTGACACGTGCTATGTTGTTCTTTGGTTGTTGTGCGGTAAGTGTACTACCGCCTGTTTGTGTGTGGAAGCGAAGCATCTGCGCGCGCGGATCAGTAGCGCCTAGCGACTGTGTGATATGTGCCCACATGCGACGGGCTGCACGGAATTTCGCCACCTCTTCGAACAAATTATTGTGTGCATTGAAGAAGAACGAAAGACGCTGTGCGAATACGTTTATATCGAGGCCTGTTTTTATAGCGGCTTGCAGATATGCCTTACCATTTGCGAGCGTAAATGCAAGCTCCTGCACTGCGCTGGAGCCCGCCTCGCGGATATGGTAACCGGAGATGGATATCGTGTTCCACTTAGGCACTTCCTTACTGCAGTACTCGAAGATGTCCGTAATGAGGCGCATGGATGGGGCAGGGGGATATATATAAGTGCCGCGTGCTGCATACTCTTTCAGTATATCGTTTTGTATAGTGCCGGATATTTTCTTTACATCCGCCCCTTGTTTTTTTGCGAGGGCTATGTAAAAAGCAAGGAGTATAAAAGCGGTGGCATTGATGGTCATGGAGGTGGATACATCCTGTAGTTTTATGCCCTTGAAAAGTATCTCCATATCCTCGAGCGAGTCGATAGCCACACCTACCTTGCCTACTTCACCTTCAGACATAGTATGATCGGAATCGTAACCTATCTGTGTGGGCAAGTCAAAGGCCACGGAGAGGCCACTGACTCCCTGGCCTAGCAGGAAGTGATAACGTTTGTTAGATTCTTCGGCAGTACTGAAACCCGCGTACTGGCGCATGGTCCAGAGGCGATCGCGATACATGGCAGCGTGTACGCCACGGGTAAATGGGAACTTGCCGGGGAGCTCATTCATGCTCACAGGTCCGCTGTATAATTCGTTTATTTCTATACCTGAATCTGTCTTGATGATTTTGTTGTCCACTTGTATTTGTTTTGGTCACTTTTTAGGTGACATGTTGTTGCCGGAAAAGATTGCTTCGTTCCTTGCAATTACGTTTGTATTATTAGCTGCCGGTAGTACCCATAGCACCGAAAGAAAGCACTTTGCGTACTTCTTCGTTGATGATCTGCAATGCCACATCAGTAGGTAATCCGCCTTCTACGGAAGCTACGTATTCAACAATGCGTACGTGCAGGTCTTTGCCGGGAGCATCCGGGTTCATAGTGCGGCCAATGTGTATGGTCATATTCAGCTCCTGCTCTTTTACATTCTTTACTGTTTCCCATACCTGCTTCGATACGTATATCTGTTGAGACAGGTTATGCTCAAATTCGGCATTGATGTTAAATAATATTGCCTGCTGCAAGTCGCGCACAGTCATGCCGCTGATGTATACACGAGGTATGAGCTGGCGTGGCGTAATGCGCTCGATAAATAGAACCATACGCTCATAAGCCTGCAGGCGTAGCCGTATGGTAACATCCTGCGTGTCATGTATAAGCGCAAGTTGTTTTTTCTGCATCTGGGTAACGAGGAATTTATTTACTATCATATAGCTGGCTATGAGCACTATGATGGCGGGGATGGTATATTTAAGTATTTCCAGCACTTCATTCATAAGATATTGACCTTTTTACCTCACAAAATAAAGTGTTTTTTAGCCTGAATGGCATAATTTTTTTAACACGTAGGCTAAAACAAAGGCATCATGGAAAAGAACGAGTCAATAAACGAGATACTGAACGACCTTGTAAAGATCAACAATGACCGTATAGCAGGGTACCAAAAGGCAATAGGTGAATCAAAAGATCTGGATATAGACCTGAAGGCTTTGTTTGAAAGTATGATACGCGAAAGCGAGGAATATAAGAACGAGTTGAGCGCAGAAATAGTTGCAAATCATGGTACTGTAGAAAATGATACTACATCGTCGGGTAAGATATACAGGGCATGGATGGAGATAAAATCGACATTTACCGATGCAGACAGGCATTCCATACTTGCATCGTGCGAGTTTGGAGAAGATGCAGCACAGCGTGCTTATGAGGCTGCCCTGGCATCGCCATCACTTACAGATGAAAAAATAAAGGCATTGGTGCAGGAAGAGCAGATTGCTTTAAAAAAATCGCATGATGAAATAAAGAAACAGCGTGACGCCCACGAGGCTTTAAAAAAATAGTTTATTATTCACTAAATATATAACCAACCACAAAATCGATCGTTATGAAAAAAATGTTCCAAAATGCAGGCTATGCAATCATAGGCTGCTCTATGATGTTATCGGTAGCAGCTTGTAATAGTAGCACTACAACTTCTACCAGCAGCACAGATAGTACATCTTCAATGGCGGCAGACCATACGGCATCGCCGGTCGCATCACCTGTAGACAGTGCGGCCGCAAATGCACCTAAGGGCGCTAGCGATGCAAATTTTGTAATGGACGTTGCCAAGGCCAATGCAGGCGAAATGAAAATGTTGCAGGCAGGTATAGATAAGGGTACCAGCAAAATGCTTAAGGAAGATGCTAAGAAAATGCTGGCAGATCACGCAAAACTAGCACAGCAGGCACAAGACTATGCAGCAAAACACAATATAACACTGCCAGCGCCCGATAATATGGACATGAGTGATATGGATAGCAAAACAGGCAAGGACTGGGACATAGCTTGGACCACCAAAATGGTAGATGGCCATCAGGCGACTATAACTAAGTTTGAGAACGAACAGACCGCAGCAACAGATCCTGAGTTAAAAACATGGGTAACAAATACATTACCTACGTTACATAACCATTTGGATATGATGCAGAAACTGCAATCGAGCTTGCAATAATAAAAATAATATTTTATACTGACAGACGGGGCAAATAACATTGTCCCGTCCGTTATTTGTAGGTAGGTGTAGCATGTTTTCTACAAATTACCACATGTCTAATTTTATTATTTACAAGTGATATTTTTTACATCGCACCATACTGGCTTGTATTTCGTTACATTTTTAGTGTGTTGTTTTAAATATAACATACTATAAAATGCCATGGCAACATATTTGTTTTGTAACTGGTAACAAAACAACTTAAAACTATGTTAGCCCACAATACAGAAAGCCAGCGCGCTCAGCAACAGACAGTTCCATTTATGAACACTATGACATCTGTTACGAACAAGGTTATAAAAGAAGGATATACGGCTCAATTTAAGGTCACTAATCAAGGCTTGTTTTCCATGAGCAATGAGCAGACCTACAAGCCAGGAGATGTGAAAGTGATAAATTTTTATCGATTCGAAGGTCAATCGGATCCCGGAGATAATTCTATACTTTATGTACTGGAAACATCGGACGGACTGAAGGGTACACTGGTAGACGCTTATGGAGCGTATGCCGATGAGAAGGTAAATAAGTTTATGGCAGAGGTAGAAGAGATAAACAAACTGAACAAAAGCTAAAACCAGAGTTTTAAAAATATCGTGTAAAAAAGAGCGCCACAACTGGCGCTCTTTTTTATCCGGCTAAAGGGAAGAATAATTTGAAGGTGGCACCAATCTCAGGCTCGCCATGAGCAAGGATATAGCCTTCATGATTGGCCATAATGCGCTGGCATATAGCCAGCCCTATACCTTTACCTGTATATTCAGACTCCTGATTGTGCAGGCGTTGAAATATCTGGAACATCTTATTGATATACTGATCATCGAAGCCGATACCATTATCGGAAATTGTGATGCAGTTAAATTTCTTATTAGCCAGTTTCCGGTTGAGGTCTGATAACTCTGCACCGTTAGTCACCTGGTTGCTGATGCTGATGATGGGTATTACTCCATCGCGGGTGAATTTAAGCGCATTATCGAGCAGCGCTTTGAATATTACATGTAATTGCAGCTCGTAGCCGGATATAACAGGTAGGGCCGATACATTTACTGTTGCATTCTTCTCCTTTATTTTTTCTTCTAAGTCCTTTAATATAAGAGATACTGTTTTATTCAGGTTGATCTCTGTAGCATTTTCATCTATTTTTGTAAGGCTTGTAAGACTTACCAGGTCTTCTATAAGCGCCTGCATCCGGTTGGCGGCTTTATTGATGCGTACCAATGTTGCCTTACCATCTTCATCAATAGTGTTGTTTTTACGGAACAACATCATATTGCTGAACACCTGTATTTTTCTTAACGGCTCCTGAAGATCGTGTGATGCGGCATAGGCTATTTCTTCCAGCTCACTATGCGACCTTCTCAGATCTATGACCTTTGCCTGGAGCTCGTCTTGATACTTGATACGCTCTCTCAACTCCTTTATCATAATAGCGAATAGGGCGAGTGTAACAATAAAGAAGACCAACAGCAGATAATTAATGGAACTGGAGCTGAGTTTTTCGTAAAATTGTTCACTATCTATTCTCGACTGTAATTTCGCGCCCTCTATAGTATGCATCTCTTTAAGATACTTACTACATTCCTGCATGTGGCTGCGGCCTTCAAGATAATAGGCAGATGGGCGTGTGGCGCGTGTGGAATCGATATGTAAGATATCATCGCGCGCACTGTTGATACGCACCCTAAGGCTGCCGCGTAGCAGCGACACTTTATTTGGCAGCTCACCGTCACCGCTTTTACCAATGCTAATACGCAACTCTTCTACGGTAGTATATATACTGTCAACAGAATTATTGAACATGCGCAGATACATTGTATCGGCAGTAAGCAGATAACCTCTCTCAGACCTGTCTATATCCTTTAGCCGGCCATCTACTTTATACAGATCCTGAATGATGAAACCTGAGGAGTCTGTGAGGGATGCATATTTCGCATACTTATGAAAACGCTCTATCGAAAAGAACGACAGGGCAGCCATAAGTAAAAAGGACACACAAAAGGCACTTATAATTACCCTTAACCTCTTTTTCATTGGTACCAAATGTACATTATTGTGTAGAACAAATTCCTCATGGCACGCAATTTTATTATGTCAAATTTTGTTGGTATATAGTAGTGTATGTATTTATTAATTTGTATGTAATTGATTTTTAGTGTCATATCTAGGTGTATAAATAAATTTTAACTTATCGTAAAATTTGGCTCCAAGGTTGCCTTATAGCTGATACACTAACGAAAACCTCCATTTTATGATATCTCAACAGCAAACTCAGAAACAAACACTCAAAATACTTCCTCAGCAGATCCAGTTACTGAATTTGTACTTCCTTAATTCTTTAGAACTTGAACAAAGGATAAAGAATGAGCTAGAAGAGAACCTCTTTTTAGAAGCAAAGGAAGAAAGAGAAGAAATAGGTGAGTTGGCTTTGTCGAAAGATGATGTGCAGGATTATCAGGACTGGGATGAAAGAGGTTATGATGATATACCTGATTACAAATCAGAGTACCAGAACTATTTTGACTCTGACCTTACACCAAACACTGCTATTGTAGATCGTACTACGTTTAAAGAAGAGGCAAAGAAACAACTTAGCCTTATAGAGCTGAACCAGGAAGACAGAGAAACAGCAGAGTATATCATAGATATTCTGAACGGGCAGGGTCTGATGGATAAGCCCCTGGATGAAGTTGCGGACGACATGTCTTTTCACTTTCATACAGTGATAGAAATAGACAGGATAAAGAGAGGGCTGGCTATTGTGCAGTCGCTGGACCCGATAGGTATAGGTGCATGCACTATACAAGAGTGCTTATTAATACAGCTCAATGCAATGAACAGCAAAAGGCCGGATGTGAAGTGCGCTATAAGTCTTATCCGGGATCATTATAACGACCTGATGCACCGCCAGTTTGAAAAGATACATCATGCACTGAAAATTGATGATGAGGAACTGAGAATAATACTAAACCTTGTTGGTAGCCTTAAATTCTGCCCTGTTAATGAGACATCGAACGTTGATCATAAAAACACCATCATACCGGATTTCATTATTACCAACTATGGCGATGCGATACAGGTGAACCTTTATTCAAGTCGTTCCGCTTCTATTTTTGTAAACCAATCTTTGTACGATCAGTTATCGACACAAGTGAGCGCTAAAGACAGAACTGCTAACCAGTATGTAAAAAGCAAGCTTAACTCTGCACAATGGTTCGTAAATGCGGTAAAGCAAAGAGAAGATACAATGCTGCGCATTATGCAATGTATTGTAGAGATACAGAAAGAGTATTTTATTGATGGCGATATACGCTTGTTGAAGCCAATGGTGCTACGTAATGTTTCTGAAATGTCGGGTATGGATATATCTACCATATCACGCATTACCAGCAATAAATATGCGGAAACACATTTTGGTATCATCTACCTCAAAAAACTGTTCAGCGAAGGTATAGCAGACAAAAAGGGCGAGGTAATCAGTAATAAGGTGATACAATCTGTAATAGAAGAGGCCATTGTAGCAGAAGACAAAAAGCACCCTTACACAGACCAGCAATTAGTGAATATATTGTCTGCAAAGGGTTATAACATAGCAAGGCGTACAGTAGCCAAATACCGTGAGCAGATGCAGATACCTATAGCGCAGATAAGAGCTGTTTGGGCGTAAGTGATTTTTAGGATTACGGGATCTTTATTGGTATATTTGATAACCATACACATACACACATAAAAAACAACTTAGATAAAATATGCATAAAGTACTTGTAGTCGATGACGATAATGATATGTGCCTGCTTCTTACCCGTTTTCTTACAAGGAACGGGTATGATGTTAGTAGTGTAAACAGTGGTCAAGGTGCAATAGAATGGATGAAAAAGAATAAGCCTGATCTTGTATTATGCGACTTCAGGTTGGATGATATGACGGGTGTAGAATTACTGGCAAAGATAAAAGATACACACCCTGAAGCTTCTGTGATTATCATTACCGGTTATAGTGATGTAAAGGACGCTGTAGAGGTAATGAAACTGGGCGCGTACGACTATGTTACAAAGCCACTATTTCCCGATGAGATACTGCTGACGATAAAGAAAGCGCTGGCTGAAGAGCCTAAAACACCATCAGCGCAGAGTATGGCAAAGCAACCTGCTACATCTGCAGGAGCTGCAACGGGCAATGTAAAGACAAAAGGAAGCTATAACGGACAATATATAATGGGCGATAGCCCGGAGTTCGCGAACATCATAAAGCAGATTGATCTTGTGGCGCCTACGAACTACAGTGTGATCATTTATGGTGAAAGTGGTAGCGGTAAAGAAGCAATTGCACAGCAGATACACCAAAAAAGTAAAAGGGCAAGTAAGCCGTTTGTAGCTATCGACTGTGGTGCACTCTCAAAAGAACTGGCTGGCAGTGAATTGTTTGGCCACGAAAAGGGAGCATTTACCGGCGCGCTCAATCAGAAGATAGGCAGCATGGAAATAGCTAATGAAGGCACTATATTTCTTGATGAGATAGGCAACCTGTCTTACGAGATACAGGTGTCTCTGTTAAGAGTCGTACAGGAGCGTAAGATAAGAAGGGTAGGCGGTAATAAAGATATAGACCTGGATGTGCGCATTATTATAGCGAGTAACGAAAAGCTATGGGATGCTACACGTACAGGTAAATTTCGTGAGGATCTTTATCACAGGTTCAATGAGTTTAGTATTGATGTGCCTTCTCTGCGTGAGCGCAAGGGAGATATTATGCTATTCGCGAATCACTTTCTGAAGCTTACCAATGCGGAATTGGGGAAGAATGTAAAGGGTTATAGTAAGGAAGTAGAGAACATATTCTACAACTACGTATGGTACGGTAACTTGCGCGAGCTGAAGAACGTTGTAAAAAGAGCAACACTGCTTACTGATGGCGATTATGTAGAGGTTAAGTCGTTACCCTTTGAGATCAGTAACTATTATAAGCTACAATTTGACAACCCGCCTGCGCCTGCTGCAACAAAGCCTGAACTTGCAGACAGTAATGCTGCTGGCGGTGTATCGTACGAAAACAAGCTGAAGAGTGCAAACCTTGATGCGGAATATGAAGTGATACTGGACGCACTAAAGCAGGCCAACTTTAATAAAAGTAAGGCGGCCAAGTTGCTGAATGTGGACAGAAAAACGCTTTATAACAAGATGAGACAGTTCAAAGAATTTAATATAGACTAAGACACCCCCACTGTAATATGTCTTTTATGGAACATCCGCAATCTGAGGCAAGGCAAACGGATAATAAGTTACCGACGGAACTAATGGAAGGCATAGTAGCGTCGGGACCTGGGCTTGTGGCGATTATAGAGCCAGTAAGCTTTAAAATAATCTTTTGCAACGACCAGTTCGAAAACTGCTTGGGGTATTCTCAAGATGATGTTTCAGCGCAGGGGTTCTCATTTTTAGATATACTGCAATCATACCAACAGGCGCAACTTGCCACCCAATTAGACATAGTAACGGGTAACGCTGCAACAAGAGCCAAGTATGTTGTATATAAGCTTAGAAAGAAAACGGGTGAGCTACAATGGTTTTACCTATATGCGTCGCCGGTAAAGAAAATGGGTGAGCATGAAGGAAGCTATTACTATCTATTAATGCATCCTGACCTTTCGAGCTGGAATCTTCCGTTCATTTCTTTTGATACAAGAGAGCTTTTTCTGGAGCAGTTTGATAATGAACCTTTTGGGACATTTGAGTGGATCATAGAGCAGGATAAAGTATTCTGGTCGGATGGGGTGTACCGTATCTATGAGGTAGATAAAAGCAATATAGAGATCGACAATAATTTTGCCCGTAGTTTTATTCATCCTGATGAACGTGAACGGGTAACGGCTGAAATGGAAGATGCATTTTCGCAGAACCGCAATGTGAACATTGAGTATAAAATGATCACCGGTGCGAAGAATATAAAACTCATACACTCGTTAGGTAAAGTAATAAGAGACGCAGATGGCAAGGCTGTAAAATTTGTGGGCAGCGTACGTGATATTACGGAACTACGATCGAGAGAAGATGACCTTCGGAAAAAGGTAGAAGAACTGAACCGGTCTAACAAAGAGCTGGAAGAATTTGCTTACGTAGCCAGCCATGATATGCAGGAACCACTGAGAAAGATTACAACGTTCAGTGGACGGCTTGAGGAGAAGTATAAGGATGCACTGACGGGAGATGGCGCGATGTATCTGGAACGTATGGTGGCATCGGCTGAGAATATGCGGTTGCTGATAAATAACCTGCTTGAGTTCTCAAGAATATCAAAGTCGACACAGCCATTCTCATCTGTAAACCTAAACTTTGTGCTACACCAGGTAAAGAACGATCTGGAGCTTATTATAGAAGAAACAGGCACTACCGTTATAAGCCCTATATTACCTGTGGTAGATGGGTTGATGTCGCAGATGAAACAATTGTTCATGAACCTCATCAGTAATGCGATCAAATTTCATAAACAATATACACGCCCTGCAATAACGATAGAAACCAATGTCATAGACGATGCGGAGCGGGCACAATACGAACTACCGGAAGGTACTACGTATCATAAGATACAGTTTACCGATAATGGAATAGGATTTGAGCGGGAATATGCCACGCGTATCTTCCAGATATTCCAGCGGCTGCATGGCAAGTCGGAATATCCGGGGTCGGGTATAGGCCTGGCGATATGCAAGAAGATAGTAGAGCACCACCACGGTATTATCTATGCAGATAACATACCCGACGTAGGTGCACGTTTTACATTCATACTGCCTGAAAAACAGGTAAAAAAATAAAGATCGGGAATAATGAATCTGCAAAATTCTTCAGCACGGATATTGATAGTAGATGATGATGAAGACGATTTTATTATCACCAGCGAATATATAAAGTCTATACCCGGAGCTGCCTTCTCGATAGAATGGTGCAAGAACTACAATGACGGCATAAAACACCTGCTGGCGCACGACCACGATCTGTACTTTGTTGATTATCGGCTGGGTGCCAAATCGGGAGTGGACTTTCTGATAGAGGCGCTGGAACATAACTGCGAGGAGCCTATAGTACTACTCACCGGTAAGGGTAACTACGAGGTGGACATACAGGCGATGCAGCTTGGCGCGGTAGACTATCTTATAAAAACAGAACTTAGTGTAGAGAAAATAGAACGCAGTATACGCTACGCATTGGAACGTGCAGCTACGCTAAAAGCACTGAAAGCGAATGAACGTAAGTTTAGGAGCATTTTTGAAAAATCGAAGGATGTGGTATTCGTTACGGATTATACGCTCGACTTTAAGGATGTGAACGATGCGATACTGAACTTGCTGGGATACACCAAGCAGGAAGCATTGTCTATGAATCTGTGTGACCTTGTAGAGCTGCAGCAGCATAAAGTATTTCTGCAGCAATCGCTGCAACTACGTAATGAAGTAAATGACTGGGAAGTAGTACTTAATACCAAGGCAGGCGATAAAAAGTACTGTATACTTACCGTCACTATTGAGGAAGATCCAACAGGTGAAGGTTATGTGCAAGGGATAATACATGACATATCAAATCTGAAAAAGGCGGAGAAAGAGACACTTCAGGGTGAAAAGCTCGCAGCAGCGGGGCGTCTGGTACGTACCATAGCCCATGAAGTGCGCAATCCGCTCAATAACATTACTCTTTCTGTAGAACAGATGCTGCAGGATATAAAGGATGATACGGAATCGCTTTACCTGAATATCATACAGCGCAACAGCAGGAGGATCAGCGATCTTATCAGTGAACTGCTGCAATCGAGCCGTCCTGCAGAGAATACGCTTGAAAACCATATACTACAGACCATACTTGACGATGTAATAGCCGCATCAATAGACCGGCTGACCCTGAAACGTATAAAGCTACAGGTAAGTTATCCAAATGAACAGCAAGAGATAATGGCAGATAGGGAAAAGCTAAAGCTTGCCTTACTTAACATTGTAATAAACGCAGTGGAGGCAATGCAAGAGCAGGTTGGGCAACTATCCATATCCGTACATCACCTGACGCGCCATGTGGTGCTGAACATAAGCGATAATGGGTCGGGAATCAGCGAAGAGAATATAAGCCGACTTTTTGAACCATATTTTACCCAAAAAAGGAATGGGATGGGGCTTGGCTTAGCCTTTACCCTGAACATACTACAATCGCATAAGGCCAATATAGATGTTTCCTCAGAACTGGGTATGGGTACTACCTTCAGTATTACCTTCCCGCTTGCCAGCAATACCGATAGTGTACCTATCAAAGAAGTTTCTGACGAACGTCCTAATGATTAATACCTTCATGTCGTCTTTTCCTTTCACTGTTTTCACATCTGTGGGTGGGGAATATTTTAAATGATTTCTCCTATAATCGTGCATACAGAATAGTGGCACAATGTTTTATAACTATTAAGAAATTAAAAGACATTCGTTATGAGATCACTATTGTATATCATCGCCGTTATTTTACTTATAGGATGGATATTAGGCGCATTTGTTTATAGCGCAGGAGCATTGATACATGTATTGCTTGTGCTGGCTATTATTTCCCTTTTATTAGGCCTTATAAGGCGTGGAAGCATCGACTAAATTAACTCCGGTATAGCAGGTCCCTCCTGCTATACTTTTCCATTATTACTCTTATCTTATACACTTGCTAACTCGGACTCGGGAAATTGTTTGTCGAGATCTACCAATGAGATGGGTTTTTCTATAATGCTGAATTTACTACCTGCGGGCATTTTAGGTGCTGCAGGATGGAATGCGCTGATAAGCACTATATACATACCAGGATTATCTGAGGCCATTTGGGGTGCTAAATTCCATCCGGTACCATCCGGCAGGTTATTATCCAGAAATAAAATATTGGGCTTTAAAGTATTTAATATCTCCAGACCTTCAGCGAGGCTGTGAGATACGTGTACTTCGAACTTTTTTCGTAAGAAATAGTCCTTAAGAAGTAACGAAAGGTCAATTTCGTCATCAATTATCAATACTTTTCTTCTGTCAGGCATTGTTTTCAGGGATAAAGCAAAAGTATTCTCTAAAAGTAAAAATAATTTTTTGTAGGCAAAATAATATATCGATACGTTTTAGAGGAAAATGTAGCACACGTTTTTGATACGTATTTAACATTTACTACAAAAACAGTGCCTTTAATAACATCAAACGGGAATACTGGTGGTATGCATCCAATAGCTTCTTAAAGCAGCTACGGTCTTTATAAGGCTTTCAAAGCTATTGGGCTTGGTAATGTATGAGTTAGCGCCCAATTCGTAGCAGCGGCGCATCTCTTGCTCATTATTTGTAGTGCTGAAAATAACCACAGGGATTTTTCTTAACTCGGGATTTTGCTTTATTTCTTTTAATACTTCCCGGCCATCTTTCTTGGGCATATTGAGGTCGAGCAGTATAAAACGGGGCAGTTTTTTTACACCTGTCTTATTTCCCAATGAGTTGAGATAATCGAGAATTTCCACCCCATTTTCTACAAAATGCAACTTATCTGTGAAGCCGTTTTCCTCAAAAGCAGCTTGCAACAAAAAACGGTCATCCGCATCATCTTCCGCAATAAGGATAAATACCTCTTCCATTCTCAATTGTATGTAAAGTAAAGTTAGCTGTTTGAAAAATAAACCACAAAATTTATTTTGCAGTAATAATATAGTAATTATGATTAATAGTATTTATATAGTATTAAAATACAAGAAGCAGTGAAAATTAATAAATTCGAAATTTTATTTTTAGTATGCATAAATAATATAAACTAATATTAATGCATTAATGAAACACGGAATTAAAGTAACACTAAAAAAAAGTGCCACAAAAGCAACATAATTGTATATATATGATTGGATAAGACAAGGGGGTAATGGCACAATCTTTTTGGTATAAAGAGCAAAACCTAACATTATGAAAACGCAAGATCAAAATCAAAATCAGCCAACGCAAGGTACAAATCAACCTGGCCAGCCTAATCAACAACAGGATACCACAAACCGCCAATCACAGCCTCAACAGACGCCGCAATCAGGGCAAACGCAGCAAACACAGGCAAAACAGCCTCAATCTCAAGAGAACCAAAAGAACAGCGCCAACACAACAGGCCGTGAGCAAGAACAAACCAATGAAGAGCGTGAAAAGATGCATAATGAACGCAACCTTAATGACCTGGATGCAGACCGCGAGAATACAAACAATCGCGAAACAGATGTAGAAGAAAATGAAACAGAGCGTGAAGAAAACCTATCCCGCAGCAGACAAGCTAACGATAGCTCTTCTCAAAACCGCCCACAGAAGTAAACATTATGAAACGTATAGCAGATAATATCCGGAGCGCCTTTAGTACGCGGTACGAACGCCCAACAGAAATGCAGCAAAGCATTAGAGAAGATGAACAAACGCCATCGCACGACAAAGATCATATTGATGAAGATGGTGCAGCGGGGCGGGGGGAAACACATAGCGCTTATGCCAATGTAGCCTCATCTGCCGAGATACAATACTGCTAACACATATTTGCTATTATTTGAAAGGCCGCCATTCAGGCGGCCTTTCTGTTTATACAAGGACTAGCTGTAAAAGAAATAAGCCACTCCGTGTATACGAAATGGCTTAAATGATGTTTATAGGCCCGGGTGTATAGTTTCACAATACAGGGCTCTAGAGGCTGTCAATTATTTAACTTGCGCCAAAAATTCTTTCACCTTGTCTTTATGTACCATACCTTCTTTAAAGGTATAAGCACCAGACTTAGGGCTGCGAACCGCTTTGATTACTTTAGTGTAATTTTTCGCTTCTGCTGCCTGCTTAGGGTCTTTCTTTATCGCGGTCTTAGCTGCTTTTGCCATAACTCAATATTTTTGTAAGATTATTTAATTTCTTTGTGAACAGTAACGCGTTTCAGTATTGGGTTGTATTTCTTCAACTCAAGGCGTTCTGTCGTTGTTTTTTTGTTCTTGGTAGTGATATAACGGCTTGTGCCCGGCATACCGCTGGTTTTATGCTCGGTGCATTCCATTATAACCTGAACACGATTCCCTTTCTTAGCCATTTTATGCTGCTTTTATTACTTTAAAAATTAGAGGGTGATACCCTTTTCCTTCAGTTCCTTTACAACCGACATTAAGCCATTCTTGTTGATGGTACGGATAGCATCTGTAGAGAGCTTTAATGTGATCCAACGATCCTCTTCCGGAAGGAAAAAGCGCTTTGTCTGCAGGTTAGGCAGAAAACGGCGATTAGCCTTCTTGTTAGAGAATGATATTTTATGGCCTGTTACGGGCTTCCTTCCTGTTACCTGACAAACGCGTGCCATTTGATTTAATTTTTTTTAGGACTGCAAAGGTCTTTTTTTTTTGTGTAATGACAAAATAATTTTTGAAAATATTTTGTACATATCCTGATACGCAGGCTACTAAGCTATTTCGGGTAGCAAAAGACTGTCGAGATCGGTTATACCTGGCGGATTTTCGCATACAAACGGCTCACCATAGTGCGCGCCAATACGTTTTCCATATACCGAATCCTTATATTTTACATTATTCAAAAAGCCTTCTGTGGCTATGTATGTAACAGGCTCGTTGGATGCGGGATCGTGAAACTGGCTTTTAAAGCAGCGTATCGCCTCCATTTTTTGCTCATAAACACCTGATATATCTACTATAAAGGTGGGGTCGAGCATGCGGTCCTGTATCATGTGGTACACACGCTTGGGGCGCCATGCCTGTTGCGGAACTCCTTCCCATTCTGTTTCAATTTTGCGCAAACCGGCTAAAAAACAGGCATCGGCTATGAGCCTGCCACCCTTGCCATGATCCGGATGCCGGTCTGTAAGAGCGTTAGCTATAACAATATCCGGCTGGTAATAGCGGATGTAGGCTATGAGTTTTCTCTGATGCTCTTCATCGTTCCGGAAAAAACCATCGGCCATGCCTGCATTTCTGCGCTCTATAACGCCCATCACTTTAGCGGATTCCTGGGCTTCCTGCAGGCGTATCTCTCCTGAGCCGCGTGTACCGAGCTCACCCTGGGTAAGGTCGAGGATGGCCACTTGTTGGCCCATCTTTGTATGCTTAATGATAGTGCCGCCGCAGCTAAGCTCAATATCATCGGGGTGGGCGGCTATTGCCAGTATATGTACTTTCATTATCAATAACGCTTATTAAAGCCGTGCAAAAGTACATAAAAGGGGTGGAGTAGCAGAATCCGGGATATAGCTGGGGAATCAATTATTCGCCTTAACCTTTTTTATCAGTGCCTGCTGCTGGTATAGTTGATATTTATAGGCGTTGGAAGCTTCGAGATCCTTTACAATCACTTCTATATCGTGGTCGTCGCCCTCGGGGTCGTAATTGTGGTTGAGGTTATTATTGAACAAAACACCCAACGATTGCCACATCATGGCCGTAAAACCGCCCTTCATCTCTTTGATGATGCTATAGCAGTTTTGGCCTGTTTGCCTGTTTATGAGCTTTATGATGATATGCCCCTGATCTATACTGAGGTTTTTTAGCGGCTTTTTAAATGCGACGTCGAGCTTCTTGTCTATAGACTTTAAATACACCTTGCGGGCATGCCTGTCGTCTCCTATGCGTTGCAGGTTGGTATTGATATCTCTGAACAGATCACCAGCAGCGATGGCATAAGGGTAAACGGTGTAGACATCATTACGCAGGCGGTTTTGTTTTGCACGCTGGAGGGAGTCCATAAGCGTACTTTGCAGCAAGTGCTCATCGAGCAGTATCATGGCATAAACCTGACCATGCTCTACTATGGCTCCTAGCCTAATTGTATCGTTAGGACCTTGCTGGGCATGCGTATGTGTGGCCGTTAACGACAGCAATAAAAAAATGGATAGTATCAACAGCCTGCAACGCATACTTCCTCGTAAAGTTCCGCATTTTAGAGCGATTTAGTGACATAGAATTAATTAATGTTAGGAAAAGGCAATGTTAAAATTTATTTATTTATGTGATGCGTTAATGGGTAAGAGTAAGGATAGTTGTAAATTTGCGCCCTGTTATGAAGAAGTTATTGATAGTATTAATGATAATAAGTGTGGGCATGGGATCTTGCAGTAAGGAGCAGAAGCCATTAACAAAAAAACAGGAACAGGCTATAGTGAAAGCATCTGTAGATTCTATAATGACTGCAAGGAATAAAGTAATAGACAGCCAGGCCAAAGTAGACCTTGATCACCGCATAGCTATTGAAGTAAAGGTGAAAGCAGACTCAATATTGTCTGCAAAAGCAAAGATTGCATCTGGCGACACGATAAAGAAAGCGGATAAGGCAGCCGATAAAAAAGGCATCGTTATACCCCAGAAACCGATGACCCCGGCCCAAAAACGACTTTTAATAAATAAAGCACATTGATAAACCTGCCTGCAGACCGGCCAGTACTCTTTTTTGATGGCATATGCGATCTGTGCAATAAGTGGGTGCAATTCATTATAAAAAAGGATAAGCGTAAAAGGTTTCTTTTTGCACCTCTGCAATCTCTGCAAGGAAAAGAAGCGCTGGAAGCGGTAACGGATAAATACGGTAAGGCGCCTGACAGTATTATTCTTTATTACCAAGGGCAATACTACATCAAATCGACAGCGGCGTTGCGAATACTGAATCTTTTGGGTGGCCTGTGGCCTATAGCTATGATAGGTATGGTGGTCCCACGATTCTTAAGGAATATGGTGTATGACCTGGTAGCTCGGAACCGTTATAAATGGTTTGGCAAGCGAGATGTATGTATGATGCCAACTCCTGAACTACGCGGCCGTTTTTTGAGCTAATAAGTTTAACGGAATAAGTTTGTGATTCTTTTTAAATTTGAACCATGAAACGATCAATTGTCGCGTTATTACTCCTTGTTACAGTGCTGTTCAGCACTGCGGGCGCGCAAAATGTAACTTACTCGACTTACGATAAATATGACCTGCGAAACGGCGACTTTGCCGTAGTAGGGATGGTAAACAACCTGCTGTATAATTATCGTGCAGGCGCTGATGGCTATTTTCTGGACGCGTATAACGATTCGATGAACAAAGTAGCGGTGATAAAGCTGGACTTCTTTCCTGAAAAGATATACCAGACACGTTTTATTGCCTACCCCGATAAGATCATAGTGCTATACCAGGCGTTGGAAAGCAATAAAGTAGTGCAGTATGCCGCACTGCTGGATGAAAGAGGAATATTGCAAAAGAACCCTGTGCAGCTGGGCACTGTAAAGACAAGTATATTTGGTGCCACAAGGACGTATTTTTCATCAGCAATATCAGATGATAAGAAGACGATACTGGTATATAGCGCGGATGACAGGGGTAGTGACATTGAATTTGACGGCAAATGGATAGATGAAACGCTGAACGTAGTGAAGCGTAGCAAAGCGAAATTCAGTGGCGATAATACTATGCAGCATGGAGAAGTAAACCTGGCTAACGATGGTACAATGTATATGGCTGCGTTCTCACCAGTAGGCACTAATAATTATGCCGATCAATTCTGGATACTTACGTTGCCTGCAGGCACTACGAAATTCATTCCTAAAGAGATGCCGCTGCAAAGTAAGTACGCTACCAACGGCTATATGAAAGTAGATAATGCCAATAAGCAAGTGTACTTTGGCGGCTTCTATTCTGATAAGAAAAACGGAAGCTACGATGGTATTATCTATGCTACCTACGATATAACCAGCGGTACCTATTCCAATAAAAAACTGATACCATTTGACCAGGACCTGGTAGCAGCCGCCGGCGCAAGAAAGAAAAAACACGCGTTCGATAACTTTCAGGTGAAGCAACTTATAGTGAAGAACGATGGCGGTTTCCTGCTGATATCAGAAGAAACGTTCGTCACAACACGTAGTAATTATACACCAGGGTTCGGGTACTATTCTTTTTACAACAACGCGTATAGCAACTCCATGGTGCGCGAATATCATTACGATGATATAATGACCATCTCTTACGATAAAGACGGTGTAAGGCAGTGGAGCACCTTTATACCAAAGTCGCAGTACTCGCAGGATGACGGAGGACTGTTTTCATCGTACGCATTGCTGAATACAGGCGGAGCGATAGCATTTCTGTTCAATGACTTTAATACATCACATTCCCGGATACAATTAGCTACACTGGATGCTACGGGAAAGGCGGATATGCGCTCATTTAGTGCTGAGGGGAATGAATATCCTGACTGGCTGCCAAAATCGGGCAAGCAGGTGGCGGCGAGGGTACTTGTAGTACCTTGCCTGCACAAAAAGCAGATATGCTTTGCCAAAGTTGTATTTTAGCCGATAGTCAAATAACAGTACGTGCTGCAATTATTTAAAAATAATAGTCCTTTTACGGTTATTATCCTGTTCATCTTTACCCTGCTGGTAAAGATGCAGGCATTGCTGCATCCTGTAGCGCCGGTAATGATGCCGCGCCATTTTATATATAATTACATACTCAGGGGGCTTGATGTGGTGCTGACGCATGGTGCATTTGGCTACACCATGCTGGCTATTGTGTTGTTGTTTTTACAGTCGCTTTACCTTAAGAGCATTGCCAGCAGGCATAAGCTTTTTTATAAGGCAACTTATGTACCAGCGTTTATATACCTGTTGCTTACTTCTATCTATCTGCCGTTTAATTATTTTAATGAGACCATTATTGTAAACTGGCTGCTACTGGCAGCCGTGGATATAATGTTCGGGCTGGGAAAGACAATGCAACCGCGCAAACTGATATTTAATGTAGGTTTCTTTCTTAGTGTTGCTGCGACCTTTCAGTTTACCTTGCTGGGTTTCTTTTTTCTGCTTATAGTTGCCATGATCATGTTCCGCAGTTTTAGCCTGGGAGAATGGTCTGTAGCAATAATGGGCTATGTAACGCCGTTGTATTTTTTGGTATGTATTTTATTTTTAACGGATAAATTTCGCTTGCTGGGGTTATGGCCTCACATAGGTTTTTCGCTGGCGGGGCATGTAGCGTCACCTTTTTATCTCATCGTATCGCTTTCAGGTATCGTGATTCTTTTGGGTAGTGGTGTGTATGCAATGTTGCAGAATGTAGCCATCAGCAATATCTTTGTGCGCCGCGACTGGATAGCCATATCGTTTTACTTTATTATATCTGTACTGGTGGCTTTTTGTACTGATCTCATTGTAAGATCGGCATGGCTGATCGTTATACCTGCATTGAGTATTGTAATAACCCATGCATTACTAATTGAAAAGAATAAACGGTTTAGTAACTTTATATTTTATTTCTCACTTATTTTTCTGGTATTTTGCCTTTGGGCAAACAAATAAAAATTTTAAATGAAGTTCGGTATCATTGTTTTTCCCGGTTCTAATTGCGATAGAGATATGATGCACTCACTGCGCGATGATCTGCAGCAGGAAGTTGTAATGTTATGGCATAAGGACCGCGATCTGAGTATGTTTGGCAAAGAAGACTGTATCGTATTGCCCGGTGGTTTCTCTTATGGGGATTACCTGCGTTGCGGCGCGCTGGCACGTTTCAGCCCTATGATGGATGCTGTGATAGACTTTGCAAACAATGGAGGTAAAGTACTGGGCGTGTGTAACGGGTTTCAAATACTTTGTGAATCAGGACTGTTGCCTGGGGCGCTACTGCAAAACGACCACCAGAAATTTGTGTGTAAGAATGTGCTGATAAAGAGCGAAAGCGATCAGAACCTCATTGGGCGCCATGTAGGCGAGAAGATATTGAAGATACCTGTAGCTCATGGCGAAGGTCGCTATTATGCAGATGCAGACACACTGAAAAAACTGAATGACAACAAGCAGATCGTATTCCGCTATTGTGATGAGCATGGCGAGGCGCATCTGAAATCGAACCCTAATGGTGCAATAAACAATATAGCAGGTATCTGTAACGAAGGACGTAATGTGTATGGCATGATGCCGCACCCGGAACGCGCCTGCTCTGATGCACTGGCAAATATCGACGGCCGTGGCATATTACAGGCGTTCGTACACATGAATTAATAGTTTTCATAACAGTGATGAAAAGGTGTAAACAAGTATTTCTTTTCTGTGTTACCTTATTAGTTGCATCCGCATCTTATGGGCAGATGATAGCTGACCCCACCACGTGGACGTACGAGGTGAAGAAAAAGAGTGCGACCGATTACCAGGTTATTTTTCATCTGTCGCTGAAAAGCGGCTGGCATATATGGTCGCTGCACCCCGGTGGCGATGGGTCGCTGATAGCGCCATCATTTGAAATGAAGGACGGCGTAGTTTTAAAGGGCGAGCCGATGGAAAAAGGAAAGGCTATCACTACTACATCTGTAGGGATAGATGGAAAGGTTACCTACCTGGCCGGTAAAGTAGATTATGTGGTAAACGTTACAGCTAAGAATAAAAAGAAAATAACAGGGCAGTACACCTATCAGGTATGTAATGAACAGACCTGCCTGCCGCCAAAAACAAAAGATTTTACAGTAGACATAAAGTAAGGAGCAGAGAGACAGAGCCGATTGAATAATCATATTAATACACGATATTTTAAATTATGAAAAGGCTAAAAGCAGCACTAGTAATACTGTTGACCCTGGTAGTGGCAAGCAATGCGCTTGCGCAAATAATACAGGACAACAGCAAATGGACTTTTGAAGCAAAGAAAAAGACCGGCAATCAATACGAGCTTATTGTGCATCTGCAATTGCCCGAGCACTGGCACATCTATTCTTTTAAGCCGGGCGGCGACGGTTCCCTGCTGCCTCCTGAGATAAAATTTAAGAAGAACGATAAAGTAACGATCACCGGTGCGGAAAAAGAAAGTGGCAAGCTTATCAGTGAAAAGCTGGAAGGAATAGACGGAATCGTGAACATGTATAAAGGCAAGGTTGACTATATACAGAAGGCGACTGTTAGCGGCAATACCAAGATCAGCGGAACGTATACTTATCAGATATGTAATGATGAAACCTGCCTCCCACCTACTACCAAGCCTTTTTCAATCAATGTTACAGATGCCGGCGGAGCAATCGCCGACACCGCGAGTACGGCAGTTGCGGCTGCTGTAGCCGATACGAATAACAAGCCAGCCGATACGATACATAAAACTGCAGTAGCTACTAACGACATTGATGTAAAGAAGGATACAACCAAGCCGGCAGTGGGCAGCACTACAGACGCACCTGCAAAGCAGCAGTCATTACTCATGCTGTTTCTTATATGTCTGGGAGGTGGCTTTATAGCTGTGTTTACGCCATGCGTATTCTCTATGATACCTATTACGGTTAGTTTCTTTACCAAGAGAAGTAAGACACGCAAAGAGGGGATTCGCAATGCCATTTATTATTCATTGTCTATCATAATTATTTTTACAGTTTTAGGATTGTTGGTATCGGGATTGTTTGGCAGAGATGCCTTGTATAAAATATCTACTAACTGGATATTGAATCTTGTATTCTTTGCATTGTTTATCATTTTTGGCGTATCCTTCCTTGGCGCATTTGAAATATCATTACCATCATCTTGGACCAATAAAACAGATGCAAAAGCAGGTTTAGGTAGCTTTAGCGGTATCTTCTTTATGGCGCTGACGCTGGTGATCGTTTCCTTCTCTTGCACCGGGCCTATACTTACATTGCTTTTTGCGCTTGCCGCGTCGGGCGGGGTGTTAGGGCCAATCATAGGCATGCTTGGATTTTCCCTGGGATTGTCTATGCCATTTGCGTTGTGTGCTATGTTCCCCGCTATAATTAATAAGCTGGGTAAGTCGGGTGGATGGTTAAACCAGATAAAGGTGACGCTCGGCTTTATTGAGATAGCATTGGCATTGAAATTTTTCTCGAATGCGGATCTGCTGAAACACTGGCGCATATTGGATCGTGAAATATTTTTAGCTGTATGGATCGTTATAGCTATACTGCTTGGTATATACTTATTAGGAAAGCTAAAGCTGCCGCACGATGATGAGTCTAAGAAGAACGTGTATGGACAGGAGTATGTTTCCATTTTTAAATTATTCCTTGCAATAGGTTCTTTTACATTCGCACTATACCTGTTACCCGGCATGTGGGGAGCTCCGTTGAATGGACTGGGCCAATTTATACCGCCAATGGGCACACAGGATTTTGTAATAGGTGCGGGTAGTGGCACAAGCAGTGGAGGAGAAAAAAATGAATCTTCTGTGATGCCTAAACGTTTTGTAGAGGATATGAAGATATACGAGCCGAACGTAGTGCGGAACAATGGTCTTATCACCTATTATGATTATGAGGAAGGATTAGCTGCATCGCGCAAACTGAAGAAGCCTATCATGCTCGATTTTACAGGCATTACGTGTGTTAACTGCCGTAAGATGGAAACAAGTGTATGGTCTGACCCTGAGGTGCTGAAAAGACTGAAGAATGATTTTATACTTGTATCGATGTATGACGATGCGACACAAGTAGCATTGCCCAAAGATGAAGAGTATGATTCAAAGGGTAAGCACATTACCACACTTGGAGATAAGGCCATCGACATACAGATAAACAGGTACAACTCAAATGCGCAGCCGTTTTATTTCTTTATAGACGAAGATGCTAAAAAACTGGTAGATGAGGGGTATGGCTATAACCCTGACGTGCAGAAATTCATAGACCATCTGGATAAAGTGAAAGCAAATTATAAGAAGACGCATCCATAACATTTCGTTTGCAGTTTTTTAGGATAAAAACCTAACACGCATGATAAAGATAATAAGTATTGCGCTGACGCCCGAAGCTGCGGCTGATGAGCAAAGCGTAAGGAAGGCCGTTACTGATGCCGCAGGTGTGAAGCCTGCCAGCATTACCAGGTATACCATACAGAAACGCTCTATAGATGCGCGCGGAAGGCAGGTAAGCATCATCATACAGGCGCAGGTATTTATTGATGAACCTGTTACCACACCTCCTCCATTCGATCCTGAATTAAATGATGTTACTCATGCGCCTCACATACTTATTGTGGGAGCGGGACCTGCTGGGTTATTTGCAGCGTTGCGCCTTATATCATTAGGATACAAACCCATCATAATAGAGCGTGGTAAGGACGTGCGCAGCCGTCGGCGCGACCTTGCGGCAATGAATAAAGAGGGTATTGTAAATCCTGAATCGAATTATTGTTTTGGTGAAGGGGGGGCAGGTACTTATAGTGATGGCAAACTATATACACGTTCTACAAAGCGCGGAAATGTGCAGCGCATACTGCAATTGTTCACTCATTTTGGTGCAGAGGATAATATACTGTATGATGCGCATCCGCACATAGGCACCAACAAATTGCCGCAGATCATCAGTGCTATGCGCCAGCAGATAATAGCATGTGGCGGGCAAGTGTTGTTTGAAAAGAAACTAACCGATATAATACTCGACGGTGATAAAATAAAAGGTATTAAAACTGCTGACGGCACAACTATAAATTGCAACGCCATCATCCTTGCAACAGGGCATTCAGCAAGAGACATTTTTGAGTTGCTGTATGCGAAAGGTATACTGATAGAAAGCAAACCCTTTGCGCTTGGTGTGCGTATAGAGCATCCACAATTGCTCATAGACCGCGCACAATATCATTGCTCCGTGCGCGACCAGTATCTGCCACCGGCAAGCTATTCGCTTGTAGCGCAGGAGTATGGCAGGGGCGTATTCTCTTTTTGTATGTGCCCTGGTGGCATCATTGCCCCCGCGGCTACGGCACCGGGAGAAATAGTTGTGAATGGTTGGTCGCCCTCTAAACGAAACAATCCTTTTGCAAACTCGGGCACTGTAGTAGCTGTTGATGAAAAAGACTTTGCGGCATACGGATTTACAGGCCCCCTTGCCGCTATGCACTATCAAAAGATGGTAGAGCAAAAAGCATTTGAGGTAGGTGGTGGTAACCTTGTTGCTCCTGCACAGCGCATGGCAGATTTTGTGGATGGAAGGGTGTCGTCTACCATGCCTGTCTGTTCTTATTTGCCGGGCATAAATAGTACATCGATTAGTAGTGTGCTACCTAAGGAAGTAAATGCTGCTCTTAAAAAAGCAGTTGTAGATTTTGGTAAAAAAATGAAAGGATACTTTACCAATGAAGCGATACTTGTAGCGACCGAATCGCGAACCAGCTCGCCAGTGCGTATACCACGCGATAAGGATACTTTGCAACATCCACAGATAAAAGGATTGTATCCATGTGCAGAAGGCGCCGGGTATGCAGGTGGTATTGTATCGGCAGCTATAGATGGTGAGCGATGCGCGGAAGCCGCAGTAAACATGGTAAAAGCCTGACTTTAATCCTCCTCAATTATCTCTATGACGCGGCCTATGCTGCCATCCTCGAGCTTTACTTTTATACCACGTGAATGATATGGAGCACTTGTAAGAAGCGCTTCAACAATGCCCCGTGTGCGTTTTCCTGTACGCTGATCTTTCTTAAGGATAATGTCAACTTCAATGCCGGGATGAATATCCGCTCTGTTTTGGCCGTTCATAGATATTAGTTTTTAGCCAGCGGCAAAGTGATATAAAAAGTAGTGCCTGCACCCGGTACACTTTCGAAACGTATAGAGCCAAGCTGGTACTCTATGAATTCCTTGCACAACATCAGGCCAAGCCCGATACCTTTTTCATTATTGGTACCATAGGTAGACTGGGCATCCATTGTAAAGATATCTTTTTGCAATTCGAGCGGTATGCCTACACCATTGTCGTGTATTGTTATCTCGGCTTCCCTGTTTTTTCTATGTGCCTTTATCACTATGTCGCCACCGCTGGGAGTAAATTTTATGGCGTTGTTTACAACATTCCTTATTACCAGCTCCAGCATATTCTTGTCGCCTACTACTTCTATATCAGGGGAGATAGAGTAGGTGATCTTTATTCTTTTTTTTGCAGCAAGGGCTTTTTTATAACTGGCAGCGGCATCGATAACATCCATTAGCTTTAACGATGTAAGGCGCACGGTAACACCCTGCATTTGCGCTTTAGACCACGAAAGGAGGTTAAGCAACATCTCTGACGTACTCTTGGTAAGTGAAAATAATTCGCGTTCTATCTCTATTCTTTCAGTCAGATCTACCGTTTCTTCAGATAGCAACTCCAGATATGAAAGGATAGAATCAAGCGGTGATTTAAGGTCGTGTGAAATGATAGAAAATAATTTATTTTTTTCCTCATCAAGATGTTTTAGTTGCTCATTCTGTTTGGTTATGGCGATGGATCTTTCGTGCGCAATTTTCTTTTCATAATTGTAATAACGGCGCAGGTAGTTTGTGCTGAAAAGGATAAAAAGAATAGTAATGATATAAGTAGAAGCTACGTCTGCCAAATGTTCCCATGGCTTTATATAGGAATTAGGTACCCATGATGGATGCTGATATTCGGATATGAGTAAAAAGATGGCTACGATAATATGTATGGATATCCATACACCATATTGCCTGCGCGGCGATACGGTAATAAGTAAATGGAATGTAAGAAAGAACAGGAATAAGGTAGGACCGTTGATTCCTGAATTGAGATAGTAGTTGAGTATAAGCGTTATATAACTAAATACAGCATAGATGATGATGCCTGACTTGAATTTTTTCTTTACCCTCGAATAGTAATAAAGCGAACACTGTATCCCAAGCATGCATATCAGTACCAGCGACATAGGCCACATGTTAAAGAGCGCATCGCAGATAATAAAAAAGATAAGAATACCTAGCGTGAATATACTTACTATATTGAACGCACGGTTTTCCATGGAGAACGTTTTACGGTCTCCTGCAAGTTTCCCCCAAATTTGGCCGATGCGATTAATAAGTGATTTTTTGATAAAGGTTATGGCAAAAGTTATTGCAATGTTATCTATAAATACAACTAAAAAAAGGATTTATCAGTTAATTTATTTATCAAATAACAAGACAAAAATAATGTTATTAACTTTCGATAGCAAATGGTTATAATTTGTAATTTATATAAACCGTTCTCATCGTGTTTAACAAAATATACGTAAGAATGTTGCGTTAGGTTTTAACCTTTTCCCACGATATTTTAATTTATATTGCAGTACTGACCTTATTATGAATACGTACGAGTGGCTTATTTCGCGTTTAGATGCATTTATCCGGAAGTATTATATGAACCGTGTTATACGGGGCACATTAATATTCCTTATCTGTGTGCTGCTTTATGTACTTACTGTTACCGTAGGTGAATATTACTTATACATGCCCGTATGGCTACGTGTAAGTATCGTTTCTGTTTTTTTATTGTTAGGTGGTTCAACGCTTGTTGCATGGGTGGTTATTCCGCTTAGCAAGATGTGGCGGCTGGGCAAGGTGCTATCTTATGAGCAGGCAGCGGATATTGTTGGTAAATATTTTCCTGAGATAAGTGATAGGTTACTCAATATACTACAGCTAAAAAAGCAGGACGATACTACAGCAAGCAAGGAACTGATAGAAGCGGGTATAAATCAGAAAATAAGCCAGATAGCGGTTATCCCTATCACATCTGCCATAGATCTTTCTAAGAATAAAAAATACCTCCCCTACCTGCTGCCTGTGGTTTTAGCGGGTGTGTTCATATTAGTAGCCGCCCCAAATGTATTCCGCGAGGGTACTAGCAGGCTATTACAACCAACCACTGCTTTTGAGAAGCCATCGCCATTTAAGTTCATAATAAAGAACGACAGGCTGCTGGCCATCCGTAATACCGACTTTGTACTTTCTGTAGAAACAAAGGGTAGTGCCTTACCGGCGGAAGCTTTTATTGAAGTAGGCGGCGAGCAGATACCTATGCAGCAATTGCCCAACCATACTTTTCAATATACGTTCAAGAATGTTACCGCTCCTGTAGATTTTAAGTTTTATGCTGCTGGCTTTTACTCGCACGATAATACACTGCAAGTGGTGCAGAAGCCTGTACTGAAATCGTTTAAAGTGGCGCTTGATTATCCTGCATATATAGGTAAAAAAGACGAAGTACGGAATAGCCTCAGCGATATGACCGTGCCTGTGGGTACTAAGATACAGTGGAGTTTTCTTACTGAATACACCGATGATGCTACTATACGCTTCGGTAGTGGCACTGCGGTGTCTTTATCACATGCAGCGGCTATGTTTGGCTATGAGCATAGCTTTATGAGCGATACGGATTATACTATAACCTTGCATAACAGCAAGGCCGGTATAACAGACAGTTTCCGCTATCATGTACAGGTGATCCCTGATCAATATCCCGTAATACAGTTACAGGAGCAGCGTGATACCGTATCGGGCAAGCAGATATTACTTACCGGCACTGCGGGCGATGATTATGGTATTACACGGGTGTTATTCAACTACAGCATCAGTAACGATAAAGGGCAGGCGTTGCTAACCAAAAGCATACCCTTGCAGGTGAAGCCAGGTGCGCTTACTACATTTCAGTACTACTTTGATATAGAGATGCTTAACATGCAGCCCGGCCAGAAAATAGCATACTACATAGAAGCATGGGATAATGATGGCGTACATGGCAGCAAGGCATCGCGTAGCGAGGTAATGACCTACCAGATGTATGATGCGAAACAAATTGACTCCGCCATTAATGAAAATTCACAGCAGATAAATTCAGGCTTAAGCAATAGCGCCGAGAAAACACAAGAGCTGCAAAGCGATTATAAAGACATGCAGAGCAAAATGCTGCAAAGTGATAAGATGGACTGGCAGCAGCAACAGTCGCTGCAGGAAATGATGAAGAAGCAGCAGGAACTACAGAACAAAGTGGAGAATGTAAAAAAGCGCTTTGATGAGCAGGTGCAGCAAAGCGAGCAGAAAAAATATAGCGAAGATGTAAAAGAAAAGCAAGATGAGATAAAGAAGCAACTAGACAACCTGCTGAACGATGAGCTGAAAAAAGAAATGGAGAAGCTGCAAGAGCTGATGAAGAAGCTGAATAAAGATCAGGCAGTAGATGCCATGGAAAAGATGCAGCAAGATAATAAGCTCTTTGACATGGACATGAAGCGCATGCAGGAAGAGATGAAGCGGCTGGAGATGCAGATGCGCATGGAGGATATGGCCAATAAAATGGACGAGTTAGCGAAGAAAGAAACTGAATTAAAAACAAAGACGGATGACGCGAAGAAAGATAACGCTGAGCTAAGCAAAGAACAGAAAGATATTAAAGACCAGCTTGATAAAGCCCTTCAGGAGGACATGAAGGATATGAAAGATCTTGCAAAAGAAACAAAGCAGGAAAAAGATGTGGCGGCTCCGCAAGAGGCAGGCAAGGATGCGCAGAAAGATATGCAGGATAGCAAGCAAAGCCTGGATCAAAAACAAAATAGTAAGGCAAGCAAATCCCAGAAAGCTGCTGCTGATAATTTGAAAAAAATGGCAGAATCGCTGCGCTCTGCGGCAGGCGGCATGGGTATGGAGCAGATAGACATAGACATCCACGCCACAAGACAAATTCTTAGCAACCTGATTCGCCTCTCATTCGACCAGGAAGATCTGATGAAGAGTGTGAAACACACTTCGACAGCCAGCCAGGAGTACGTACGCAATCAGGAAGAGCAGAACAGGCTACATGGTAACTCGTACATGATACGTGATAGCTTGTTTGAGTTGAGCAAGCGTATACCTAAGTTACCGGCATTTGTAAACAGGGAGACAACAGATCTTGAATACAACATGAAAAAGTCTGTAGACGCGCTCGAGAACCGAAATGTGGGTCTTGCACAAGCCGATCAGCAATATGTAATGACACATACTAATAACCTGGCGTTGATGCTGAACGAAGTGTTGGCAAATCTTATACAACAGCAAAATCAGTCGCAACAACAAGGTAATGGTAGCTGCAGCAAGCCGGGTGGAAAGAAACCCAAACCGGGGCCCGGCAACCAATTGGCCGACATCATTACTCAGCAGGAACAATTAGGTAGTGCTATGCAGCAAATGCAGCGCTCGCAGGATGGCAAGCAAGGTAAAAAAGGCGGTAAACAGCCGGGCAAAGAGCCAGGTAAGCAACCTGGTGGTAAGCAGCCAGGTGGCAAGCAACCAGGTGGAAAAGACGGATCGGGCGAGAGTGGGGGGCAGGGCAGTAACGGCAATGGGCAGGGGCAAGAAGGTGAAAGCAACAATGAGTATGGAGATGCTGAACAACTGGCCAGACTGGCCCAGCAGCAGGCAGCTATACGCCGCCAGTTGCAAGACCTGACCAATGAGCTTAATAGCAAGGGGATGGGCAATAACCAGGCACTACGCGATGTGCAGCAGAAAATGGACAAAACCGAGACAGATATTGTGAACCGCCGTTTTAGCGCAGAAATGCTGCAAAGGCAAAGAGAGATACAGACACGCCTTTTAGAGGCCGAAAAATCATTGCGCGAACAGGAGCAGGATGACAAGCGCGCATCGAAAACTACCCCTGAAATGAGCAGGCCGGTGCCCCCTGAACTACAAAAATACATTACTAATCGTAGTCAGATGTTGGAGCTTTATAAGACGGTCCCTCCTCAGCTCAAGCCTTACTACAAAGATATGGTCGAGCATTACTTTCAAATGATAGGCAGCAAGTAACAATTTGTTAATGTACCTAATATGTGAATAAGATGTGTGAAAATGCGTGTAAATATATTTTGAATAAAGCTTCTTTATCCAGAATAATATACGTAACTTTCATATAAATTAGTTCATCACATTTAAAATTTGCTTATGATCTTTAAAAGGACTTATCGGTATCAGTCTTCAGTTCCGGTTGAAGCAATTAAAACGAAGCTTTTAGGAAAGCATGTGAACATACATAACATGGATTTTGAAGTGTATGAAAAGGACAAAATGCTGAGAATAATACCTCATGCAGAGCAGGAGCGGGCGCTTAAAACTTTACCTATTACGCATATTGAGTTTCGCGATAAAGGCGGAGCAAAGACACAAGTCGTTATCAGTTCAAAGATGCGTAAAATAGATTCAGGAGGGCCACTGCTGGTCGTTGTGTTCTGTGCATTTATGCTTATAGCGGCAATTATTCTATTAATGACCAGTCAGGAAACACAAATAACTTATATACTTCTTAGTATCAGCCTGCTGATATTTCTCGTATTCTGGCTGCGTATGCAAACCGGTTATTTCGACTACGTACGAAAAATACGTGACTACGTAAAAGCAACCGGACTCAACTAGCAGGGTGTACATCCATAAAAAAAGTGCGGCGTATGTTGCACTTTTTTTATGGTACATTCAGTGATATTAAAATTCCCAGCCAATATCTTTTCTGTAATACTTGCCGTTGTAATTTATCAGATCGGCATTTTTGTATGATGCTACCAGTGCGTCTTTTAGCGTTTTTCCGTAAGACGTTATAGCTATCACGCGGCCGCCATTAGTTACTATCTTTTCGTCTTTCTGTATAGTGCCTGCATGAAAAGGTATACTGCCCGTTACCTGCTCGATGCCCGTGATCACCTTGCCTTTTTGGTACTCACTTGGGTAGCCGCCCGATACCAGCATTACGGTAGCCGCTGTGCGTGGATCATGTTCTACCTTTACTTCGTTCAGTTTATGTTCCCCCATTTTTATAAGCAAAGACACAAGATCATTTTTAAGGCGGGGTATCACTACCTCTGTTTCGGGGTCGCCCATGCGGCAATTATATTCTATCGTATAAGGCTCACCATTTACTTTTATAAGCCCAAAGAAAATAAAGCCGTTATAAATTATATTTTCTTCTTTAAGCCCATTTACAGTCGGTTCTACAATACGGGCTATTACCTTTTGCATGAACACGTCATCAGCGAAGGGCACCGGTGATATAGCACCCATGCCGCCGGTATTAAGCCCGTTGTCGCCTTCGCCTATACGCTTGTAGTCTTTAGCTTCCGGCAACAACACATAATGCTCACCATCTGTCAGTGCGAATACCGACATCTCTATACCATCAAAGAACGTTTCTATCACTACCCTTTTGCCTGCATCACCAAACTGTTCTTCTTTTATCATTGAGGTAAACGCATCGATGGCCTCTTGTGTGGTCTGTGCTATTACTACGCCTTTGCCTGCTGCCAGCCCATCTGCCTTTAATACCACAGGCATCGCGTGTTGGTTGATATACGCAACGCCCGCTTCAAAATTATCCTCATTAAACTCCATATAGGCAGCGGTAGGTATATTATGCCGTGCCATAAATTTCTTTGAGAATGCCTTGCTGCCTTCCAGTTGCGCGCCTTCTTTAGATGGCCCGGCGACTAAAACATGCTGTAATGCCGCATCATTCTTAAAGAAGTCCCATATTCCATTTACTAATGGATCTTCAGGCCCGGGGAATAGAATATCTATTTTATGCTCTATGCAAGCTTTTTTTATAGAATCGAAATCGTTGTAAGAGATCGGCAGATTGGTGCCGTATTCGTCTGTGCCTGCATTACCGGGCGCTATATAAAGGTTACCACAAAGCGGGCTCTGGCGCAGTTTCCATGCTATGGCACATTCGCGGCCACCCGAGCCGAGGAGAAGTATATTTTTCATTTTATGCTGTTCCATGCAAAAAAAGTAAAAAAATGCAGGCGTAACGCTAATAATTTTATTTATTTTGGCATTCTGTAAAATACAGCCAACAATTATGAGCACAGAAGATCAGGTAGCAGTAACGTTAGACATGCCGCTAAATGCTGAGAGCACGCCTCCACGCAAAGGACATCCGAAGGGATTAGGGGTTTTGTTCACAACGGAAATGTGGGAACGTTTTAACTTTTATGGTATGCGTGCCATATTGTCCTTGTTCCTTATCAATGCATTAGCATTTAAAGATTCGGATAGCTCACTAATATATGGCGGCTTTTTAGGGCTCTGCTACTTAACACCAATGTTAGGTGGATTTATATCAGATAAATTTCTTGGTAACAGGAATTGTATCTTGCTAGGTGGGCTTACAATGGCAATAGGGCAGTTCATGCTCTTTACAAGCGCATCTCAATATAAAGTAGACTTGCATGGCGCTCAAATGATGATGTATGCGGCACTTGGGGTTATCATATTAGGTAATGGTTTCTTCAAACCTAACATTTCATCAATGGTAGGTAACCTGTACCCCAAAGGTGATGCAAGGCTCGACTCAGCCTTTACGATATTCTACATGGGTATAAACGTTGGTGCGTTCCTGGGTAACTTTATATGTTCTACTGTAGGTGATGTAAAGCATGGTGATGTGCGTGTAGTTGAAGCATTTAAATACGGCTTTTTAGCAGCAGGTATTGCAATGCTTTTAGCGACCGTCATTTTCTTTATCCTTAAAAATAAATATATCGTTACTCCCGAAGGGAAACCTATCGGTGGATTGCCTAAAAAGAATAAGCAGGCCGCAATAGCTGGAGAAGACATAATTGAAGCTAAATTCAGCACGACTTCTATACTTATTTCATGCGTATTGTTGCTTGGGTTGTATTTTGTTTTCCAATACATTGCATGGGATCCTACAGATATGCCGATGCCAGCAGGTAAATCGGGACTGGGTGGCTATTTCAGCGCTTTAGCATTATCACCAATAAAGACCTTTGTTTATCCGTTTATTTATGCTGCAGGCATTAGCCTTGCGGTATTTATACTTACGGACAAGTCACTTACGAAGGTGGAAACACAACGTATATTGGTTATATACATCGTCGGCTTCTTCGTCATATTCTTTTGGGCTTGTTTCGAGCAGGCTGGTTCTTCGCTCACATTTATTGCAGATCAGCAGACAGATACGAACATATTGGGCTGGCAGATGCCGCCAAGTCTTGTACAGAATTTCAATGCCATATTCATTGTCATATTCGCATTTCCTTTTAGCTGGATGTGGGTGCAGCTCAACAAAAAAGGCATAGAGCCTATTTCTCCGGTTAAGCAATCGATAGGATTAATGCTACTTGCCGCCGGTTATTTTGTTATAGCCATGCGTGTGAAATCTTTGGGTATGAGCGAGAAGATGAGTGTAGGATGGCTTATCCTGCTTTATCTGCTGCATACACTTGGAGAGCTTAGTCTTTCCCCTATCGGTTTATCACTGGTTTCTAAATTGTCGCCGCAACGTTTTTCTTCGTTGCTGTTTGGGGTGTTCTTCTTGTCAAACGCGGCAGGTTATGCGTTGGCCGGTACACTTGGGGCGTTAATTCCTAATACAACCGATAAATTTGTTGCAGCACAAGGACACGGGATAGACCTGCAAGCACTATTAGACAAGCGTTTAACGCCTACACCTGAACAAATGGACTTCCTTAAATCGGCTAAGATAAGTATAGAGAATCCGCATTTTGCAGGGTTCGCTATCCATAACCTGTTTGAGTTCTTTATGGTATTTGTTGTGTTGTCAGGTTCAGCATCTATACTATTATTCCTTATTTCGGGCAGACTAAAGAAGATGATGCATGGTGTCAGATAATTCTTAAGCTAATAAATTGAACGGTCCCGGCTTAGCCGGGACTTTTTTATGGGGTTAAAAACAGGGTGAATAAAAAATAAAGATTATTTTGCTTCTCTATTCTATAAAATATGGCTACAACTGCTGCTACCGGCACACAAACATTAGAAGAAATACAGGACTTTAAGGGGAAATATCCAAAACAACTCTGGTATCTGTTCTTATCAGAAATGTGGGAACGGTTCTCATTTTATGGTATGCGTGGTATGCTTACCATCTTCATGGTAGAAAAATTATTTCTTTCTGAGAAGGCTGCCAATCTTCAGTATGGTGCTACCCAGGCATTCGTTTATACGCTTGCATTTGTTGGTGGTCTGTTTGCCGATAAGATCCTCGGGTTCAGAAAGTCTATGTTTTGGGGCGGTTTATTAATGATAGTGGGCAGTTTTATTTTGGCTGCCTCACCTGAGAAATTCTTTTACATCGGTATCAGTTTCAGTATAGTGGGTACAGGTTTTTTTAAGCCTAATATATCTACAATGGTAGGCAGTCTTTACAGAAAGGGCGATGAAAGAAGGGATGCAGGATTTGGTCTATTCTACTCCGGTATTAATATTGGTGCGTTGTTTGGTGGTGCAGCTTGTATCTACCTAGGTAAACACTATTCCTGGAACGTCGCTTTTTCGCTTACGGGTATTGTAATGTCTATAAGCCTTTTAATATTCATCTTCACTAAAAGAACGTTGGGACCAATAGGCTTATCTCCGTTGGCTGGCAAATTTTCACCAACCAGGATAAAGCTATACGATATGCTGGTGTATGCAGGCTCTCTGCTGTCAATACCATTGATCTTATTATTGGTATCGAATTCCAGATACACAGATCTCTTTATGTACACAGTAGGCCCGCTGACCGTCATTTATATCATTTATGAAATGTTCAAATACGGCAAGATCGAAAAGCAGAAGCTGATAGCTGCGATGATATTTATCATATTCTCTATTTTCTTTTGGGCGTTCTTTGAGCAGGCGGGTGGTTCTTTAAGCCTGTTTGCAGAGCATAACCTTACGGATAAAGTAGTAGGGCTGCATATAGATCCGAATGTTATCAATAACTCATCCAATTCCCTGTTTGTAATTCTGCTAAGTCCCTTCATAGGCCTGCTATGGTTGTGGCTGGCCAAAAGAAAAATAGAGCCGAATACAGTCGTTAAATTTGGCTTTGGTTTTCTGTTTGTAAGCCTTGCATTTTATACATTCTATTACACTAAGTTCTTTGCCAATCAGAATGGCATCACTTCACTGAATATATTTACGTTTGCATACCTTGTCATTACATTTGGTGAACTTTGTTTGTCACCAATAGGTATGTCGATAGTGACCAAACTATCACCTAAGCCTATGCATGGTGTGATGATGGGGATGTGGTTCCTTGCTAGTGCTTATGGACAATATGCCGCTGGGTTACTAGGTGCTAATATGGCAACTGCCGATGAACACGCTTCTGCTATGGCAAAATTATTGTCTTATACAGAAGGGTATAAACAATTGTCTATATATGCGCTGATAGCGGGTGTGGTCTTGATTGTTATCTCGCCAATAGTACGTAAGCTAATGCACGAGGTGCATTAAACGAATATTATAAGTATGCTTTGCAGTTTCAGTTTTGAGTTCTATCTTTGCGCTCCTCAATGCGGCGATGGCGAAATTGGTAGACGCACTACTTTGAGGTGGTAGCGCCTGTCATGGGCGTGGGAGTTCGAATCTCCTTTGCCGCACTTAAGAATTACAAAACCCGCTTTATGCGGGTTTTGTTGTTTTATTTTTATAGCATAGATGGTGATACACCATAAGCCTTCTTAAACGAATAAGAGAAGTGTGACAGGTTCTCAAAGCCAACATCGAGATATACATCTGAAGGCTTTCGGCCTTTTTTGCTGATGAGGTAATGCGCTTCCGCGAGTCGTTTTTGTTGCAGCCATTGACGTGGCGCTGTATGGAATATCTTTTCAAAATCTCTTTTGAAGCCTGCAAGACTTCTGCCGGTAAGTGTTGCAAATTGTTTGGCAGATACGTTGAACATGTAGTGCCGGTTCATATAAGACTCAAGGTCTATCTTATATGGCTCACTAAAATCAAACAGAAATTCTTTTAGTAGAGGGTCCGATGAAAGTAATAACTCTACGGCTTCCTTTGTCTTCAGATTTGCAAGTGCCGGCCCTGGTTGTTTTGATCGGTCGAAGTATGGCAGTAGAGAGTCAAAATACCCTTTGATGAACGGATCATCTGGTAATATGCGTAATGGGTCACCAGTGTATCTAAAGGTTTCCTGTATTTTATATTCTGAGGCATATTGTCGCAAAAAATCCTGATCAAGGAATATATTGATCGATTTAAAGTCTCCGGCTGGAGGAGGTACTTTAATGGTTTTTAACAACTGATTTCTTCTTACCAGGCCTATACTTCCTGCTTTAAAGATTTTAACCCCTTCGTTAGTGTACATGTGCGTTTCACCCGAAACAATATATCCAAGTGCGTGCTCGTGAACAAATTGCTCATTGCTGCGCTGCTTTTTATCAACGCATGAATACAGTAAGTTATCAAGAAGCAAATGGTTCGGATCTTCCATAACAGTAATTAAAATTACCTGATTATTATTTGAATTGGCTCATCATCATTTTATCAAAGGCTTTGTCTGATAACAGCTTTCTCATAAACAGTGATGGACGTGCCATATAGCCGCCGGAATATCTGGCTTTAGGATTTTTGGCATTGAGCGCCTTTGTAACAAGGTCTACTATTACTTTAGGCTCAGAGCCATTTTTCTCTGCCTTGCTCATAGCCGCATCAAACTTACTGATCAATGTTTTATAAGCAGAGTTGCCAGATATTTTCTTCAGGTTATCAGTGGCTATACTACCCCATTCGGTTTTAATACCGCCCGGCTCTATAACTATTACATCTATGCCGAAGGGCTTTACTTCATTGCGCAAGCTATCGCTAAGTCCTTCCAGCGCGAACTTACTGGCATGATACCAACCGCCAAGCGGTGTGGCCAGTTTGCCGCCAATAGATGTGATATTGATGATCTTACCCGAATGCTGCGCCCGCATGTATGGCAATACCAGTTGTATCAGGCGGGCTGCCCCAAATACATTTACCTCGAGCTGATAGCGGGCAGTATCTATCGGCACTTCTTCGATGGTGCCATAAGAGCCGAAGCCTGCGTTATTTATCAGTACGTCGATCCTGCCTTCTGTATTGATGATCGTGTTTATACTGCTAACGATCGATACGTCATCTGCAACATCCATGGGTAATACTTTTATACCCAGTGCTCGTATATCCTCCATTTTGTCTACTCTGCGGGCTGCACCGTAAACTATGTATCCGTCTGTAAATAATTGTTTTGCTATCTCCTTGCCCATGCCGGCAGAGGTACCTGTTATCAATGCTACCTTTTTCATGTGTTTTTATTTTAGAGCGATAATTTGTTATTCGCTTATTGCAACACAAAGGTAGTATCCATCCAAAGGGCAAGGTTTGCTGTATAGCTCAAAGATGCTTTGCTGGGTGGCTCAGCTATCCTTTCTCCGCAACAGCACATTTGCGGTCGCTACAATGCCTTCTTCCCTGCCTATAAAGCTTAGTTGTTCGGTAGTTGTGGCCTTTATGGAAACATCTTCTGCGGAAATGTTCAGGATGCCAGCTATAGCATTTCTCATGGTATCTACGTACGGTCGTATCTTGGGTGCCTGTAGTAGTATGGTGGCATCAATATTCACGAGGAAGTATTCCTTCTCTGTAACAAGGCGGTAGGTTTTTTCTAATAGTATTTTGCTATCAATACCTTTGAACGCATTGTCTGTATCGGGGAAGTGCTGACCTATGTCGCCCAGGCTTAGCGCGCCTAGCATGGCATCACAGATGGCATGTAGCAGCACATCTGCATCAGAATGGCCTAGTGCACCTTTTGTGTGCGGTATAAGAATACCTCCCAACCAAAATTCACGACCCTCAACGAGTTTATGAAAATCTATTCCCTGACCTATTCTGTATGACATGCTCAAAAATAGAAAAAACTTCCTACTTTGTATTTCTAATCACACACATACCTGATGAAAAAATTTCTTTTAGTACCGCTATTGTTATGCATTGCTGTAACTGCAATGGGTAAACACAAACATAAAAAAGGCCCTTCTGCACCCGTAAAGAACGCCGATAGCCTTGCCGCTACTAAAAAGAGCGATGTAAAACCCTACAACAAAGTGATTACGGATAAGGCTGTGACAAAGCATGGCCTGTTTACCGTACACAAGGTTGATGATAAATGGTACTTTGAGATACCGGACTCCTTGATGAACAGGGAGATGATCGTTACTACCCGCTACAGTAAAACATCGGGCGGTGGTGGCGTATACGCCGGCGAGCTTGAAAATGAGAACACCATCGTTTGGGAAATAGGACCGAATAAAAACGTTTTCCTGCGGGTAAAAACAATCATCAGTGTAGCCGATTCCAGCAATGAAATATACAAGGCAGTATCAAACTCCAACCTCGATCCGATAGCGGAAGCATTCGATATAAAGGCTTATGGCAAGGACTCGGGCTCAGTAGTAATAGATGTAACAGACTTCTTTAAGGGTGATAACCAGCCGGTGAGTCTCGGTGCTTTTACAAAGAAGCGGTATAACCTTTCTTCGCAGGTGTCCGACAGATCTTACATACAAAACATAAACTCATATCCTATTAATACAGAGGTAAAGGTGGTGCGTACATTCAATTCTACACCATCATTTATGCCATCAAGTTCGCCAAGCCCTTTCCCATCCACCACGCTGCCTGCCGCTTATGCTACAGGTGCTGTGACGCTGGAAATGAACAACTCATTTATACTACTGCCTAAAAAGCCAATGGCAAAAAGGCTCTACGACCCGCGTGTGGGTTTCTTTGCAGATGATTATGTGGTGTTCAACGACGATCAGCAAAAAGTAGATAACAATGTGTTCATTGTTCGCTGGAGGCTTGAGCCAAAAGACGAAGATTCTGTAAAATTCCGCCGTGGAGAATTAGTAGAGCCTAAAAATCCTATTGTATATTATATAGACCCTGCAACACCTAAGAAATGGCGCCCGTATCTGATACAGGGTGTTAACGACTGGCAGAGAGCATTTGAACAGGCAGGGTTTAAAAATGCTATTATGGCTAAAGAGTGGGACTATAAAGATTCTACTTTGAGCCTTGAGGATGCACGTATATCTGTGCTTCGCTACCTGCCATCAGATGTAGAGAATGCTTATGGCCCTAACGTACATGACCCACGCAGTGGCGAGATAATAGAAAGCCATATTGGCTGGTACCACAATGTAATGAAGCTGGTACACGACTGGTACATGGTGCAGACTGCCGCTGTTGATCCTCAAGCACGCAGCATGAAGTTCAACGATACTTTGATGGGTCAACTGATTCGCTTTGTATCATCGCACGAGGTGGGGCATACACTGGGGCTGCGCCATAATATGGGTAGCAGCAGCCGTACGCCTGTTGAGCTGCTGCGCAACAAAGCATGGGTAGAAGCGCACGGGCATACTGCATCAATTATGGACTATGCGCGTTTTAACTACGTGGCACAGCCGGAAGATAATATTGGCGAGATGGGGTTATTTCCACGTATAGGGGAGTATGACCGTTGGGCAATAGAATGGGGATACAAACCAAGCTTTGCAACAGATGATAAGAAAGACCAGAAGATCGTAAATAAATGGGTGATAGATAGTCTGAAGGCTAATCCCCGTCTATGGTTTGGTACGGAAACAAATCCATTTGATCCACGTTCGCAAACGGAGGATCTCGGAGATAACAGTATGAAGGCAAGTGCTTATGGTATCAAAAACCTGCAGCGCATTATAGTAATGCTGCCCGAGTGGACAAAAGAAGATGCAGATAAATACGACAACCTGAAAGATATGTACAGCGCTCTTGTAGGCCAGTATAGCAGATACATGGGCCATGTGGTGAAAAATGTAGGTGGCATCTATGAAACACCAAAGAGCATAGAAGAGAAAGGCGATGTGTATGAGCCAACACCAAAGGCCATGCAGGAAGAAGCAGTAACATTCCTGAACAAACAACTGTTTGAAACCCCTGAGTGGCTGCTCGATAAAAACATACTCAACAAAATAAGCGACCCTATATCATCAGAGATGGTGAGCAATGTGCAGATAGGTATACTCAATAGTTTATTATCTGCACAGCGTCTCAACAGGATGGCTGCAAGCAGCAACAGGTTTGGCATTGCGCATACATACCCAATGGATAAAATGCTAGATGATGTGAAGAAGGGTGTATGGAGCGAATTGTCGTCGCACAAAGTGATAGATGGTTATCGTCGTAATCTGCAAAAGGCTTATGTTGAAGCGCTGATAGCATTGTTAAATCCGGTGCCTTCTGTAAATCCATTCGGCGGCAGTAGCAGGGATGCTAATACAAAAAATACCGATGTTACCTCGGTAGCGCGTGCACAACTCGTAGCCCTGAAGACACAGATAAACAGTGTAATACCTGCAACTACAGATAAGATGAGCAAATATCATCTGCAGGATGTATCTGACAGGATAAAAAAAGCGCTCGACCCGAAAAGTTAGTGCTTATGTTGATAGCTATTGATTATATCACGAAGGCCTATCTTTGTTAAGTGCGTATAAAATGGCCTTTATATTACTGCCTTATATGGCTTGTGGTAATATTTTTAAGTCTGGCGGGGAGTTATTTTAACTCCATCTTGCTGGATGCCCCTTTTCATATCAGGCAGGAACTGCCATTTATGTCAAGGTGGCTGGTATGGATGCTGCTTACGCCGGTGGCTGTATCGTTAGCAAAGAAATTGAATTATGCAGAAAATACCATTGGTAGGTTTTTTGTGTATCACTTCTCTGTGTACATGCTACTGTGTGCTGTACACGTTTTCCTTGCTTCTATAACGGCAACACTTATTAATGCATTACTTCATCAGCCGGCAAACTATTATGTCATTCTTAAAAAATGCGCGCTTACGGGAGTGTTCTTTAATTTTATCGTTTATGGTGTTATTCTGTTAATGCTTAATGGTATTGAATATTACAAGGCGCTGCAAGGAGAAAAAACAAAAACGGCCGAGCTCGAAAGATCGCTGGTTGATACCAGGTTACAATTTTTAAAACAACAGCTTCAGCCTCATTTTTTATTCAACACACATCATTCTATTATTACGCTGATAAAGATGGGCGAAAATAATAAAGCTGCCGTAATGCTTGAACAGCTTAGTGATTTGTTACGTATAGCACTACGCGAAGCGAATGATATTGTATTACCCTTGCGTAAAGAGATCGAAACGCTACAACTGTATATCGATATTCAGCAGACCCGTTATGAAAATAAAATGGTGGTAGTGTATGAAATAGAAACAGAGTCCTTTGATGCATTGGTGCCTGGTATGATCCTGCAGCCATTGGTCGAAAATTCAATAAAGTACGCTGTAGAACGATCCTCATCCGTGAGCACGATAACAGTAAAAGCGGGTGTCGATTCCGGCGATATGAGGCTTACAATAAAAGATACCGGTAGTGAAGGAATATCGGAACAGGAAATAAAGAAAGGTACCGGTTTGTCAAATACCATTGAGCGACTCAATAAATTATATGACCACCGATATTCTTTTTCAATACATCCTTATAACGAAGATAATAACAGGGGGACCGAAGTAACCATTACAATACCATTGCAGTATGCAAGTGTTTAAAATATTGATCGCGGATGATGAACGGCTCGCACGCGAGGCTATAAAGTTAGCCCTGCCCTCATCTGTGGCGTATAATATTGTAGCGGAGTGTAGTGATGGAACAGATACGATAGCAAAGATAAAAGAACACTTACCCGATATTGTTTTCCTGGATATACAAATGCCGGAGTGCACCGGGCTGGAAGTATTGAGATCGTTGCCGGCTAAATATCAGCCTTACCTTATTATTGTATCTGCTTATGATAATTATGCGCTTGAAGCGTATGAGTATGATGCATCAGATTATTTATTGAAGCCGTTCACACAGGACCGATTTGATAAGGCATTTCAAAAAGCGATAAAAAGTCGCGATGCTGCAGTGTTGAGCGAACAGCTTATTGCTATCAGGTCTTTGAGCGATAAAGTAAAGCACATTGCAAAGCCCGCAACCGTTTATAAAAGCAGGATAAGTATTAAAGACGGAGCTAAGATAATTGTAGTGCCATGTGACGAGATCGTTTTCTTTGAAGCAAAGAACGATTACCTGTCGGTGCAAACTACGGAGAAAAAATACCTATACAATGAAGCCCTGTCTACGCTTGAAGAGCTGCTCGACCCATCCATTTTTGCACGTATCCACCGCTCCAGTATTGTAAACATAAAATTTATAAAAGAGCTTAGCTCTCATTATAATGGCGACTATACCATAGTTCTGAAAAACGGTGCATCGCTAAAGCTGAGCCGGAATTATCGTGAAAAATTGTTGCAGATAATAGGGTAGTACTCTTCTTACCCTCCATTATACTCCTTCTGCGGAAAACCTGTTCTGTTATTTTATTAGTGCAGATACTTTTGGTTAAAAATCAAAACTATGCGCAAATTCATTAAATGGATCATGAATCCCCCGGTAGACGGGCAGAACTCAATTCTTATTCTCAGGTTGATGGCCGGAGGTGTTTTTTTCTGGGAAGGCATCATAAAATTTGTGTTCCCCAATCAGGGCCTTGGGCGCTTTACAAAATTGGGCTTCCCTATGCCGGAACTCACGGCGAATCTTGTCGGCACCTTTGAGATAATAGGTGGCTTATGCTTGATCATAGGATTGTTTACAAGGCTTGTGTCATTGCTTTTTGTAATGGAAATGATAGTAGCAATACTGTCAACAAAAATAAGCCTGTACTTAGGTACGAGCCCGTTACCATTGCCGCCTGCTTTACCAAAAACAGGGTTTGGAGCCGTCTTGCACGAGATAAGGTCTGATTATGCACAACTGATGATCTCGCTGTTCTTAGTGATAGAAGGTGCGGGCCGTACATCGTTAGATACTTTTTTGAAAAAGAAAAGGCAGCAAGATTACAGATTAGCAAACAAGATATAAACCAGGCATATTTCTTAAGGTAAATTACTATTTTAGTACCCTTATTAGCGGAAGTAGCTCAGTTGGTAGAGCATCTGCTTCCCAAGCTGAGCGAGTTTTTCCTCTGCATTGTTTACTGGTTAAGGATTATACATGATTTTCGTCTCTGATAATTCCGTAGTTGCAAGCTTTTTCCAAGGCAATATCGCCAATTTATTATTTCGTTTCAAAAGTAAGGCTTGTAAAACATTCAGATTGAAAGAGTATACGATGTGGTTAGGACTTAGTGTTAGCCTCTGCCTCGTATACTTTTTCAATATGGATGCGTCAAGAATAGGATAGGGCTGGATAGGATTACAACAGCCTCCGTTCGCGGCAACTTATAAGATACCCATATACCCTCTCTATGTTAGTAAATTGCTGGACGGGACGGCATTAGGGAACAGCTATGTTAAATTCAATAGCAGTATTAATATAGCGTAAAAGCCCAAACCATAAAACGTCCAAGTTACTAGTTGTTTTGCCTTTCTATCGTACCCACCCGACTTTAAATGGCCAGATAAAATAATAGTGAGAATAGCAGGGAAAATAAACGTGAGTATTTTCCATTGCAAATCAAGCGGTGCGTTTCTTTTGGATTCATCAATAGCTTTGTCTCCTAAATACGCTTTGGTGGCATTTTCTAATTGAGTTATAGATAAGTTCCGATTGGACAATTCATTTTTAGCTGCAATAATTGCTTCGCTCTGATACTTATTTCCCTCATTAAGCACCTCTAATAACTCAGAATCAGATTTGGCTGCCATTACTTTTGTGAAGTCGAACATCTTCTTAATTGAAAGTTACTTAATTATACAAACTTACCACCCGTTTTACATATTTGCAATAGGGATAACAACCTTCATTTACTACTGCAAAACAACCCGCCTCCGTGCCGTTGGCAATAAACTATACCATTAGTAGCAGCGTGGGATGGGCAAGTGTGTGGATCGTAGCATTGGAGGCAGGTGTGCGATTGCTCATGCTACTATACACACTTTTGCTGTGTGGGTGCATGGTAGAGTGTTTTCGTTTTGGTTTAACGGGTTTCTGTGCGTCAATGCCAAATAGCACTTTTTTGTCGGCATCTGCTTTTTCCTGAATGAGTTTTGAATTATAGAGCTTATGGCTACTACATGCTTTAAGTACTAATTGGCTATCAGCATCCCATTCAGTTTCGTATAAGTATATGCCAATGGATTTGTCTTTGTAACTTCTGTTTTCATATATCCTCATTTTCAATGGATACTTCTTGTCCAATGTTGTTCGTCTCTTATCGAGTATTATTCGATAGTTCATTTGCAAGGTATTTGCAAGGTTGCCCTATAGAATTTAGTAGAAACATATTACCTTCATCCCAGTAAAACCAGTGTATTACAATACAAGCGGAAGTAGCTCAGTTGGTAGAGCATCAGCTTCCCAAGCTGAGGGTCGCGGGTTCGAGTCTCGTCTTCCGCTCCTGTTACTAAAATTCTTTCAGGCTCTGCCCATCCGGCAGGGCTTGTTCTTTTACTGCCATCTTCTTCATGCGGCGTATATTAACGATGTGCGTGGTTATCAACCCTGCTGATGCTATATACGCCATCCAGTGCAGCATATCTTCAAATACGATCGCTATTACCAGTATGCTCCAGAAAGCCCATAACGAACGTTTCACTCTTGGCGATGTAGTATGCATCGCCGCATGGCGCACTGCCATAAAGCTGATGATAAGGAACAGATAATCGAGGTATGCCCACCAGTAGGGTAGTGTCAGTCCATTAGCCGTCCCCCACCACACCTTCACGAGGAACAGCACCGGTATCAACAGGCAATGAATGGTGCACAATACTGCACTGGCTATTCCTGCACGGTCGGCAGTAGATGTATGTGAATGGCTATTCATTTTTAAATGCAACTGGGTTGCAAATGTACAACAAAAAAATAAACGCAACATTGTTGCATTTGCATTATATTTGTGCTGCGATAGTATTGTAAATGGATGTTTCTGAAAAAATAAGAGAGAAGGGATTAAAGGCTACGCCTGCTCGTCTAAGCGTTATAGAAGAGTTGGGCAGCAGTCAGCTTGCCTACGCCCATGCCGAGCTGGAGAGCATTTTCAGTGATATGGACAGGGTTACACTCTATCGTGTATTGAAAGATTTTGAGGACGCTGGCCTTGTACACAAGATAATGGATATGGAAGGGGTAACGCGCTTTGCGTTATGCAAGCATACCTGCCCCGATGAGCATCATGTGGATGAGCATGTACATTTTAATTGCAGTAATTGTCATAAAGTGTTTTGTCTCGAGAAGGTACACGCACCTATATTAAGGTCGCCTGCGGGTTTTAAAGCAGTGGGTTCGCATACGCTTATATATGGCCTTTGCCGCGAGTGCAATAATTAATAGTTAAATAGGTATTACCTAAGTTGTAAAGAGTTGAGAAAGCAGTTTACAAAAATAGTAAGCGTACTCATGTTCGCGGTATTCTTTATCGGCACTATGCCGAAGGAATACCTGCATGATGTGCTTTTTCATCATCATGATACGGTAGAGCCACTTTTAAAGAAAGGCGAAACGATAATAGGCGCAAAGCATATACACTGTTCTTTTCTTGGTTTTGCATTCGCCCATTTTACAATTACCGATAAGGTCGAGCTAAAGTTTCACGATATTGCGGTACATACCGCTTACGTCTCATCATTTTATGCTTCCTTCTTCCCCGAGGCATATCGGTCGTTTACATCAAGAGGCCCCCCTGCCACAGCCAGTATATAAACATTGAGCAACAGCTACGCCATTCGGCGATAGCTTTCTGATCATTTTTTAATATTGTATCTGTGGTACGTATCACATACGCCACGATACTGTTATGCCTGCTGTTTATAAACATGGCAGGTGCGCAAACGTGCAGCCTTACCATTAGCGGGCATGTTGCAGATGATATGCAGCAGCCTGTGGTGGGTGTTGTAGCACATCTGCAGAATACGGCCATTGGCAGCATAACGGATATCGACGGTAATTTTTCAATTGGCAATATTTGCCCCGGTAAGCACACGCTGCTACTGGAGGGGCTTGGGTATAAAAAGTACGCTACAGTAATAACAGTAGATAGCGATACGCATATTACCGTAACGCTTGCCGCAGACGATCACGAACTGAAACAGGTAGTAGTAAATGGTGAAAAGGTTCGCGAGCTGAATACCGTTTCATCTGTCGACCTTTCGGGTATTGCGCTGTTGCAAACACGTGGGGCATCGCTCGGTGAGTCACTCAAAGAGCTACCCGGCCTCAACTCTATACAGACAGGTCCCACATTGTCAAAGCCGGTAATTCATGGCTTACACAGCAATCGTGTACTTATCATTAATGATGGTGTGCGGCAGGAAGGCCAGCAGTGGGGCTCTGAGCATGCGCCGGAGATCGATCCATTTGTCGCGAACAAAATAACCGTAGTAAAGGGTGCAGCCAGTGTCCGCTATGGGGCTGATGCCATAGGTGGGGTAGTGTTGGTGAACCCCGATGAGATGCCTGTGAAGCCGGGCATTAGCGGAGATGTATATCTCGTAGGTGCATCTAACGGGCGCATGGGGGCAGCCTCTGCTATGCTACAAGGCACATTCGATAAAAAGCTGAATGGCTTATCGTGGCGTGTACAAGGCACGCTTAAAGATGCTGGTAATTTCCATACACCGCGTTATTATCTCACGAATAGTGGCCTTAGAGAAGGCGACTTCTCTGCAAATCTCGACTACAAGCATAATGGTTTTGACCTCAATGTTTATTTCAGCGAGTATAATACAAAGGTTGGTGTGTTTTTTGGCGCAGAAAGCGGCAACCTGAAGGAGCTGGAGCAGAAGTTTGCCATGTCTACACCCGGCATACCATCGTACTTTTCTTATAGTATAGATCGTCCGTACCAGTCCGTACTGCACCAGTTACTAAAAGCTACCAGTGCGTATACGTTTCACGATAAAGGAAAACTGGAATTAACCTTCGGCAGGCAGAATGATATCCGCCAGGAGTATGATGAGCTGACGACCACTAATCCCGCTGCCGCGAACTCTCCGCAATTGCGGTTTCAATTAATAACGCATACGCTCGATCTTATCTATACCCGCTCCTCGCCGAATGGCTTTTCAGAAAGCATTGGCATATCAGGCAGAACGTCGGGCAATACTTTTGAAGGTGTGCGGTCGCTGATACCTAATTACCGTGACTATAATGCCGGTGCGTTTGCAATTGAAAGATACAATACCGGTAGCTTCACTTTTGAGGCAGGCTTGCGTTACGATTACAGATGGCTCAGGGTGTATGAGCGCAATCAGAATACGCTGCAGCTTTACAATGTTACCTATCAATACAGCAACGCCACTGGTACTGTCGGTGCTACTTATCGATACAATAGCCATTTGTCGGCCTCTTTTAATGTGGGTACTGCATGGCGTGCGCCGAGCATCAACGAGATGTATATCTACGGAGAGCATTTCAGTGATGCTAGCTTCGAGGTAGGTGATTCAGATTTAAAGTCGGAGCGCTCTGTGAACACAGGCCTGTCGGTAAATTATAAAAGCGACAGGTTGCGTGCAGTTGTGGATGTGTACTATAACAAGATCAGCAACTATATCTACGATAAGCCCGCGCTGAAATACCGGGTACTGCCGGCAGGCACTTTCCCCGAGTTCGACTATACACAAGCGAATGTGGACATAAGAGGGGTTGATGCGTCTATCGAATATGATGTGTTGCAACGACTTACATTCTTGTCTAAAACTACCATCGTTCGGGGGTATAATAACTCCATAAACGACTGGCTCATTTCTATGCCGTGCGACAGGTTTCAGAATGGCTTCGAATACCACCTGTCCGATGTGGGTAAGTGCAGGCAACCATACCTCTCCATAGAAAATGTTTCGGTCGCAAAACAGACAAGGGTACCGCCTAATAGTGATTATGTACCCACTCCTGCGGCATATTCGCTCTTTAATGCAAATGCAGGATGCCTGCTATCATTAGGCAGGAATACCATTAGTGTCACTTTCTCGGTAGATAATATTACAAATATTGCCTATCGCGATTATCTCGATCATTTCAGATACTATGCTGATGAGCTGGGTATCAATTACATTTTACGATTAAAATATTCATTCTAAAAAAACTAAACAATGCAAAAGCAAAAAATAATACTACTTACATCTGTATTCGCCTTGCTCCTGTTATGGAGCGCTTGCAATAAAAAAGAACAGGCCGTAGCGCCTCCATTGCCGGGCAATGAGCCATTGACGTCATTGGTATTGAAAGCTATCAATACCAATGATGCTACAGATACGCCATCCGCAAGCTGGATCCAGCTCGACCCCACAGGCACTACGTCGCCCGATACCAGTCATGCCATGCTGCGCTTGAAAGCTGGGGCATCATACAATGTTACCGTACAACTGCTCGATTCGTTGAATAACATTACATCGGAAATAAAGGAGCGCGAAAATTATCATCTTTTCTGTTTTGATGTAGCGCCCGGCCTCAGCCTCACCTGCAAGCCGACCGATCTTGATACAAATCCTACGCCCTTGCCCATAGGCCTGCAGGATCTGTTTACAACTGGTGTGGCTAGCGCCGGTTATCTCGAAGTAACCTTGCATCATCAGCCAAATGTGAAGGACGGCACTTGTGCTCCCGGCTCTGTAGATATAGATGGCACCTTTACAGTTAAGATCCAATAAGCATTCAACTAAAAAACTTAAAAACAGAAATTATGAAACAGAAAATATGGAGTGTTATTATCATTGTTCTATTAATAGCTTGTAATGCGCAAGCGCAGGATGTAAAACAAAAGGAGAACCGTCCTTCTTTTATTATAGGCGCGACCGGAGGGTTATCGGCTGCTTCGGGTAATTTTGTTAAGTCTGATTACGGAAACAACAGATCAGGTTTTGCAGGTAGCGGTTATAATATAGGTGTTACAGCCACTTATTTTCTTACAAAGAATTTTGGCATCAGCGCCATTGTAGGATATAGTCAATTCAGCTTTCGGGGAATACAAAATATTGCCAATGGTTTTCATGAATCATTTGATGTGGATAGTACCTCCGCTGCATCTAAAGGCAATAGCCATACAATTAATATTTTGGCTGGCCCATGCTATAGCTTGTCGTTAAGCAAAAAATTCTCTGTAGATTTTAGAGCTCTTGCGGGGCTTACAAATGCCACGCTTGCCGGTTGGGATGTGGTGCTTACAGATGCGGGTATTACGCATCCGCCACTTACGCAAAATACAGCAACGGCTAGTGCGCTTGGTTTGCAAGCAGGCGTAGGGCTTTGTTATAATATCTCCCAAAGATGGAGCTGCTCATTGAATGCAGATTACTTTTATTCAAAACCTGATTTTTCGATTATCAATGTAGATAGAAACGCGAATGCGGGAAGAGAGATATCTGAGTATCACGAGCCTATATCAGGGATTAATGCTAATCTCACGCTTTCATATATGTTACATTGAACTAAGTATTTATAGTTATAACGAGTTGGGTAAAAAAAACTGTTAAATAATACAATGCCATTACATATCACAGGTCGTTTACCCCTAACTTTAACCTTCATCTTTTAATAAAATTATATAATGTTCAGAAAGTTTGCGCTGATCACATTAGCGGCAATGGGCGTATCTGCAGGTATGCAGGCGCAGGTTTTAAGGCCTTGTGCTACAGATGAGGTCTACAGAAGATTAGTGCAGGAGCACCCCGAAATACAGCAGTATGAAGATCAGATGGAAGCGCAGTTACATGCGGGACTTAATAATGGAAAGCTTAACCGATTCGCTAAAACTTCGGCTGTTGGTCCAGATACTACTACTTATGATATTCCGTTGGTGATACATGTTATCCATGATTATGGCGCAGAGAACCTGAGCGATACTTTATTATATGATGCTGTAAACTATTGGGCGCAGGTATATTTAAAAGAGAATGCTGATACCATAGGTGTTATTGATCCATTCATCCCTTATATAGGTAATCCTAAAATAAGGCTGCATTTAGCTACGATCGATCCTAGTGGCAAGCCTACCAAGGGCATTACCCGTCACCAGTCATACCTTACATCTGCCGCAGATGACCAGGCGAAGCTCGATCAGTGGCCGCCTAACGAATATGTAAATATATGGTTCGTTAATACTTTTGGTGCGGAAGATGTAGGCGCAGCTGCTTATGCATACTTGCCTGCTTCCGGGGAGGCTTTGCCCTATTATGATGGTGTAATTGGTCTTGCTACTTACGCAAATTATGCAAAAGCGATTCCACACGAAATAGGTCATGTACTTAACTTGCAACATCCGTGGGGAAATACCAATAGCCCGGATGTAGCTTGTGGTGATGACCATGTAGATGATACCCCGCCTACAAAAGGGCATAACCCATCAGGTTGTGTACCGTCTGCCCTGTACGATACTACATGTGCTACCGGTTATATGAAAACGTATACTGCTGTTGGTGGTGAGGATTCTGTTGTTAATTATCCTGATACGGCAAACTCACAAAATATAATGGACTATACTTACTGTCAGGAAATGTTTACCATAGGGCAGACAGAGAGAATGCGTACTGCCCTGACAGGTCCTACTGCGGGTAGAAATAACCTTATCACACCTGCAAATCTTGCACTTACAGGTGCATTGGCTCCGTTCCCGGATCTGGCTCCAATAGCTGATTTTTCTGTAGAAAGAGGAATAGGCGGAGTTGTTCTTGAGCGTTCATATTATATGTCGCTAAGTAGTGCTACAAACTTTCAGTTTCATAATCGTAGTTGGAATGATACTGTATCTGATGTATTTTGGACATTCTCCAATGGAGCAACAACCCCAACATCGACTTCCATGTTTGCTGTTCAGAATAAATTCTCTCAGACAGGCTGGGTAACGGTGACATTGGTAGCAAATTCAAATGCAGGTAGTGATACAGAAGTATCACAACCGGTTTATGTCGCAGACACTGTAGCATTACCTATCGGTTCTGTTCAAAATTTCTCAACTGCAGCAGATGTTGCCAACTGGCCAATGTTCAACTTTTACAATAACCAGTTTAAATGGGAATATTATACAAGCGGTGGCTTTGACGATGGCTCATGTATTCGTTACCGTTCTTTCGATGGCAGATCATCACCTGCAAACATGACCGGCACCCCGGTTGGTGATCATGATGATATATATACACCTGCTTACGATCTCAGTGGCAGTACTACTGGAGATATTAATCTTGATTTTTATACTGCAGGTGCAAGTAACAGCGGTTTTACACCAGGCTTTGGTCTTACTACAAAAGGTGACTCTATGGAGGTTGATGTAAGTATCAATGGTGGAGCTCGTTGGGCCAAAATAGGTGATTTTAATGCTGCACAGCTGGATAATAATACTGCACGCTCTACAGAGTTTTTGGCCACATCGGTAGCTACATGGGCTGCACGTACTGTTAGTGTGCCTACAACCTACCGCAACAAAAATACTTTCTTCAGATTGCGCTACTGGCCGGGTAATAATGGCAACAACCTGTATGTTGATAAAATATCAATAAGTCAGTTCTCTACAGAGGTCAATCAGGTAATGGCTACCCCCGATGCAATAAAGATATATCCTAATCCGGCGAAGGACGGGTGTAATATCGTTTTTAGGTCAGGAGTAAGCGGTAATGCAAGCATCATTATCAAAGATATAACAGGTAAATTAGTATATAGCGAAGCGCATGCTTATGCTCCTAATTCAGGTTCGCAACAGTTCATTCCACGTTCGGTAACTCCTGTAGCAGGTATGTATTTTGTAACTGTGACCATAGATGGTACCAGCAGCACTGAAAAACTGATCGTTTATTAATTTAAACCTTGGGTGAAGGAAAAATATTTTAGCCTTCACCCAAGATTTCGCCCAAATAGTACGTCTATATATAAGGACTTTGTGTGTATACACTTTTGATTTTGATATATGTGTGTTGATGATAAGATATTTAGAAGACGATTTTAGTATTATTTGCGTATTATTTTTTACTTTTGGAACATTACAATCTTTTTAAAATGTTAAAAAAATACTTATTTTTACTTTCGGCCGTGACTTTGTTGGCAGGCAATAGTTTTGCTCAGCAACCGTGTGGCACCGACGAGATGCACAAAAAGCTCGTAGCGCTTCACCCTGAAATTTTAGTAAGGGAAGCAGAATTTAACCGCCAGATAGCTGAGGGCATGAAGCACCTCGATATGCGCAAATTTGCTAAAACTACCACAGATAGCAACGAAGCAGGCAACAAAGACTTTTGGTATGATATTCCGATCGTTGTGCATATTGTGCATGACTATGGCAGTGAATATCTTAGCGATGATGCTATATTCAACGATCTGATAGACTGGAATAAAGTTTATGCAAAACAGAACTATGATACCTCCGGGGTTATAGCCCCGTTTATAAAATATATAGGTAACCCACATATCCGCCTGCACCTTGCAAATGTTGATCCATTAGGTAATCCCACAAAAGGTATTACACGTGATAGGTCTTATCTTACCTATAATGGAGGTGAGCAAGCCAAGATAAACGATTGGCCCAATACTTCTTACGTAAATATCTGGTTCATTAATGTAATGGGCCATAACAATCAGGAAGCTGCGGCTTATGCCTTTTATCCATCCGCAGGTGCGTCTGCTCCGTATGCCGATGGTATCATTGGATTGTACAATTACGCTGCTAACGACTATACGGGTTCTAATGCAGTCAGCAAAACGATCAATCACGAGATGGGACACGTATTTAACCTGATACACGTATGGGGCGACAATAATAGCCCTGGCAGTGGTGTTTGTGGTGATGATGAGGTAGATGATACCCCACCAACACAGGGACACAACCCTAGCGGATGTGATCTTACTTCGCCAACTTCACCTATTTATGATACATTCTGTGCTACGGGATATACAAAAACATATCCAGTAACACATTACGATTCAGTTTTCAGTTCAGGTCATGTATTTGACTCTGTTATGGCTACTACAGTTGATTCCATAGCTGATTATCCTGATACTACTAACTCACAGAACATTATGGACTACACATATTGTTCCCGTATGTTCACAATTGGCCAGGTAGAGCGTATGCATGCTGCACTTAATAGCGATGTTGCCGGTCGTAATATACTGTGGTCAGTTAATAATCTTACAAGAACAGGTGCATTGCTTCCACGTCAGGATTTGGCGCCTATACCTGCATACTCTTCAAGGAATGGGAATGCTGTTCAATACTTTACCTCTCCAGGTACTAAACTCAGATTATCTAACGAAAGCTGGAACGACACTATTACTGCCGTTAACTGGACTTTCTCAAACGGCGGTGCACCTGCCACCACACTTACATCCGTTCTGGAAAGCTTTACTAATCCTGGATGGGTAAACATTACTATGTCAGTAACTGGTAATGGCGTTAATGCTACCCCTATAGATAGCACATTCACACAAGCTATATTTGTTTCTGATAGTATAGGTACAAGTGGAAACGGTTATATGCAGACATTCGATCCTTCAGGCGACATGGCTAAATGGCCTACATTTAATTACTATAATAATGAGTTCAAGTGGCAGACGGCAAACGTAGGTTATCTTGATAATAATTGTATGATGTATACAGGTTTTGATACAAGACTAAATCCTTTATTTGGTATCTATCCGCCTACAGGGGCTCCGGTTGGTGATTTCGATGATATGTTCAGTGTGCCTATGGATCTTACAAGTTTTGCAGGTGGCGCTTGCAATCTAGACTTTATGACATCGTCAGCGTCGCGCACATCAAATTCTCTTGATATAAACGATACGTTGGAGATCGATTATTCAGTTGACCGTTCTGCTACATGGCACGTATTAAAGTATATGGTGAAATCTGACCTATACAATAAAGGAACTTATTCAAGTGCTTATGCTCCTTTATACTATGGCGACTGGGCTCCACGTACTATTGCCATCCCTACAGCAGTACAAACAGCATACACGATCTTCCGTTTCCGCTTCAAACCCGGTGTTGATCATACTTATGGTTATAGCTCAGGTAACAACTTCTACCTCGACAATATCAGGTTCAGTGCATTTACTGCAGATGTAAGCAACGTGAATATGCAGAACGTTGATGTGGCTGTAGTACCTAATCCTACAAGTGATAACGCTTATGTGATCGTTAAGGATGCAAATAATATCAGTGCCGACATTATGGTTACAGATGTTACAGGTAAGGTTGTTTATAAAACAACACAACAGCTTACTAGCAATGAAGCGCATATAGAGATACCACACACTGCCATATCTGTGAAAGGTATGTACTTAGTGCAGGTTATCACTGGTAGCAAAACGAGCACACAGAAGCTTGTAGTTTATTAATAATTTCAGTACTGATTATAGAGCGCCCTTCTTTCACAGAAGGGCGTTTTTTTTAGGAACAATTATCATTTCAAAAACATTCTGCAAATAACAATACACGTTATCTTTGTTGAAAATAGCCTTACAATGAGCGATTCGAATATAGTGTCTTTACAGCAGGTAAATATTTATCAAGGTGATACGCTTGTATTAAATAATGTAAACCTCGAGGTAGGCAAGGGTGAATTTATATACCTGATCGGTAAAACCGGAACCGGTAAATCGAGTTTGTTAAAGACACTGTATGGCGATCTGTATCTTAAAGAAGGTGAGGGTAATGTCGCAGGTTTTTATTTGAAGCATTTAAAGTGGCAGAATGTCCCTTTACTACGCCGTAATTTGGGTGTGGTATTTCAGGATTTCAGACTGCTTACAGATCGCAATGTGTATGATAACTTGGAATTCGTATTAAAGGCAACAGGATGGAAGGACAAGGCACTGATGAAGGAGAAAATAGAGAACGTCCTCGCAAAGGTTGGTTTGAAAAACAAAGGATTTAAGATGACCTACGAAATGTCTGGTGGGGAACAACAGCGTGTTGACATTGCCCGTGCATTGCTCAATAATCCTAAACTGATACTGGCCGATGAACCTACCGGTAACCTCGACCCTGAAACAACAGATGAGATCATGCAACTGTTGTTCAATATATGCCAGGATTACAATACTGCATTCATTATGGCAACACACGATTACAGTATTATACAAAAATATCCCGCGCGCGTAGTAAAAGTAGAGCAAGGGCTAGTAAAAGAAATATCTGCAGCAAGCGTTTAGTTTACCTCTTCATCTTTTTTACAAGATGTTTTGCCATACTATATATAAGCAAGAACGGAACTGAAAAAACAAACAAAGGGTTGAGTTTTGCAAGCCGGATGTATGCGTACATCTCACCTTTGCGCATTTTTGTCTTGCTTGCGCTTATTCCGCCGGCAGATGATATAGGCCGGAACAACTGTGTAAGCGGCACCTCGATAAAATACATAGTGTGTTTATAGCCTATCCTTAACCACAGGTCATAATCTTCAGAATATCGCATAGCGCCTTCAAAACGAAATGCGGGATCATTTTTTATAATTGCGCATGGCGTGGCTATCTTATTGGATAACATAAGTTTTGCAAAAGATAGTTTATGAAGGTGGATATTCTCCGGTAGTCTTATTTCGTTAATGCTATCTAAAGTATAGGTATGATATAGCAAGTTGATGTCAGACGTTTCAATAAGAATGTTGTTCACGATCCTTAGTTTGTCTTTATGCCATACATCATCGGCGTCAAGAAAAGCTATGTAGTAGCCTGTAGCTTTATCCATTCCCTTATTGCGGGTATCACTGCTGCCTGTATTTGTTGATTTGTATATGCCGGTTACAGATGCACCGTAACTGGCAATGATCTCTCTGGTATTATCGGTGCTGCCATCATCCACAACTATGATCTCGAGTGCTGAGTACGACTGTGTCAATACGGAATCAATAGCACGTGCGATGGTGGCTGCACTATTATATGCAGGTATTACAACGCTTATCTTGATAGTATGTGTGCCTTGCTCCACTATTGAGTTTTTGTCCCGGTTAATCTGCTATAGATCGCCAATAAGGTCTTTTCTTCTTCTTGCCAGCAATATTGTACTCTTGCCAGCATGCAGTTTTGTTGCATCCTGTTGTAATAAGCGTCGTCCTCAAGTATATTATTCAGTGCTGTAGCTATATTTTCAGGTGTCGGGTCTGCAATAAGGGCGGCGATTTCATATCGCCCGTTTACTCGTTCGTACTCAGGGTATTTATTACAAAGCTGCGGAATGCCATTGTGCATATAGTCAAAGAACCGGTTAGCGAGCGACAATCGGTTGCTAAGGCTCGTATCTTCAAACAGTGTTATGCCTATCCATGCATTAAGCGTGTAAGCGCGCAGTTGTTCAGGTGGTATATACCCCTTGAAAGATATCTTATCTTCAAGTTCGTATTGTTTTATCAGATCTTTTACTTTCTCAGATAAATTGCCTTCTCCACATATAACCAGCGGCGCATTAACATATTGCATAGCGGGTATCAGTTGCTCAAAGCAGCGGCCAACATTTACCGCGCCCTGGTACAAAATGTAACGCTCTGCTTTTACAGGTATTTGCACAGGCCTTAATATAGTGGCGTTGCGTACCACACCATAATCTACACCATATCGTTTTTTAAAATCCTCTGCATAGCTTTCTCCTATTGTATAGCCAATGGGAAATTTAGGCACAGTATGGTTCGCTATCCATGTCCACATCTTATGCACTGCCGGGCGGGATATAACTTCTTTAAGATCGGTAAATATTTCGTGCGCGTCATACACACGCTTCTTATTGCGCAGGCGCGATATATAATATACAGGCAAAATGGTATCAAGGTCTATGGCGCAAAGCACATCGGCCTTACGAAATAGCAGGAAGAAAAATAGTGACAGCCAGTATTGAAAATAAAGTATTTTCCCTTGTTCCGCTATTATTGGTAGCCGCACTTGTTTAAATGGGCGTTCAATTATGGGTTGGCTTTTCTTTCTTTCCCAGCCTACCAGTGTCACATCATAACCCGCATTTGCAAGAGAAGTGCAGATACGTATCATGCGCTGATCATAATTCAGATCATTAGTAACGGTGCAGACTATTCTTGTTTTCCTCATTGCTTGGTCAGGTATATTTTCTCTCCGGCCACAAAGCAGTAAGGTGGCTCAAATCCGGGCATTGAGGTGGCGCGTATGTGCCGCTCTATTTTTTCTTCTGCCCATCGCAGGTCTACTACTTTTATCTCTTTCATTTCATGCCGGTAATGCAGGTTGGTACCATACTTGGCAACCAGGAGTTCCTGGGGCACACGGTTATAATTGCCTGCCACAATATGCGATAGCGTTTGTTGAAACAGTTTTATAGATGCGTTATAGGTAAGTTTATACAGCATATCTACCCAGCAGTTATCAGGGATAGGGAAGCGCTTTTGAAAAAGTATGTCGCCATGGTCTATCCGGGGGTCTATAACATGCAGTGTAGTACCAAACTCTTTCTTTTCATCAAGTATGGCAAAAGAGAACTGGTTGCTTCCTCTGTATTCCGGCAGCGGCGCCATGTGTAGGTTTACCGCTATCTGTGCTGCCTTGCTGATATCCGCTTGTTTTAATATTTCGTGATGCTGTACCGAATAAATAATGTCACATTCAGGCACATCGCTTAATGCATCCAATACAGGTATGTTATTCTCTGTGGCAAGTTGTGTCAGGTCATGTGCGTTACCAAACTCTTTGCGGGCGTGTGTCAGCACACCTGTTATTTCTACATTAAGTGTTTCCCGCTGGGCTATAAGATAAGACAGGCACTCATAGCCTATGGGCTTTGAGCCGAGAAAAATGATCTTTTTCGGAAGCATGTGTAAAAATAAGTTTTTTGTGGTCTAATTTAGCAGCGCAATGGCGACACCTCGAAAGATACTGATACTTACCAATCGTATACCTTATCCTCTTAAAGACGGGGGTAATATGGCCATGCACGCCATGATAGAGGGTTATCACGAGGCCGGTTGGCAGGTATACCTGCTCTCTATGAATACCAGCCGCCATCATGTGGCGCAGGACCATCTTGCTAAAATGAACAAGCATCTTGCAGGATTTGAATGGGTTAATGTAGATACAGAGCTGAAGACGAAGGATATAATTAAGAATTTCCTCTTCAGTAAAGAGCCAAACCATGCGCAAAGATTCTATAACGAAGCGTTCAAAGAAAAGCTAGAAGAGGTGCTTGCTGCCTTTAATCCCGATGTGGTGCAGGTAGAAAGCGTGTTCTTGTCAGGCTACCTGCCATCTATAAAAAGTGACTCGCGTGCACTTGCTGTTTTGCGTCTGCACAATGTCGAGTACCAGATATGGCAAGGGTTGGCAAAGAGAACAAAGAACCGCATAAAGAGATTTTATCTTAACAATCTCACCCGCCGTGTTCGTAACTACGAGCGTGCTGCATGGCTGGAATATGATCTGCTCTTAGCAATAACGGAAAAAGACGCTCATCTTGTAAGCCGCCTCGAAATGGTGAATGAGATGATCGTGGCGCCGTTCAGTATTGATACTAAAAAGATTGTATTCGATACAAATAACGAAAAATGGGTAGGTTACCACCTTGGCGCTATGGATTGGATGCCGAATGCGGAAGGCATGAGCTGGTTCTTACAAAAAGTGTGGCCAAGAATACATAAGGCCATGCCAAACTTTGAATTTTATTTTGCCGGCAGAGGCATGTCACAGCAGTTCAAGGATAAAACGATAGGGGGGGTGCATTGTTTGGGCGAGGTTCCCGACGCAAAAGCGTTTATTGCTGATAAAAAGATACTTATCGTACCGTTAAGATCGGGTGGTGGTGTAAGGGTAAAGATATTGGAGGCCATGGCATCGGGCAAGGTAGTGATCAGCACACATACAGGTATGAAGGGTATCGATGCTAAACCTGGCGAACATTACCTGTTAGCAGGCAAGCCCGATGATTATGTGCGCTCTATAAAGTGGTGTCTTGAAAATAAAGATAAGGCTGAAGCTATGGCCCAAAAAGCCGTTACATTGGTGAAAACAAAATACGAACAGGAGAATGTTATAAAGAATGTTACAGAACAGATAGACCTGCTGCTGAACACAAGGAGTCTGTAATCGGTTTTCGTCATAGCTACGCCATAAATACTAATTACTTATCGCGCTGTAATAGGTCCTTATGCAATGTTAGGTGTATTGATAGTACCTTTGCATTTCAATACGAAACAAGGGTAATTTATGCTTGATACGATAGAATCCGCTTTAGAAGATATAAGGAATGGTAAGCTACTGATAGTGGTGGACGATGAGGACCGTGAGAACGAAGGTGACTTTGTAACAGCTGCACGCAATGTGACGCCGGAAATAATAAATTTCATGTCTAAGCACGGCCGCGGTCTTATCTGCGCGCCTATAACAGAAACAAGGTGTGCCGAGCTCAAGCTCAACCTGATGGTGGAGAACAATACCGTACTTCACCAAACGCCATTTACAGTGTCCGTTGACCTTATTGGTCATGGCTGCACAACAGGTATTTCTGCGCAAGACAGGGCAAAAACAGTACAAGCATTAATTGATCCTAAAACGAAGCCGGAAGAGCTTGGCCGCCCGGGACATATATTCCCCCTGCGTGCTAAGGACGAGGGCGTATTGCGTCGCGCAGGCCATACAGAAGCCACAGTCGACATCGCAAGGATGGCCGGCTTTGAGCCTGCTGGCGTACTCGTAGAGATAATGAACGATGACGGCACTATGGCGCGTCTGCCTGAGTTGCTGGAAATTGCAAAGAAATTCGACCTTAAGATAATCTCTATAAAGGACCTTATCTCTTACCGCCTTCTCAATGAAAGCCTTATAGAAGAAGAGGTGCGTGTGGACATGCCTACAAAGCACGGTCATTTTGAGCTCATCGTTTTCCGTCAGACAAATACCGGAGAACATCACCTTGCCTTGAAAAAAGGTGAATGGAAAAAAGATGAGCCGGTACTTTTAAGAGTACATAGCTCATGCTTTACTGGCGATATTTTACATTCCCTGCGTTGCGACTGTGGCGACCAGCTACAGAAGGCCATGGAAATGGTAGAGGCAGAAGGTAAGGGGCTTGTACTGTATATGAACCAGGAGGGTCGGGGTATCGGTCTTATTAATAAGCTAAAAGCATATAAGCTGCAGGAAGAAGGCAAGGATACGGTTGAAGCAAACCTCGCACTTGGCTTCAAGAACGATGAGCGCGACTATGGCATCGGCGCACAAATACTGCGTTATCTGGGTGTTTCTAAGATAAAGCTTATGAGCAACAACCCGCGCAAACGTGCCGGCCTGCTGGGCTATGGATTGGAGATAGTAGATAATGTGCCGATAGAGATAGAGCCAAACCCGCACAATGAATTTTACCTGCAGACCAAAAGAGATAAGCTGGGGCACGAAATTCTGAAATAACTAAACGTATAAATTACCCTGCTTGAAGATACTGTTCCTGGCAAACCGTGTGCCATATCCTCCTTACAGGGGCGATAAGCTCAAAATATTCAATCTCGCGAAAAGATTGAAGGGCCGCCATGAACTGCACTTGCTCACCTTTGCACAAACAAAGGATGATCTCACATATAAAGCAGAGCTCGAAAAAATATTTACAGAAGTACATTTCGTATACTTGCCCAAGTGGCGTTCAGCCATTAATTGCCTCGCCGGGTTGTGGGATAACACTCCGCTGCAGGTACTATATTTCCATTCAGCCGAATTGCGTAATAAGCTAAATGAGGTAATTACAAAACACAAGTTCGATGCCGTACACGTACAGCACTTGCGTATGTCGCCCTATCTGAAAGACAGGCAGGATATTCCTCGTATTCTCGACCTGCCCGATGCATTCTCGCTATATTGGGAGCGAAGAAAAACCATAAAGCGCGGCATAGCCACAACGATATTTGAGAACATAGAGCAACGTCGCGTATTAAAGTACGAGTCGGTATTAAAGCAATACAACATGTCGCTTGTATGCTCGTCCGAAGACCTTACGTATCTGCAGCAGGTGCATGGCCCCGCCAATATCCGGTTGTTGCCAAATGGTGTCGACCTCACCACGTTCGCTCCAAGGCAGCACGACTATACGCACAGCGATACCATCCTCTTTACCGGTAATATGGACTACGCGCCCAATGTTGACGCGGTCATATATTTTACTCAGGAGATACTTCCACTGATCCGTAGCCGGGTACCTGCTGCTAAATTTATCATAGCAGGGCAAAAGCCTGTTGAAAAAGTTACTGCACTTGCTAATGATCACATCACTGTGACAGGGTTTGTAAAAGACCTTGCAGACATGTACAATAGTGCAAGTGTAGTGGTAGCGCCATTGCGCTTTGGTGCAGGTACACAAAACAAAGTGCTCGAAGCTATGGCTATGGGTATCCCTGTTGTATGTTCTAACATAGGTTTTGGTGGTCTCAACATCACCAGTGGCGAAGGCGCTATTATGCAAACAGACCCACAAGCCTTTGCCGATAGCGTTATCTCATTACTCTCGTCACAAACACAAAGAGAACAAGTAGGGCAGAAGGGGATTGATGTAATAAGAAAGAACTTCGACTGGGATGTTATCGCCCTCCAACTCGAAAAATATCTCCGTGAAGTAGCCGCTAAATAGAATTGATTCGATAGATAACATCCTCTACACTTGAGATGGCCAAGGGTGAGGCCAACGCAGCACATTTACTCAATACAAAAATAGCCACAACCTTTAGATTGGGGTAAAAGAACTAGTAAAAGGCTTTAGCCGAAACAATGTTTATCTGTCTTACTCTGTTCCCTGGGCGTGCTTGCTGGTATCATCTGTTGCCCTCAGCTTCTGCTCTTCTATGGCTTTCGCCTTTATAGAAAAATTGCGACCGTGGAAGAAATCGTCCAACCCGTCAAATGTTTTACGCCATGATATACCTACACCACTGCGTGTTATATCTCTGTCCAGCGTCACATCATAATCACTTGTGCGGAATACATTCAATCGTAATCCACCTGCCTGATTCACGAGGTACTGTACACGGAAGTCACCTGCTATATTAAAGCTCGATGTAGTGCTCGTACTCGCAGGCCTTCCCCAGTCCGATGTTCCGCCTACTTCCACAATAAGCCGGTCGTGAAAATAATTCTTACTGATACCCAGGTTCACCTGGTTTCTGTTAGCAGCTGTAGTGGTATTATCGCTGTAGTTATAGTTTGTATAGCGCACATCGATAGTAATATCCCTATTGCCTAGTATTTTATTTACAATATTGGTAAGCTGTGATGACGCCGTTCCTGATATTATCTGGCTCATGTTATTGATGGCTCCCGTGATAGCGGTACCTGTACCTATACCTTCCGGTGGTATAAAGTCACCTATCAGTAAGAGAGATGCTACCTGGTCAAATAATTGTCGGTCATCCTGGTTCAGTCGTTGCAGCTTTGTATAAGCATAAGTACCCACAGATCTTCTGTCCGGCAGGTCTATATTAAAGGTCAGCTTTGGTGTTTTCAGTGAGCCGTTCATGTGTAGTATCACATTCACTTGCTGTGGTGTCTGCGCATCACTAAGGTCACTCGAAGACATGTAGTTTGGCGCTTTTTCCGCCTCACTCAACAGGTCATACAACCTTGTCTTTTGTGGCGAATAGGTCGCATCTACATTCATATCGGTCTGGGAAAAAGGGCCGTTAAATGTAATAGTACTGCCTGAATTCAGCGAAAACTTACGTGTTATCAGTAGCTTCTTGAATGTAAAAGTATAATCCCCTTCATCAATGGTATATCGCCCGTTTATGCGCATATCATTATTAGTAGGTATTTGCATTTGTATCACACCGTTACCCCTGGCCGTTATTGCGTCCCCGCTCGATGGGTCAAGTATTATGGTCATCTCGGCAAGGTCATTCATATTGGCCTCGATGTTGATATTCATTTTGTTTTTCGTTTTATAGGCGGGCTTATCCTGAGATTTACCATAGCTTTTAAAAGAAACATAATTATAAGTGCCTATATCCCCGCTATTGTTTACAGGTATGTAGATATGCGATTTTTCAGCAGGCGCGGCATTGTACATGTGCATCTGTATGTTGTTGAACGGGCCGCGTATTGTAAAGGAGTCAAGGCTTGCCACCAGGTTCCCGTAAAAGATATTATTGTCATTACTGGTTAGGTTCATCACCTCTACCTTGTTCGATTTCAGCGTCAGGCGCATGCTCATGTCCTTAAAGAAATTATGAGAAAAATACCCCGATAGATAAGCCACGTTTTTGTGTACGTCATATAGTGCCACTTTGCCAAAGTTTATGCGATGGTTGTTCACCTCTATATCAGCTGATGGTATTGTATAATTCGTCCCCAGGTAATCTAGTTTCATTGCGGCATCGCGTAGCGCCACAGTACCGTTGAACTGAGGGTCATAAGATGTTCCTTGGAAATTTACCGTACCATTCAGTGTACCGCTAAGATGGCTTAGTACCCCGGCTAAAAACGGCGATGTCCATGCCACAGGCGCGTTGTTAAATTGTATGCTGCCGTTCAGCGGTTGGTGCTGCGTTGTGTCAAACGAGATGTTGCCAGCAGCTATTATGGAAGCATTGTTTCTATAGATGCCTGTCTGCGGGTCAAAGCTTACCAATTTCTTAGCTCCGTCATAATAGCCAATGATGTTAATAGTGCCCACAGTATCAGTTCCCAGTTTCACATCCGTAGCTTGCAGGTTTGTGCTCACATACAGGTCATGAAATATTTTGTTCACCTTTATAGTCCCATTCACGCGCCCGTCGGGTTGGTAGGCTGCCAGTCCTGCCCATGATCCCAACTGACCCAGATCCAGGTTCTCTGTGGTAACAAGTATAGTTTGGTCGTTATTTTCAAGTTCTGTGCTTGCTGTTATCTTTTGCACACCGGATTTCAATAGCAGGTCCTGCACCTTCAGATATTTACTTGTGTATACAATACTGCTGCCGCCGGCTATATCCCATTTCGACTGGTTCAGGTAAAACTGTGACGGGCGCATATTCAGGAACAGGGAGTCCTTTCGCGCCACTATCTGTCCATTCAATGTTGCAGAGTTAGTAGTATCTACAGATGTTGTTGCAATATTAAAAGCTACGGAGTCGTTACCAATGGTGGATGTAACACTCAGCGATCCGCTGAGAAAACTATCAGCAATTGCAAGATTATCCACACTGGCAGTTACGCCTATAGAGCTAAAATTGCCTTGCCCTGCGATAGCTATGTTGCTCATGTGAAACTTACCAATACTGCCATAAGGCACACTAACATTAAGCGTTAGTATCTGGTCGGTTGTATTAAGCGAGCCGCTCACCTGCGAGTTATCGAACCCCTTTACTGTAGGCGCTATCACACCCAGCAGGCTATCTACAGATGCTGTTTTAATATTGAACGTAAGGTTTTGCTGCGGTGCGTACTTGCTTGGTGCGTTTATGTAATTTGGCATGTAGCCCGATAGATAATATTGGAATGATGCAGGCAGTTTGCTCAACTGATAGTTACCCTTTATCGTACCCACAATATCATTACTTTCTACGGTCAACATTCTATACCCACTGTCTATCTCTGAGTTTACGTATACGGAGTCGAGCGCCAGTTTATGCTGGTTTCTCTTTACATCAATGTTGTACAGTTTTGCGTATCCCGAGAAATTATCAATGTTGCTGCCCGTACAGTTCAGGTCAAAGTCAGCAGATGCTGTTATCGTATCAGTTGTAAGATGTAATGCATAAAAATTACTACTCAGCAAATGTGCCTTTGCATTTACATTTACATCCTTTTGGCTGAAGTTGATGCTACCGTCAAATTCCAGTGCCAGGTTAGGGTCATCAACAAGTAGTGTACCATCAAATTGTTTCTTTGCCAGCGTACCATGCGCCAGTATATTCTTGTATGGATAGCCCTTTATATTCAGTTCATAGATAGTACCGTCAATATTTATCTGCGCACGGGCAGGGTCAAACGCGTTACCCGATACATCTAATTTCAAAGACACAGCACCCAGGTCTGGTTGCCGTAAAAAAGCACCCAGTAATAGCTTATCAGACTTTATAGTGCCTGAATAAGTAGCCGCATCGCTGTTAAACCCCGGCACGTCCATCTTTATATTTGAAGTAATAGTACCGAGGTTCGAGGTGATGACACCATCTACTGCAAAGTTCTCTATATACCCCTCATACTTCCCTTTAAAATAAGCGTAGTTGATTTTACTAACATCGATCGTCGAATCATACTTTAGCGATGGTGCATATTTTAATACGCCCGCCCCTGTGGTGAAAATGGTCCCCTGGTCAAATACAATGTAGGTTTTATAGATATCCGGTAACCCCTTCATACTCACATTACCGCTTACTATAGAAGCACCATCCGTCACACTTAGATTCTTTGCGGTGATGTTGGCAACAGTTCCTTTCGCTTCTCCGCTCACACGCAGCACCGTAGGGAATTGTCGTAGCTGCGGTGCAAAGTATGCAATGTCCCTTTCGTCGATAACCGCATCCTTTAATCTTGCTTCCATCACCACGCTGTCTATATAAGAGGTGAAGTTCGGGAAGTGTTTATACCGCATAGCGTAGTAAGGGCCCACCTTACTATAATTGGTTTGTAAATACAGGTTATCACAAATGCTCGCTATTGGCGACACTGTCACCTTCGAGTGCATCTCTTTTATTGCCAGCCCGCTCCTGTCTTGTGCCGATAGGTGGTCTATACTACCGCGTATCGTATCGCCTGTTATGGTTATCTTACTGATGTCGAGGTGTATATTCTTTATTGCAAGATGCTGCTCATCAAAATGTTCGGCTATTGGCGTATCATCATTCGATGTAAGATTAAAACCACAATTATCAAGCGATAGATCGTTAGCTTTCACCGTCCATTTAGCGTCATTGAATGGGGTAGTGTCAATAGGTACCTTACCATTATGTGCGGCTGAGTCATAAGGCTTGCCTGCATCAAACTGGCTAAGCGACACAACCGTATTGCCAATGTCTATTTTACTGATGTCTATTATTTTCTTATCAAAGTCCAGTGTTTTAGCATTAAGCGCTAAGCTGCCCACATCAAAGTCCAGATCCTCGCCGCCCCATGCATCATCCATATGGAAACGCACATTTTTTATGTCCACTGTCTTCAGGTCAAAAACAAATGGCTTGCTACCTGTATCTTTCTTCCCCGTTGCAAAGGCATCGGCTATAAACTGGTAGTTCCATTCCTTCGAGCTGTCTGTTCTGTTAAGATGTGCATAAGCGTCATGAAGCCCTATATAGTGTAGTATCGGTTTGTCCTTAAAGATGAACCAGTCATTTACCCTTACCTGTACTTCGCCAGCATAGAGCAGGGTATCATGGTGCTGATCTTCTATATACACGCCCTGCAGCAGCACATGGTCAAGGAAGTCGATGCGCACATGCGCTACATTTACCTTGGTATGCAGTTTCTTCGATAGCATCGCCGTTGCCTTGCGGGCAAGGAAATTCTGTACAGGTGTGAGGTCTACCAGTACTACGAGCAACACGATGAGCCCCAGCAATACAAAGATCGTATTGCGCAATATTTTAAAAAAGCGTTTCAGACGGCCGTTTATTCTATAGTTACAAAAATAACCGCATTATATTGTTTCCTCTTGAACTAACTGTTAAACATTTTAATATATGCATTAACAGTATTATAAGGGTTAATTGTAAAAATACATTTATTTTGAGGCGTATTCTAATGGTACACGTACAAAAAACACGCCCGATGAAAGCATTGACCATTTGCACCTCATTTTTATTAATAAGTATGACAGCAGCAGCACAGGATAAGACCGCCTTTACAGGACACTATCCCCACACGAAGAAGGTAGAACAGACAGACGAATATTTTGGAACAAAGGTATCTGACCCGTATCGTTGGCTCGAAGACGACCGCTCAGAAGAAACAAAAGCATGGGTTGTTGCAGAGAACAAAGTAACCAATGATTATATAGGTAAAATACCTTTCCGCGATGCCATAAAGAAAAGGCTCACAGAGTTGTGGAACTACGAAAAGTATACAGCCCCTTTCAAAGAAGGTGCATATACATACTTTTATAAGAATGATGGCCTGCAAAATCAGAGCGTACTCTACAGGCAGGTAGGTGATGCAAAACCCGAAGTATTTCTTGATCCTAACAAGTTTTCAGCAGACGGTACCTCTTCGTTACAAGGTATTGATTTCACAAAAGACGGTTCACTCGCGGCATATCAGGTTAGCGAAGGTGGCTCCGACTGGCGCAAGGTGATCATCATTGATACAAAAACTGGCAAAACAGTTGATGATACGCTACGCGATGTAAAGTTCAGCGGCACCTCATGGCTACATAACGATGGCTTTTATTACAGCAGCTATGATAAACCCAAAGGCAGTCAGCTTTCAGAAAAAACACAGATACACAAACTGTATTACCACAAGCTTGGTACGCCGCAAAGCAGCGATAAGCTAATATTCGGTGGTGATGCCACGCCTCGTCGATATATCGGTGGCTACGTTACAGAAGATGAGCAATACCTCATCATCTCCGCTGCAAATGCTACTTATGGTAATGAGCTATACATACAAGACCTGTCAAAAGCGGGTGCGCTCATTGTTCCTGTTGTTACCGGGTTCGATTACGAGCAAAACGTAGCCTACTCAGAGCACGGCAAGCTCTATATCGAAACAAACCAGAATGCACCTAACCGCAGGCTGGTGGTAGTAGATGCCGCCAATCCTGCAAAAGAGAATTGGAAAGATGTGATATCTGAAACTAAATTCCCACTTACTATATCTACCTGTGGCCGTAAATTCTTCGCGCAGTATCTCGAAGATGCAGTATCAAAAGTGTATCAGTATAGCCTCGACGGTAAAAAAGAAAAGACTATCGATATGCCGGGACTAGGCACTGCCAGCGGTTTTGGCGGTAAGATGGAGGAAATGGAAACATACTATACCTACACATCGTATGTATACCCTGCCACCATTTTTAAGTATGATATAAACACAGGTAAGTCATCCATCTACAAAATATCCGGCGTTAAGTTCGACCCTAGCATGTATGAAAGCAAGCAGGTATTCTACAACTCTAAAGATGGACAAAGGGTACCTATGATTATCACCTACAAAAAAGGTATGAAGCAGGATGGCAAAAACCCGTTGATGCTCTACGCCTATGGTGGTTTCAACATTAGTATGACTCCTTCATTCAGCGTCAGCAATCTTGCCTTTATGGAGGCGGGGGGCATTTATGTAGTGGCTAACTTACGTGGTGGTGGCGAGTATGGTGATGAGTGGCACAATGCAGGTATCAAGATGAAGAAGCAAAATGTATTCGATGATTTTATCTCTGCCGGCGAATATCTCATCAAAGAAAAGTATACCTCTAAAGAATACCTTGCGATATCCGGCGGCTCTAACGGCGGCCTGCTCATAGGTGCCTGCATGACACAGCGTCCCGATCTGTTTAAGGTTTGCTTCCCGGCTGTTGGTGTATTAGATATGTTACGTTACAATAAATTCACCGCAGGCGCGGGTTGGTCTTACGATTATGGTACTGCCGAAGACAGTAAAGAGATGTTTGATTATCTCTACAAGTACTCACCGGTACACAATGTAAAGAAAGGAACTTGTTATCCTGCTACCCTCATCACCACCGGCGATCATGATGACCGTGTAGTACCGGCGCACTCATTTAAGTTTGCGGCAAACCTGCAGGCGGCACAAGGCTGTAGTAATCCGCTACTCATCAGTATAGAAACAAAAGCAGGTCACGGTGCAGGCAAGCCCACAGATATGGTAATTTCAGAGCAGGCCGACAAATGGTCGTTCCTCTTCTGGAATATGGGATTAACCTATAGCGGTAAAAAATAGATGCTTATATTACATGGCATAGGGCTTTGAGTTTCTGAGTCTTTGCAGATCCAGAAGGGATCAAATGTTTATAGAAATATAAAGGAAAATAAACGATGCCGAAGGTATCGAACAATAGCAGAAACATAAAAACATCCGCGGGTTATTGCAATAGGTATAAAGCTTTGCGGTACAAAAATAAACAATGAGCCAGGACCTGTTTCGTAAAAAAACGCTGCAACACATCAACGAAGAAGTTGCTGCCGGCCTTGCAGAAGACCACGGCAGCGGTGGCATGAAGCGTGTGCTTACCACCCGCGATCTTACCTTTATGGGTATAGCCGCTATCGTTGGTGCAGGTATATTTTCCACCATTGGTAAGGCCAGCTTCGATGGTGGCCCTGGTATTATTCTTTTGTTTCTTTTTGTTTCTGTCGCCTGTGGCTTCTCCGCGGTTTGTTATGCCGAGTTCGCGAGCATGGTACCGGTATCAGGGAGTGCCTATACTTATTCTTATGTAGCCTTTGGCGAGATAGTGGCCTGGATAATAGGGTGGGACCTGCTCATGGAATATGCCATAGGCAATATTGCCGTCGCCATATCCTGGAGCGATTATTTCACTTCTCTCGTTAATCGTATCCACATCGGCAGCTTCCATCTGCACATCCCCGAATACCTTGCTACCGACTACTGGACAGCTAAAGATCAATTGACGGATGCCGCCAAAGCTGCGTGGGCCAATGCCCCCGTACTCGGCTCTGTTAGATTCATCTGCAATTTGCCGGCCTTCCTTATCACCTTTATCATTACGTGGATCATTTATGTAGGCATCAAAGAATCGCGCCGCAGCACCAACATTATGGTGATACTAAAGCTCTCGATCATTATACTGGTTGTCATAGCTGGTGCCTTCTACGTAGATACGAGCAACTGGACACCCTTCCTGCCAAACGGCATTGGCGGTGTGCTTACAGGCACCTCTGCGGTATTTTTCTCCTACATAGGTTTTGATGCCATCTCCACTACTGCCGAGGAATGTAAAAATCCTCAGCGTGATCTCCCGAAGGCGATGTTCAATTCACTCATTATTTGTACGGTCGTATATGTGGTCATTGCATTGGTACTCACCGGCATGGTCAAGTACACCCATCTTAACGTTGGCGATCCACTATCTTACGTCTTCAGTGCTATGAATAGTAAGTATGCTAACATCATTGCAGGTGTAATAGCTGTTAGCGCTGTTATAGCTACCGCCAGTGTGTTACTTGTATTTCAGCTCGGTCAGCCACGTATATGGATGAGCATGAGCCGCGATGGCTTATTACCACCCATTTTCGCACGCATACATCCTAAGTACAAAACACCATCATTCTCTACCATACTCACGGGCTTCCTCGTAGGTATCCCGGCGATGTTTCTTAATCTCAGCGTAGTGGTAGATCTTACAAGTGTAGGTACTTTATTTGCCTTCGTACTTGTTTGTGGTGGCATCCTTAAGTTGCAGAATGACAAGAACCGCCTCGAAAGTAAATTCAAAACACCTTATGTAAATGGTCAGTGGATCGTACCTGTATTGTTTATTACCGCGGTAGTATTGTTCTATATGTTCTATCCCGGCGGCTTTACGGGCTATTTCAACTTTAAGGATAAGGCAGGCAATGTAACATGGGATGTGATACGTCAGAAGGTCCCGTTCTTCCTGTTTGGAGCCGTGTTTGTTATTACTACTATACTCACCGTCATTAAGAAGTATTCATTGATACCCGTGCTTGGGTTTCTGTGCTGCACCTATCTTTTATCAGAGTCCGGCACTACCAACTGGGAGCGGTTTCTCATTTGGCTGGTTATAGGTCTTGTTATTTATTTCCTGTATGGCTACAAGCACAGCAAGCTACGTACTCAGGCAACAACAGTACAGCAATAGTAAGTAGAATTTTAAGAGTACGTCAATATCTCACCTGGCATACTTTATACAAAAAATAGCCCCGGCCAGAAGGCCGGAGTGAAAAATCTAAAGATCTTAGTTCAGACAAAATGCGCTGCATTCTGCCTCCTGAAAATCACTGGTCACCATTATTCTCTTCCTGGGCCTCATGATTATCGCCCCCCAGGCTATAGTAATTATTTTCTTCGTCCTCTTCGCCTATCTTTTCGTCCGCATCATCATCTTCACTACCCGGCACATCGAGGTCTTGCCCGCTCATATCTGTATTGATGCTATCGTCTTCATTAAGTGGGTCCCCGTCATCGTCAGCATTGTCCAGCGATCCGGTTATAAGATTTGCATCATCCACGCTATCCATGTTTTGCTCGGCGGCGTCTAGCATGCGCAGGTCTTCCTGCGATACATCTGCATCCGTGCCATCAACTATTTGTGCGTCCTTATCACGGGTATCTATCGTGTCATTTTGTTGTGGCAATGGGGTGTTGTCACCATCCAGAGATTTCTTACCATTGTTATTATTCGCACGTGTTATATCCTCACTCGCAGGGTAATGCGGATATCCGGGATAGCTCTTATCTTTATTATTGTCTGTCATAGTCGTGTGTTTATAATTATTTATAAAAAACGCATGCCGCCGGACGAACGTTGCAGACAGGCAGCAGTAAAGAGTATCTACAGTGCCGGCAACTTCCCATCAGGGTATTTGCTCCAGTCTATATCCTTACCAAAGGTACCACGCATTCTTTTCCAAAAAGATTCTTTTTCAGGAAGCGGTACAAAGTTATTCACTAATGCTCCACTTGGGTCTATGGTCGGGCTAAGATGATTATAGACAGATAAAGTGTCTGTTATAAAGGGAAGGTGATAAATAGGTGTGCCAAAACGTTTACGGCAAAAGCTGCGCAGCAGCAATGCCTGGAAAGGATCTGTAGCCAGAGCTATAGATTTAAAGCCTTCTTTCTGTGCTACCTGGTAAGAATAAAATACATTCTCTGTGCTGTGTTTTGCCTGTGTGTCATAGAAAATATGCTCTTTAGGAACGCCCAACTGTTCTGCATACAGGCCCATAATAATTGCCTCCGGATATGGGGAGTATACAGCTGCACCGGAGTAGATGACATTTTTAGTATAGCCATTCTTGTACAAGATCCAGGACCATATAACCCTTGCCTTCATCACAGAATCCCAGTTGCCGTTTTTGAATGGTACGCCGGGCACTATTATAGCGTCAAACGGCTTCATAGACATGGCTTTGTCATAAGCCCTTTGAGGTCCTTTTCTAGGGGTGATGCAGCTATGAAAAAATGATATCAACAGTATGAATATGGCAGGTAAAGCTATAAATTTCTTCATTTTATAAAAAGCAATTCAATGCAATCTATAACAAAAATTACACCTAAATGTTGAAAAGCAAAGTTTTAACCTGAACCAAACAATGTTACTTATCGTATTGTTTCACTACGCCTTTCAGTTCATTAAGCTTTAGGAGGGCTTCTACAGGGGTGAGCGTATTGATGTCGGTCTCGTCGAGCAATTGCTGCATGCGGCGTATGTCTTCCGTTACTCCGTCAAAGATATTAAGCTGATAATTGGCGGCAGGTTTTATGGCCTTTACCTTCTGCATCGTGTTGCCGGTTATATCATGCTTTTCTTCCAGCAGCGCCAGTATCTCATTGGCCCTGTCGAGCAGTTTTGGCGGCATACCGGCCATGCGTGCTACCTGTATACCGAAACTGTGCCGGCTGCCACCGGGAGCCAGTTTACGTAAGAAGATTACTTTGTTGCCGGTCTCCTTGTGTGTAATGTGGTAGTTCTTTACCCGTGGCAGTTGCTGTTCCAACTCATTCAACTCGTGGTAGTGTGTAGCGAACAGCGTCTTTGGTCGGGTAGGAGTATTGTGTAAATGCTCCACTATTGACCATGCTATCGATATACCATCGTAAGTACTGGTACCGCGGCCTATCTCATCGAGCAGTATAAGGCTACGCTCGCTGATATTGTTGATGATGCTGGCTGTTTCATTCATCTCCACCATAAAGGTACTCTCACCACCGCTCAGATTATCAGATGCACCTACACGGGTAAATATTTTGTCCGTAAGCCCTATTGTCGCTTCATCGGCAGGTACAAAACTGCCCATGTGCGCCATCAGCGTTATAATGGCCGTCTGCCGCAGCAATGCCGACTTACCACTCATATTGGGCCCTGTAAGTATGATCAGTTGTTGCTCGTCTTTATCCAGCGTTATGTCGTTGGTTACATAAGCCTCACCCGGTGGTAGCTGCTGTTCTATTACAGGGTGTCTCCCAGCCTTTATATCCAGTATAGGCTCATCTACCAGCTTAGGCCGATGATAGTTATACTTATGCGCGTTATGGGCAAAACATAACAGGCAATCGAGCTGTGCTATAATATGTGCGTTCGTCTGTATGGGCGCTATCGATGGCTCTATACTTGTAAGCAGTTGCTGGTACAGCTCCATCTCTATGCTCATGATGCGCTCTTCGGCACCTAGTATCTTCTCTTCGTATTCTTTTAGTTCAGGTGTTATGTATCGCTCGGCATTAGCTAGTGTTTGCTTGCGTATCCAGTCGGCAGGTACCTTGTCTTTGTGTGTATGCGTCACCTCAAGATAGTAGCCAAACACATTATTATATGCCACCTTGAGCGAGGATATTCCTGTGCGTTGCGATTCTTGTTGTTGTATCTGCAACAGATAATCCTTGCCGCTACGCGATATAAGGCGCAGATGGTCGAGTTCCTCAGATACACCGGCACGTATCATCCCACCTTTAGCAGCAAGCGCAGGTGCGTCATCTACTATGGTCTGCTTTATATGCTGTTGTAATTCCGTAAGCGGCTGCAGCGCATGTACTATCTGGCACAGCGAAGGCTCCTCCGACTTTACACACTCGGCACGCATCTCTTCCATGAATTGCAGGCTTTTTGCTAGCTGCATCACTTCGCGCGGATTTGCCTTCTTTAATGGTATTTTACCTATCAGTCGCTCTACATCACCTATCTGCTTTATCAGGCTCGAGAGTGTGAGATTCAGATCCTGTGAAAGAATAAAATGGCTCACCAGGTTAAGCCGCTCTTCTATACGATGTATGTCAAACAGGGGAAAGATCATCCACCGCTTCATGAGTCGCGCACCCATCGGGGTGTAGGTATGGTCAATAGCTTGTAGCAGGTTTGTGCCCTGCTCATAACCACTACTCACTAATTCCAGGTTGCGGATAGTAAACCTGTCCATCCACAAAAAATCATTTGCCACAATGCGCTGAATGGAATTTATATGCTGCAGATTAGCATGCTCCGTATCCTTAAGGTAATGCAACGCTACACCCGCTGCTATCACCGCGGCCTTCATATCCTCCAGCCCGTATCCCTTCAGCGATTGTGTTTGGAAATGCTGCAGAAGCAGGTCGTAAGTATATTGCTCCTGGAATATCCATTCATCTAATTGAAAGGTATAAACCTTTGTATCAAACTCTTCTTTAAAACGCTTTAGCTGCGACTTTGACAGAATAACCTCTGAAGGTTGAAAACTCTGCAGCAGCTTATCCATGTACTCTATATTTCCCTGCGCGGCGTAGAATTCACCTGTGCTAATGTCGAGAAATGCTATGCCGCAAAGCGGGTCGCCGAGGTAGAGCGTGGCAAGAAAATTATTGGTCCTGTTCTCTAACAGTTTATCGCTCGTGGCCACACCAGGCGTTACCAGTTCTGTTACACCGCGCTTCACGATGCCCTTTACTGTTTTGGGGTCCTCGAGCTGATCACAGATGGCTACACGGTAGCCCGCTTTTACCAGCTTGTGGAGGTAGGTATCGAGTGCATGATGGGGGAAACCTGCAAGGTCTACAGAAGTGGCAGCACCGTTAGATCGCTTAGTAAGTGTGATACCTAAAACACGCGATGCTATATGCGCATCCTCATTAAAGGTCTCATAAAAATCACCTACACGAAACAATAAAACGGCGTCAGGATATTTGGTCTTAATATCCTTGTGCTGCTTCATCAGCGGGGTTTCTGTCAGTTCTTTTTTGGCCACACACAAATATACTGGCTTTAAAAGTGGCTGAACAGGGTAGTTACTAACAGGTTATTTGCAAATGTGGAAAAACAAGCCGACTAGGGCTCCTGCTTTTTTGATTTTACGAGATAGTTATAATTGATGGTTATACGCTCGCTTTTCCACGGTATTGTCTGCCATTCTGTAGTAGGTGATATTACCGCACTTTCATCGCCGGAACTTATAGGGATGTGCAGCGTAAGACCGGTAACCGTATTATCGAATTTATAATGTAGTACACTGTCTTTTAGGTAATAGCTTACCTGCGGTATATTGGCAGTCCGTAGATATTGGTCGAAGAATGCGTGCAATTCAAGCCCGGTATTGGTGGCTATATAATCCTCTATTTGTTGTGTGGTTACCGTCTGGTGATAGAATTCCTTACTCAATCCTCTCAGCATCATCCTGAATTTTTCATCATCATTGGTCATAGTGCGTATCATATTCATCATGTTAGCGCCCTTATCGTACATATCTTCACTGCCTTCTTCGTTTACGCCGTAGATGCCTATAATGGGCTTGTCATTTTCAATGTTCATACGCTCACCGCGGCAGTACTTCTGCGCTTTTTCCTTACCCAGCAGACATTCCATGAAAAGTGTTTCTGAGTAAGTGGTAATGCTCTCATGCACCCACATATCAGCTATATCTTTTGAGGTGATATTATTCCCGAACCACTCATGTCCGCTCTCGTGCACAATGATATAATCAAAGTCCATCCCATACCCCGATGCTGACCGGTCGAGACCTAAATAGCCCATTTTATATTTATTGCCATAGGCCACAGCGCTCTGGTGCTCCATACCCAGGTATGGGGCATCGACCAGTTTGTAGCCATCCTCATAAAAAGGGTAGGGCCCCATCCAGTACTCAAAGCAATGTATCATCTGCTTTACAACGGCAAATTGTTTCCTTGCACGCTCTTCGTTGTACCGCAGTACCCAGAAGTCAAGGTCCAGTTTTCCTTTCTCGCCATCGAGCGTATCGTGCCAATGCACGTAGTCGCCTGCATAAAAGGTAGCATCGTAATTATTGATCGGATTTTTCACCTGCCAGTGCCAGGCCTTGTAGTTATCGGCTATTTTTTCTTCGCTTATCAGCCGGCCGTTCGCTACTACGACCATATTCGTCGGCATCTCGTAATGCAGATCCATACCGCTATCCGGCTCATCCCATTGCGCATCCTTGCAGGGCCACCATATACTGGCGCCTAATCCCTGGCACGATACGGCCATCCATAATTTGCCCGTGGTGTCGTGTGTCCATGTAAAGCCGCCATCCCATGGCGCATTGACTGCCACACGTGGGGTACCGCTATATTCTATTGTTACCTGCTGATCGCTGCCTGTTTCCCACTTGCTAAAATCGTTCATTATCCACCATGCATTTCCTTCTTTTACAAACGATAGCTTTTTCTTACCCCACATCACATTGTTAATCTTTAAGGGCTCTTGCAGGTCTATCTGCATGCTGTCTATAGGCTGCGCAACTACTCTCAGTGTTATGGTATTCTTCCCTATTATGCTCCGCGACACTGTATCAAAACGTACATTAAGATCGTAGTGCAGTATATCCCACCATGCGCGGCCCCTGCCATTACTGCCACGCAAGGTGTCGGCATGGGTGAATGCGAATGTAGTGTTAACTGTAAATATGCAAAATGCAAAGAGGCTGTAAAAGCGTATATATTTTTTCATTTGGCGGCAAATCAGATAGCAAATGTAATAACCTTTTAAGGTTTAAAACAGGTTAGAACAAGCGGTAAATGTCGCCATTAAATGATCGTCAGTATTGTTATTTCTTTGCGGGTAGTGGTCTTTTATCCGTTATATCCGTTACTTCCACATCAAACATCAATATCGCATTTGGCTCTATCTTGCCTTTTGAGCCTTTAGCGCCATAAGCCAGCCCTGATGGTATATATAATGTAGCCTTACCGCCCTTCTTTATAAGTGCCATACCTTCATCCCAGCCTGCTATCACCTGGTGTATGCCCAGCTTAAAACTGAATGGCTTAGCATGTTTAAAAGTAGTGTCGACATTGGAGTCAAATGCTTTTCCGTCGAGCATTCTGCCGGTATAATTTACGGTTACAAACTGGTGTGGTTTTGGGGTATCACCAGTACCTTCTTTTGTCATTACATAATACAGCCCCGAAGGCGTTTTGGTTGCTTTGATGTTATTTTTAGCAAAGTAATCCTTCAGTATTTTGTCGTCAATGCCTTTTTGTTGTACTTGTTTTTCTTCGGCAGTTTTTTTCGCTTCTTCATCGGTCTGGATAGATACCATGCCCGCCTCATATTGTATCTGCTGTCCGATTCCCTTTTTCATGTAAGACAACATTTGCTTAGAGCTTTTCAGGGAGTCGACCCACACCCTCATCACAATGCTATCGCCTGCTACCATCATTCCATAACCTTCCGCAGGGTCGCCATTAAATTTTGGTTTTTGCAGCTGAAATTCAACGGGCTTACCCTCGTATTTCTTATGTGAGTCGAATAGTACGCTATCGCCTACATGTACGTAGATATTCATTTCCAGGTGGTCGCCCGGCGTAGCTATTCTTGTGCCTGTACCATGTTTTACAAATCTGTATTCTACTCCACTGGGCAGCGTTGTATATACCTCTTTATGCTTTTTGTTTTTTTTATGCCGTTTTGCGGAAGCCTGCAATGGTGCAAGGACAGAGAAGCAAATAGATAATACTAATGTTGAGAGTAGAAGTGCAGATATTTTTTTCATCTTTCAAATTTATGATTGTTTCATCAAAATTGTATAAGGACAAAAAAGGCATCCCATAAACGGGACGCCTTTTTTAAGTATTGGTTAAAAACTATGAAATTAATTCTTAGCAGGAGCAGCAGCATCTTCAATGTTGGTTATTTCCACATCAAACATCAGCACCGCGTTAGGGCCTATAGCACCACCTGCACCCCTTTCGCCATAAGCTAGTGGTGATGGTATGTACAATGTGCCTTTGCCGCCTTTTTTCAACAATGCAATACCCTCATCCCAGCCGGCTATTACCTGGTGCATACCCAGCTTAAAGGTAAATGGCTGTACGTGCTTGAAGTTAGAATCAACGTTAGAGTCAAAGGTTTTACCATCCAGTGTTTTACCGGTATAGTTAACCGTTACAGACTGGCCCGCCTTAGGGTGTTCGCCCATGCCATCGTTAAGGATCGTGTAGTACAGGCCGCTTGCAGTTTTGTTTGCTTTGATATTATTCTTGGCAAAATAATCCTGCAATATCTTATCGTCTATACCACTTTGCTTACCTGCTTTTTCAGACGTTTCTTTCTTTATTTCTTCATCTGTTTTTACAGATACCATTGCTACTTCATACTGTATCTTCTGACCCACGCCTTCCTTCATCCATGGAGCCAGTTGGTTGCCCGCTTTTTTCAGCGAGTCAACAGATACCAGCATTACGGAGCTATCGCCTGCTACCATCATCATGAATCCTTCAACAGGGTCGCCTTTGAATTTGCCCTTTGCTACCTGGAAAGGTACAGGCATGTTGTTGTTCATTTTGCGGCTGTCAAACAGTACGCTGTCGGCTATGTGTACGCGGATGTTTATTTCCACATGGTCGCCTATTACCGGCTTCCTTGTGCCTGTACCATGTTTTACCAGCTTGAACTCAAGACCACTTGGCAGTTTCTCAAAGCCTTCGCTCTTGGATGTCTTTGATGTCTTTGTGGTGGTTGTAGTTTTAGTGGTCTTGGTCGTTGTCTTTTTCTGTGCATGCGCTGCAGGAGCCAGACATAGAACGCCGAGGGCTATGGTAGCGGATGACAGGGTTATTTTTAATGCGTTTTTCATTTATTGTTTTTAGGTCAGGTTCAAAATAAATTGTTGTACTTATTTAGCGTCCAGTACTTCCACTTCAAATATCAGGTTTGAATTTGGCGGAAGTTCCGGGCTTGGGCTCTGTGCGCCATAACCGAGTGTTGATGGTACATACAAGGTAGCCTTGCTACCTTTCTTCAACAGCATAACGCCTTCGTCCCATCCCCTGATAACGCCGCCGCTGCCTGAAGTAAATTCAAATGGTTTTACGTGGTGAAATTTCTCATCAAGGTTAGAATCAAACTCTTTACCATCCAGTGTTTTACCTGTATAGTTCATTGTTACTTTCTGTCCGCTGGTTATAGGTGCGCCTGTGCCTTCTTTCTGTATTGTATAATAGAGGCCGCTTGCAGTTTTAGTCGCTTTAATATTGTTCTTTGCAAAATAGTCCTGCAACATCTTGTCGTCAGTACCTGCCTGTGCGCTTGATTTTTCTGTAGCTTCTTTCTGTGCTTCCTCAGATGACTTGATGGTTACGATAGAAAGGTAGATCGTGATCTTCTTACCTTTCTTTAACCATGGTGGCAACTGCTGCTGTGTAGGTGGTATGTTCTTAAGCAGTGTATCGCAAGATATTTCTACGATAGCGCTATCGCCCGCAGACAGGAACGGTATAATAGCCTGCCATGAGCCGGGCTTTGTAACCGTATCAACGATCATACGCGCTGGCGCACCATTCAACTGCTTGCGGCTGTCGCCCAATACCATTGTATCAGCTTTTGCAAGGATGTTGAATTCTACTACATCGCCTTTAACGGCGTTCTTTCCCGGTGCATCTTTTACAATTTTGTATTCTACACCGTTAAATTTCTTAAAACCATTACCGCTCGTGCAGCTGGTGCTGTTCATTACTACAACGCCTAATAAGGCAACAGATAAAAATTTTCTAAGCATGATCGTTTTTTATTGTTATTTGTTTATTTAATTATTTAATTATTGGGGGTGAATATCCGACAAAATTTTCTTAAAGTATGCAATTGTATCTGTAAAATTTGTTTTTGCCCTGCCGCCGGAAGCGTTGAAATGGCCGCCACCGTTAAAATGGTCGCGGGCGAAGCTACTTACGTCAAAGGAGCCTTTGCTGCGAAACGACATTTTTACCTCATCGCCGCGCTCCGTAATAAGCGTAGCGAATTTTATACCCGCTATGCTTAGCGGATAATTTACCAGGCCTTCAGTATCGCCGCTTTGCACGTTGTATTTATATATATCCTTCCTCGACAGGGCTATAAGACCTGCGTTATATTGAGGGAATATTTCCATTTTCTCCAGTAACACATAGCCAAGGAAGCGCATACGCTCCGTGCTCCATGAGTCATATACTTCTTCGTGTATCGGTGTATGGTCGAGGCCTTTACGCTTCAAGTCTGCGACCATGGCGTGTACACTGGCTGTAGATACCGGGAATTTAAAAGAGCCTGTATCGGTCATAAGCCCTGTGTAGAGGCAAATGGCTGTGTCTATGTTTATCAGCTCGTTATCGCCGCAGAGGTTTATAAAATCATACACCATTTCGCAGGTGCTGCTTTTCTCAGGTATGCTAAGGCCATAATTCCATACCGGTTTCGGGAACAAGTGATGGTCAATGAGTATTTTAGGCTGTGTGGCTACAGCGAGGTATTGCTCAAGGTGCTTTGTGCGGCTATAATCATTGAAATCGAGGCAGAAAAGCAGATCACTACCTGTTAACGCAGCCACAGCTTTTTCGGGTGTAGCCTCATAGTTTACGATCTTATCTACACCGGGCATCCACATCAGAAAATCGGGCAGGTCGCCAGGCGATACAGGGGTAACATCGTGACCCTTTTTTGTGAGGTAGTGATACAACCCCAGCATGCTGCCTATAGCATCCCCATCCGGCTTATGATGCGTGGTAATGAATATTTTTTTTGGCGACCTTAATAAAGGGAACGCGTCTTGAATGGGATGCATTATATTATCTAATAGTATTATTGGTTGTAAGGAACGGCGAAATTACATAATCTAACAGTCAATAGCGCAAATCCGGGTAATACTTTCACAAGGATTTTACATCTCAATTTATACATTATCACATCTCCACATTCCCACATTCTCTCCTCGTCTTCACATTAATTTCACATATTCACATTATCACATCCCCACATTATCCCTACCTTTGCCGCGTCAATTTTTAAAGATAGTATATATGACTAACCGTACATTCACAATGATCAAGCCTGATGCTGTAAAAGCGGGCAATATTGGTAATATTCTTCAGATGATCAATGCCGGTGGTTTCCGCATTGTAGCAATGAAGTACCTGCAGATAACTACTGACCAGGCTAAGAAATTTTATGAAGTACATGCAGAACGCCCTTTCTATGGTGAACTGACTGAATTTATGAGCAGCGGCCCTATAGTAGCGGCAATACTGGAAAAAGATAACGCAGTAGCTGATTTTCGTAAGCTGATAGGCGCTACCAACCCAGCACAGGCTGAAGAAGGTACGATCCGTAAGAAATACGCCGCATCGATAGGTGAGAACGCAGTACATGGCTCTGACAGTGATGAGAACGCGAAAATAGAAGGCGACTTCTTCTTCAACGGCCTGGAGCGTTTTTAATACAAACATCCACAACTTATTATATAGCCCTCGCATCTGCGGGGGCTTTTGTATGCAGATTATGTCATCCGGTACTTAATACAACGACAAAAGGTTGCAAAATGTACACTTGCAATTCTTTGATGTGAACCAATTCTTTCTAATATTTATTATTCCGGCTTCTTATTTCGTTACTGTTTTGTTTTAATTAAAGTGCTCATACGGCTTTTGCGGCCATGGGCAATGTAATGGTAATAAGTAATCAATGTGGCTTTAAAGAGCCGGATGAGCACTTAACTTGTTACAACTTTGGCAAGCAACAACATTTTCTTTGGTTGTTGAATGGTGAGCTGCAATGGCATTAAAAAGTTGTAGTTGCGCAACTGACAACGGCAATGATGTTGGTTACTTGCGACCAACGGCGCCCTCGCCTAAACTGACCGATACGCATATCTACGGGCAGCCAGACTTTGAAGGGGAATTCACCAATGATTCTTGAGGGAGAGCGACGTCCCTCACATGGTATTGGCAATCCTTTCGTTCACGACACAAAGGTGTATCGGGTATTTATTTTTACCAAAAGCAATCCGCATGATGCGGTTTTAAGCAGGCACGATGCCGCCTTAAACTGGCATGATGCGGAAAAGTATTGACTGCTGGTCTTTGTTTGAGAGTGTTTTGGAGTAAAATTTTTTGGGCAAAAAAATTTTAGTGATTGACCACTGATTTAGCAGATACAGGTGATTATTTTTTAATGTAATTTGTGCTATTTTTTTGGTGAGATATGTCTTGCTGTTGGTTGCCAATCTCCTTAAATTTAAAAATATGTTTATCTTTAATTACCTAAATCCCTTTCTATGTCATCCCTGAAGACAATATGCATAGCATCAGTACTTGTTTGTTCGGCATTTTTAGTCACACTTTATAGTGCCTGCATCAAAAATCCATTCGTTGGTAATAAAAGCCATCATATAAGCGGTACGTTTTATTACGACTGCAACGGAGTACCGTACGCAAACAAATCTGTTTCTCTGGTATTAAAAGGTAGCACCTCAGATTGCAATTATCAGGGGGGCACTACAACTACAACTGACAGTAATGGTTATTTCTATCTCTCGTATGAGGATGGTGGTTGTACAAGAGTATTCGACAGTCGTAAGCTATATCTTACCACAGACAGTTGCAGTTTGCCGGTTTCTATCGATAACAGTAATGATTACGGAGCAATATACATACGCCCAAACAAACAATTGAATGTACACATTCACGTGAATAGCAATCATAGCAGGGACACTTTATTCTGTGGAATTAATTCGCATGATTTCTCATTGATTCATTTATATCCCGTTCATGATACAAGCATATTCATTGCAGCAAATAATCTCGTTTATTCCTTGTACTGGAACTTAAGCTATTCGGACGGGTTTACTTTTTCATCTGATGGAAGCAGCAGCGCAACTATCTCAAAGAACTGCCCGCAGGATTCTGTATCTATTGTGATTCCATAATCTGAGTAGTAGCTTATTTATACAACTCCAGACACACATCACTCATATACAACTCCAGTTTATCGGGGTTAAGGATGGATAGTTTTAGCGTATCTCCGATGGTGAGGTTTTTAGGGATCTTTAAATAGTAGTACACACGGCCCCATTTATTGATCTCATAGTGATCGAGGCGAATGTCTTCGCCCTTTGCCAGCCAATCCCCAATCTTATTTTCAATAGTGCAGCCGCGCCATATTTTATTACCGCAACTGAGTACAAACAAATGCCTGAAGTAGCCCGGTGGTTGTGGGTACATAAACCTGCCGCTGCACCTGAACCATGTGCCATCTTTGAACTGCTCTTTATTATACGGAATACTTAGTATCCCGTAGCTGCTATCGGCAGTATGGAATATAGAGTCGCCAAAGGGCTGACAGGCGAGGATAGCGGTCTTTGTGATAATGTTGGTATCGGGCTGCCACGCCCAGATATCTTTTGTAACAAGATCGTTGTAGCGCAGGTGCATACGGAAGGTCATCTGCATATTGTACTTGATATTCGATACCGAGCTTTCCAGTATACCCTTAGACTCCTGCATACTGTAACAGATATTGAGTGCGGTAAAGAACAGACAAAGCATGCCGAATATTGCCTTTACCACACGCCCTTGTTTTGCGACGTAGGCTATACATGCGGTAAGTGGTAATGCCAGCAGTGGATAAAGGTGTATCATGGGGCGGGAGCCGAGCCCATTGATATAGTTGTAGCAATACCATGAGTATATAATATACACATACACAGGCAGGATAAGGTAAATACACCAGGCCCATTGTTTAAAATGCCTGAACAAAAGCAGGCCGGCAAGGGAGAAGAGCATGAGTGGGGTATAGGGTAGCCAACCATTGGAAAAATAAAATAGTCCTTCTATGATCTTTGGGTGCGCCCAGTTGAATTGCTGACTGCCGTAACTATAATAAAAGTAATGGCCTGTAATAGTTTTCCAGTAGAGCAGTTGTGGTAAAAACGGCAGTATAGCAGCGATGATAAAGACCACGATGTCAATAGTGTGGCTCTTTAAGAACAGCAGTTTTGCCGATAGCGTTTCTTTGTTGTAGACGTTGTACAGCAGAGGAATTAACAGGCATATAATATCGGTAGGGCGTATGAGCGTAATGATGCCACAGGTGAGGCCTATGGATATGAACGTGATAAGGCGTGGCCGATCAAGCACCTTTATTGTGAGGTATAGCAGCAACGAATAGAGAAAGAACAACGGCACATGCGACATGCCCGCCTGGTAAAGCGCAAACCAGAAAAGATTTGTACCGATGAATATCAATGACACCCCCAGCAGTGCATGCGTATCGCTAAAATAGCGCCGGAGGACTTTGTACAGGAGCATGATGCCGAGCACGGCATAAAAAAAAGAGGAAAATTTGACACAGTAATTATAGGCATTGCTGTAACCATTGGCCTGCAAATTCGTTGCTTTTTCGTAAGCGTGGGCCATAAAGAAAAAGGGCGCTTCCATCAGCGCAATGCCATAGGTGTACTGATCTAACGGCCGGCCGGTGGGTGTGCGCTGGTCTTGTATATGGCCTGCATACCAGAATATGCCATCGGGTATGTTTTTGTCTTTGGGTAGCTGGTCTATATTGCCGAGGTTGTGATAAATAAATGTAGCCGGCAGATACATATAATATCCCAGCGCATCGCCATAGAATGTGTTGCGCTGTGTGCTATAATTTACAGCAAAGACGCATGTGGTGATGCACACAACAAAGAGGATAATAATATCAGAGAATTTGCGGTGCATGGTGGTATCAGTGTTACAATTTACTCTTTAAATGAAATAGTCATGCACATTGCATGCTATTTCCACTCTTTTTAAAGAAAAGCCCCCTGCCTTGTGGGGCAGGGGGATTGTAAATTGAGGATGTATATCCGTTATATTATTTCTTAGCTGCTGGTTTTGCTGCTGCTGCTGCAGGCGCTGCTGCCTTAGCTGCAGGTGCTGCTTTAGCTCCCGCTGCTGCTGCGTCTGTTTCTGCCTGGCGAAGTGCACGGGTAGTAACAACAGATGCTACAGGGATACGTGGTGAGTTAAGGATCTCAATATTGTTAGCCTTTACATCTTCCACACGTACATTACCATGCAATTGCAGGTTTTCGATGTTTACTTCTATCGCCTCGATAAGATCCTTAGGCAATGCACGTACATGAAGTGATTTCAATTTCAACTCCAGACGTCCACCGTCCTTAACACCTTGTGGCTGACCTACGAATTTCAGTGGCATAGTTGCGATCACCTTGCGGTCTGCAACAAGCTCCAGGAAGTCGATATGGTTCAGTTCGTCTGTAACAACATCGAACTGGATATCCTTCATGATGGTCTTGTATTCCTTACCATTCACAGTGATCTCAGCAAGCTGAAACTCAGGTGTATACACCAGTGAACGGAAAGCCATTACAGGTGCGCTGAAATGGATCGTTTCTGTACCACCATAAATTACGGCAGGTACTTTTCCTTCAGAACGAAGATGGCGTGTAGCTTTTTTACCACTTTCGCTTCTGGTTGTGCCTTCAATTTTTACACTTTTCATTTTAATGTGTTTTTGCTTTCAGCGCCGTGCGTAATATCCGTCGAACATCCGGACGTTGAAACTAATTTTTAAAAAAAGGTTATCCCATTGTGGGGACGGATTTTTTTGTATAGACAGTCGTTAATTTGATTCTTTGATTAGCTGATCTGCTGATTAGCTAATGCGTTTCGTTTTTTTAATCTAAAATACATAGTCAGCAAGTCATCATCAGTTAATTACTTACGGTTACTATGAATAAACAAAGAGCTTATTGATTTATTCTCAAAAGTATTGCGGATGGCTACTGCAAACAGCTCGCCCGTCTCTAATACTTTTATTTTCTTGTTGTTCTCTTGTTTCAGCGGTATGGTATCACACACTACTAATTCTTCGAGTACAGAGTTCGCGATATTCTCATAAGCCTTGCCGCTGAGCACCGGGTGTGTACAAAATGCACGTACCGATAATGCGCCGCGTTCTGTTAATATGGCCGCTGATTTGCAAAGCGTTCCTGCTGTATCACATATATCATCTATCAGCACTACATTTCGCCCGCTCACATCTCCTATCACCGTCATGGCAGCTATCTCGTTTGCGCGCTTACGTTGCTTGTCGCAGATAACCATATCTGTTTCAAAATACTTGGCAACTTCGCGTACACGATTGGTACTACCCACATCGGGGGCCGCAAAGATAAGGTTATCTATCTTAAGATTTTCAATATAGGGGATAAAAATTGCTGATGAATCAAGGTGATCCACAGGTATATCAAAAAAACCTTGTATTTGAGGAGCGTGCAGATCCATGGTCATAACACGGTTAGCGCCTGCCTTTGTGAGTAGGTTAGCTACCAATTTTGATGCAATGGCTACACGTGGCTTGTCCTTACGGTCTTGCCTGGCATACCCGAAATAGGGTATAACAGCGGTGATGTAACCGGCCGATGCACGGCGTGCAGCGTCGATCATCATCAGCATTTCCATAAGATTATCGGCCGGAGCGTATGTGGATTGTACTAAAAAAACATAATCCCCACGGATAGACTCATTGAAAACGGGCTGAAATTCACCATCGCTGAACTTCTGAATACTAAGACTACCAAGGGGTTTGCCAAAATTTTTGGCAATTTTCTCTGCAAGATAACCCGAGCCTGTACCTGAAAATATTTTTACTGAAGCGTCCATAAGTGTGTAATGGACGGCAAAGGTAAATTGATTTATACGAAGTAAAAGCTAAAATATTAGTTTGTGGATAACTGTGTATAAGATTTGCATTAAATAAATTTATCCTTTGTTTGCAGGCATGTTTTTTTAATGTTTAATGAGTTAAATTATTAAAGCTAATTATATGCGTGCAATATGGTCGGGTTCTATTGGTTTTGGGTTGGTGAATATACCTGTAAAGCTATTCAGTGCCACACAGGCGAGTACACTGGATCTTGACATGCTGGATAAGCATGGGCATGCCAACATACGATATGCACGTATCAATGCCAGTACCGGGAAGGAAGTGCCATGGGCCAATATTGTGAAAGGGTATAAATATGACGATGAGTATGTGGTGCTTACACCGGAAGATTTTGAGAAAGTAAGCCCGAAGAAAAGTAAGATGATAGACATCAATGAGTTCATTGATGCGGAGAAGATAGATACAACTTACTACGATACTCCTTATTATTTAGAGCCAACCAAGGGCGGTGAGAAAGCTTATGTATTGCTTCGAGAAGCATTGAAGCAAAGCGGTAAAGTGGCAATAGGCGAATATATATTGCGCACCAAAGAGAACCTGTGTCTTCTAAAGCCACAGGAGGATATGATATTATTGCTTAAAATAAGATTCCCCGAAGAGATACGTGAATACAAAGACCTGAACATACCGAAGGACATAACTGTAAAACCTGCCGAGTTAAAGATGGCCACCGCGCTCATCAGTCAACTGACGCCTAAGAAATTTTCGCTGGATAAGTACAAGGATACTTATGATGAAGAACTGATGAAGATCATAGAAGCGAAGGCAAAGGGTAAGAGAGTAACTGCCCCTAAATTTAAAATCGTGCACAATAAGACTAAAGATCTGATGACACAGCTGAAGGCAAGCCTTGATAAGAAACCGGCAACTACCCACAAAAAAGCATCTTAATGAGCCTTGTAAAATATAAGCAGAAGCGCAATTTTGGCGATACCCCGGAACCAGAAGGCAAGGGAGCAAAGAAAAAAGATAAACTCACCTTCGTGGTGCAGCGGCACCATGCATCACACCTGCATTACGATTTCAGGCTGGAGCTAAATGGTACATTGAAAAGCTGGGCGGTGCCTAAGGGGCCATCGCTTAACCCAAAAGATAAAAGGCTGGCGATGATGGTGGAAGACCATCCCATAGATTATGCGAGCTTTGAGGGAGATATACCAGCGGGTAATTATGGTGCGGGCCATGTAGATGTATGGGACCATGGAACGTATGAGCCGATAGATGAGGATGGCAAGGTGATAACGCCTACCGCATTTAATAAGATGCTGCATGCTGGTAATGCGAAATTCAGAATGAAGGGAAAGCATTTGAAGGGGGATTTTGCGCTGGTAAATATGAAGAAGGATGAGAAAACGTGGTTGCTAATAAAGCACAAAGACAAGTACAGCACAGACGAAGATTATAACAGCGAAGACTACGCCAAGAAAAGCTCGCTCGCTTATACCGCCGCGCGTAACAAAGAGAAAAGTGTAAAAAAAAAGTAAAGCCGATACTGCTACCGAAGCAACCTGAGCCGGAACCCGAGCCAAAGACCTATGCTCAAAAACACAGAGGCAGTGTCAATAAAAAATTTACCCATTATATAAAGCCCATGCTTGCCAAACTGCATGAAAGTGCATTTGACGACCCCGATTGGGTGTACGAGATAAAATGGGATGGCTACAGAGCTATTGCTGAAATAGGAAAGGATATAAAACTATACTCCCGTAACGGACTTGACTTTAGCAACGATTATCCATCAGTGTATGAGGAGCTTAAGAAAATAAAGAAAGGAACAATACTGGATGGTGAGATAGTTGCTGTGGATGCAGCAGGTAAGCCAAGCTTTCAACTGATACAACAGTATGCGCAGAATGATAGAGTAGCACTATGCTATTATGTATTTGATTGCCTTGCAGTAGGTGGTAAATCGATAGAAGATAAACCGCTGCTGGAGCGCAAGGGGATACTTGAAAAACTGTTGCCGGAAAGTGATGTAATACGCTATTGTGACCATATATCAGAGCAGGGTAAGGCATTCTTTAAAGCCATGCAGCAGCAAGGACTCGAAGGAATGATAGCAAAACGCGCGGACAGCACATATACCGAAGGTGCAAGAAGTAATGACTGGCTAAAGGTGAAGAACGTAATAATGGAAGAAGCCGTGATAGCAGGCTACACTGAGGCCCGAGGTGGTAGGAAATTTTTCGGGGCACTGGTGCTGGGCGTGTATAAGAAGGGTAAACTTATATATATAGGCCATACGGGTACGGGGTTTAATGATAAGTCGCTAAAGGCGGTGTATAATGATTTGCAAAAACTAAAGACGGATAAGTCTCCCTTTGATGTGAAAGTGCCGGTGAATGCTCCTGTGACTTGGGTGAAACCTGAATTAGTATGTAACCTTAAATATTCGGAAATTACAGTGGACGGACATAGGCGCCATCCCGTATTTATGGGGCTGCGCGTAGATAAGGCAGCTAAGGAGGTACATAAAGAAGTGAAGGATACGGACATCGTAGAGGAAGAAACTACTGACAACGATAAACAAAGAGTCATGGAAGCACCAAAACTAACGGGAGCAAAACAAGTAGCATTTACCCATCTTGATAAAGTGTACTGGCCTGATGAGGGCTATACTAAGGGTGATGTTGTGAATTATTACAACACCATATATCCATACATAGGCAAATATCTGAAAGACAGGCCAGAGTCACTGTTACGGACACCGAACGGGCTCAATGATAAAGGTTTTTTTCATAAAGATGCCGGTCTGGTAGGGCCGGATTGGATAAAATCAGTACCGCTGTATTCTGAAAGTGCCGAGAAGGACATCAACTACATTATCTGTAATGATAAACCTACGCTGCTGTATATGGCCAACCTTGGCTGCATAGAAATAAACCCGTGGAACTCGCGATTGAAAAAACTGGAGAACCCTGATTATATAGTGATGGACCTTGATCCCTCAGAGGGCAATACTTTTGAACAGGTGATAGACACGGCCAACGTTATAAAAGAAATATTGGATAAGGCGGGTGCAGTATCTTACCCTAAGACCAGTGGCTCTACGGGAATACATATCTATGTACCGCTTGGTGCGAAATATACTTACGAGCAGGGCAAGGAGTTTGCGCATATGATAGCCATATTAGCGCAGGAACGATTACCTGATTTTACGAGTCTGGAGCGGTCGCTGAGTAAGAGAGGGAAGGGGAATATTTATATTGATTATCTGCAGAACAGGAAAGGGCAGACACTATCGTGCGCATATAGTATGCGGCCGAAGCCGGGCGCTACTGTGTCTACTCCGCTGGAGTGGAAGGAGGTAAAGAAAGGCTTACATCCAAGCAACTTTAATTTTAAAAACATACAAAAGCGGCTGGATAAAAAAGGTGATCTGTTTGAGGGAGTACTGGGCAAGGGGATAGATATGGTGAAGTGTATCAAGCGGCTGGAAGAGTGAGGGAGTGTGTGCTGGTAAGGGGGAATTAACCACAAAGGTCACCGAGAAGGCACAAAGCGTTACGCGATGGGAGGGCACTGTGTATTTATGATTGAACCGCTAAGGCGCAGAGACGCAAAGGGGGCTGCTATAGAAAGATGCACGCGCCGCATAGGTGAAGCTTATACTATTTGTAGCTCCATCACATAATCATTCATAAAGTAGCCACCACCAATGTCGATGTCTTCGACGGCTATTTGTTGGAAGCCAAGTTTTTGATAAAATGAGTGGGCTTTGTTGTAGCGGTTCACGTTTAGTTGCAGGGCGGTAGCGCCTGTTTCTTTTATCGTTGCTGTTATGTGGTCAATGATGTATCTGCCAATGCCTTTGCCCTGCAGATGGGGTAGGGCGTATAGCTTATTAAGTTTGTAGGTGTATGCATTGATAGAGGAATACGATGCAAATGCAACGGGCATATCATCGTCATAGCAGAGGATGTATCGGTGTCCCTGCCCCATTTGCTGCTGTAGCTCCCGGACATTATACATGGTGTCGAGCATGTAAGCGACTTGTACAGGGCCGAGGATGGGTGTATAGGTCTGCGGCCATACCTGCATTGTAAGCTCGCGAATAAGCGGTATATCCGCTACTGTGGCGTTCTTTATAGAAAGCATTGATTACTTATTATATTTTGCGGGGTCGAGGGCTGATGGCGCCCACTCGGTTAGAAAATCCTGTACCTTCTTTTTGCTATGGCCTTGTCCTTCTTCAAGGTAGCCTGAATTTTGTGTGTGTATTCTATGGCCATTGCCATCTAGTATCACAAACACAGGATAGCCAAAACGCTGCGGATAATCGAGTGATGCTAACACATCAAGGTTTTTATTTTCTGGGCTATAGTTAACATGCACCACTACGTAATTGTCTGCGAGCAGTTTTGAGAGATCTGCATCGGTAGTAACTAACTGATTAAAGCGGCGGCACCAGATGCACCAATTGCCACCTATCTGCAGCAATACATGCTTGTGTTCTTTACTTGCTTTAGCTACAGCATCTTTTATATCTTGTGCGGCATTTGCCTTTGGGTTATAAATATGCACGCTATCTTTTGTTTCCTGCGAAAAGCATAAATTTGAGGATAGCAGGACAAATGAAAGAAAAATCAATAAATATTTCATTCGTCAAAAGTAAATAAACTAAATTCGCTTTTAAATTTTTATCAAACCGTACAGGATGAAGAAAGTAACTTATACACTTGCAACCGCTCTTCTTATCACACTTGCGTTCTATTCGTGTAAAAAGGAATATCATTGCTCGTGCAGTTTTAATAATACGGTAGTGTTCACCAAAGACCTTGGCAATCAATACAAGAAGAACGCCAAAGACCAATGCAACGCATATGACTCTACCGTACAGGGCGAGGTTTGGCAGTGTGGCATTTATTAATGCTCAATTTTAATAATGAGAAGCCGTGCAAAAGAATGGCTGAAAAGATACCTGCTTGCAGAAATATTATCGTCGGCATTAACGATCGCGGCTGCGCTCTTAGCATACAGGTTTACCAATAACAGGGTAGCCACAGCTATTATTGCTACATGGGCAGGCAATATCAGCTACTTTGGGTATATATTACATAAAGATATAGCGCATACGCGTAAAAGTCTAAGTGCATCGGGCAAAGCATACACTTTACATACTTTCGGAAAAAATGTACGTGCGCTGGCTGTGGAATTTGGCCCAGCCGAGCTGCTTGATAGTTTTGTAGTACGTCCTGTATTGATGTACTACTTGCCAGTACTTGTTGGCAGCCTTGCCATAGGAACGATACTTGCAAAATTTAGCGCCGATATAACCTTTTATCTTCCAGCAATTATAAGCTACGAATTGTCTAAAGAGAAATTCAGGAAATTTGATTGATGCTACCTGCATAGCACAATCAATAAAAATAATAGCGTACTGCCATCAAAGTGTAAGCTATTAGATACCTTTGCATCTGAAATTCAGACCATTTAGTTTATATGGTTTGATGTTAGTGTAGAAGGTAAGTGAGGGGTTGCTTTTATAAACGTTAAGCTGTTAACCTGAATTATGCTGAATCGCGCCATTCTATTTTGTGCAAGCCTGCTATATCTGTCTACATCATCTTTTGCGCAAACCGATACCAACTTTCATTCTGATGTCTCGCCCCTGGGTGCCATACGTACGGTGGGCGAAACAGGGGCTGATACCGTTAACGGTGCCATATTAGACCTGGAGGATTGCATCAAATATGCCCTTAGGCATCAACCTGCTTTAAACCAATCGCTTATTGATGAGGCTATAGCAAGAACGAACAATTCCATTGCTGTCTCGAACTGGCTACCACAAGTACAGGGTACTGCCAATTATATTCACTATTTCCAGCTACCTACTGCTTTTACACCTCTTAACGGACAACTTGTAGCGGTAAAGACTGGGTTGAATAATACATCTACTCCCGCAATAGGCGTCACCCAGAATATCTTTAGCACGGATGCGTTATTGGCGATAAGAGCATCAAGACTCAACACTGCATTATCTAAAGAGAATACAAAGGGTACTAAAATAGACCTGGTATCGGATGTGAGCAAGTCCTTCTACGACCTTTTGTTATCTATACAGCAAATAGGGGTGTATACAGAAGACACTGCAAGGCTGATAAAAAACAAATCGGACGCTTATCACCAGTATGTGAGTGGTATTGTGGACAAAGTTGATTTTAAGGAAGCATCAATATCGCTGAACAATTCTATGTACCAACTGAAGGCTTCGACAGAGGCGGTGCAGGCCAAGTATGCGATACTAAAGCAATTCATGGGTTATCCTTCGGATAAGAAATTTACTGTACGTTTTGATACATCAGAAATGATGCAGGATATTTATGTTGATACTACGGAACAACTGCAGTACGAAAAACGTATAGAATTCCAACAGCTGATGTTAATGCGAAATATCCAAAAGGAAACGACAGCGTATTATCATCTAAACTGGTTGCCATCTGTATCGGCTTTTTATAATTATGATTATGAGTATGAGGCTAACAAATTCTCTGATCTGTATTCGCAGTCATACCCGTATTCGTTCATTGGTCTGCAATTGAGCGTACCGATATTTACAGGTTTCAGAAGAATAGAGAATGTGCATAAGTCGCAGCTACAGGAAAAGAGGATAGATTGGGACGAGGTGAACCTGAAGCTTGCGATCTATTCGGAATACAAAGAAGCAATGTCGAACTATAAAAGTAACCTGTATAACCTACATGAACAAAGTGATAACGTAGGCATGGCACGGGAAGTATATGAGATAGTGCGGCTGCAATACCGCGAAGGTATAAAAGCATACCTTGATGTGATCGTAGCGGAATCGAATCTTGAAACTTCTGAAATAAATTATTTGAATGCTTTATTCCAGTTACTGCAAAGTAAGATAGACCTGCAAAAAGCAATGGGGGATATTCCCACAGAAATTTGACCTTAAACAGTATTAATTATATGAACAGATCTCTGTTGAAGATCGGGGCAATATTGATAAGCAGTACAACACTATTATCATGTGGCTCAAAGAAAGATGCAGCCCCGGGTGCGGCTAATCCTGCGAATGCGATGGTGCCTGTTAATTTAGATACCATACATCCACAGCATGTTCTTTATTACGACCAATACCCGGGCACTGTAGTAGCATTGATGCAGGTGGATATACGGCCTGTAGTGGAGGGATATGTGACGGGTATATTCTTTAAAGAGGGCGACCATGTAAAGAAAGGGCAGATGCTGTATGAGATAGACAGGAGCAAATACCAGGCTACTTATGACCAGGCAAAGGCAAATGTGCGTGTTGCAGAAGCGAACCTCGACCAGTCACAGAAGGATGCTGACAGGTATATATATCTGAACCAGCACGACGCGGTGGCCAAGCAGATACTGGACCATGCAATGACCACGCTGCAAAATTCAAAGAACCAGGTGACTGCCGCAAAGCAGGACCTGAGCAGAGCGCAGACCGATCTTAACTATGCTGTTATAAAGGCGCCGTTTGATGGTACTATAGGTATATCGCAGGTAAAACTTGGTAATACGGTTACGGTGGGACAGACGGTACTCAATACTATCTCGACCGACGACCCGATGACTGTGGACTTTGTGGTGAACGAAAAACAAATACCACGATTCCTGAAATTGAAATCACAGAAACTTAATCCGTCTGACTCTATTTTTACGATACTGATGCCGGATAACACTATATACGGGCCTACCGGAGAGATATATGTAATAGACAGAGGCGTAGACCCGCAGTCGGGTACGATAAGGGTAAGACTCAAATTTCCGAATGTGGGAGATGCATTGCGGGCAGGTATGAGCTGCACAGTACGTGTGCATAATGAGGATACATCGCAGCAACTTATAGTGCCAAGCAAGGCCATTGTGGAGCAGATGGGTGAATATTTTGTATTCATAGCAAAGGATACGGTGATAAAAGATACAGCTAGCAATAAAGAAAATGCTAAAGATAAAAAGAATGAAAAGACCGATGGACCTGTGTTGGTAGCATCGCAAAAAAAGGTACTTACAGGGCAAACGATCGGCTCGAACGTTATTATAAAATCGGGATTGAAGGATGGTGACAGGGTAATAATAGACGGTGTGCAGAAGCTTCGCGAAGGCAGCAGGATAAACCCTGCGCCACCAAAGCCTGCGGGAGCGCCCGGGGCTGATGGCAAGCAAGGTGGAGGACATTAAATTGATTCATTTTTTTCGAAGATAGTTTTCTATGATCGCGAATACTTTTATAAAAAGGCCGGTAACAGCTATTGTAATATCGGTGGTATTGCTGCTGGTAGGTACCATTTGCATAATGAACCTGGCGATAGGGCAGTATCCTGAAATTACACCGCCGGTAGTGCAGGTAACAGGCCAGTTCACCGGTGCTGATGCCGCAACGGTAGAGCAGACAATGGCTACTCCCGTGGAGACGCAGATAAACGGCTCGCCGGGTATGGAGTACCTGCAAAGTAACAGTACAGGTAATGGCCAGCTAACTATCAACGTAACCTTTAACATAGGTACCAACATTGACATAGCAACGCTGGACGTGCAGAACCGTGTAAGCATAGCTACGCCGCAGCTACCCGATGTGGTAAAAAGACTGGGGCTTACGGTAAGAAAACGCAATCCAAGCATCCTGATGCTGGTGGCGCTGTACGCACCCAACGGCTCGCATAATGTGACGTTTGTAGATAATTATGCAAATATCTTTATCCGCGATGCCCTGCTGCGTGTAAAAGGTGTGGGTGATATATTCTCCCGTACCGATGACTTTAGTATGCGTGTATGGCTGAAGCCTGATAAGTTGGCAGCATACGGACTTACCGCTACTGATATAAATAACGCATTACTGGAGCAGAATGTACAGGTGGCTGCAGGTTCTGTCGGTGTGCCGCCGCAGCAGAGTACACAGGTATTTGAATATAGCCTGCTGGTGAATGGGCGTCTTAGTACTGCAGAAGATTTCGAAAAAATAATTGTAAAGACCAATCCTAATACGGGAGAGCTGATATACCTTAAAGATGTAGCAAGGTTAGAACTTGGCAAATTCTCTTATGCAAGTAACTCTTATGTAGACAATAAGCGTGCATCTTACCTGCTTGTGTACCAGGCACCCGGTAGTAACGCGCTTGAAACGGCAGATGGTGTATATGCCAAGCTAAATGAGCTGAAGCAATCTTTTCCGCCGGATATAGATTACAGTGTACCTTTTGAATCTATAACCGTTGTAAAGGTATCTATGCACGAGGTGGTGATAACACTGCTGGAAGCATTGGCGCTGGTGGGTATTGTTGTATTCCTGTTCTTGCAGAACTGGCGTGCTACATTGATACCTATACTTGCTATACCGGTATCTATTGTAGGTACGTTCATCTTTTTTATACCGCTTGGCTTTACCATTAATACGCTTACCATGTTCGGGTTTGTACTGGCGATAGGTATAGTGGTGGATGATGCCATTGTGGTTGTGGAAGCTGTGCAGCATTATATGGATCATGAGGATATGTCGGCCAAGGAAGCCACCTACCATGCCATGCAGGATATATCGGGGCCTGTTGTGGCTATCGCGCTTATCCTTGCCGCCGTGTTTGTGCCGGTGGGCTTTATACCGGGTATAGTGGGCAGGTTGTATCAGCAGTTCGCCATTACCATAGCTATATCGGTTATATTGTCGGCATTCATAGCATTGTCGCTAACGCCTGCATTGTGTACGTTGTTATTAAAGAAGACACAAATAAAAGAAGGCTCGAAGGGGTTGAACAAATTCTTCTACAAATTCAACGGCTGGTTTGAAAGAGTTACTGCGAAGTATACAAGTGGCGTAAAAAAGAGTATCAAGGCATCGAAGCTGGTGATAGTGATACTTATATGTATTGGTATAGCTACTGTGTTGCTCTTTAAAAATAAACCAACAGGCTTTATCCCTTCAGAAGATGACGGACGTGTGTATATAACGTATGAACTACCCGAAGCATCGTCAACAACATTATCAATAGATGTGTTGAAGAAGCTGATGAAGATCGTTGGTGAAACACCTGGTGTGGATCACTTTGCGGCACTGGGTGGATTGAACGTCGTGAACTTCTCTACAAAGTCGAACAGTGGTACGCTCTTCTGCCAGTTGAAGCCGTGGGATGACCGAACAAAAGAAAGCGAGCAGATACCGGGTATAATAGGCGTGCTGCAGAAGCGTATAGCACAGGCAGGTATAAAGCAGGCGAATGTGGTGGTAATACCTCCGCCACCTATACCCGGTCTTGGACAGACAGCGGGCTTCAGCATACAGATACAACAACGGCAGACCACAGATGATGTGAAAACATTTGAAAAGGTGGTGAAGAGCTTTGTGATAGAGGCGAATAAGAACCCGGCGATAGGAAGCGCGTTTAGCTTCTATAGTGCGCATACCCCGAGCTATAATATTACGGTGGACCGTGAGAAATGTAAAAAACTAGGTGTATCGATATCGGATGTATTTGCTACGATACAGACCTACATGGGTAGCTTCTACATTAATGACATCACTTTATACAACCGTAACTTCCACGTAGTGGTGCAGGCCGATACAAACTATCGGGTAATGATGTCGGACATGGATAAGTATTATGTGCGCAACCAGGCTGGGCAGATGCTGCCATTGGGTACGCTCATCAGCTACAAGCCTACGGAAACGGCGCCACTGATATCGCACTTTAATATCTTCCGCTCTGCGGAGGTGGACGGTACCCCTAAAGCCGGAAGAAGTAGTGGAGAAGCAATAGCCGCCTTAAAAGATATAGCCGCGAAGACATTGCCACAAGGGTATGGGTATGAGTTTTCGGGATTGAGCTATGAAGAGGTGCAGGCAGGTAATAAGTCGGTATACATATTTATGCTCTCGATAGTGTTTGTATTCCTGTTCCTTGCAGCATTATACGAAAGCTGGTCGGTGCCGTTCTCGGTGCTCCTCGCGGTGCCATTGGGTGCATTCGGCGCGATATTGACCCTGACGCTCGTACCAAGCCTTACCGATAACGTATATGCGCAGATAGGTCTTATAACACTGATAGGCCTTGCGGCAAAGAATGCGATCCTTATTGTGGAGTTTGCCAAAGAGCGTGTGGATCAGGGAGAGGAATTGATTAAATCAACGCTTGAAGCGGTGAGCCTGCGTCTGCGGCCTATCCTTATGACCTCTTTCGCGTTCATACTCGGCGTAATGCCACTGGTATTGGCGACGGGTGCGGGAGCAGTAGCAAGGCGTACGATAGGTTTCACTGTATTGGGTGGTATGGTTGCGGCTACATCACTGGCGATATTTATAGTACCGGTGTTGTTTGTAGTCATATCGCGTTTCTCTTATGGTAAGAAACGTCTTGAATATCTGAAGGCACATCATCATGAATTAATACAGGAAAAGAAAGAAATCCAGAAGTATGATACAGATCCTGCGCTGGAATTACAGATAGAAAAAACACAGAAGAAAAAGAAGGGTGATAAGAAAGATAACAACGGGCACAAGGATAATACCGGAAGAGAATTGTAAATATGCAAGTGCAAAAGATAAAGGCTCCCATTGGGAGCCTTTATCTTTTATGAATAATTTAGCAGTTCATAGTTTATTAAAAAATATTTTTATGCTCAAATATTACAAGCAAATATTCACAGTAGTATTCATTATGTTTGGTCAATTTGCTTATGCCCAAAGTATAACGACAGTTGCCGGAAATGGTGATTTTGGTTTTACAGGCGATGGTGGCCCTGCCACAGCTGCATCATTTAATAATGTACAAGGATTAGATGTAGATAGTACGGGAAATATATTTATAGCTGACCCCGCCAGCTTCAGGATCCGGAGGGTAGATACATCTGGTATCATAAATATTTATGCAGGTACAACTTTCGGGTACAGTGGCGATGGAGGCCCTGCATTAAGCGCAAAGTTTGGATCTACAACTGACGTAGCTGTTGACAAGCATGGAAATATATATGTATGTGATGAATATAACTATCGAATAAGAATGGTAAATACTACCGGCATTATAACTACCATAGCGGGCAATGGCATCTCTGGCTACAGCGGTGATGGCGGGTTTGCAACATCAGCCTTGCTAAAAGCCCCTGGTCGTATAGCAGTTGATGATACCGGAAATGTATTTATAGTTGATTTCAGTCGCATTCGTAAAATAAATACTTCGGGGATAATAAGTACCATAGCAGGTGACACCGTTTTCGGCTACAGTGGCGATGACGGACCGGCTGTTAACGCGCTTATTACCCCACTTGATATTGCCACAGACCATAGAGGCAATCTTTATATTTCAGACAACCAAACAAGAATACGCAGAATAACGCCCGATGGTATGATAAACACGATAGCCGGCAATGGCACAGCGGGTTTCAGCGGTGATGGAGGCCCTGCAGTTGCAGCAGAGTTTAACGATGCTGAAGAATTAGGCATAGACCATCAAAATAATTTGTACATCAGTGACGATGTTAATTACCGGATACGCAAAGTAGATACTAATAACATTATATCTACGGTGATAGGCAACGGTAACTGCGGATATAGTGGCGACGGCGGTCCGGTGGACTCAGCAGTGATATGTGGACCGGGCTGTATAGCTTTTGACGGCAACGATAATCTGTATTTCTATGATCATATAAATAATATCATTAGAAAGGTAACTTATCCGGCTCCAGTAGATACCACTACGGCGGTGCATTACATAACTATTACCAAATCAATCAGTATATCTCCTAACCCTGCTTCGGATAATATTACCATTAGTGGCCTTAATGCAGGCGATAATGTAACGCTATACAACATGATGGGTATGCAAATGAATATAGGCACAGCAAATAACGGGAATTATTCATTGGCCAGGATACCAGCTGATATGTATATTTTATTTGTGAGGGATAAACAGGGGAATGTTAGGAAGCGGCAGACGGTGAGTAAGCTTTAGTGAAATAATCGTACTTTGTAAGGCAAGCGAATAAAAGATAAAGGCTCCATTCGGAGCCTTTATCTTTTATGAGGGTAATTCAACTAATATCTATTGGGCTTAATTACTCTTATCAAATAACTTTTCACCGGCTCTTATCTCTATTCTTAAACTATTTTCCTGTGGGGGAATGGGGCAGGAGTAGCCTTCTGCAAAAGCACAGTATGGGTTATAGCACTTATTAAAATCGAGCAGGTAGGTGTTGTCTTGTATATCGTTTGTAGACAGGTCTATGTACCTGCCGCCACCAAAGGTTTCTTCGTAATTGGTGAGGTCTGTGAAAGGAATGAAAAGATGATTCTTACTAGCATCATTCATAAGATCCACTCCCTGATAAACATGTAATATTAATGCTGTATCCCTTATAGTAAAGCTAAGTGTGCCATATTCTTTATATGGTTTGTTCTTACCACTGTGCGTAGGCATCATAAATGGCTTGCTGGCCGGTGTACGTGTAAAAGTTGCAATAACACAATAATCGCGATCGGGTGCGTAGAACCTAAGATAGCCGGTATCTTTTGCTTTAAGCGGGCTATTAGCATCAGTCAGGAAATCGCGTTTATACTGCTGTCTGTATTTCATTACGCTATCGGCATACGATTGTGACCAGCCTGTGTAGCAGGCGGCAAGCAGCGCGACAGAGCAAAGTATACATTTCATGAATTACGCTTGTTCGTTTTTCTTTTCGGCCCTCATCTGCGGGAAGAACAATACATCTTGTATTGAGACCTGCCCGGTGAGCAACATAGAGAGACGCTCTATGCCTATGCCTATACCTGCGGTAGGTGGCATACCGTACTCCAATGCACGGAGGAAGTCGTAATCGATGAACATAGCCTCATCATCACCACGCTCCATGAGCTTTACCTGCTCTTCAAAACGCTCACGCTGGTCGATAGGATCATTAAGCTCACTATACGCGTTCGCTATTTCTTTGCCGTTTATTATCAGCTCAAAACGTTCTACAAGGCCTTCCTTGGTCCTGTGCTTTTTTGTGAGCGGGCTCATCTCCACAGGGTAGTCGATAATGAATGTAGGCCGTATATAATGCTTCTCGCACTTGCCGCCGAATATTTCGTCTATCAGCTTGCCCTTACCCATCGACTTATCAGTAGGTATATGCAGCTTATGGCAAACGTCGCGCAAGCCGGCTTCGTCCATGCCGCTAATATCAAAACCTGTATGTTCTTTTATAGCATCATATATACTGATGCGTTTGTAAGGCGCCTTGAAATCGACAGTAGTACCGTCTACCGTCGTTTCGGTAACACCATTAGTTGCAATGGCCGTCTGTTCCAGCATCTGCTCTGTGATCTCCATCATCCACAAATAGTCTTTGTAGGCAACGTAGAACTCAAGTATGGTAAACTCAGGGTTGTGAGTGCGATCCATGCCCTCGTTACGGAAGTTGCGGCTGAACTCATATACCCATTCAAAACCGCCTACAATAAGACGCTTCAGGTACAGCTCATTAGCTATACGCAGGTACAAAGGCATATCGAGCGCGTTGTGGTGCGTAATGAACGGGCGTGCGATGGCGCCGCCCGGAATGCTCTGCAGCACAGGGGTATCTACTTCCAGTGCGCCACGGTCGTTGAGAAACGAGCGGATGGCATTGCGCATCTTTGTGATCTTAATGAATGTATCGCGTACCGGTGGGTTAACGATAAGGTCGGCATAGCGCTGACGATATTTAAATTCAAGATCGGTAACGGCATCAAACACTTCACCGTCCTTCTCTTTTGTAACAGGAAGGGGATGTAATGATTTGGTAAGCAAGGTAAACTGCTCTACATGTATAGAGGTTTCGCCTGTTTTAGTAATGAATGCAAAACCCTTGATACCGATGATGTCTCCGATATCCAACAACTTTTTCCAAAGTACATTATATAATGTTTTGTCGTCACCGGGGCAAATGTCATCACGCTTTATATATATTTGTATGCGACCTGTGTTGTCTTGTAGTACGGCAAAATTAGCCTTACCCATATCGCGCACGCTCATAATGCGGCCTGCAAACGATACGCTCTTGAACTGGTCTTGTGTAGCCTCTGAAAACTCTTCTTTTATTTGCTTTGCGGTATGCGTTATTTCAAACAATGGGGCAGGGTATGGGTCTATACCCAACGCCTTTATCTCCTTTAGTTTTTCGCGACGTACTAATTCCTGTTCGCTAAGTGTTGTTTGCATGGGTGCAAAAATAGTTGATAAGTTGATAGGTTGAAAGGTAAAAGTGCCAAATGAGTAAAAACAAGATAATTTGGTTCGGATAATTGTTATTATTTTCGATTTTTATAAATATTATATCCTGATAGTAGCGCATATATGGTACGCTTTAGGCTTTTGTGGAGTTGCCTGTTTTTATTGATGTCGAATATTTGTAATGCGCAGGGGCAGGATCCATGGGCAAATTACGGTATTGAAGCTAACCTGTTCGTTGGGAAAGTTTTTAAACATGAAGCAAAGTTTGAGTTGCCATTACCCGCCCTTACTACCGGCGTGGATATGAATTTCTTTGTAAAAACTTATGGCAATAAAGAGTGGGAGCAGCGCCGTAGATATCCTACCATAGGCCTTGGTATTACCTATACAAATTATGGCATCGACTCTGTTTACGGTAGATGTTTCAGCCTGTACCCAAACATTACAATACCTATTATAACCGGTAAGCGGCTGGAATGGACTGTGCGCATAGGTGATGGTATAGGATATGTGACGCGAGATTATTCGCGTGGATCGCCATTTGATACGATCAACAACGCCATAGGTAGCCACGTTAATGACTACTTCTCTTTTTTGACAGATATACGTTATCATATCAATGATCATTGGGATGTGCAACTTGGGGGCAATTTCTCACATATCTCTGATGCTTCATTTCATCAACCAAATCTTGGTATTAATTTATTTGGCGCGCATATAGGTGTGCGTTATTTCCCCGTGACATCTAATGCTAAAAAGATAGTGCGCGACCTTAAGCCACTGAAGAACAGATGGTTGGCACAGTTCAGGTTGGGTATGGCGTATGACCAGTTGCAGGCAGCAAAGGGTCCTACTTATCCCGTATATCTGGGTACGGCTTATGTAAGCCGGCGTTGGCTAAGCAAGAATAAGATGTTTGCCGGCATCGATGCATCGTATCATGAGAGCATTTACTCTTTTCTACGCAACAATGGCATATATGCAACGCAAAGCGAAGCAGCAGCACATTCTTACAAAAGTGCGGTATTTATAGGTAATGAATTTTTATTAGGCAGAGTAGGGATAGTGCTGCAGGCGGGGTATTATATACATGAAGCTGCGCAGGAATTAGGCCCATACTACGAAAAACTGGGTGGCAATCTGTACCTCATAAAAAGAGAGACAGGCCCTGTAAAAGAATTCTTTCTGTGTGGCTATCTGAAAGTGCACAGGGCGGTAGCGGAGCTGGCGGAGTTTGGTTTCGGGATGGGTTTTTAATGATCACGGAGTTATTCTGAATATTGTACCGTTATCACCAGCAACCAGCAGATCGTTATTCGGACAAAGCACTACACTGCGTAGTGAGTTACTTGTAAATTTGTCGTATTCAGCCCAGTGTTTTCCTGCATCGTCTGTGTGAATGAGCTGACCATCATCTGTTACAGCCCAGCCATTCATCGAGTCTTTAAAGACAATGCTTTGCATCCTGTAGCGTGGTAATGTAATATCTGCACCGTTACGTATCCTGGTCCAGTCTGCACCTCCGTCTGTAGTATGATATACAGACCCTGTATATCCGCACATCCATATCTCATCGCCATGTATATCCATCGCCATGAAGTTATCTCCGCTTACACTCTGATAATGCCATGTATTGCCGCAATCTGTTGTTTTTAACACGCCACCATAGCCAATTACATAACCGACAGACCTGCTCGTCATGTATATTTCGTTGAGGCCAAAATCGAAACTTTGTGTATCAATTATATCGAAATTGCTGTTTAGCCTTGCTATAGCACCGCTTTGTTGCAATAATGATCGTATGAAAATAGCGGTGTCAAGTGTAGGAAAGGAAGCGCTTACATAATATTGCCAGTCGTTTACCTGTTTTGCACTCCAGGTATTCCCTGTGTCGCTGGAATATAATACAGCCCCGCTAGGTCCACACAGGCATAACGCGCCATTAGGAGCAACGCAAAATCCAAACATGATCTTACCGGGGTCGGGATAGGAATTAGCCTGCCAGATGTATCCGCCATCCATAGATCGTAATACTTCTGCTTGCGACCATGTTTCGCCACCCACGATGAAGCATACGTTGTTGTCAATAAAATGTATACGATTCAGCCTTGAAGTTACATTGCTGCTAAGCTGCTGTATCTTTTGCACATGTAGCAAGTCTTTTTTGCAGCCTTGCCACAGTAGCCCGGCACCCAACATCAATATCAAATATACTCGCCCCATAGATCGCAAAACTGTTTTGTGAAATTATGAAGATTAGATGAATTTATATTAAAACAAATGCCTGCAAAAGCGCAGGCATTTGTTTGTCCTAATGAAAACACAACTACTCCTTCACAAACGAAAACGTTTTTTGAGTTATACCGTTATTATACTTTATATAGTATACGCTTGGTGGCAAATTCGCAACACTTATATCTGAACTGTTCTGATGCGCTGATATATTTACATTTACTTGCTGGCCCAGTGTATTGTAGACTACAATGGTCTTTGTGCCGGTTGTTTTGTCGTCGATGAACAGATGATCGTGGGTTGGGTTAGGGTGTATTATTATGCTGGTATTGTTAGTTAATACAGGTGTTGATAGTTCAGGCAGGTTATAGTAGTTCTGCCATGCTGTATCAGCTACAGTATTGATACCGGCGAATGAAACATCCGGACAGGCATTGTTTGTATCGAGGGGCGTAACAATAAGTGCCATCACTATCTGTTCTGATGTGCCGGGTGCCAGAGTGAAATCATTACTTGCTATTATCGTGCGCCTGTCTCCAGGAACATCGTGAGTTACACACTCTGAAGACCCCGCTGTGTCAGAAGGGTCGCCAGTAAATACGTAGTTTACATTTATGCCTGAGGTATTTGTGAAGTGGGCACCGTTCCGCTTTTTTGCACGCAGATAATTGTTGTATTCTGTATCAACAGTTGGGTTGCCAATTACCGATGCATCATTATTATAGTAGTCAAAACTGCCTGCAGGTACATAACTGCCGGGAGCATCGCCTGGTAATGCTATCATTGTAACACCAACAACAGGGATGTTTTTACCATACCAATTGGTCGTGTCGCTACCTGGTGTGCTTACTCCAAAATCATCATTTTCACCATTATAAGTAATGGCCATTCTATGCGCCGAATCAAAACCTATAAAATCATCGAAAGGATAGCCAAGGTCCATATCTGCATATTGTCCTATCCTGAAGTTGTTATAAGTATTTGCGGACTTATTCTTTATTGTGTATTGATAATAGATGACGTTATCGAGGAGTGTGCCCCTTTTATACGCGTACGAAATTGCATGTATCTCCACACCTAATGGTTTGCCATGTGTTTCCGTATGTGTAGGACCGTTATCACTAAATACCCACCATAGCGCCTGGTCGCCTTTTACATCGGGGTATTCTCCTAGCAGTGGCTCATAGATGCCGTTGCCATTCAGGTCCACGAATGGGGCCATATCTTCTGTAATTGTTAGCGCTGCACCGGCATTACCTTCTGCGTATGTATTCCCTTTTGCAGGCCATGTAAGTATTGCAGATGGCGTATTTGTAGCAGTATGTGTTGTAATGGTGAGGAACGTGTCAATTGTGGTTCGGTTTACCTTCCATATTTTAGCCCAGTCTTGTGATGTGGCATAAGTAAGTGTATCACTGCTATTTAGCGGGCCGGGCCAGTAATCATTCCCGTGCTGGCGATAGGTCTGTGCTGCCACATGAAGTTGCGAAGCGCCGTCATAGCCTGCCATCCACAAAGCACTGGCAAATGCAATGTTCTTTTGAGTGCCATTAGGGTATAAACATTTATGATTTTCCTTTGTCGGATTGCCATCCCACCACATATCACCATGCACCAATACAGATGCGTTGATGTTATTAATGTTGACTGAATCGATGGTGGGAAATGGTGCTTGTGCTTTTGATGTGGAAGCGGATAGTGCTAATAATAAAATGGGTACGAGCTTTTTCATAAGGCTATAATTTATAGTTAATAAAAGTGTCCGAGTTTGGTTTCGGGAGACGACCACTTATATAGACGAATAAAAACGCGTAAATCTTGGGTGTGGGAAGAAATAATTATACCATTTGCCTCGCTTTCAACTCCAGGTATTTATTGATAACATCGATGGTGAGTGTTTGCGGAGTAGTAAGAATAGAAAGTACACCATGCTTGCGCAATTCTTTTACGATGAGCTTCTTTTCGAGATCGAACTGCTCGGCTATAGTTTTGATGTAAACACCTTCTATACTATCCGGGTTGGATTCTCTTATTTCTTTGAGGAGTGTATTCTGAAAGAACACTACACAAACAAGATGGCGCTGGGCTATCTTTTTGAGAAACGGCAATTGGCGCTGTAATGCAGAGAATGTTTCAAAGTTGGTGAACAAGAGTACCAGGCTGCGTTGCGATACGCTCTTGTGCATCTTTGTCCAGACAGCCTCATAGTCACTCTCTTTAAATTCAGTATCCTGCCGGTAGAGTATATCTATGATGCGCTGTAGTTGGCCGCTGCGCCGCTCGGCGGGTACTATATCGCCCAACTTGTTAGAGAACGTTATCAACCCTGCCTTATCTTGTTTTAGCAAAGCTATATTTAGTAATGCGAGGGATGAATTAATAGAATAGTCGAGTAGGGTCATTCCTTCAAAAGGCATCTTCATGCTGCGGCCTTTGTCTATGAGGCAGTATATCTGCTGCTGGCGGGCATCTGTATAGGTGTTAACCATCAGGTTATTGCTGCGCGCGGTAGCCTTCCAGTTGATGGTACGCACATCATCACCCAATACATAATCCTTTATTTTTTCGAACTCTAGGCTATGGCCCAGCCTGCGTATTTTTTTAGTTCCTGCCATTACTGTATCGCTCGCAGCAAGCAACTGATATTTTCTTAGCTGCATGTAAGAAGGGTATACTTTTACAACGGTATCATCGGCCATTTTAAAACGGCGTTGTAATAACCCCAATGGAGTGGTCGCATAACAGATAATATTTCCAAAGTAGTACTTGCCTCTTGATAGCGGGCGTAGGGTATATGTGATACTTTCTCTTGAGCGATAGCCTATTGATATATTCCTCTGGAAATCGCGCTCCTGAAACTGTACAGGTAACTCCTCGATAAGCAGTCCGTTTATTTTGAACGGGTAAGTATTAGCTACCGAGAGTGTAACATTATTCTCGTCGCCGAGGCTAAAGCGGGCGGTGGTAATGCGGCCTGCCTGTATACCTCCTTTTAAAAAGAACAACAACACATAATCGAGCACAGTGAAAAACAGGTAGGCGCATGTTATTGCAAGTACCGGTGGATACAGGATAGGAATAAAAAAGGCAATGAATAATAATACGATACAGGTTATCAGCAGCATATACCAACGGTTGCTGATGAAGAGATCGCCTATGTATTTTTTATTCGCCATTTTTATCGCTACTTATTTTTTAACGTGGTATTTCCATGCGTGCTATTATTTCCTTCAGCACATCGTCGGTCGATGAGCCTTCCATTTCACGCTCTGGGGTGAGGCTTATACGATGGCGCAATACAGATGGCACCGCATCCAGTATATCCTCCGGTATCACATATCTGCGGCCTTTAAGTACACTTAATGCTTTGGACACCTGCAGCAGGGCGAGTGATGCCCTAGGTGAAGCGCCTACATATATCGCTCTGTCGTTCCTTGTTTCCCATACTATTTTAGCGACAAACTCCAGCAGTTTTGGCTCTATGTGTATCTCTCTTACCTGCTGTCGCGCACTGTCGAGTACTTCGGGCGTTATCAATGGTGTTATCGCATCCAGCATTGTAGTTATTACCTGCTGGTTGTGACGCTGTAATATGGTTATCTCTTCATCGAGCGATGGATAGTTTACCACGATCTTCATCATGAACCTGTCGAGCTGCCCCTCCGGCAGACGGTATGTGCCTTCATGCTCTATGGGATTTTGTGTGGCCAGTACCATGAAAGGTGGCTGCATTTTGTGTGTAAGCCCATCGACGGTTACCTGTCGCTCTTCCATTACTTCGAAGAGTGCTGCCTGTGTTTTTGCAGGTGCGCGGTTTATCTCGTCTATCAATACTATGTTACTGAATATAGGGCCGGCTTTGAACTGGAACCCCCCTGTCTGTGGATTAAATACACTCGTACCTATTACATCACTTGGCATAAGATCGGGCGTGAATTGCAGGCGGGAGAAGCGCGCACTAATAAGCTTTGCAAGCAACTTGGCAGAAAGTGTTTTAGCAACGCCGGGCACACCTTCTATGAGCACATGCCCATCGGCAAGCAATGCTGCCAGGAGCAGGTCTATCATGTGGTCTTGCCCCACGATTATTTCGTGTATCTTATCTTTTACCTGCTCTACGAGGTCCACGAGCGCATCTTGTTGCGTATTTTCTAGCTGTATTGATTCCTGTGGTTCCATCAGTGTTTATCTTTATAAAATTGCTGAATAGTGTTGTATAACTGGTAAAGGTAAGCGTCATCGACCCCGGCTCCGCTTATCCTTACTTCATGTATCATTTCCATCAGGGCGCGCACGGTAGCTTCCGGCTTGCCCGATTTTATTATCAGTTGCGTTATGAATTGTTCATTGAGCAGGTTCGTGCTCAGATGATAATTGCTGCGCACCCATTCCAGGAACTGCTGTACCATTTTATCGGCAAGATTAGCATGATTGCCCTTGTTGTAATAGAGCTTACCCACTGTTTCTACAAACGATACTGAATCATTTTTAAGTGGCGCTACAATAGGTATGATACGCTGCCGGCGCTTACCTTCAAAAAGCACATAAAATATAAGTCCGAAGATGGCGAGCAGCAGGGCAAATCTTGTAGCCGGGTAGCGCCATAAAATCGATAGGTCAGATTCCTCCGCGGTACGCTTGTAGTATTCGTTCCAGTAAATGTGGTCAATGTTTTTGGGCAGTGAACGCCATAGGGCGGTGAGATAATCTTTATTGCCGGGTTGCAGCAGAAAGTAGTTACTGAGTACTAATGGTGCGGCATGTAGCGTAATATGCCCGCTGCCTATTTTGTACCGGATAAAATCAGGACGGTTTTTTACATAGCCCAGCGTATCAGGAGGGGCAAAGAGCGATGCCTCAGTATCAGAAGTGGCCTCGTTGTTGCCGGAGTTATTTAATATACCGGTATCGGTATTCTTTTCTTTTTCAATGGGTATAAAATACCCCTGTATCGACCTGCCCTGATAGCCATACGTATGCAGCATACTATCGGTGATAATGTGTAAAGAATTTTTGTTCTCAAGCCCATCGGTATCCTGCATGGCAGGATATTCTTCATAACCCCCGAATTTAAGCAGATGTAAGTCACCGCGAACAAGTGTATCTATGTAGCTTGAGAAGACCACTATCTCGTTGCCGCCCGATACAAATTGTTTCAATGATTCCCATTCTTTATCAGAAACATTGAAATCAAGCCCTTCCATTATTATTAATGAGGTACCGTTGTTGTACTTCATTTTGTCGGTAATATCATTATAGCTAAAGCCGTTCGACATCGGCTCGACAGACGCCTCGGGAAAATAAAACTTCAGCGAGTTATAGGCTATGAAGGTGCCATAAGGTTTTTTATCATCCTTATTAAGCGTTACACGCCATTTCATCTTTTGCTGCATGCGCTTATCGCCACCGCAACTGCTAATGAGCAGTAACATGGCGAATAAGGCTAAGAAATAAGTACGCTTATACGTCATCTGCCGGCTTTGTTCTTTACCTCGTTGAACAATGACATATAACTTTCATAAGCAGCCGCGGTAGCCGCGAAGCCGCCATACCACGTGTACTCATATTGGCGCGATAGCTGACGGAAAGACTGTTTGTAAGGAGTTTCCTTTAGCTCTGAATAGTATTCATAATTGGTCTTGCCGTCCTTGTATTGTATCAGCTGACGGTGCTGCAATATCTGCAACAACCACATATAGGCATATCTTGTAGCCATGCGCAGATCACCCATGTTATAGGCATCTTGCAATTTCTTCTCCCAGTTGGTGGTGAGCAGGTCTTCTTCTACAGTTGGCAGGGTATCGCCCGCATGGGCTATCTTTCTATCGCGAGAGAATAGGAGGCCTGTGTTTGCAAAGAAGAGTCTGTAAATAATATAACATACCACTGCAATAACAAGGCACCACATTATTATCGCGCCTAAACCGGAGCCAAACAATGCGAACAGCCATTGTAAAGCCCTCATAAAAACATTTGGTCTGTAATCTTCCGCCGGCTTCTGCGCTTTCTTTCTATCATCTGCGTAGGCATCGCTTTCTTTCTCGCGGGTATAATCAAATGCTTTATCGTCTGATGCCTGTTGCCATTGGCGGTCTGTTATCGTTCTCTCTGCATGCTGCGTGTTATATGCCGATGCCTGTACAACAGGTGTGCATGCCAGCAGCAAAACAAATAACAGAGGAAAAAGCAGCCTAAAGTGACGGTACATTATTTTTAATTTTCTTGCTGACCCTGATAGGGTAAATAATAAAGTACCATGTAATTATTGTTGCAGAGCCGCCAAGTATACACAAGCTGCCCCATACAGGCATTTCGGTATGGCGGGTTACAAACCCCTCAAAGAAGGCCGCCATAATAAGTAATGGTACAAGCGTCAGTGCTACTTTCATACTGTCCTTTGCGCCTCGTTTAAAAGATTGTAATCGCGTAAAGGTGCGGGGAAAGAGTAGGGAGTTGCCTAGTATAAGCCCTGCCGTGGATGCGATAACTATAGATGAAAGCTCGAGCGTACCATGCGTAAATATGACCAGTATAGATTTAAACCCCATGTTGTGATGGAAAAACATATACTCAAATACGCCCACCATAAGCCCGTTCTTGAATAAAAAGAACAGTGTACCTATATTGGCCAATAGCCCTGTGATATACATGAGCAGGCTAACACTGATATTGTGGAAGGCAATGCTTACGAACATGGATGTTTCGTTTTCCCGTTTATATACACCAAACGGGTCGCCATTAGCGATGTTCTGTTCTGTCATATCCACATACTGGTCGCCGAGTACGGAGCGTATAAAATGCGGATCGTAATAAGAAGAAAAGACACCGATAAAAACGAACGCAAGAAAAAATAAAAAGGCGAATAGGAATAGTTTATGGTTGCTTCTTATAGTCAGTGGCAGGTCTGTCTTCCAGAACGTGACGAATTTATTCTTCTTCTCTTTTTTGTTTTTATAGATCGACAGATAAATGTTAGCGGCAATACCATTGATATATTTTACGGTATTACTAAAGGGATAAAATGTTTTGGCATACGCAAGGTCGTCCACGAGGTAGGTAAACCTTTTGGCTGTTTCATCAGGATCCTCGGTAGGGTGCTGATAGCTTTCCCAGCGTTCCAGGTTTTGTTTTATGAAGTTGCCTTCGCGCATAATTTGCTGATAAGGGTAAATTAACGCTACAATTTAATATATTTTATGGCTCGTTCATTTTATTACGGCCATTTTTCTCACCTTTATTATCTCTTTGAAAAATACATGTACAAAGCTGTCATTTTAGTATGAGTATCATAACCATCAATACCCCTTTCAATATAGACCTGGAGTTCAAGATAGCCTCTTTCGGGAAGCGGTTCATGGCGTGGTTGATAGATGTTATGATCATCAGTTTATATTTCTATATAATGCTGGCGTTCATTTATCCCATGGTGGGGCTAAGCGAGGCACTGAGTACTGTTCTGGCCTACCTTGTGATCATTGTTCCGGTACTGCTTTATCAACTTACGCTTGAGCTGGTCATGAACGGCCAAACGCTGGGCAAGAAGATAGTAGGTATAAAGGTGATAGATACTGAGGGCAATGAGCCTACAATAGGGCAGTATATAACACGGTGGATACTTTGCCTGGGTAACCTGTTCATTTACGTATTGCCATATGCCCTGTATAATTTCGGGCTTTTGATCCTGTTCCTGTTTATCTACTTGCCCGATGTACTTTCTGTGCTTATTTCTAAAAGATCTCAGCGCATCAGCGATTTTGCAGCCGGTACAGTGGTTATTGATAAAAACTATAAGACCAATATCAGTGAGACCATATACCTGGACATAGCCGAGGATAATTATAAGCCCATGTTCCCTGAAGTGATGCGCCTTACCGACAGGGATATAAACGGCATCCGCAACCTTATTTATATAAAACGCCCTACTAAAGATACAGACAACTATATGGTGCAGGTAGTAGACAAGATAAAGCGTGTGCTTAATGTTGAATCAGATATGTATGCTATCGACTTCCTACAGCAGTTGCTAAAGGATTATAACTACCTGACGAGAAAGTGATGGTATCCTCTCTCCGATTATAGCAAAAGAAAAACCCGTGCTAACGCACGGGTAAAACGTTAAGTGTGATTGCCCACAAACAGCATTTTCAGTTGGACCGTAATCTTTACAATTAAGTAAAGACTGCCTAAGACTTTCTGCGTCTTAGGCGATGTACCGAGTATGATAAAACGTCTTATCATTAAGCCTTGCAGAGCGTTGGGTTAATACGATGCAAGTGTCAATGATTTGTAGTTCCTCAGCTTTAATTTACAGTCCGTCTGCAAAAGAAAAAGTAGAGTATTGATTTTTTAAGTCACTAATCTCTTTTTGAATATCTTCTTTAGACATTAACCCCTGCGGGTAGTTAATGTTATCTGGGTTTGATTCATGCATTTCATACTCAGCCAAATCTTTTTTTAATTGTGAATATTTTGCGATTATTTCGGCACTTGGTTCTCTTTTTACCATGATTTTTTAGATAAAGATAATAAAAATAGATACTAATATAGGGTGTTGCACTTTCACTTATTTACCTATCAGAGCTTTGTAAGTGATACGATCATTAGACCTTTAGTATTGCGTTCTCAAAACGTTCTGTTGTATTCAACTCCCTGTTATCATATTTAAAGCCAAATTCATTACAATACAAGGCTAAATGTTTTGTAGACACTGAATGAACACGCCATAAATACCACGTATTAAGATAGATACAAAAGGAAGGATAAACTGGTCGAACGATAACCTTACAGATGAATTTGATACTGCGGGTCTCATTGTTTCGTTATTCATGATAGCATTTTCAAAACTGAAACGCGAAGACGAATATGTGAGTCATATAAGGCTTCGCTCATTGATGATCGGTGTATATACGAACTATGCGATTTTCATTGTGCTCACATTTTGTGTCTATGGGCTTAATTATCTCGCAGTTATTTTATACAATGTGCTTACCACACTCATTTTGTTTATACTCGTGTTCAATTTCAACCTATACATTAAGCCACGTCTGTTTAAAAATATAGCGCAATGAAGAACATCGTAAAAGTAGAACGTGCGCGGAAAGATATGACGCAAGCGCAGCTGGCTGAAGCAATTTCAGTATCGCGGCAAACGATAAATGCTATAGAGTCGGGCAAGTATGTGCCATCAACAGTGCTGGCGTTAAAAATAGCTGTTGTGTTTGGGTTAACAGTCAATGAACTGTTCAAACTCGAAGAAGGTGATTAAGTTGGATGAGCTATATTCGCTGCTCAAAATCTATCATTATGGGCAACTTTATAACACTTTCTGTAAGCAACGCACCCGCTATGCAGGCATTCGTAACACGCCCTGCGGGCACAGGCCCTTTTCCTGCTGTTATTGTATTTCAGGAGGCGTTTGGTGTGAATCATTATATACAGGATATCTGCCAGCGTATAAGCAATGAAGGTTATATAGCCATCGCGCCGGAGATGTATCATCGTACAGCACCGCCGGGTTTTACTGCAGACTATACAGACTTCCCGTCTATTGCGCCGCACATGCAAGCTTTGTCTACGGAATCAATTATTGAAGACACACAGGCTGCATTTGACTGGCTGCTGACACAGCACGATGTGGAAAAAGATAAGATAGGCAGCATAGGTTTTTGTATGGGTGGCCGTATGGCTTTCATTGCAAATAGCGGGTTTGAGCTTGCTGCCTCAGTATCTTTTTATGGCGGCTACATGCATACTGTTGCAGACAGGGCCGCTACACTACACGGGCCGCAACTACTTTTCTGGGGTGGCAAAGACACCCACATACTACCCGAGCATATAAAAACAGTAACAGACGCCATAAAGAAGGCTGATAAAGAATATATCAACGTAGAAATATCTTATGCCGACCACGGTTATTTCTGCAATGAGCGCAGCGCATATCATGCACAGGCGGCAAAAGAGTCGTGGGGTATGGTGAAGGAATTCTTCAAGAATAAGTTTGGGCTGAATAACGAATAACTATCAAACACTTTGCAGCTTTGAGCGGTTAAAAATACCTTTTAGCCGCTCAAAGTATTTTATAGAAATATTGCCGCTATCGAGGTACGGTATCCGCTACCTTTCATTTTTTTTCGTAATCTTTTTTACGATCATACATATTATGTACTATCTTAGCCAAAATCTTTCATATGAGAAAAACCTTTACTCTCCTGTCATTATTGGCTGCCTTTTGCGTTAATGCTCAAACCACGATTATCCTGAAACCACACTTTGAAAAGGCAACGGAACAAGTGCTTTTTGCGCTGGACAGCACGAGCGCTTACTACAGTGGCAATCCTGATGAAGGAGCAGCAGATGAAGCAGTGGCTGCCGACTTCCCTGAATTTTCCTACCTGGCGATGACAAATAGCGGTTGTCCTGATTTCACCCGCCATCTGATACGTTTTGATCAATTGGTGGACACGAGCATACTGCCTGCCGGCGCTATCATCTTATCCGCAAAAATTCGGCTCTATGGGATACCCAGCAGTCCGATGGAAAACTGGGGCAATACGGAATATGCTGGATCGCCATTTGAAGGCAATGACAATACAGGATGGGTAAATGTGCTGGCAGCAGATTTTACCCCCGGTGTGACAACATGGAATGCACAGCCTGCTTACCTGCATACAGATTCAGTGGGAATCCCTGAGTCTTCAGCACAATGGAATGAGAACGATACGATAGATGTGACGCCGCTGATGGCTGAGCTGATAGCTGACGGCAACAAAGGCTTTATCTTTAGGTTGCAGAATGAAACACCATATAGAGAACGGATGTTCGCATCTGGCAATTATGAAGATAGCAGCTACCACCCGGAACTGGTCGTGACATACAAGCTGACTGACACAACGGAAGCCGTAAATACGATAACCAATAATTGTCACGTTGTCCTATACCCCAATCCTGCTGTACAAAACGCACAGATGAATATAACGCTGAACAGTGAGCAAGAGGTGAGCATAAGCGTCATAGATATGAATGGGAAAATGCTTATAGCTGATACCCGTACTATAAAAGCCGGGACAACAAGCTATACGCTTGCAGCAAAGCAATTTGCGGCTGGAACTTATGAGATAGAAGTAGCCAATAAAAACGGGATACTTTATAAAACTCAATTTGTAAAACAATAAGGCGGAAATCGATTTTGCAACAGGAGCAGCAGATGCCGCTCCTGTTTTTTTATAACATACTCTTCGATTATTATTACATCCACTTAGCCGAACTCGTCAGAACGACGCTAACTATCTGGTGTACTATCCGTCTGTCTTACAAATAAAAGACCCCTTAAACAGATGTTTATTTTTCGCTGATATTTGATAAAGTATTTTACAGAAACATTGTTACTGTCGAGATACAGTATCAGCAACGCCGCCATAGTACAGAAAAAGGATATAAGGCCGAAGTTGATAATAATAAGAAAGTGAAATACCAGACCGAGCACCAGGAATATTTTCTTTATTCTACGCGGTGCAAAAATGCAAAGCCCTATAAATAGCTCTAAGGCCAGTGTAGCCCATGTAATAACGATAACTACGGGGCTGAGTGTTATAAATTCATTTATATGCCGCAGCCAGTCGGGTGCTCCATGGAAGGGGTGTGAAGAATATGAGTAGATAGCCGTACCATCCTGCCAGTGCTTAAATGACATCTTGCTGATAGCTGCATAAAGGTATATCACTGATGCCTGTAATTGTATTGCAAAGAAGGCAATGTTGCCGACTATATTTCTGAGCGGATATTGTTGCGGCGTTTTTACCTTTTTCCATTGATTGATACGCGGATCTGCAAGGCAAAGCGGTAATAATAATACTGCCAACATTAACCCTATCTCATCACCGCCATTCGGCACCATAATGTAATTACGCACGCTGAAACATGCCAGTACATGCAGCAGGCAGGTAACCTGTGGCGCAAAGCCGCTCATTACCACAAGCAGTATCACTATTATTACTGTCTTTGCGGCAGGGGCGGGCATATTCATAAAAAGATCTGCTTTCTTTAACGGCACAAAACGCGCATCGTGTTTTGCGGAAAAGGTTATATGATCTTTGTAGTCGTGGTTAGTAACAATGTTAATGTCATTAAACAGCAAGGTGAGCAATGTACCCAGCGCCAGTATAAACCGTGCTATCGCGATCTTCTCTGTAAAGATATTTTTGTTCTGTAGTCGCTCTACAAGTCTTTGTATCATCGCGGTAAGATATTTACAGGTATGACACGAATGGCTTGCGGTGTATTCTTATTTGCATGCTGCTGTTCCCAGCTTACAGGATACTCTTCTGTAATAAGCATTTTACCATGTAGTAAAAAAGCATTGTCGGGTTTGCGGCTATTAAATTTTATTGTATCGGCTTTTAAGTAATCATTAATATCTGCGGTAGCAGGCATGTTGATGTTATAAGCAAATTGTGCGGCAGATGCCATCGTATCCTTTGCAAGACTTTGAGCTTCCAGTTCCATCAACATTCTGCTTCTGTCCAGCCCAAAAGAGAATTGCGGTGTAAAGGAATGAAGATCTTTGTACACAAACTTATTGCCGCTCAGCTCATAGATCTTGTACACTTTTTCATTAAGAATGCGCGTAAAGTAACCCCAGCCTCCCGGGTATACGGTTTCCAGAAAACGTGGGTTAGCAAGCTTCACAGGGCTTCTGCCCTTGCTGATGTAACCCACAGAAATAAACGCGAAAAATAGCAGATACGCCGATGCCGTACACAGAAAAACCAGCTTTCCATATTTGTTAGCACGCTCATCCATCATTATAAAAAGAGGTGTTTCCAGATATTTACCGGTGTACCGGTTTGATTCAGACGGTACATAAGTAAATTTTCAAAAAAATCAGAACGCACCATTCGTCCATTCAGTTTTACATTAAACGTCTTTGCAAACGGGTAATACTCCATATCATATTTCTTAGAAATAAAAACATACTTTTTGGCTTCATCTTTTTTGAATTTGAAAAACAATTCATCCCACCCTAATTTGTAAAAGTATGTCAGCTGTTCAAATTTATCATTTGTTATGATCAGTCCTTTGCCAAACACGTCACCGGAAGTAACGCTATTTTTATCGCTGCTTGCGGGTACCTTATCATGTAGTCGGGAAAGCGGTAGTGGATAACCATAAAAAGCTATGAAATAATCATCATTGGCCGGGGTTATGACTGCACTCTGAACCGGGTTTAAATTCGAATCCAATAATATGCCTGCAAATTTCTTTTGCTTTATTAGTTCCCTGTTCGTGTCTATATAGAAATATACAGGTGCGTATTTAAAGTTGTCATTAAAATCGCTGGTCATTGCCTTTGTTATCTTTGCATTTTCTGAGATAATGCGTTCACGGGTTTTAGGCAAATTGTGCTCATCGCAATACTGTATTCGATTGTGCTCAGACTTTACTTCCACCAACACTGCAGAACAATATCTTTGTTTTGAGTTTTTAGAAATGATTGAATCCGGAGCGCAATATGCAGCGACTCCTGATAAAACAAGCATGCCGGTAAGCAGCGCCGACAATAACGTTCTGAACTTCATAAGATTGCAAAATAATGTAATTATCGGTAACCTGATTGTCATTGTTCATCGCCGTTATAAAAGCGGGCAAGCGTACGGCTATAAGATGATGCTAATGGGGTGTATTGAATATCAAAATATTTTGACTGATACCCATTATTCCGCATTGTTATCTGTGGCTTCTGCTTCTTTTTATTCATAGGTAGCATAGGTTTATAAGGCATAGGGTCGGGGAGCAAATTAAAGTGCCAGTCCATGCCTAACAGAGTAGGGTGTGTACTATTACTGAATTTTGTCGTTTCTATTTGCCCCCGCTTGGTTTTAAAAGTGTTTTTGTCGTCCGGCACATAACCGTAATACACCACTATATAATCTGTATCATCGGGCGATAATACCAGTTTTGTCGCAGGTTGCAGATTACCATTCAGCAGGTTGCCGTTAAATTTTCTTTCTTTTATATTATTGGTATTAGTATCGTAAAAGAAGTAGTATGTACAGAATTCGAAGTGCTCATTAAAATCGGCTACCATCTTTTTAATGACGTTATCCCTGTCTGTTTTTAGTTGAGCTATTTTTTTGTGGTTATTTTTTTTCATCAGGTAATCCATCCTGCTTGTCTGGGTAGGCAATTGTACCAGTACGGCCTTGGGTTTTACCTCACTGGCACGTGCATGTTTGCGATTGAACTGCGCTTGGCTGCTGCCATACAGCACGCAGCAAATGAATAATAACAGGGTGGGCTTCATGGTAGTAATTTACATAAAAAAATGCTCCCGTTATTACGGGAGCATTTTTTTATGTATAAACATTTTAACAACTATTCGTCACCACCGGGCTGTGCCGGGCCTGATCTCAATAATCCCTGAAACTCTTTCGACATTGGCTGCAGCTTTGCTATGATCGCTTTTGCTGTAGCTGTATCTCCTGCTTGGTAAGCAGAGCTGCCAAGGCTTTGCATTATCTGGAACTGCTGTTTTACATCGTCAGCCATGGTGCCCATATCGTCTTCTTTCAGCGTCTTTACCCAAGCCAGGTCATCTTCTGCGTTGCGCTGTATTTTGCTTGTCAGGGCCTTGGCCTTATCAATAGCGCCTGCTCTGTAGTAAGCTGTAGCTATAAAGTAAGCGGTATAGTCGTAGTAATAAGAACGCTCTGTGATCTTTTGCATTACTTTATCCAGCAATGCTATTGCTTCTGTTTTTTTGCCTTCTGCACTTAGCGCATTAGCTATGAAAGCTGCGTCCATGCGATAGGTAATGAACTCATGACGGTTAGGCTCGTCAAAGTACACGTTCTTATCAGCACCGCCCCACAGGTAAGTGTTTACAAACAGGTCGTAGCTCTTCTTGGTATCAATGGTACCGAGCACCTGCTGATTCACCTTAGTAGAATCTGTGTATTTGTAAGGCATAAGGCGGTAAACAAGGCCTTCCAGCTTCATAAAGTCACCTGTTCCACCATAGTCACCCTGGCGCAGACCCGCGTCAAAGTATAGTGGGCGTTTCCAGCCATTCTTAGCCACACCGGCTATTATGTTCAATATCGCTATATCGCTCTTATAAGCAAGGTCTTTAGGATATTTAAACTTCATGTCGTTGCTGATACGTGCAGTATCTTCAGCCGACACAAGGCCATTCTTTACAAGGTCGTCCTTGCTTGGCGTACCTACGAAGAAATTCTTTGACGGTAAATAATTTACACGGTCACCGTTATTCGCCATCAGGCGTTTGTCGGCATCTTCGCTGTTCATAAAGCCACATATCTCCTCCAGGTTAAAGAACTTATCCTTAGGTATCTGCGGATTATCATAGTAACGTATGTAGTTATGATGGTCGCCTACGTAATCATTCTTCTTCCATATCATAGGCACGGCATCCGCGTCATTTACACGGTAGTTAAGCTGATCTATATACCAGTCAATACCTAACAGGCTGGTGTTAATGATACGTACGTCTTTACGTATGCCTTCCACTTCCTGCAGGTACCATAGCGGGTAGGTCTGGTTATCACCGAAGGTGAACAGTACCGCGTTTGGCGCGCATGAGTTCAGGGTATTAAATGCTACGTCATGTGCCAGCGTTTTCTGCGAGCGATCGTGATCGTGCCACTCTTCCTTGGCCATAAGTGTTGGTACTGCCAGTAAGCAAAGGGCTATTGCCACAAATGCGCCTATATTTCCCTTGGCTACATTTCGCATCCACTGATGCACCATTAGTACGCCAAGCCCTATCCATATTGCAAATGTGTAGGTACATCCTGCAAAGGCGTAGTCACGTTCACGTGGCTGTAGCGGCGGCATATTCAGGTATATACCTATGGCAGCCCCTGTAAAGAAGAACAGCATTAATACTATTATACCGTCTTTTTTATTCCTGTTGAACTGGAATACAAGACCCAGTATACCCAGTATAAGCGGCAGGAAATAAAGCTGGTTACGTGCAGGGTTATTCCTGTATCCGTCCGGCATTTTGTCTATATCGCCCAGTCCGCGTGCTTTGTCAATGAACTTGATACCGGATATCCAGTTACCTCTTTGCGGATCGCCCTGGCCCTCTATATCATTCTGTCTGCCTGCGAAGTTCCACATAAAGTAGCGCCACCACATCCAATTCATCTGATACTGGAAGAAGTACTTGTAGTTATCAGCAGTTGTAGGTTCATCCCCTTGATTCAGGTTCAGGAAACTACGGTAAAACTGTACGTGGTTCTGCTCGTTGTTATCATAAATACGTGGGAAGAAGTGCTTCTGGCTGGCGTCATATACCGGCTCTATTTTCTTACCTATTTCCACATATTTGTCCTTGCCGTTAACCTTAGCCTGGCCATATAGCTTGGTATCCGTATCTAAGCTGCTTGCTTCACTGGTAAAGTAAGGGCCGGTAAATATAGGTTGTGAACCAAATTGCTCACGATCTACATAGTCGAGGAAGCTGATAGGATTATCAGGGTTGGTCATATCTATAGGCACATCAGCACGAGAACGGATGATAGCCGAGAAATAGCTTGAATAACCGATGATGATAAATAATACGCAAAGTACACTTGTATGCAGCGCATAGAGGTTTTTCCTCTTTGCCAGCACCAGTAGGAATACAATAAGCGCCGCCAGCAATAAAAGGAAGGTTATAGCGCCAGTATCAAAGGCTGCACCAAAGCTGTTGGTAAACATCATATCAAAAGAAGATGCCAGCTTAGGTATGTATTGTATGATGCCGAACTGCACAAAGCCAAGTACCGCGCAGCCTACTACGAATGCTATGATGGTACCTACGTAGGTAGCCTTGTAGCGCTTGAAGTAGTACACCATGGCTATGGCAGGTATAGTAAGGAGGTTTAACAAGTGTACGCAGACAGATACACCCACTAAGTAGGCGATAAGCACCAGCCACCTGTCGGCATGTTTATTATCTGCCACTTCTTCCCATTTCAATACCGCCCAGAAGGTGATAGCTGTAAAGAAAGATGAAGTACCGTAAACCTCTGCCTCAACGGCAGAGAACCAGAATGTATCAGAGAAAGTGTACGCCAACGCGCCTACAAGCCCCGCACCCATTATCAATAGGGTTTGGCTGCCATCGGGTATATCCTTGTTAGATATAAGCTTCTTCGCAAAGTGTGTGATCGTCCAGAAAAGGAATAAGATACTTAATGCGCTGGTAAGGGCAGAAAGCGAGTTGATATAGGCTGCCGCATGAGCCGAAGGGGCACCTGTTGCCGCGCCACTGCCTGAAAATAAAGCGAATATGCGCTGTACCATCATAAAGAATGGGGCTCCGGGTGAGTGGCCTACTTCCAGTTTATAGGCACAAGACAAGAACTCGCCGCAGTCCCAAAAACTCGCGGTGGGTTCCATGGTCATTAAATAAACAATAAAAGCGAATGCGCCTGTGATCCAACCAACAAGGTTGTTGACTTTGCGATAGTTCATGTTATATTATTAGTAAAGGCCAAAAATAATAAAATACGTATAGCAAACGCAGGTGCGCCAATAAATTTTCCCCTTTTAGTGTTAATAATGGTTAATTACCTGCCGATGGCAGCCTGAAGTGGGTATTATATGATATATGTGCGGACTATCAGACAATGAGATTCTTAAGGTTCTTCAGTTTTTCAGGTTCCAGCAGTTGTGCCAGTTGCACTTCAGGAATGTTGCGCAATGTCTGCGTTATGCCATATGCGTCAGTATCGGGGCTGGTAGTTTGTATCAGCCAGATGTAATCCAACTGTTTTGCCTCGGGTAAGAGCGACTCTGTATTGTTTTTTAATTTATACAAAAGGTGCATAACATTACTCAGCGGCAACTCGTATTTATATATCGGGAAGTAGCACTCTTTATTTTGTTTTAATTGCAGGCATACATTCTGTTCAGGGTCGCGGATAAAGTCCATTTCAAAATGCTTATTGATGAGCCAGCAAAAGCGGTGGCCGGGTAGCGCACTGGCGATACCTATCAATACGGTGTCGGCAAAAAAATCTTCTTGCATGGCCACCATGTCTAATGTCATTTTTACTGACATATCTTTGCCTTTCGGTATTTGCACCCAAAATTCGTGCATAGTTTGTATATTTTCAAATAAATCAAAATTTATGGAGTCTATGATCCCCTTAGTAGTAATAATAGTAGTGATACTTGCTATTCTGTTTATGAGTTTCGTTACCGTACAGCAAGGTACCGTTGCAGTCATCACTGTATTTGGTAAGTACAAGCGCATCTTGCGTCCCGGCCTCAATTTTAAGATACCGTTCATAGAAAACATTTTCCGCAGGATATCTTATCAGAACAGGTCGATGGAATTAAAGTTTCAGGCCATTACCCAGGATCAGGCGAATGTCTACTTCTCTGCAATGATCATATACGCCGTGCTTAACCAGGAAGACGCCAGCATAGAGAATGTTGCTTTCAAATTCATGGATGACCGCAACTTTATGCAAGCACTTATACGCTCTATAGAAGGCGCTGTGCGTGCGTTTGTAGCCACTAAGAAGCAATCAGAGATACTCCAACTGCGTACTGAGATCATACTGCATGTAAAAGAGCAGCTTGATCAGCAATTGGAAGGGTGGGGCTATCACTTGCTCGATCTGCAGATAAACGATATCACGTTCGATGAGATAATTGTAAAATCGATGGCACAGGTTGTGGCGTCTAATAACCTTAAAGCAGCCGCGGAGAACGAAGGTCAGGCATTGCTGATAACCAAAACAAAGGGCGCTGAAGCGGAAGGTAACGCGATAAAGATATCGGCAGAGGCTGAGCGCCAGGCTGCACAAATGCGTGGTCAGGGCGTGGCACTATTCCGCGAAGAAGTAGCACGTGGTATGGCTAATGCGGCAAAAGAAATGGAAAGCGCGCATCTCGATGCCTCATTTATTTTATTCTCTATGTGGACGGACGCGCTCAAGCATTTCGCGGAGCATGGCAAGGGGAATACTATATTCCTCGATGGTTCCAGCGATAATTATCAGCGCACCATGCAGCAGTTAATGGCAACTTTGCAGAATACGGATAAAACCCCGAATAACAAATAATTTTTTGAGGCTATAAAGATTTGCATATCAATAATTGCGTCTTAATTTTGGGCGCTTAAATAAGTTTTCATGATCGATGTTTTGTTAGGGTTGCAATGGGGGGATGAGGGCAAAGGAAAGATAGTAGACTTCCTTGCTGCCAAGTACGATATTATTGCCCGTTTTCAGGGTGGCCCTAATGCTGGGCATACCTTATATGTAGATGGCAAGAAGGTAGTATTGCGTACCATACCATCGGGCGTGTTTCACGGGCATTGTCTTAACCTTATTGGTAACGGTGTGGTGATAGACCCTGTATCACTACAGGCCGAGATAGAACAATTACTGCCACTGCGCCCTGATGTACTCGATAGGCTATATATCGCACATCGCGCACATCTTATATTACCTACGCATCGCGCACTGGATGCTGCTTCTGAAGCGGCAAAGGGCGAGGATAAGATTGGCTCTACGCTGAAAGGTATAGGCCCGGCTTATATGGATAAGACCGGTAGAAACGGCCTTAGGGTAGGGGATATAATGGGCAAGGATTTTAAGAAAAAATACGATAAGCTTACCCAGAAACATACCGAGATGCTGCGCCAGTATGGCTACGAGATCGACTGGAAGCAATGGGAAGAGCCGTTCTTTAAGTCAGTGGAATATCTGCGCTCACTGAATATCGTGAACTCAGAATACTGGTTAGATATGCACCTGAAAGACGGCAAGAATATTCTTGCAGAAGGCGCGCAGGGCAGTATGCTCGATATCGATTATGGTACCTATCCATTTGTAACATCATCTAATACTATTGCCGCGGGTGTATGTAATGGCCTCGGTGTAGCGCCGTCGCGTATAGGCGAGGTATACGGTATCACAAAGGCATATTGTACGCGTGTAGGTAGTGGCCCTTTCCCTACCGAGCTCGATGATGCAACTGGTGAAGCATTGCGTAAGGCCGGTAACGAATTTGGGGCGGTAACAGGCCGTTCACGCCGTTGCGGTTGGATAGATCTTGTAGCGCTTCGTTATACCGTAATGTTGAGCGGTGTTACAAAGCTTATTATAACGAAGGCTGATGTACTCGATGAGTTTAACCCCATCAAAGCAGCTACGTCTTACCTGGTCGATGGCAAAGAAACAAAGGAATTTCCTTACGATCTGTGCGATGCAGATGTAACACCGGTTTATGAAACATTCTCCGGTTGGGATAAGGCGGTAAGCTCATGCAATACTTATGAGGAATTGCCGCAGGTATTTAAGGATTACTGCCGCTTTGTAGAGAATTATTTAGAAACAAAGATCGGCTACATATCCAATGGTACAGGCCGCGATCAGCTACTGATAATTCCATAAAAATCCTTAGAAAAAAAAATTATATTTTTTTAACGAAAAAAAAATTTGGCAAAGTCACCAAACTATTAAAATTTTACGTCTTCAAGCATGAGCGCTATGAAATCAAATACAGACAAAAAAGACGAAGTGAAAAAGAGTGCTAAAGCAAGCGCACCGGCATCAAAAAAAGCAGCGGTCAAGCCTAAGAAAAAAGCGGAGGATGACGACGACGATGATGATGATCTGGATGAGGAGATAACAGACACCACCCCGAAGAAAAAAACTGCGGCATCAAAAAAATCCGCGTCGAAAAAAGCAAAGAGCGATGACGACGATGATGATGACGAAGATGGAGAGGAGGAAGAAGATACCTATGGTAAGGAAGAAGAGGATGAATTTGATCTTGACAAAGAGTTCGAAGAATTCGATCTGCCAAAATCTAAGACCAAGGCAGCAGGTAAAAAGAAACCGGGTAAGGGTGGCGATGATTTTGAAGATGATGAGTTCAAGGACCTAGGCTTCTTCACAGAAGGAGCTGGTGGCTTCGATGACGATGATGATGATTTTTAAGAACTAACTCCGTTATATATTGCATAGAAAAACGGTAACGTATATGCTTGCCCCGGGGCAAGTAAAAGAGATAAAGGATAAAATGCTGAATTGGGCTAAACAATTCAGCATTTTTCTTTTTCCGGACAGCAATAGCTATGCTGATAAATATGGCCGCTACGAATGTTTATTAGCCGCTGGTGCACACCAGGTAGTGAGTGGTAATGAGGGTGATCTGCTTGCTGCTGTACAACAACTGCACGACGATAAAAAAGATTGGATCTTCGGGCATATTTCTTACGACTATAAGAATGTACTCGAGCCAAAACTTACTTCGGTACACACAGCAAATATTGATTTTCCGTTACTGCATTTTTTTATCCCGGTCACTGTTTGTTACATTGATAAGGGACACACAACACTCACTATCGAATCTTACAATGATGCGGATAAAATACTGAGCGATATATTGCAGTCTGTATCTGGCAATACAGATAAATTGCCCTCATTAAAATTCACATCTGCTACAAGCAAAGAAGATTACATTGATACCATCACAAAACTGCGCACCCACATAGCAGACGGTGACTGCTACGAAATAAATTTTTGTACCGAAGGCCGTTGTGCCAATGCTGATGTGGAACCGTTGCAGGTATTCAATGCGCTCAATGCGCTGTCTCCTGCGCCATTTGCAGCATATTACCGGCTCAACGATAGCTATATGATGTGCGCCAGCCCTGAACGTTATTTGCAAAAAGATGACGGACGCATTATGTCGCAACCTATCAAGGGTACTGCCCGTAGAGATGCAGATAGCGGGCAGGATGAACAGATAAAAAGCGCGTTAAAAGGAGACATAAAAGAGCGTGCTGAAAATGTAATGATAGTAGACCTTGTGCGCAATGACCTGTCGCGTTGCAGCGATACAGGCAGTGTGCAGGTCGATGAGCTATTTGGTATTTATACCTTTCCACAGGTGCACCAGATGATATCTACTGTAAGTGCGAAACTAAAGGACAATGTACCATTTACCGATGCCATCCGTTATTCTTTTCCTATGGGTAGTATGACGGGTGCTCCCAAGTTTAAAGTAATGCAACTCATAGAGCAATACGAAAAGTCGCGTCGCGGATTATTTGCCGGTACAGTAGGGTATATAACACCACAGGGCAACTTCGACTTTAATGTTATCATTCGCAGCCTGTTTTATAATGCGTCTATAAAACAGCTTTCCTATCAAACCGGCGGCGCCATTACCTACGATAGTATCCCCGAAAAAGAATGGGAAGAAATGCGCCTCAAAGCATGGGCTCTCGAGCGCATATTTTCTTAAAAGATGTTACCGCAACGAGCTTTCGAACCCCGATAATATTTTTTACTGCGCGCTTTGCACTACGCAAACAAGAAACGGAATGCACCATTACAGTACACTCCGTCAAACTGTGTCAGTTTTTCTTTTTTATACGTCACCCCTGCGGATTACTCCTAAAAGGAAAGAGATAATAGCAAGTACAAGCAGCACATAGATAATGCCACCTGCATGCCATGCAAATTGGCCAAGTGCCCAGCTTATAAGCAGGATAACAGCGATAATATACAGTAATGATCTCATGATGGTGGTTTTTTTGTTATTAGTGATATAATAACATTGTGCCATCACTGTGTACATAAACATTTTGGCCTTTAACCAGCTTCAGGCCGCTTATTTATGCAAGTACACGTCATACCCATACACTTGCTTCATTAGCAAGTATTTGTCGGCCAATATTGCAGGCATTTGCTCATCGCTTTGTTTCACGAGATATTGCTCTTCGCCATCCGGGCATTTATGTATAGTGCATCCTGCTCGCATACATATATATCCCGCCAGAAAACCCTCTGTGCTTACTGCCACTTTGCTTTCGGCAGGAATACATTTAAGGCCATCGCATAGTGTACTATAGGTATCATTCACATCATATCCGTATAGCATTGCGCCCAGGTTCTTTTTATTGGTGCTTATAAAATGGCAGCAAAATACTACCATGCATAATATGGGCAGCACCCATTGTATTTTTTTTGTCTTGTCATTAAATATCCATACCGATATTCTGTATACTAACAGTATGATGCCTGCAAGGACGATGCTGTAATGCCCTGTCATATTACGTGAAAAAGGGTTCTTTCGCATAGCTATGATCATAGCCACGAATACCAGCCACATTATTGCATAAAAAAAGCCGAATAATCTTGTTTGTTTATTTTTCTTGTCAAATATCAATGCCAGTGGCAGCAGAAAGAGTATCAGGCTTATGGAGTGGCCGCATACCTGTATGTCAGAGAATATACTGTCTATATAATAGGCTAGGCCGTCTTTGGCAGACCGTATATATGCTGCAATGCCTGCATCCTTTGTTGCAGCATCAGGGCGCACATATTTATTCCTGATAATTGCGTCTATCCCCGAAAAACACAATGCCGGCAGATATAACAGGTACGTAAGCAGCATAGCAGATAGCTGATATTTCCAGAACGGTCTGTTTTTCGCTCTGTATACCCGGAAGTACACACATGCGAACACCATCTCCGCTATATGCAGGTACATGAACGATGGTATAAGAAAATATCCTGCAGCTATGCAGATAGCGTTTATTACGAGCAAGTATTTCTGCCCTCGTTGTAAATATAAAAATAGCGATATCACCATGCCCCATTCCGCCAATGTATACAGTTCATAGCCTCTTGCCTGGAAACTGAATCCCCAAAGGTTGAATTGTATGGCAAGCGTGATGGCAGCAAAGAAACCCAGCCATCTGTTGCTCAGCATATATTTCAGCCACCAGAATAGCAGTACGGTTATTGTTGCATAGCCTATTAATGAGATGTACCTGCCCGTTATTACTTTATCATCTGTTAAATGGAATAGCACACTATTCAGCAAGTTGAATAGTAGATGATTATTGGGCAGCATGTAGTAGGATATGGTCTGGAAAGGATGTAGCCCCGCCGCGTTCTGTGCCGAGAACACCTCATCGTATGCGGGCAATGCAAGATTATTGCCTATGATCCAGGCTATTACAGAACATGCTATACATGCCACGGTAAGCAGCGCATCCGTAGTTGTGATAATGGCAACGACACCATCGGTGTCGGGTTGCCATTTTCTTAGCTGGCGTGGCACGTACACAAGCCCTGTAAGAGATACGGCAATGGCGATGATACAATATAGGTTACCATCACTTTTTATTCGGTTGGTGAAAAAGTTTGTCGCCCAGGTTTCGTGTTTATAAAAGCACGGGTTAAGCCCACAGTACCATTTTATTAGCTGCTCCGTGTCAAAGAGTAAATAAAAGCAGGAAAATACAATGATAGGTATACATAAAAGGAACAGGCACAAAAGGAGCACTTTTTTAGCCGGTGGCCACACATTGCGAACATATACTTTTATTGCCAGGTACAGGAAATTAAGGTACTAAGATAATGCATCGTCCCGCTATAATACAACAGGCACCAAGTGGTGCCCGTTGTATTATAAGATGTTAGTTGTAGTTATTTTGTTCCCTTTTCCATTGCTTTATCTTCTTTTTTTGCAGCCTTCTCCATTTTCTTTGTCGATTTAGCCTGTTTGCCCTTCGATGCTTTCTTTTCCATTTTTTGTTCTTTTTTGTCAGCCTTGGCATCTTTAGCATCTTGTGCAAAGACCGATACAGTGCTGAATAACATGCCTGTTAGCAAGGCAGATACGATGTACTTTTTCATGTGTTACAGTTTTTTGGTTAATTTTAGGGAATTAAGGTACAAAAAAATTTTGTGCTTAAAAAAAATGTCATTAGCATTGCACCCCGTAACAAACAGTTCGATTGTGTAACGGTAGCACTACAGACTCTGACTCTGTCAGTCTAGGTTCGAATCCTAGTCGGACTACATTAACAAAAGTAAAAAGGCTTGACTGGTAACAGCTTCGAGCCTTTTCTCTTTTATAGGCCAGGCCATCTTATTCTAAACTATTGACAGGGTAAGCGACATCACGTCCGAAGGACGGAGATGCGCAAATGATGTACCTCCTGATTTCACACATATAGCGAATATAAATTATAATTAAAAAGGTGGCAGTATAACTGCCACCCTTACAAAATGCATAAAGCTTAAGCAATGTTCTATTGTATTTGTTGAATGTTCAATTCCGTAGGATGAACAGTAATACCGGAAGAAGATCCTGTTTCTGTAGCAAGACTAACACCCAATTCACCACTATTGATGATCACTTGCAGGCCTATCTCGCTGAAGGAAGTTATTTGCACTACCGTTTCTCCGGTTACTGTAGCATATCCTGCTGCATCAACATGCATGTCTTTATAATAAACCGGCGAGCCATTTACCGTCACCGCACCAACGAAGGTAGTTGCATCAGTAGAAGTGACATGAATACTGAATGTCACATGGTATAAGCCGGCATTTAAAATATCCGCTCCATCAATATCAGGAAACATGTTGGAAGTATAAGTAGAACTTAAGCCATAAACATAATTAGTGCCCGGTGACAAACCCTCATCAAAATTTGTATAAAAGAAACCATAGCTAAATGGCGCTGCAGCTCCTGCCAGGATCCATGAAGGCGAACCTGGTGATCCTGCGTTATAATATAAACCGGTGGTATTATCTGTTTGATATATAACCAACCCATTGGCAGCATTAACGATAGCATCGCGCTGGCCCATACTCATCCTCGGCGGTAAAAAACCTTTGTCTGTTGCGCTTACATCGAGTATCGCACTGGTATCAGCACTTGTTCCCGTGTTATTTACCGCGACTCCCTGAGCGCCGGCTGTGTGTGTACTTAATGCTAATGCTGCAAAAACAGCAACTTTTAATAAATGTTTCATTGTGGATTTTTGTGTAAAAGAAGTAAATATTATTGATAAGTTATACAATATTTAAAAAGAGTTTTAAAGTTGATAAATGTAAAGTGAATGAGATCTTTGTACTATGCCCATCTATGTATTAGGTTTCCAACGCGTGATAATCGCTTTTAAAGTAGACCTTGTGTCATTCATTAACTTTAGGTATCTAGAACTAATGCTAAATTGCCGTTATGCATAAAGAAGGCCCAATAATCGTTATAGAAGATGATGCAGATGACCAGGAAATACTAGCTGAGATATTCTTGAAACTAGCCATTCAAACCAGGTACAACATGATGCTTATACAACGCTCATAATCTGCACCCTTCTCTATTAGTAAATGGCTATATGTCTTATTGCCTGATGAACTTCCGGACTGCAGAGCCGTTAATTCTGAAAACGTATGTGCCTGCCGGTAATTCTGCTATATCTATCCGCACTTTATTTGCATTGTATCTATTAGCATTTATCATTTGGCCAGATAGGTTAAGGATTTCACAGCAGTTATGATTTCGCTTGAAATGATTGTTATAGAATTTGTAGTTGGATTTGGGAAAATAGTATAGTCGGATACTTGTTTCGTCATTTCAGGTATCCCGGTGCTTATTATACCAAATGCTACTTTTCTTATCGCATTATTCCCAAAATCTGCGATTAGCATATTGCCCGCCGCATCAAATGTAATACCACCTGTATTGTAAATAGTAGCTGCTGTTGCAGGCCCCCCATCCCCGGAATGCCCGGATGCACCTGTACCTACTATGGTAGAGATATTGCCTAACGTGTCGACTTTGCGAATACGCTCATTTGCATTATCAGTGATGTATAGGTTGTTAGCTGCATCTAAACATATAGCGTAAGGTGTATTCGATCTGGCACTTGTAGCAGCCCCGCCATCACCGGAAAAGCCTGCAATACCATCACCTGCTACTGTGCTGATTGTTCCTGTTGTATTTATCTTTCGGACAGCGGAATTTCCAAATTCGTTGATGTATATATTGCCCTTGCTGTCCTCGGTAATATCATTTGGCACTCGTGTCTGGTCCCCCGTTTCCTGAATACCCCGGAATATATGTCCCCGCAATTTTAGTGATTATTTGTCCTTTGCTTACAAAGGGGAACAAAAGAAATAGGATTAATAAGAGTTTTTTCATAACGGTTCAATATTACTAAAGTAAATATAACTACATGTTAGGTATCGTTTCTTCTTTTTAGAAAAAAACTACTCATGCTAACTGCTATTTGAATGTGTTCACTACAATAAACTCCATCATACAAAATCAGTTATATCAGCTTGATCTGTGGTCAAAATTTATTTTAAGCACAAAAACACCCTTGAAACACCCTCAAACCCGCGTCCACATTTAATACTTTTCTGCATGATGCCCGTTTAAGACGGCATCATGCCCGCTTAAAACCGCATCATGCGGATCTGATTTTGCAGATATATATCCGCAGCACATCTTTGTGCTAAAATGAACGATCCTATGCAAACATGCTATAAACCTAACCAACCCCACGATAGCCCCAATGGGGAAAATGGGGTGTCGGATTATTTGTCATATATCCGCTGTGTACCGCTACTATAAAGGGTATTGACGCAATATAGATATATCACAAATACCCCAAAATAAAAAATCTGCGTTAATGAATGATGGCGTAAAATGAAAACCAACTTTGACAAATAGACTTGGGCGCAAATAATTGGTAGCGCAAAACTGCCTCCTGCGCCTGCCTTCTGTCAACTGAAAATTGTTACTTATCGTCTTTAATGATCTTAAGTCCCTTTGTCCAGCGCACAAGTTCTTTTAGCATATTGGCTGCCGATTTTTCGGTCATTTCGTTAGGTGTAAAGGCGCCTTCTTCGTTGAGGAACTGATTAAAGAAAGGTACGTACACTGCTTCGGCCAGTGGTACAATTTTAAAGGTTGCCAGGTCGCTCTTTAAACTATTTGCAGCCCTTGTACCTGCCGATATGCCACCATAGCTCACTATTCTGGCAGCTTTGTAATTCCATTCTATATATAGGTATTCGAGTGCATTACGGAGCGGGGCCGGGTAGTTGTAATCATATTCAGCGGTTACGAAGATAAACGCATCGGCCTCATCGATCTTTGCGCTCCACTGTTTGGTGTGTTCATGTTCATACTTGCGCATCATAGGGTGGTGTGGCTCATTCATCATCGGCAGGTTTATTTCGGCAAGGTCCAGCACCTCTACCTCAAAGCTACCATGTTGCTTAGCTACATCGGCTATCCACTTCATCAAGCCTGGTCCCTTACGTCCTGGTCTTATGGTCGAGCTGATTATTTTGAGTTTGTACATATTTTTTGTATAAAGATACAGGCTAAGGTCAATATCGATTAACTATGGCGTTTTAAAGACGAGTGATGTACGATGATATAGCCACAGTTACAGGTTCTGTCTTGCTCAAACTCCAGCACTACTTCATCGCCGCAATTGATGCAGATAGTAACGTAAGGGTAGTGCTTCTTACTCACCTCTTTTATTACCCAATTTGTTTTAGATGATTCTTTCTTTTTGGCCATACCTAAAATTGTATAAATACAATGCCAGATAATAGATTGTATAGCTATATAATCCACTGGCATAATTGTTTATTTATATCAGTATGATACTGCAATTAAATCCATCAATATTAGTAGAAACGCCGTTGGGAAGAGGGCAAGCATTATTTATTATAGATTACGGCATGTATCAGAATACATGCTGGGTAGTGACACTTGAGGATAGCGGTATCGTAAAACACTTTGATAGTAACGATATTATACTAACCACTAACTATACCTATCATCTGAATCTGCAACGTAACTCTAACAATAATAAAGTGCCCAACGATCACCCTTTTACTAAGAAAGGACAGTGAATACTTCAGCACACTTTGATGCTTACTGCATTTTTTGAGATAAATTTTGCGTAACCAAAAGGTTTCATATATTTGTAACCGAATAGTTTCATTTATCTCAAAAGTAAAATAATGTCAAAGCAGAATTATCATATAACTGTTACTGCGGAAGTGCCATTAAATGATGCCTTCGATGCAATTACAAAACGGATACAAGACTGGTGGTCGCTTGACTATAATGGTAAAGCAGAAAATATTAATGACGAGTTTACGGTAACGTTTGGCGATACATTTACCACAATGCGGATCATAGAGGCCAGACCACAGCAAAAGATAGTGTGGGAAGTAATAGACTCTTGCCTGCCGTGGCTCCAGGATAAGCTCGAGTGGCAGCATACAAAGATCGCATGGGAGTTCACGCATACGAATGTTATGACAACCATCCATATGACGCATATAGGGCCACAGCCACAGGTGGAGTGTTATGCCAACTGTGAAAAAGGGTGGAACTTTTATGTGGGAGAAAGTCTTCGCAAATTACTTACAGAAAATAAGGGTATGCCTAGCACGCCACGGCCACTAAGATAATCAGCTATGCGCAGAAACGTTTTTCAGGCAATTGCCGACCCTACCCGTAGGGAGATAATCTCACTGACTGCTCATCAGACGCTGAACCTCAACTCCATCGCAGATAATTTCGATATGAGCAGGCCTGCGGTATCTAAGCATATAAAGATACTCCTTGAGTGTGGCCTTATAACTGTTACTAAGGAAGGCCGCGACCATTTTTGCAAGGCCGATCTAAAGAAGCTTAAAGAGGTGTCTGACTGGGTAGGGCAGTACCGCGCGTTTTGGAACAGCAAGCTCGATGCACTGGATGAACTGCTGAAGAGCGATGCAAAGAAGAAATAATAGCGATCATTTTAACCATAAAATCTACTGAAATGCAAGACAGTACATCATCACAGTCCATCGTTATAGAGCGCACTTACGATGCGCCCGTAGCAAAAGTATGGGAAGCGCTCACTGACAATAACAAGATAAAACAATGGTATTTTCAACTTGCCTCGTTCGAGCCAAAAGAAGGTTTTGAGTTCGAGTTTCTCGCAGGAGATGCTAACAAAGAATTTCTGCACAAGTGCAAGATAACGGCTGTGATTCCCAACAAGAAATTAGCGTACACATGGCGGTACGATGGTTATCCAGGCAACTCAGAGGTTACCTTCGAGCTGTTCGATGAAGGCGATAAAACGAGACTAAAGCTTACACACACCGGTGTAGAAACATTCCCGGATATCAACGACTTCAGGAAAGAGAACTTCGTTGCCGGCTGGACACATATTACCGGCACAGACCTGAAGAATTTTGTGGAGCAGCATTAATTAATAAGAGGTTGTCTCGATTAAAGACAACCTCTTATTTAAATAGATTAAATGATTACTCTACAGTTACTTTATTAGTTTTTCGCTCACCTTCATTGTTTATTAATTCTATAATATACATACCGGGTAATACATTTAACTGCAAATTGGCAATGCCATTTGCAAAATGTATCCGATCACTATATACTGTACTCCCCAAAGTGTTCAACAGTTTAATAGCCACATATTCGTCGATTATATGTTGTTGCTGAATTTGAAAATGTCCGTCATTTGGGTTAGGGGCGATTGTATATGTTTGTGTGTATTCGTTAAGGGTATTTGGATTTTCAGTTTCGAAATTCCCCATTCTGCAGCCTGGGCAACATATTTGATGAGTACATCCAGGAAGAGGGGTTACACTACAAGTAGTTGATATTGGATTTAATGAATACACACCTGGTGAGCAAGCTGTTCCGGTGGAATTGTATGCTGTTGCGGAACCGGCTGTATGATTGCTGGTTGGATAGTTTACAATGCTAATATTTCGAACATATAGTGGTGAACTGCAAACAGATGTACCTGCAAAAACAAATGTTTGAGCTGCTGCAGTTGGAGCGCTACCCGTCCAATGCACTCCAACTGCATCATCTTCCCAAAAATCGTCTATGGGGTGTGTAGCATCACCTTGTTGTCCCATGCTTCCGGCTCCTGAGCTACCGCTGATAGCTAATCCATAGTTATCATCCATCATTTCATTATCTAACCATGAAGTATAATTAGCACCATCAAAATCAAATGCCGCATTAGCATCAGAAATGTAATTACATTGTATTAACGTTGGGGTAGTGCTACTGCCACTTTCTACGCTCAAAATACCAATTATATTAGGAGCTGGGAAAGAATTTGCACCTAGGGGTATGGTAATACTTGGTGTGTTATAACCAGGGCCGGTAATATTGTTACCGATTACCTGGCATCCACTTGAAGCATTTGTACCTACTGTGTTTTCAATGAATATCCCTTCTTCATGTTCATTTGCTACAGTATTAACTGCTTCATTTATTGTATTGTTAATTATTGCAGTAACATTACTAACGAAATTATTGACCTTAATACCTACAAATGTATTGCACAAGATATTTTTTCCGGCACTAATTTCTCCAAGATAATAATAACCTGTACCAATAGTATTAGTAACAGGGCCAGAAATGAAAATCCCATAGTCCATATATCTTGTTGTTGATGATTGGCATTGTAGTGATGGGAAGGTGCCGGCAACATCGGCATATAAATTATTATTGTTAACATTTACATCGCCCACCAATCTTTCTACAGTTGTGTTTGAAGTAGTACTGTTTGTAACCACTTCAATACCATTATGAACATTATAGGCTAAATTATTTTCAATGTCTATATTATCAAACAAGTAAGTGTTTATATAATATCCATACTGTCCGGCATCGGTGCCGCTGCCATACCCTGAAATATCTGTGTTAGAAGTGATCGTTGAATATTTACAAACTACATCATATAATGAGGACACTTTAACCGCATTTGCACAATTAAAAAATCTATTGCCGGAAGATGCATCATTTCCTAGTACCTGCAATTGATTATAAAATCCATTTGTTACTTCTGTATAACCTCCCGTAGTTACACTTGCATTTATGCCCGCCCCTGCAGTGATGGTGCCGCTTTGGGCATAATTATCTATAAACAGATTATTATAAGTGGTAAGATTTGCAGTCGCAGAATTAATCCCATTTAGTGACTGATCGAAAAAATTTCTATTAGCATCTTCCGTATTAGACGTCGGATCACCAATTACAACACTGTAATAGGTGTTGCCTAAAGTACTGTTAGTAACAGATCCACCAGCTACGCTTGTTGTGAGCCCGACATTACTTAACTTTATTCCTGATGCTGATTGACTGCCTGCACAATCAGATACTTTGGGATATGTTCTGATATTATAAGGTGGGGTATAATTATCAAGGTAATTTGGATATTTTAAAGAGTTAGGATCAGTGAGACTTGTAGTAGGCCATGAAAACGGATAGTAGCCAGCCGCCACTGTACCAGAACCGTAAGCTGTAAAATCTCTACTAGTGAAAACACTATTCAATACCCGGAAAGGTAATATTGTTGATGATGGAGTAGCGATGGGCGTATAATTTAATATAAATAACCCATTAGTATTTTTATTAAAAATAGCTCCATTCAAGTTTATTATACTATTGCTACCGGTAGATGAATTGTAGCCTGAAGGAATAAGACTTGATGTTGCCCCTGCAGATAATTCTATACCATTGACTGCATTTTCAATGAGTGTATTATTGTCTACAATTAGTTGGCCTATGGATGATGTGCTGGTTGAAACCAAAATACCCGTCCATGTATTAGTACAGCAGCCGAAAAAATGACAATTACTTATTTCTATTTGTGCAGTACTGGCTATTGTTATACTTTTTGAAGGTTCTACAAAAACGATTTCATTATTAATTGAACCGGTTCCTGAGCACGTCGCATTATTATATAAATAATAATTTTTTATAGCGCCTGTAAAAGTAGTTGGTGATATGGCTGTCGCGGTAACAGTATGGAAAGGTTGAATAGTACTACAGTCTGTACAACCGGATACTGTAGCAAATGTACTTTCTTTAAACATATCACACGGTGTGCAATGAGATGGAACAGCTACAGTAACAGTAGAACTTCCCGTACAACCGTTAAAAGATTCAGTTACTGAATAAACACTGGTAACAGTTGGGTTTATATATGGCTGTTGCGTACTTGGGTTTGTTATTGTTCCCGCTGCACCGGTCCATGCATACGATGTGCCGTCTGCCGGATATGCTGATAATTGCACCCCGCTCCCAGTACCACCGCAATTAGTGTAGGCTACATCTCCTGACAGAACAAATGGTGCTACTTCTCCTATAGTAACTGTAAGTGCTGATGGATGAAATGTAACAGTTGTAGTTCCAGTGTTTGAACATCCTGTCGATGGATTAGTAGCCGTTACCGTATATGTAACAGTATATGTAGCCACAGAAGTGGGTGTTACGGTTGGGCTGGCGCAAGTGGTGCAAGATAGTCCGGTACTTGGCGACCATGAATAAGTATAGCCCGTAGATGGGGTGCATGTTAATGTGCCGGAGGTACACACTGGCATATCGGGCCCGGGTGTAATAGCAGGCAATGCATTTACAGTAAATGTTGTAGTAGTAGAGCATGATCCAGCTGTATATGTTATTGTTGATGTGCCTGCTGATACTGCGGTTACCAGGCCTGTTGATGAGTTTATAGTCGCATATCCTGGACTGCTGCTCCACACACCTCCAGAAGTAGCGTCACTCAGAGTAGTAGTGGATCCGGCACATAAAGTAGTTGTACCCGTTATTGGAGCTGGTCCGACCAGCACAGTTATTATTTTTGATGCAATACAACCGCCGACAGTGTAAGAAATAGTAACAGTACCCGCTGACACTCCTGTTACATGGCCTGTTGGATCTACTGTGGCACTACCTGTACCTGCGGTACTACTCCATGTTCCGCCTGTAGTTGCATCGGATAGCGTAATAGTGTTGCCAATACAAACAGTTGAATTACCTGTAATATTTGCAATAGGTGCAGCAATTGTAACAACCGTTGTTGACGTTGCAACACATCGATTTGTGTCTTTAATAGTAAGTGTATACGTTCCACTTGCAGATGCAGTTGCTCCTGTTATAACCGGAGAAGATAGTGTACTGGAAAAGCTCAATGGTCCAGACCAGGAGTAATGATAAGGGGGTATACCTCCTGATGCTCCGCTAGCAAACGTAATTGTACTGGGCGCGCAAGCAGAAGAAAGCGTAGCGGAAGGGGCTGCTGTAAGTGCTGACGCGGTATATGTTGCACTTGCCGGTGCGCATGAACCGGTACCGCCACTGATAGTTACAGAATATGTGTGTGGGGTAGCAGGGATAGGAATTGTGATTACCTGCATCGTACTTGTAAAACCGCCTGGGCCTGTCCATGAATAACTCACAGGTGTACATCCTGCAAATCCAACAGCGTTTGCCCTCAAAGACTCAGCTTTACATGAATCTATGCCATCATCTTTTTCAATACTTATGTTAGCTGATGTCTGTGCTAAAACTGAATTTGAAATAAGCACAATTAACAATAATAATTTCATCATTTTTCTCATAAAAAAGGGTTTTAGGTACGTTATAAATATGTTAATAAGATCAAAGATATTTAATTTATTAAATTAACATTGTTATCTCTTATTTATTTTTTTGATAAATTAGATTTTGTAAAATGGTACAGAAAAGTATGTTTATTCACATGTTGTACTATTTTTATGAAATATTGCGGATAAGTTTATTCGCGCTTAATTTAAAAAAGGCAGATGAAAAGAGTAATTCTATTCTTTACAATAGGCATGGTGGCGGCAAGTTGCACAAAGCATACTTCTTCGGTCGCTACACCGGCAGACAGTAACTACCAACAGGTAAATCTCGTATCTGATACCGCGGGTTTTGGCGCAGAAGCTATCGACTTCAACCTTGCCAATCCATGGGGTATGGCTTTTGGCCCTACGGGCAGTATATGGATAGCGGCTAATCATGCCGGCCTTGGCCTTGTGTATAATAGTAGCGGCGGCCAGTTTGCTGCCCCTGTTGCGTTACCGGCAAATGGTATTCACAATGGGGCATCTGCTACGGGTGTAGTGTACAATAACACACTTAGCTTCGTTATCCCGTCTACAGGTCAATTAGCAAGTTATATCTTCGCTACAGAAGACGGCATTATTACCGCACGGGGCACTACTGATACTGCCAATGGTAATGATTCTACCATAACAGTAGCCGGTAGGGCATCTCTGGGCGCTGTGTATAAAGGTTTGGCGATAGCCAATGATGGTTCCGGCGATTTCATCTACGCCGCAGATTTTCATAATAACAGGATTGATGTTTTCGACCATAATTTCAATTATATACCAGGCAAGCCGTTCATTGATATCAGCCTGCCTGCGGGTTATGCGCCATATAACATTCAGAATATAGGTGGCGATCTGTATGTATGCTACGCACTTGAAAACCCGGTAACATTAGAGCCTAAGGAAGGTGTGGGCATGGGCTATGTAGACGTTTACAGCCCGCTTGGTACGTTGAAGAAGCGTTTTGCCGCTCAAGGCACACTCAATGCTCCATGGGGTATAGCTCAGGCGCCTGCATCATTCGGGCAGGTTACAAATGCTATATTAATAGGCAATTTTGGAGACGGGCATATCAATGTATATGACGCAGCAGGCAATTACCAGGGCCAGCTTAAAAATGGCAGTACCCTTATTATGATCAATGGGCTGCGGAGTATAGGCTTTCCTACAAATAATGCCGGTGGCTTTGAAGATAACATCCTCTATTTTACTGCAGGTCCTTCAAATGAAAGGAAAGGCCTTTTCGGTTATCTTAAGTTGAAATAGATTACAATAAGGCATAAAGAAGAAACCCTCCCGCGACAAGCAGGAGGGTTTCTTCTTTATATGATTTATGTAATGTGGTCTTAGTAGTATAGATATGTATCGGTGCTGGTAGTTATACCGGTTGAGTTATCAACGGTCTGCTCAATATATATCTGGCTGAAATTATCGAAGCTGAAAGTATAAGTAACAATATTGGTATGCAGTAACGATAGTACAGTAGTTGCCGACTTATATGTATTTACGTTTGGTGTACCGAAGTATGGTTGGCCAATATTGGTGCTACCTATACTGTTCAGATGCGACGAATCATATACATAGTTTGTAGTAGATAGAGTGGTATTCATAGCATCCGTAACCACAGTAGACACTATGTTTCCCGCGCTGGTGCCATAGGTATAGGTATTCTGTAACTCGTTATAGTTATTATATTGTTTGAACGTTGCAGGATATCCATTTCTGTCGTAGCTGAAAGACTGATAAGTTGCAGTGCTGCCGGCATTAACAATAGCAGTATCTACAAGGCCATCACTGTTCGTAATATAAATGATCGAATCAGTAGCAATACCACCGGTATTATTATGGCGCGCTATGATGCTGTCGAAATTATATCTGAATGTAGTGCTCGTCAGGTCTGATGATGTGATGGCACTTACACGCGATGTAGCGTCGTAAGTGTATGTGTAAGTGGTCGTAGCACCGCTGCTCAGTAGTTGCGTATGTGTCTTTACCAGTGCATGACTGCGGGTTGGGCTTTTGGTTTTTTTACAGGCACCTAAAACTAAAACAAGCGCAAGGAGTATGAGTAGGTTACGTTTCATAAATCTGATTGTGTAGTGGGCAAAAGTATAAAAAATAATATGGATTGTGTAGTGTTAATGAACGCATTCTTAATTTTTATGTAAATGCCTTAGGTATGGGCGTTTTCAGCGTCTGCTATATTACGTATCAGCGCTGTTACCACGCTGTTTATAGCCTCCAGTGTTTTAGTGTCAGATACTTCACCTTTATCATTCATCTTAGATCGCACGAACGATATCAACAGTTTCGCATCTTCTGTCATTATAGTCGATAGGGCAGTAAGCGTCAGCAGCAGCGAGGCATGTGCTTTATCACCACCTGTAGCGCCTGTTATTACGGCTACGGGTTTTTGGTCGAAAACACCGGAAGACACGGTCCAGTCGAGCGCATTCTTTAGCACGCCCGGCACGCCAAAGGCATATTCGGGTGTGCAGATAAGTACGCCATCGGCTTCTTTTATAAGGTTTATTAATTCAGCTACTTCGGTAGGCTTATCGTTGCTATCGTTGAAAAGGGGCAAGCTGCCAAGTCCTTGATAGATATTAAAGGTTACGCCCGCGGGCGCCATCGATGCGGCTACTTTTATTATAGCATTATTTGAAGAGTTTACCCGCAGGCTACCCGATATGGCAAGAATGTTCATGGTTGTTATGATAAATGCAGACCGTAATTTAGCGCAATTATTACCGGCCTATGCAGGAAGATATCCACATCCGTTCATTACGAAAAGAAGACAATACAGCTATCGCGGCTATTATCAGAGCGGTGCTTACAGAATTCAATGCGAATAAACCAGGTACCGTATACTACGATCCTACTACCGATGACTTATATTCCTTATTCTCAAAGCCGTCATCCGCATATTGGGTACTGGAAATGGATGGGGAAATAATGGGGGGTGCCGGTATCTATCCCACAGAAGGGCTGCCTGAAGACTGTTGCGAAATAGTGAAATTATACCTGCTGTTCAGGGCAAGAGGAAAGGGTAATGGCAAAAGGCTGATAGAAAGGTGTTTTGTCGAGGCCGCTACATTTGGCTTTAAGGAAGTGTACCTGGAAACAATGCCCGAACTTAAAATGGCTGTAGGGTTGTATGAACAGTGCGGGTTTAAATACCTCAATGGGCCACTGGGTAATTCAGGCCATTTTGGTTGCGACTTGTGGATGTTGAAAACACTATAGTCTATTTCAATCCCAATACATCCTTCATAGAAAAGATACCTTTCTTTCCTTTAATGAATTCTGCGGCAAGCACTGCTCCCAGTGCAAAACCATCGCGGTTGTGGGCCGTATGGGATATCGCTATATCATCTATAGGCGATGAGTAAGAGACCTTATGTGTGCCGGGTATATTGTCTACCCGGTGAGAAAAAATAGCTAATGATTTAGGATTGTTAAGGTCGTTGAGTGCCCAGTTGTGTTTTCTTTTTACCTCGTGTAATACCTGCTCTGCAAGGGTTATGGCGGTGCCGCTTGGGGCGTCTTTTTTCTGTGTATGGTGTGTTTCCTGTATCACTACATCATAGTCGGGATGGCTGTTCATAATTGTAGCCAGCATCTTATTTATTTCAAAGAAGATGTTCACCCCTATACTAAAGTTGGATGCATGTAGCAGCGTACCGTTACCTTTCTGTACCATCTGCTCTATTTCCGGTAGGTACTTGTTCCAACCTGTAGTACCGCTTATTACCGGTACACCGGCTGCTACGCATTTCATTATATTTTCACTAGCAGATTCAGGATGGGTAAACTCAATGGCTACATCTGCTTTTTTAAGGTTATTCGTATTTATAGCATCCTTATCGGCAGCAGTAAATTTATGAACAATAGTATGTCCACGTTTGGTAGCTATCTGTTCTATTGCATGGCCCATTTTGCCATAACCGATGAGGGCGATATTCATATTATGAGGTAATATTTTCTTATAGTAACCGATGGTGAATGACAGCTATTTAGAAAGCGTACAAAACGAAAAGTTTAATCTGCCAAACCCAATATACTGTTAAAAACTAAAGTTAGTAATGAATGTACAATAAATGACAGGGAATCGCATTTGAGCTATTGCTGGGCTCTGCTATATCAGTAACGACAAAATTGTAAAAGCTGCGAAGACCACGCTGGCTATGCCATTGGTATTTGCAAAAGCTATTCCTACTTTACTAAGGTCGTTTGGTTTTACCAGCAAATGCTGATAGATAAGCATGGATATATAAAAGGCTGCTCCTATCCAGTACACCCAGCTAAAAAGCCCATGGCCTGCTATGCCTGCGGCAATAATTATAAGCCCTGAGCACACATGTAGTAATGTAGACACACGCAACGCATTGCGTACACCCAGCGCGGCAGGTATAGAGTGTAGTTTATTAGATCGGTCGAACTCCTCATCCTGCAAGGCGTATATAATATCGAAACCCGATACCCATGTTAGTACAGAAAACGAGAACAATACCGGTACTATATCAAACCGGTTAGTGACTGCTATATAAGCGCCGATAGGGGATAGGGACAGACCAACACCCAGTACCAGGTGGCATAGTGCAGTGATGCGCTTGGTATAGCTGTAGAACAGTATCACAAAGGCCGCTACAAATGACAGATAAAAGCATAGCGGGTTAATGAACCACGTTGTAGCGATAAATAATACTGTGCTGATGATGGTGAAAGTAAGCGCCTGTGTTGGTTTGATGATACCGGCAGGTACTTCCCTTTTTGCAGTACGGGGATTAAGCGCATCGAAATTACGGTCGAGATAGCGATTGAATGACATGGCCGCACTACGTGCAAATACCATACACAGCAGCATCTTTACAAGCAGCGGCCATGCAAACGCATGAGTGTGCATGACGCCCAGTGTAAACCCTATAAGGGCGAACGGCAATGCAAATATGGTATGGCTGAATTTTATCAGCGACAGGTATTGCCTGAATCGTGTAAGTGGTGATATACTAATGGTACTCATTATTTTACCTCCGCGTCAAAACCTATAGATACGGCTTCGGGTTGGGCATTAGAATGTATGATTATATTCTTTTGCTGATGGCCGGTGTGTCCATGGCTGTTATATTCAATAGTTATTTCTCCATCGCTGCCGGGTGCTATCGCTTCTTTAGAGAAGGTGGGCACAGTACAGCCGCAGGTAACATCAGCCTTGGCAATCATCAATGGGTTCTTGCCGGTGTTCTTAAAGCGGAAATTATGTTTTACCACATCGCCATCGCTTATAGAACCGAAGCTAAACTTCGTTTCGTAGAACTGCATAGTTGTTTTCGGCATTTCACTCACCATTTCATCCCTGCTCTTTGTTTGTTCAGGGTATATTTCGCCTTTGTATACCTGGCCGCTTTTATCATAAAAGGTACCTTCTCCGCCATTACCCCTGTTGGGGTTAAAAATCGCATTCCGGCTTACCCCTGTGAGCTCCACCAATGCAATAACAAAGGCGGATAAAGTAAGTATTGTAAGTAATACCGCTCTGAAATTCTTATTCATGCTTTCGATTCCTTTTTACAAATATAAGATTCTGTGCCTTATTAGCATAATGCATTGATAGCTATGCTTTTTCTTCCCATATTTCTGCAAGACGCACTAACATCTCAGTAGCTTTTTCCATATCCTGTACGCTTACATATTCTTGTTTTGAATGTATGCCCATTTCCCCAGTGAAAAGATTAGGGCATGGCAGGCCCATAAATGACAACCTCGAGCCGTCCGTGCCACCGCGTATACTCATGCGCTGTACCTGCATACCGGCTTTCTGGTAAGCCGCATCAGCATAGTCCATCACTTGTGGATGCTGGTCCAGTATCTCCTTCATATTGCGGTACTGCTCTTTTATCACAAATGTGCTGCTGAGGCCCGGGAATAAATGGACCGTCTTATCAACAAGGGCGCGCAGGCGCTGCTCGTGTACAGCAAGTTGCTTTGTATCAAAATCTCTTACGATAAAAGATACAGTAGCTTTCTCTAATACACCCTCAATAGAGGTAGGGTGTACAAAGCCTTCCATTTTTTCTGTTGTTTCCGGGCTCCATTCGTTATTGGGCAGCATGGCTACAAAAGCGCTAGCAGCTTTTATTGCGTTCACCATTTTACCCTTTGCATAGCCGGGGTGTGCGCTTACGCCATTAAATGTAACCGTTACGGCATCGGCAGAGAATGTTTCTCCTTCCAGGTGCCCGCGTTCGCCGCCATCGAGTGTATACCCAAAGTCGGCGCCTAGTTTTTTCATATCTACAGCGACTACGCCACGACCTATTTCTTCATCCGGAGTGAATAGAATGCGAATCTTACCGTGTTTTATTTCGGGATTATGTATCAGGTAATTGGCGAGATCCATAATGATAGCAACACCCGCTTTATCATCAGCGCCAAGCAGGGTAGTGCCCGATGCGGTAATGATATCATCACCTATGCGCTCTTTAAGGTAAGGATGGTCCTTTGTGCTTACAACGATGGTAGGATCATCGGGCAGCACTATATCCTTGCCATCCCACTGCATGTGTAGTATGGGCTTTACGCCGGTGCCGCTGCAATCAGGAGCAGTATCTACATGCGAGCAGAAGCAGAGCACAGGTACATTTTTATCGGTAGTAGCAGGTATAGTGGCATATACATAACCATGCTCATCGAGTTCGGCGTCTTTTATACCCATGGCCAGCAGTTCCTTTACGAGTATGCGGCTTAGGTCTTTTTGTTTTTCGGTCGATGGTTGCGTGGGCGATGATGCATCGCTTTGTGTATCCACCTGTACGTATTTTATGAAGCGGTCGGCTGCGGTATGTTTATAATTTGCTAAGGACATGTATATAAATTGTGGCGTAAAAGTAAGTATCTTAGTGTTCGTATGAAAGGGTTCAGTCTAACTAAAGAAGATATATCACAGATTGTTACTGTGACGTTCACCTTATTCGCGGTCATAGATGTGCTGGGGTCTATACCTGTTATCATATCCATTAAAAAGAAAATGGGTGATATCAGCGCCACGCAGGCAACGCTTGTGTCAGGCGGGCTGATGTTGTTGTTCTTCTTTATAGGACAGCAGATGCTGGAGTTCATGGGGCTGGATATTCAGTCGTTCGCCATAGCGGGTTCCATTGTAATATTCATACTGGGACTCGAAATGGTGCTGGGTATGGAATTTTTTAAAAGCGACCAGGAAACAAAGTCAAGCACATTAGTGCCGGTTGCCTTTCCACTTATAGCGGGTTCTGGTACGCTTACTACAGTAATGTCGCTCAAAGCGGCTTACCAGTCTTATAATATACTTATCGCCATCCTTATTAATCTTGTATTCATTTTCCTTACGCTGCGCTCCATCAATTTCCTCGAGCGCATATTGGGCCCGTCGGGCATATCGGTCATCCGTAAATTTTTCGGGGTGATACTTATTGCGATAGCAGTAAAGATATTCAGGAATAACATCGTTACTTTGAAAGTATAACTCTCTTTTTATTAAGCACACTATATGATAAATGACATACTGCAGGCCGCTAATATGTATGCGGAAGGCCTGAAAAACGTACAGGCTCGCAGGGACGAATGGGTAAAAATGCACACACACCTTTGCGACCACCTTAAAGAAATAGCCACCGAGCTCAATACGAAGGGCCTGTACAAGCAAATGTTTTATGTTGACACCGCACATGCATTTGACGAGGAGATAAACGGTACATCGGCAGACATGCCATCGATAACCCTGCGCAGCAGCGATATGCCGATAGGCGTGAAATTCCAGAACCCACTGGGCGAAAAGAAGGAATATGTAGAAAATGGTTTTCACATCACTTTCAGCCCGGTTATCACAGGCCAGTTGATCGTTACCTTGCTGCCACATTACAGCGATACAAATGGTAAGCCGCCCGAAAGTGTATTGCTGGCCGTTATCGATGATCTGTCACAATTGACCGATGATGCGACCGATAACATCGTGGCTCAGGGTATAGCCACTGCGTTTTATAGCAGCTTCACAGGTATGGCAGAGCGGCCCGAAGAAGGTGAAGAAAAGGAAAAAATACCACCTCCACCCGCGGCGCCACGTGCCACATCACCCATAGGCTTTAAAAGATATGAAACAACTGAAAAGGTTCAGTAGTGGGCTACTGGCAGCAGGTGTATTATTATTTGCTGCCTGCAAAGACAATGCTACAAAGGAAACCACCACCACTACGGCAGACACTAACGCGGTACAGGTACCCAAAATAATATCGTGGGATATAGTGAATACTTATCCCCATGACCCAAAAGCTTTTACCGAGGGGCTGGAGTATAAAGATGGCTATCTGTACGAAAGCACAGGTGAGTATAGCACGTCAGACATTCGTAAAGTAGATCTGAAGACTGGCAAGGTGCTGCTGTCTACTAAAATGGATAAGAAGTGTTTTGGTGAGGGCCTTACGATTCTTAATGGTAAAGTATACCAGCTCACTTACCGCGAGGGAACTGGCTTTGTATACGATCTTAATACACTAAAACAGGAAAAAACATTTGCCTTCGATGCTACAGAAGGGTGGGGCATGACCAATAACGGGACCAGTCTTATCTATGATGATGGCGGTAGTGTGCTGCACTTTATAGACCCTGTAACATTTAAAGAAACAAAGCAACTGAGTGTTGTAGATGAGCACGGCCCTGTAGAAGATATCAATGAGTTGGAAATGATACATGGCTATATCTATGCCAATCAATGGCAGACCGATCTGATACTAAAGATAGACACTGCCACCGGCCACGTTGTTGGTCGCGCCGACCTCTCAGCATTACGCCAACGTGCAGGCATACCTGCTTTTAACGGTCAGCCAGGCACGCCCGAAGTGCTGAATGGTATAGCCTATGATGCCGGCAGTAACCGGATATTCGTTACGGGAAAGAACTGGCCAAAATTGATAGAGGTGAAGATGGATAATTAAGGAAACGGAAAATATTTATGGCGTTTTCAAAAAAAGCGAGAGTTATATTTTCTATCATTCTATTGATTGGAAGCGTGATTCGCATGACTGCGTTTGGATGGAATTTATTAATTCTTATTTGGATAATAATTCCCTTTTATTTTATCCATATTCTTGGCCAGGTATGGACAATACGCAGAAGTAATCTTGGTGCTATTGATAAATTTCTAGTTTACTTATCTACAATCATTTTTATTTTTTTGACTTTGGCACAAGTTGAATGTTCAGATAACAGATGTCTGTTCATGATCGATGCTTCGTTTGAATTTTTATTTCGAGGCGCAATAAGATTATTGCCGGATGCCCAAGAACATAACCCCATAACTTGGCTTGTTGGAACTTTATTTGTCTTGGACTTTGTAATGAATATTATACTATTGATTCGTTTGCGAATAACTAAAGTGAAGGAAAAGTAACCAATCACTATTACGACTAGAAACATGCCAACACTCTTAACAATATTTATTGTTTTGCAATAAAAGCATAGCTGTAACTTTCTGAAAAGACATCCTTTATGCGCAGCATGTTTCTTATTTGCCTTATCGTATTTTTTTCCTGCACAGGCAGCCATGGCAGGCAGAGTGTTGCTACACATATAAAAGATGTATCGTTGGTAAACCCGTCTGGTGCAACCCTTGATAGCCGAATAAAAACGCCTGAGGGGTTTGCCCGGGTTAATGAAAAGCAAGGCTCGTTTGCAGCCTACCTGCGGGAAACGAAATTGCGCCCAAATGGAACACTTGTTCATTTTTATGATGGTAGAATAAAGCCGGATAATGGCGTGTACGTTGCCGTAGAGCAAACAGATATTGGTAAGCGCGACCTACTGCAATGCGCCGATGCCGTGATGTGCCAGCGTGCATTATACCAATATGATACACATCAGCAAGAGCAGATCGGTTTTACGTTTACAAGCGGTTTTCGTGCTGATTACAGCAAATGGAAAGAGGGGTATAGGGTTGCAGTGAGTGGCAACGATGCAACATGGGTAAAAAGTGCGCAGCCAGCCAATACATGGAATAGTTTCAGAGAATATCTCGACGTTATATTCGCTTATTGTGGTACGCTTTCATTGTCGAAGGAATTGAAAAGTGTGTCTTATGCCGATCTACAGCCGGGGGATGTGCTGATAATAGGTGGCTCTCCCGGGCATGCGGAGTTGGTAATGGATATGGCACAGAATAAGGATGGCAAGAAGATATACATGCTGTCGCAAGGATATATGCCGGCGCAGGATATACACATACTGGCTAACTTAAATAATACCGCGATAAGTCCGTGGTACGAGCTGAACGCGCAGGATAAAGTAATACATACGCCTGAATTTAACTTCGGGACAAATGATGTGAAGCGTTTTGCATCGGAATAATGTTGTCGCATTTTGCCCTTATTCTGCCATTATCTTCTGCTATATTATTACACGTTCCGCCTACATTTGTTCTGCAAACTAAATAGCAAATACTATGAGCAAGCTAACATCGTTTACGTTCATCTCACTCGATGGCTATTATAAGGGCCAATATGAAGACATAAGCTGGAATCCGCATGATGCGGAAGGCGCGGCCTATTCGAAGGAAAATCTTAAAGCAAAGAGTACGCTACTGTTCGGACGTGTTACGTATAACATGATGGCGGGCTTCTGGCCCACGCAACAGGCGATGGAGATGGACCCGGACACGGCCAGGGGCATGAATAATGCCGATAAAATTGTTTTCTCGCGCACCATGCAAAAGGCAGACTGGCAAAATACCACCATCATAAAGGATGACATCATCACTAAAATGAAGCAGCTGAAGGCGGAGGGTGGTAATGATATGACGCTCCTCGGAAGCGGTAACATCCTTACTCAATTTGCCGACCACAACCTCATCGATGAATACATAATAATGCTAAACCCCATAGCCATAGGCGAGGGTACTTCTATATTTAAAGGGCTGCAAAATAAATTGAAGCTAAGGTTGACGAATACGAGGACGTTCAGGAGCGGGGCAGTGGTGCTGAGTTATGAGCCGAGGTAACCATAATTTTTATAACGTTAAAAAAATTCCGTTCGTTGAACTTGCACCACAGTGGTGAGAAAAGTAGTTTATAAATTTCGTAACTTTATTTAATGGATATCACATTACAAATACCAGCTAATGTAAGCCTTGATCAAAGAGATACGGTAAAATTTCTTTCAGCTAAACTTTATGAGGCTGGTAGATTGTCACTTGGTCAAGCGGCCGAATTATCTGGGCTTTCTAAAGTTGCCTTCTCAGAGATACTTGGTGATTATAATGTATCCCTTATAAACTATCCTGTATCAGAAATTCTTCGTGATGCAGCAAGAATATAGTATTGTTATTGCTGATACAAGCTGTTTCATTTTACTTGATAAAATCGGGGAGCTAAATATCTTGCAAAGGGTATTTCGTGTCGTAACTACAACTGAAGAAATTGCAACAGAATTTGGTATTGCATTACCCCAATGGGTACATGTAAAAGCAGTGTCTAACAGAGAATACCTACACCTTTTGCAATTAGAAGTAGATAATGGCGAAGCAAGTGCAATAGCTTTGTCTATAGAGGAGGGGAGTGCATTATTAATTCTTGATGATAATAAAGCAAGAAAGCTTGCTGAGAAGTTAGGGCTCTTATATACCGGAACGTTAGGTATTCTGCTGAAAGCAAAACAAACAGGTGCTATAAAAAGCATTAAGCCACTCATTGATAAAATACAACGAACAAATTTCAGGCTTTCAGAAAGACTCTATAAGGAGATTTTGTTGTTAGCAAATGAATAACAGCTTATAAACAAAGCCCCTCGCGGGGCTTTGTAATTTCTATTAAAAGTTGAACATTACTCCCTCATCATATCCTCTATCACAGAGGATATATCTTCTGCATTCGGTTTTGAGAAATAGTCGCCGTCAGTAGCGTATGCGGGGCGGTGTGCTTGTGCAGTAATGGTGCGCGGTGCCGCATCGAGCCAGCGGAAGCCATTCTGTTTTTCCATCACTTGCTGGAACATGTATGCGCTTGCGCCACCCGGCACATCCTCGTCTACGAATACGATGCGGTTGGTCTTCTTCAGCGACTCCACGATCATGCTATTCACATCAAATGGCAGCAGGGTACGTACATCTATCACCTCGCAAGATATGCCTTGCGGTGCCAGGTAGTTATTGATGGCGTCATCTATAATACGCAGGGTAGACCCATACGATACGATGGTCACATCGCTGCCTTCCCGTATTACTTCGGGTATACCAAATGGCACGGTATACGTGCCAATGTTGGATGGATATTTTTCTTTCAGTCTGTAACCGTTAAGGCACTCTATTACTATGCCCGGTTCATCGCTTTGTAGGAGGGTGTTGTACATACCTGCCGCCTGCGTCATGTTGCGCGGCACACAGAGGTATATACCCCTTATAGAGTTGATGATCATGCCCATTGGCGAGCCGCTGTGCCATACACCTTCCAGCCTATGGCCACGGGTACGTATTATTAGGGGGCATTTCTGCCCGCCACGGGTACGGTATTGCAGGGTAGCCACATCATCACTAAGTGGCTGTAGTCCGTATAATAAATAATCTAAGTACTGTATCTCAGCAATGGGGCGAAGACCGCGCATAGCCATTCCTATACCCTGGCCCACAATGGTAGCCTCGCGTATACCTACATCAAATATGCGCTGGTCGCCAAATTTATCCTGCAATCCGGCAAAGCCCTGATTCACATCACCAATCTTACCCAGGTCCTCACCGAAGGCAAACACAGCGGGATTAGTAGCAAATGTGTGGTCGAAGAATTTATTAAGCACTTCATAGCCGTTCAGTATTTGCGCTTCGCCTTCAAATTCAGCAGGCACTTCCGCCACCTTCATTGCATTATGGCGTGAGCCTGAATGTAAGAGCGAATTGAATTTATCTTTATTATCAGCAAGTGTGTACTCGTAAAAGTTACGCAGGTTGCGTACCGCATCGCTGGTATTACCGCTGCACAGTGCCAGTACCTTCTTCGCAGCCTGCATCACATCCTTGCGTATCGGCTCCTTAATAGCGTTCAGCTCCTGTACAATGTTAGCGATAGCTTCCGCATTGTTGCCTGCTTCAAACACTGTCTGGTTGCAAAGAGATGTTGCCTGCTGTATCTGCGTCTTTATCGGTGACAAGAAGTTTTCCCAGGCACGCTGTTTTGCTTCACGTGCTTCTGTCTTCGCCTCTTCTTCTAACGTTTTTAATTCTTCATCGTCCGCTATCTTATTATCGAGTACGAACTGGCGCATCTTTGTAAGGCAGTCAAATTCTTTTTCAAATTCAAGCCTTTCCTTATTCTTATAACGCTCGTGCGAGCCTGATGTAGAGTGGCCCTGTGGCTGTGTTACTTCCTGCACATGAAATATGGCAGGTATATGTGTTTCGCGCGTGCGTGCTATTCCTTTTTGGAAGGTCTCTACCAGTGCGGCATAGTCCCATCCCTTTACGGTGTAGATGTTCATACCGCCTTTTTTCTCATCCCACTGCATACCCGCCAGCGCATCACTGATTGAGTTTTTGGTGGTCTGGTACTTACGCGGCACAGATATGCCGTAGCCATCGTCCCATATAAATATTGCCAGTGGCACGCGCAGCACACCTGCTGCATTCACCGTTTCCCAAAAGAGCCCTTCTGAGGTTGATGCATCGCCTATGGTGCAAAAAACAACTTCATTTCCTTTCTTGCTGAATTTCTCAAAACCCTTTTGTAGTTCCTCTACATTACGGAACAGCTTTGACGCGAACGCCAACCCTAATCCACGTACCATTTGGCCTGCGGTAGGTGATATATCACTGCTCGACTGTGGCTCTTTTGTAAGGTCTTTCCAGTCGCCATGCTCATCGAGCCAGCGGGTACCGTAGTGCCCGTTCATCATTCTTCCGCCTGTCGATGGTTCATTTTCCAGTTCAGGATCGGCATATAATTGTGCAAAGAATTTCTGTATATCGCTCATGCCTGTGGAGAACATCAGCGTCTGATCGCGATAATAACCACTGCGTATGTCGCCTGGCATAAAGCATTTTGCCGCCGCTATCTGTGCCAGTTCTTTACCATCACCAAATATCCCGAATTTGGCCTTGCCTGTCAGCACCTCGCGACGGCCTATAAGGCTTGCCTCACGGCTGGCCACCGCCATACGATAGTCGGCAAGTACTCCCTGCTTAAATTCTTCAAACGATAATCTTGCGGACTTTGATGTGGTAGCTATTTGCGGCATATATGATCTCTATAAATTCAATAATAACAAAGATAAGGTGGAAGATGCAAAAAATCAGGAATGGCAAAACATACGGTTATTTTTCACTATGGGTTGTAGGCTTTTGACGGTGTTTAGTCTATTCCGCCCTTCTCCTTTACATATCCCGCAGGTGCAAACTTTGGCTTCAGTAGGCGTAGCATTTGTAATAATACAGATAGCAATATCAATCCCATTCCGCCAATAAAACCCCAGTTCAGCCTGTCCGTTCCTTTGTTGAATATGATCTCGGTATTCTCATTATAAAACAGAAAGGCAAGCAATATACCGTACACAGGTTCCAGATTTACTGATAAGGTTACTGTAAACGACGTCAGTTTTTTGAGTGCGTTAAGCGCCAGCGACTGCGCCCATACCGTGCAGCAAAGGCTCATGATTACTATCCACAGCCAGTCGTTGTGTATCCAGTCGGCACTTAGCATATTAGCCGCATTAGGCAGGAATCTGGTATGCGGAAAATAAACAAACTGTATCGGCAGCAACAAGCAGATGAATATCCACCCGGTACTCATCTCATAAAATACCATTGTGCGGGCGGGGTATTTATTCGCAATACGCTTGTTCAGTACAGTAAATACACTGCTTAATATGGCTGCTATTATGCCAAAGGCAATACCAATACCGTATGATACCTCATACCGGTAAATAAGATATACACCTGCCAGTGCTAATGAGCCCAGCAGCATTTCTTTAATATCATACTTGCCCTTGTTTACCATAGGGTCCAGCAGCGAGGTAAATATACTGGCTGTAGAAAGGCACACCAGTGCTATGGAAATATTAGCAAATTTTATTGCCGCGTAAAAAGCAACCCAGTGTAGCCCCATCAGTCCGCCTACCCATGCCAGTTGCACTATATCTTTGCGCTCTATTTTCACCCACTGTTTGCGGTAAGTGAGTATGAATGCCATGAATACTGCGGTGAACAGCATACGGTACCACACCAGTACGGGCGCATCCAGTGATATTGCTCTGCCCAGCACCCCGGTAAATCCCCATAGCAGCACCGCGAGGTGCATTTGTATCAACGCTTTTTTCATCTTTTATTTCAGGATGCAAACATAGCGGAAAGTGCAGTAAGATTATTTTTTTATTGTTTCGACGAAATGTACATTCATTGATGTAAATAATTACTTTTGTTTACGCTAATAAACAATTTTTTTGTTCGCTTTTTCAAACAATAAATGAACAATACATACACCGACCTCGTACAGCAGACCTTCCACTTCCCACAGGAAGGCTTCGATGTAACCGATAACAATACCCTGGAATTTAATGGGGTGGATATACAAGCCATGATAGACAAGTATGGCACGCCTTTTAAATTGACCTTCCTGCCTAAGATAGGTATGCAGATCAATAAGGCGAAAAAGATGTTTAACGACGCCATCAAAAAGCATAAATACGATGGTACGTACGTCTATTGTTATTGCACCAAGAGCTCGCACTTCTCTTTTATCGTTGAGGAAACGCTGAAACACGGTGTAAACCTGGAAACGTCTTTCGCCTATGATATAGATATCATCTGGCAGTTGTATAAACGCAGAAAGATCACCAAGGATATTCACATTATCTGCAATGGCTTTAAGACGCGCCAATATACACGCAACATAGCCAGACTCATTAACGAAGGTTTTAAGAACGTTATACCCGTAATAGATAACAAAAACGAGTTCGACGATTATAAAAAATCTATTCGCGCAAAAGACCCGGTAAATATAGGTATCCGCATCGCCAGTGAAGAAGAGCCTACGTTCGATTTCTATACATCGCGCCTCGGTATCCGTAGCCGGGATGTATTAGAGTTTTACGTAGATAAGGTAAAAGGCAATGATAAGTTCCGGCTCAAGATGCTGCACTTCTTTATGAATAAAGGCATAAAGGACGATGTATATTACTGGAGTGAACTGAATAAGGTGCTCAATATCTATTGCCAACTTAAAAAAGTTTGCCCTGAGCTCAGTGCAATAAACATAGGTGGCGGATTACCCATAAAGCATTCCCTTAATTTTGATTACGATTACAATTACATGGTCAATGAAATTGTATCAACAATAAAGAAGGTATGCAAGAAGAACAAGGTTGATACCCCCGATATATATACAGAGTTTGGCTCCTTTACAGTAGGGGAGGCGGGTGCTGTTGTTTATAGTGTACTGGATGAGAAAATGCAAAATGATCGTGAGATATGGTATATGATCGATAGCTCATTTATCACTACGCTGCCCGATACATGGGGCATAGGGGAGAAATTCCTGATGCTGCCTATAAATAAGTGGGATAAGGAATACCAGGAGGTGCACCTCGGTGGCCTTACCTGCGATAGCCACGATTTCTATACATCCGAAGAGCATATCAATGCCGTGTTCCTGCCTAAGCTCGAAAAAGAGAAAGGCAAGGATCCATTATATATCGGCTTCTTTCATACCGGCGCTTACCAGGATCAGCTCGCAGGTTACGGAGGAATAAAGCACTGTATGATACCATCGCCTAAGCACGTGGTAGTAGAGTACGATAAAGATGGCAATCTCGAAGACTGGTTGTATGCTAAAGAGCAGACGCCGCAAAGCATGTTAAAGATACTCGGCTATATACGATAGTCTGATATACTTAATATAATAAAACAAAACAGCCCCGCAATTGCGGGGCTGTTGCACTCACACCACTCTATCACCCTCTATTATCCTACAACAATTTCCTGTGCGGTCTGTTCAGTCACTTCCTTTTTAGGGAGTGTGATGTTCAGAATACCGTCTGTATATTTTGCATTGATCTTGGTAGCGTCTACCTTATCATTTAAGGTAAAGCTCCTTTTGAATGAACGTGTTTTGTATTCGCTGCGAAGCCACTTGCCTTCAGGCTGTTCGTCCTTGTTCTCTTGCTTGTGTTCGTAAGAGATGGTAAGGATATTACGGTCTACGGCAACTTTAAATTCTTCCTTCTTAAGGCCTGGTGCTACAACGTTTAGTTCATAGCTTTTGTCTGTGTCTAAAATGTTTACAGGCGTGGTTACTGCACTGTATTCTTCGTTAAAACGGTTTACACCATTTTCGAACATGTCTTCTAAAAGGCCACCGATTGTGCGTGGAGATACTCCGAAACTTCTTTTTGTGTACATAGTTTGTATTTTTTAAGGTTTTTAAATTGTTACCCTAAGCAATATGCAAAGTATGTTCCGTTTCATTTTGTCGGTAAAAATGTCGCTTTTTGAAACTTGTAAACGACAAATTGTCTTATTTTGATAATTTTATTGGCTTAGGAGAGCATAAACTGGCTGATATAAACAAAATATAGTGATTAACAGGTGTGTTTATGCGCACAATCGTGCTATTACGCAGTTTCGTCGCATATCAATTTTATATTTATTTTCATTTTCACGAACCTTTTTCTGATATTTGTGCTACTTACGATGGGTTAGTAAGTGCAATCCTTTCCCGGCGTGCTATGCAAGCCGGGATTTTTTATGCCCGTACTACAGAGGGGAATGATGAAAGGAAATCAGGAAATAGTATTGTCTAATCGCTTGATTGTCCGCTTAACATAGTCATCTACTTTCTCGAAAACGAAATCAGGATACACGCTTAGAAATTTATCGTTGATAAATCCCCCACGTAATGGCCGTGCCGCAGGTTGCTTCATATCTGCAGTGCTAATGGGTATCATTTCATATTCCGCATCGGGGAAGTTTGCAAGCACAATTTCTGCAAGCTCCACTCGATTGATGTATTCATTACCGCCAATGTTATAGATGCCGTCTTTATTATCTCTTAGCAATAAATACATCGCACGTGCTATATCCAGTGCATTAGCCGGTGATGCGTATTGATCGTACGGAAGTTTAAGTGTCAGCTTTTGTTTATTTCTGCATTGATCTATGATACGTGCCACGAAATTTTTCCCGCGCAGCTCATCGCCATATACATTCGTTACCCTCAGCACCAGCGAGTTTGGTATCTCTTTTAATACAGTTTCTTCCGCTTCCAGTTTATGCCTCCCATATACACTTATGGGATGCACGGGTGCATCTTCTCTATACGGGCCGTCCTTACCATCAAATACATAATCGGTAGAAATGTACACCATGCGTGCGTTGCACTGCTTTGCGAGTGCCACCACGTTCTTTGTACTCAGCACCGTCTTCTCATAGCTTTCCTGCTCGTGTGTTTCACAATGGTCTACATGCGTTAGGGCACCACAGTGTACGATCACATCGGGGGCATAGTCTACTACATCAAAGTTCTCCGGGTGGTCGGGTATCAGTGTGTCATAGAATACAGTGTTGTCTGTCTGGAATGAAAAGTAAGAACCTACTGCTTCCCAGCCCTTCTCTTTAAAATATGAAAGGCAGTTGCCGCCCACTAATCCTGATGCGCCTATGATGAAAACCTTCATGCTGTTTTTTGAATATTGCCTAAAAATACAAAACGTCGCACTAATATCACAGCGCTTTAAACATGCAGATAGATTAATATTTTACAACTCAAAAAAATCTAAATTATTTTACCATTTTTACAACGTGAACCTCAATAAATATGAAAAGCTAATAAGGGCCGCAACAATTGGTAGTGTAATATACTTGATGTGTTTTGGTATCGCTATGGCGTTCTTTCCTATCCGCCCATTCTGGAATGATGAATGGCGTCTTATCTACAATATCAAATTTAAGAGCGAGCATCAACTTTGGGGCAGACTGGATCTGCTACAACAATGCCCACGTGTATTCCTTATCTTGCTTAAAAAAGTAACTGCCTTTTTCGATTACAGTTATATATCCCTGCGCCTGCCTGCACTGGTCATTACCACCGCCAGCATTCCTTTATGCTTCTATCTCCGGAAAAAGGTATTCCCTAACGGCTCTGTATATACTTACCTGTTCATCCTTATCCTCATTTCCTCACAGACCTTTACCGACTATATAGTGCAGATGAAGCAGTATGAGATGGAGATCTTTCTCTGCCTGCTCACGCTGTGGCAGTTAATGACGCTGCTTGATATAGGTGTGGAATCCCGGGTTAACAAGCTTAAATACCTTTTATTGTGCTTCACTTTTCTTGTGGCGCCATTCCTTAGCTATACATATCCTATTGCAGTAGCGCCCCTCATTCCGATAGTTATTATAAGCTCGGTGATGCACATACGAAACAGGCAACTAAAAAGTAATAAACTATCTTACCTTTTATCACTATACCTGCCACTACTACTTGTCTGCGCTGCCATAGTTGTTTTCTATATCGTGGATGTAAAGCAACTGATGGTTGATAACAACATGTACCAGTCATACAAAAAGATGCTGGACAATGAACGTAGCAGCAGCAATTTTATAAGAGATTTCTGGGGGTTATTTTCATTGGTTGGTTCGGGTGCGCTGTATGAGATTATTTTTGGTGTATTAGGCATTACTTCTTTCTTCTATGGCATGTACCGGCTTATCAAAAACAGAACGGATGTGCCTACCAGGCAGGATTATTTTAAATTATATGCTATAATGCTGCTGTTGCTCACGCTTGCTTTGTTCCTATCCGGCAAGCTGCTGGGCGAGGTGGCAAGGCTCACGGCATTCACTGTGCCATCTATTGCCATACTCATAGTTTCTTTTTTTGAAGATCTTGGAGCTAAGTACAATTATCAAAAGCTTGCCAATATCATTACTGCCGTCTTATTCCTTGGCCTCTTTGGCAATATCATAGTTACATTCATCGACAGGCTCAGTTTCCCCGAATACAAGAACCGTATAGAAACGTACAGGCATACAGCAAAGGCGCTTCGACAAGCAAGGCTTAATAAAGAACCCATACTTATCACAGATGGTGTGCGAGGTGATAAAATAAATAGGGACGCATCTGCTCCCGGTAAAATTCTATCCAATACAATAACCCCGCAACAAATTGCAGGGATGGACACGTTGTGTACGGAAGTAATACTAAAGGTTAATCCCGAATACAAGGTCTGGGATACTATCCCCGTTTACATTATCCCAGATATGAAGTGGACAAAAGAATACATGGCACAATTACCGTCAGATATTAAATCGGCTACATTCTGCGATGGGATCAATTTTATGAGGGTGTATAGGTAGTTTTTTCAACTCTGCCTCAAAATAATAAGAGCCATCCGCATCACGGATGGCTCTTGTATTATCTATAGTCGAATGACATGTAAACTCATTAACCTTTCAACCAATCAACTCAACCTACGCAGACATGCCTACATGCGGCATCTCCTGCGGGTATAGTTTCTTTTCCAGTTTTTCTCGCACCGCATCAAACGCTGCAAGTGTTTCATCAATGTCCTGGTCTGTGTGTGCTGCCGTAGGTATTATACGCAGCTCTATCTGGCCCTTAGGTATTACCGGGTACACGATTACAGAACAGAAAATGTTGAAATTTTCGCGCATGTCGTAAGTCAGTTGCACTGCATCATACAGGCCACCCTTCATAAATACCGGTGTTACCGGTGTATTAGAGGTACCCAGATCAAAGCCCCTGTCGCGGAAGCCCTGTTGCAGCCTGCGCACATTGTGCCACAGTTTTTCGCGCAGCTCAGGCTTGTTACGCAGCAGTTCGAGGCGCTTCAGGTTACCGGCTACGAATGCCATTGGTAAAGATTTTGCGTATATCTGCGAGCGTATGTTATAACGAAGGAAGGTGAGTATCTTCTTATCGGCAGCTATAAAACCACCTATACTTGCCATAGACTTAGCGAACGTAGAGAAGTACACATCTATATCTTCAATGCAATCCTGCTCATCACCTATACCCGCACCAGTCTTACCCATCGTACCAAAACCATGTGCATCATCTACAAACAGGCGGAAGTCATATTTCTCTCTAAGGGTTACTATTTCTTTTATTTTGCCTTGATTACCGCTCATACCAAAAACGCCCTCGGTGATTACAAGTATGCCACCACCGGTCTTTTTCACCAGTTCGGTAGCGCGCGCTAGTTGCTTGTCGCAATCTGCTACGTCATTGTGCTTAAATACATACCGGTGGCTTGGTATCAGGCGCAGTCCGTCTATAATGCATGCATGCGACTCCGCATCATACACTACTACATCGTGGCGGCCACAAAGTGTATCTATCGCCGATACCATACCCTGGTAACCAAAATTGAGTACCATCGCATCTTCCTTACCTACGAATTCTGCCAGATTACGCTCCAGTTCGTCATGTATATCAGAGTTGCCACTCATCATACGCGCTCCCATTGGCGATGCCAGTCCGTATTTTGCGGCTGCATCTGCATCTGCCTTACGTACTTCAGGATGATTTGCAAGGCCAAGGTAATTATTGAGGCTCCACACTATTTTCTCCTTACCACGAAATTTCATGCGATTGCCTATTTCGCCTTCCAGTTTAGGGAATGCAAAATATCCTGGTGATTTCTCAGCGTAGTCTCCTATTGGTCCTAGTTTGTTCTCAAATTTGGCAAATATGTCCATATATCAGTTAAGAATTTAAAAAATGAATAGAAGGATAATACTTTCTTAAAACTGGCGCAAAATTAATAAAAATATAGCTTATGGCTAATTCTGTTCTTTCAATGCTGCCAATAGTATGTTAAACATGTGCTACTCAACATCGTAGCAAGACCATTTAATAACCATTTACTGATAAAGTAAATTTCGCGGATATGCCTACATTTAACAGTAGCTATGCATATTGTTATGACACTAAGTTTACAATATGCCACTCCGTTTAATATTAATTTCAGGATATTGAAAATAAGCTTTACATATTTGTGAAGACGCTTTACCATTATATTATTTGTATCACATTGCTTTTGAGCATTGTAGCCACTGCAAATGCACAAATGGTGCGCGATAATATTTTCTTAAAAGGCAATCATGTAGAGGTTGGTATAGCACCAAATGGTGCATTTGGTACGACCGTAAATGCACCTGCAGGGTATCACCCTAATACACCAGGTGTTATTTTTTTTGATCCGGAAAATGATTCTACTTCTGTCTTAGATTCCGCACTCGGTTTTGTTGCAGACCCCGATGCAGATGGATGGGATGTAGGTGTTCCTCCCTATTTCGGCGACTACTTTTTACCCGGGGATCCGCAGGAAGGCTGGAGTATTCAAGTGGATGGAGTAAGGAGTGATGCATTTACCCCTGCTTATTTGGATTCCGGTACTACGGGTTATACCGGGTCTCTAATGGGTGCTAACATCGCTTATTCGGCAACAGGTAGTTCGGTAATGGGGGTATGGAAAGGCACAGCCGCTGGTACACTTGCTATCACACAAACTACTACACTTGATGCTATGCAGCTCTATTTTACAATGAGTATTATGTTGAGAAACACAGGTTCAACAACATTGCACAATATCTATTACTTGCGTACAGTAGATCCGGACAATGAAGAAAGGGAAAATGGTTCGTTTGGTACCGCAAACACGATCGTACATCAATTGCCTGATGCCGGTAATAAAGTGCTGGTATCTGCTACCGGTACAGAATTCCCGCGCGCTTATCTCGGACTCGGTACAAAAGATTGCCGTGCTTTATGTTACATAGACTCGTTTGAGCTTGTATGTAGTGCTACGCTCGATTCTATTTATAATAAACAAGGGCACTATAATTATTATTCGGGCTCAATAACAAAGGATGTGGGCATAGGACTTGTATTCAATATCGGCGATCTGGCTCCCGGCGATACAACTTCTTTCGCTTATGCATACATACTGCGCGAACCCGATCTGGATAGTGCAATAAGTTTTACAGCACCCCAAATGACCGCTCATGGAGTAACGTTCAATAATACAGATACTATCTATGTCTGCAACAACCCCACTCTCGATTCGGTACCCGTTACCATATCTAATGGCGGTTATTATAGCTGGACCTGGGCGCCATCTACAGGTATATCTTCTACTACGGGTATATCTAACAATATTGATATAAACAGCCTCAATACTTTTACCGTAACCGGTGCTAGCATAAACCCTGCATTATGCGATGAGAAGATATTTGTTATAAAACTGATCCCGGTTAATCTGCCTGTAATTAATATCTCTGGTATTATACAGCCTTCCTTATGTGGTGCGGGTGATGCCTCCTTTACGATAAGCGGCCTTTCTCCCGGGCTTGCATACACGGTTACTTATACCAGCGATACCATACATACACTTTCTGCAATCGCTGATGGGGCAGGGGAGATAACCGTATCCGGATTATATGCAAACACCTATGCGGATATATTTGTGAGCGAGGCGGTATGCTCATCAAATGCTGTAGGCCCGGTATCCATAATAAATCCAGCACCAGCACCTATACTTCTTACTTATAGCCGCAATACCCTTTGTGAATTTGATACAATAAGCGTTACATATAGTGGTAACCCTTTAGCAGGTAGTGTATTTACATACACATTGCCTGTGGGGGCTGTGATAACAAATGGCAATGATACCAATCCTGCTGTCATACGCTTCGATTCTACTTTGAATGGTACAGTGGCACTCACGGTGAGTATAGGCCCGCCTGAGTGTAATGTTGTAGATAGCTTCCCGGTATCGGTGCTCCGGTCTCCGGTTGTACACTTTTATGTGCAGCCCGATATCTGCGTAGACGATACCACACCTGTAGCATTGTCTTATGCCAGCAACGATATAATAAACTATACCTGGAGCTTTAACGATGCCAATATATTGCCCGGCAATCAGGCAGTCACAGGACCGTATCATGTTTCCTGGGGCACACCCGGGCTGCATACTATAACTCTTTTAACAAGCAATGGTGTATGCCCATCTACATTAATGATCGATACTATTTATGTGCATGCTGCACCTGATGCTACTTTTATAATCGGTAACGCCAACAACCCACTGTGCGAGGGCGACAGTGTGTTGCTACAAGCAAACAAAGTGCTGCCTGGTAATAAATATGAATGGTTTCCTGCAATAGACTTCAATAACACTAACCGGCCGCTTATCTATTGTAATATCAAGGCCTCCGGCTATATAGGACTGAAGATCACAAATGAATTTGGCTGCACTGCCAGCGATAGCCTATTCGTAAATGTGCAGCCTTGTTGTAGTATATACTTCCCCGATGCTTTTACGCCTAACAATGACGGGGCAAACGATGTGTTTCGCCCTGTAACAATAGGACATCACAAGATCTACCAGTTCGTGGTCATGAACCGCTGGGGACAAACCGTTTACGAAAGCACCTCTGATCTTGGCGCATGGGATGGCAACAAAGAGGGTATACCACAGGATATGAACGTCTACTTCTACTACTTAAAATACGACTGCGACGGCAAAATAATGGAAGAAAAAGGGCAGGTGACCTTAATAAGATAATAGCATGACAATTAACAAACTCGTGCCTGATCCCAACGGGATCAAATGTTTATAGAAGACCGTCACTAACTGCACTACGATGCTGAAGGTATCGTACAAAGATTTATAGATACAGCGAACACAATAATGTGTAAAGCGTCTGACTGATAGTCATCACGAGTTAGTGATATAACACTTACCCTTCGGAGATGTCGATAGCGGTTACGTCTTCCTTGGCTTCTTCTTCGCCGCAGGAAACAATACATTATTTAGTATCAGTCTGTAGCCCGGCGAGTTTGGATGCAGGCTAAGGTCTGTTGGCGGGTCGCCTATCATGTGCTGGTAGTCTTCAGGGTCATGGCCACCATAGAATGTCCATGTGCCCTTGCCATATTCACCGTGTATATAGCGCGCTTCATTAGCCGGTTTATAATCACCCATCACCAATACACTCGATTTCAGCACCTCATTACGGAACGATGTTGTCTGCCCCATGAAACCCTTTATGGTTGTAGTGTGATCCTGGCACAGCATGGCAGGCACAGGGTCAAATTTTGCAGAGAAAGTGAACAGCGTAAAGTAATCGACGTTCATCGGCACATGCCTGAACTCTGTGTTGTCTATGTTAGAATATTCATAATGTGCAGGATCGGTTACTAAGGTGAAATCTTTGAACGCGAAGCTTTGTGTATAGTCCAGCTTCTGCTGTGCATCCGGCGCCATTGGGTCGCCGTCAAATTGTTCCGCACATATATCTGTATTCTGCGCGGCAAGCGCTATATCATAAGAGTCGGTAGCAGAGCACATGGCAAACATATATCCGCCGCCCGCTACAAAGTCGCGTATCCTTTTTGCTATGGCCAATTTCAGTTGCGATACCTTTTTAAAGCCATGCTTTGCAGCCATTGCCTCTGCGCTATGCTGGTCATCCTGGTACCACTTGGTATTATGGTAGCCAAACCAGAATTTACCATATTGCCCTGTAAAATCCTCATGATGCAGGTGTAGCCAGTCATACTTCGGTAGCTTATCATCCAGCACATCATCATCGTATATCTTATCAAATGGTATCTCTGCGTAGGTTAGCACCAGCGTCACTGCATCATCCCATGGCTCTTTATTTGGAGGTGTGTACACAGCTATCCTTGGCGCTTTTTCCAGCTTTATCACGTCTCCGTTAAAGTCAGGATTAACAATAACATTTAGCACACCAAGGTATTGTTCGTCACTCATTATAGAGTAGCTCACGCCACGTAGTTTGCACATGCGCTCTATGGTCTCTGATTGGTCTATCCCAAAGCTGCCGCCATAATAATTGAGCAGCCAGTCCACACTTATATTCAACTTCAGAGCAGCATAAGCCACCCCGTATGCTTTCAGGTGGTTGGTCTGCCCTTCTGCACCCATGGGTATGAATATTTTGGATGCATGTGCGGTATACACCGTACACAGCAGGCAGCATAGCAATAGTCTCCGTTTCATTATAGCTTGTGTAAGAAGTACTAAGATACCGATAAATAAACCATAGCTATGACCGCAATGTATATTTTAACACGTATATAAGATTATTGGGACGCTTCCATCTATACATTACCTTTGCCGGGTACGAAAACATGTTATGGCCAATTATAGTAATGCCCGGGCAATGCGCTCCCTCATTAAGGCAAGCCTTCAATCAATTTTAAAGAGCCCTTCCGCTATCATATTCAGTATCGCTTTCCCGCTGATATTTATATTGGTTTTTGGCTTTCTTGGCGAAGGCTCCGGTTTCAGTATCAAGGTAGCTTCTGCTCCCGGCAGCGATACAACCACGCAGCTATATAATATTCTGCGCCGTGTACCTGCTCTTAAATGGGTTACATCCAAAGACGACAGCAGTATCAATAAATTATTAAAGCAAGGCGATATAGTAGCTACTATAGGTATACAAAAGCAAGCCCCCGGCACATCTCCCGAATACAACATCACTCTTAATGCCGCATCAACAGAGGTTGACAAAGCGCAGCAATTACAAAACATTCTCTATAGCGTTATACAACAAGGCGACCCCGAGATAAAGAAACGCGAGGAAATGCTTGCCAAAATAAATATGAATATAGCGCAGGTACGTGAGTATAAGACCATCGACTTTATACTCCCCGGCCAGCTTGGCTTTTCGTTACTTGCTGCAGGCGTATTTGGTACAGCATTTGTATTCTTTAATATGCGGCAGACACTGGTACTGAAACGTTTCTTTGCCACACCTGTGCGCCGCGAGATAATCGTTATCAGCGAGGGGCTCGCCCGTATGATTTTCCAATTGATAGGTGCGGTCATTATTATATCCATTGGCCATTTTGCATTTGGTTATACACTCGTGCATGGCTGGGTAACCTTCTTCACCATGCTCGCCATCTCCGCCCTCGCGTTGCTTGTGTTTATGGGCTTTGGCTTTATTATCAGCAGCATTGCCAAAAACGAATCTTCCATACCGCCATTCTCCAATCTTATTACCCTGCCACAGTTCCTGCTCGCGGGTACTTTCTTCTCTATCGATAATTTTCCTGCGTGGTTGCAGCCTATCTGTAAAGCACTCCCACTAACCTATTTCAATGATGCTATCCGCAAAGTAGCCTTTGATGGCGCCGGCTTTTGGGACGTGCGCGTAGATATTATAGTGTTACTTATCTGGGGCGTGGTGGTCTACGCAGTTGCCGGAAAGACATTCAAATGGGAGTAAGGGTGAATTACTACCGTATCAGCGTCACATCACCCTTATGCACTTCTGAGTGACCGGTAAGGCAGGTAGCTTTTACAATGTAATAATACACACCCGTTTCGCAGGCTACGCCGCCGTAGTTGCCATTCCATGCGTGCTGCGGGTCTTCACTATAAAATATTTGCTGCCCCCAACGGTTAAAGATGGTAAGTGCATAGTGCAGCATATTTCCATAAGTTACTATGCGAAATCCATCATTGATACCGTCATCATTTGGTGTAAATGCATTTGGGTAAGATAGCTTGCAGCAAGGCTGTATGTTGTTAAACGCCACCGATGCCGTATCAGAGCAGCCATTTTGGTCGGTTGCTGTCACGGTAAAAGTTTCTGCCAGAAAAATGTGTGTAAAGGTATTGCCACTCTTATCACTATCCACAAGGCTAGCCGGGCTCCATGAATAGGTTGCGCCCCCGTATGCGGTCAGGTAAATGATATCACCGTAGCATATAGTATCAGGTGCTATAGCGGTCGTTACAATGGGTAATGGTTTCACGATCACAGTTACAATTCCTGTATCAGAAGTACAGGTTTTATATGTGGCCAGATAATGAAAAACAGATGTGTCCTGCGTGTTGGTAGAGGGTGATGGGGCGGAAGAGAGTACGTCCCCAGAAGTATCATACCATATTATCTCATCCAGTGCAGAAGCGCCAGAGACGGTTAAAGGCTGTGCGGCATCACCCTTGCAATAAACAATATCGGGTGATACAGGAAGTGGTATCTTACCACTATCAATGATAGAAAAATTCAGAAAGAAAGGACATAATGAATCGTAGCTGGCAGTAATGGTATAATCTCCGGGATAAAGACTATCTGTAATGATGCCTGATGTATCTGTATAAGACTGTATCACGGTACTACCTTCCGATACGGTGACCGTCCTTGGTAATATCCCCCCTGAAATATTATAAGATACTAATGCCTGATGAAGGCATTGTGTTCCGTATAGTACTTGCTCCGTAACAGCAAGTGGCGCTATGATTTGTATGGTATATGCTACTGTCTGCTTATTTGATAAGGGACAGTGGTTGTCTTTGTACGTAACATAGAAGTTATAAATGCCAGGTGTCAGTGAGGCTGTGTTCCAGTTAAAGCTGATGGTGGGGGTTGGTGTGCTATTATTTGTTACTACAAGGGATGCTGTTGTAGGTACATTATCGGCGGTCACAGTGATATCGTCAGCTGATGGTTCTGAAGCAGAGATGGAGAATGAAAATGCAGGTGTTCCCTGGCAGATGCTGAATTCATTACTGCCGGTGAGTTCAGCGCCACTGGATATAGATGTGATAGTAGCTACAGGAGGTGGCGCAGTGCAATCATCCAGAAATATAAAGGTCATTTCGCGTTGGCTAGTACCTACGAGTACGTTTCCCCTGTATTCATATACCGTATTTACGATCAGGGCGTGTTGCAGTATATCCGCAGTGAAAGACATCTGGCCATTCGTGGGATTGAACATGAAATTACCTGGTGTCGTGGACAGCGGTTGTGATGGTGTGTAAGGCGATACATAATCTACCTGGTTGCTGGTAAGCGGGCTGGTAGTGCCGTTTATTGCAGCGGTAAGACTAAAGGCCAGTGAGTCTCCGTTAGGGTCTACGGCTCCCGGGTTATATTCTTCTCCTACACCCACGCAATAAAAGGGTGTAGGTATAGTAGAATAATCAGGCGAAGAGTTAGGTGTACCTACATTGTCAAGGTCTGCCTCTATTTGCATTAACGATGTGCCGGGGTTATTTATATTGGTTATCGCGCTGCTTCTGCCTGCCTGGCTCAGGCCACCCATGTCGCCTGCAAAAATAAACTTCCATGTATAAGCCTCGCCGGGTAGCGTAATTGTATCACTGTAAACAAATTTTTTAACGCCGGGCTGTGTCCCTCCATTGCACGAAGTACTGTCTATATATGCAGGGCACACCGGTGAAACCTCTATTCCTGTGCCTGCCTCCGGGCTTAACCTTATGGTGTCGCTAAAACTGGTTCCTTTATAGATATAGATCTTAGGGGTAGCAGTAAAAAGCGTAACAAAAACAGACGAACTCGCACTGCAGTCACCATACAGTGTCAGTGTTATCTTATAAGTATTGCCTGATATGTTTGTATAAAGCAGGTCACCGCCAAAGATATGTGTAGCGAATGATGACAAACTTTGTGTCATAAAAAGAAACAACAAAGCATAGATCAGTAACAGTCTTTTCATACAAAGCAGGTGCCAGCAAAGTTCGACATTATACTTGTACAAAGGTTTAATGTCATGTTATTTTAACGGCTACTCGTCAGCGTGCAAGGCTACCCTGTTACCTTCGCTGTCCATTATCAGCGCCCAGTAACCCATGTCTTGTGTTACGCCTACTTCGGTCTTGCTGTGTAGTATTTTACCACCTGCGCCCACCACACGGTCCAGTACTTTTTGAAGATTAGGGTCACAGTTCAGGTATACCAGTGTTCCGTTGGCCGATGGGCTATAAAATGCGGGATCGTAAACGAGGGCGCCGCCACGGCCGTCATCCGCCATATCACTCTCAAAAAAGGCCATGCGCGCGTGCCCCGATGTGCGCTCCTTCATGGTGTTGGCGAATATCGTTTCATAAAATCTTTTAGCTCTGTCGAAGTCTGCGACCGGTATTTCGAACCAGTTTATCGCGTGTGTGTTGGCCATAGCATATGTTTTATACCTAAAAGATAAACAATATTATCGTACCAGTATAACATATTGAAACATTTTTCTATGGAGCATTATTTCATGGTAAATCATTAAGTTAGCAACTTATAAGAGTTATTTTTGCTTACAAATATCCTTACGTAGATGAACCTTGAATTCAATAAGAATGAAGATGCTATGAGATTGGCAGTAAGTCAGTTAAAGAAACGCCATGCGGTAGTAAGCCTTGGCGGTGGTAAAAAGAGTATGGATAAGGCGCGCGAAAAAGGCAAAATGTCGCCGCGCGAGCGTATTGCATACCTCATCGATAAGGATAGTGTATTTACAGAAATAGGTGCGTTCGCTGGTTACGAAATGTACCCCGAGCACGGCGGATGCCCTGCCGGTGGTACCGTTGCAGGCCTCGGTTATGTATGCGGCAGGCAGTGTGTAATAGTAGCAAATGATAATACAGTAAAGGCGGGTGCGTGGTTTCCCATCACGGGCAAGAAGAATCTGCGTATGCAGGAGATAGCGATGGAGAACCACCTGCCGGTAATATATATAGTAGACAGTGCAGGTGTATACCTGCCCATGCAGGACGAGATATTCCCTGATAAAGAGCACTTTGGCCGCATCTTCCGCAACAATGCACAGATGAGCGCCATGGGCATGACGCAGATAGCGGCCGTAATGGGTAGTTGCGTAGCGGGTGGAGCATACCTGCCTATCATGAGCGATGAGACGCTGATGGTAGAGGGCAATGGCTCCATATTCCTTGCAGGCCCTTACTTAGTAAAGGCTGCCATTGGCGAGGACGTAGACATACAAACGCTTGGCGGCGCCAAAACACATACAGAGATAAGCGGCATTGCCGACTATAAATTTGATACAGAACAGGAGTGCCTCGACCAGGTACGCCGCATCATGGATAAGGTTGGCGAGCAGCCGCGCGCAGGTTACGACCGCGCCAAGCCTGAGTTGCCGCTGAAAGATCCTAAAGATATTTACGGCCTCGTATCGTCTGAAAATAATAAGGCGTATGATGTGGTAGATGTGATAAAATGCATCGTTGATAAATCCGAGTTCGATCAGTTCAAAGAAGATTATGGCAAGACCATTGTATGCGGGTACGCCCGTGTAGATGGCTGGGCGGTGGGCATTGTAGCCAATCAGCGTAAGATTGTAAAGAGCGGCAAGAACGAGATGCAACTGGGTGGGGTTATCTACAACGATAGCGCGGACAAGGCTGCTCGTTTTATTATGAACTGCAATCAGAAGCGCATACCACTTATATTTCTGCAGGATGTTACCGGCTTTATGGTGGGCAGCCGCAGCGAGCATTCGGGTATTATTAAAGATGGTGCTAAGCTGGTAAATGCGGTAGCAAATTCCGTAGTGCCAAAGATAACAATAGTGATAGGTAACTCTTATGGTGCAGGCAACTACGCAATGTGTGGCAAGGCTTATGATCCGCGTTTTATCTATGCATGGCCAAATGCACGCATAGCCGTAATGGGTGGCGAGCAGGCGGCAAAAACACTGTTGCAGATACAGGTAGCCTCATTAAAATCTAAGGGTGAAACAATAGATCCTGAAAAAGAAAAAGAGTTACTGAAAGAGATAACCGACAAATATACGGCTCAAACATCATCGTATTACGCCGCAGCGCGTCTGTGGGTCGATGAGATAATAGATCCTATAGAAACACGTAGCGTTATATCAGAAGGGCTGAACGCTGCTAATCATGAGCAAGGCAGGAAAGAGTTTAAAACAGGGGTTTTTCAAGTGTAAAGATCAGGTGGTATGATATTTGATTCTGTATATAAGCATCATAATAAGTGAATCGTACGCTGGTATTAATTTCAGTATAAAAGGAGAAGCCCCGTTTGGGGTTGGGGTATATGATCGAGATAAAGAACGTAAAGAAAAGCTTTGGTGATAAAACGGTTTTGCAGGATGTTTCATTTAAAATGGAACCCGGCAAGACAAACCTTATTATAGGTACCAGTGGCAGTGGCAAGACGGTATTGATGAAGATAATGATAGGCCTTATGCCTGTCGACTCAGGCTCTGTTCTTTATGAAGGGAAGGATATTACCAAAATGACCGAAAAGGAGCTTAAAGAGCTTCGTAAGCAGGTAGGTATGCTTTTTCAGGGTGGCGCTCTGTTCGATAGTAAGACCGTGGAAGATAATGTGATGTTCCCGCTCGATATGTTTGTAAAGATGAGCAAGGACGAAAAGCTGAAGCGTGTTAACGAGGTACTGGATAGGGTAAATCTTAAAGATGCTAATAAAAAATTTCCTGCCGAGATAAGTGGTGGTATGAAAAAACGTGTGGCATTGGCAAGGGCTATTGTACAGAACCCTAAATACCTCTTCTGCGATGAGCCCAACTCCGGCCTCGATCCGCAGACATCACTGGTGATAGATAAGCTGGTAAAAGAGATAACTAAGGAGTACAATATTACCACCATCATTAATACTCACGATATGAATACCGTAATGGAAAGCGGCGATCATATTGTATACATGTACAAAGGCAATAAACAGTGGGAAGGCACTAACAAAGAGATCATCTTCAGTAAAGACAAGCAGCTCAATGACTTTATCTTCGCATCAGAATTCCTTACCAAGGCCAAGGAATTTAGCATGGAAGAAGCTAATCATGGTAAGGAAAAGATAGAACAACCTTCTTAATCAAACAACAATCTCCCGCTATAATATTCCGTACCATTTGTTACTTTGTAGAAGTACATACCACGTGCATACTTGCTTATATTCAGTGCTCGATTGTAAGGTAATGTAAGCATTTTACTCCCCATTGCATCATACACCTCAATGCTGTACTGCTGCTCATTTGCTAAAGCAGGGAAGTTATAAACGCCATCGTACGAAGGGTTTGGAAAGACATTGAGTGGTTTGTATTTGTTTACGTTAGCAACACCACCGCCATATTCATCATATTGTACTTGCATTGAGTCTATGATCCAGCCTGCAAGCGAATCAGTTACAGAATCGCTTTTAAAACGAAATCTAAAAAATACACTATCTGCACTGCTAAAGTCACAACTGAACCCACTAGTGTTTTTTTCAGGTACAGCATAAAAAAGCTGCATCCGTGAATAAACCGTGCTATCTGTTACACCATTGAAAGCTTGTTCGCCACTAAGCAATGTATCCGTTGCTGAATAAAAATTTGTCGTATAAACACCAATGCCGAATGCCCCGTCTTCATTACACTCTCCTTTTACATTTTGCCACGTGGTACCATGATCTACTGAAAATTCTACGATACCACCGTCATGTTGACTTGTTGTTTGGTAGCGGTGCCAGAAGTTTACAATAGGGTTAATGGAGGTCAGGCCTATCTTTAGTACAAAAGAGTTGTTTGCATTTATAGGATAAACGTTTACTGTATCAGTCATAATACCCATAGCAGATGTAGAGTCTGTAGCGAAAAAAGCCTTGTGTGTGTTGCCAAACTCCCATAACGGCACAGTTGCAGTATCCCGTATTATTATTCCCGTAGAGTCATCCGCAAGGTTTATTGGAGTGATAGAAATAACATGGAGACCATCCATCACCTGCGCATGAGCTGTGATAGCCGCAAAAAAGAAACAGCAAAAAGCAAGTAGTGTTTTTATCATAGGTAGGTTATTTGTAACATAAAGATACTCATTCAGTTTTATTTATTATCAATTTTGCCCATTTATTTCTGGGAGTACTGTAAATTAGTACAAAGCTATAACTCCATGAAAAGGTCGTTGATATTACTCTGCTGGGTTGTTATACTGTCTGTGTTGTGTACAGGTGTCTATGCGCAAAACATTGCCCCATCGCATACTCCGCTATCTTCAGGTAATTCTTTAAAGCTGCATACATATTTGGATAGTGCCAACGCGCACGGCCTTTATTCTTACAAATGGCAGGTGTACCTTGATAGCGCGTTACAGATAGAGCCCCACAATGCAAGCTACTGGCACCTCAAGGCTATGCCCTTGTTCAAGATGAAGAAGTACCAGATCGGTGAGCCATACCTTGATAGCGCTGTAAAATATAATCGCAAAGATTATCTCGATTATCGCGCGTTTATGAAGTGCATTTTTTCAAAAGATTATCGCGGTGCCATAGAAGACTTTAATGCTGCCCGCGAAATGATGGGCAACTTTGGTGTTATGGAGCATACCTACGATTTCTACACCGGTCTGTGCTATCTGCAATTAAATGATCTCGACTCTGCTGAATACCTGATGGCTAAAGACATTGCCGGGCAACGCGCATCAGCAGGGGATAAATGGGTGCATTTTTTAAATTGGTTGTACATGGGTGTCATACAATACGAAAAGGAAAATTATACAGCTGCGCTCACCAGCTTTGATAACTGTCTTAAAGCGTACCCACACTTCGCTGATGCGGAGTATCGCAAGGCAAACATCTTACTTCGTCAGCATAAAAAAGACGATGCTTTAGCACTCATGCTACAGGCGGAAACTGATCTTAAGAAAGGTCTTTCTTTTACCGACGATAATGCTATATACGAACTATACCCTTACCAGATAAGCCGCTACAGCATACGCACTACTATTGAATATCTTCAGGATACCGCGACAAGTAGCAAGTAATACTTGCATGCTATCTACTACCTCGCTATAAGTATCTTTTTATAAATATTCCCGTTCGCCGTTGTTATCACTGCATAATAGATACCGGTAGCAATATTCTTTGGTAGATACACATCGGGAGTTGTAAGCTTTGTAGTTAGTATCGTTTGCCCATACAGATCCACGAGTGTCAGCACATCCGTATTAGCTGCCCCTGTTATGTGCAGGTGATCGATGGCGGGGTTGGGGGCAATGGTGATTGGCTTCGTTATTAATTGCCTTACTCCTTCAATTCCAGTCGTTACTGTTTTGCAGAAAGTATCAATACACACAGCGCCACTGGCCCTGTAGTTGGTTACATATAAACAGGTATGGTATGCTGTGCCTTCGTCAGTGAATGAATGTATTGGGTTAGCAAGAGTTGACGTATCATATGCACCAGCCGTAGTATCGCCAAACACCCAGGTATATGTAAGTGAATCTCCGGGGTTGCTAACCGTTGTATTGGCAAATGCAAAGGTGGTCCAGTCGAGGCCACCGTAAAGAAGACTATCTGAAAATGAAGCGTTGAATTTTCCGCACTCACTTTGTTCAAACGATATGTCGCTCACCACTATAGCCCCCGCTGCCGATTTGTTATATACGAATGTGACGTTTCTCACCTTTGTAATATCAATGCCTGTGAAACCAGCGAGTGGTATCTTTACGGTATTAAAAATAATTTTAGGCACATCATAAAAAGTGCTACCTGGCTGGTAGAACAAAGCGTGTGTATAAGCATTTACATCCTGACTGCTTGTGTTGCCTGCGGAGTCTGTAAGCTGTACGGAGAAATCAAGGTTGGCGCCTGATACAGATGCTGAGAAATCGACTGATGCACGAAACAATAAACTTTGATAGCCAGTAAGGTCTTCATAAGCTGCCGGTATATTATTCTGGTAATATGCGGTTGTATCTGCCCAAGTCATCCTCATTTGCGCTAGCCCTGCATCATAAGCATCGCCGTTATGTGGTTTCTGGTCGTTATATACAGTTGTATAGCAGTCCGGCATACCTGTCAATTCATTCCCGCAGATCTCTGTCATCGCCAACATACTTTCCGTAACAGTGCCGCCCATTGTATTTGTAGTAAGGCACGCGATACTATCTGTGCGGTTTATGTCGAGCCTTGAAGAGCGGCCGGGATGGTAGGATACGAATACATTCGTGGTGTCGAGCATGGAAGACACAGGTGGGGTTATATCATCTACCTGTAGTATGGGCGCAAACGCCTGCTCATGACCTATGTATAAACGGAAGAACGCACTCAGGTATGCATTAAGCGCCGCCTTCTGCTTGGTAGAATCAAAACGTGTTGCCGCGCCCTCGCCGCATTGTACATCAGCACCGCCTATGTAGTTCCAGTCGTCATACCCACCGGCTATATAAGAACCCGGCGTCCATACCGTATTAAAGTAGTTGTGGTTAGCACCCATAAAGAGTACGGTATGTTTCGGTGCTTCATCGGCCGTGTCTGTATAGCGGCTGTCATCGTAGAAGTGTAACCCTTCAATATCATTTACATCACCATCGCAATATGGAGCTACATCGAGTAGAGGAATATTGTGCAGTACATGGCGGTAAAAATCAACCGGTGCCAGTGTCAGTACGGCTTTTATCCCATAAGGGCTGCCCAGTGATTGATTATATAAAGCATTGAATATTGCGCCTTCGCCTCCGCGCGAGTGGCCCATAGTGCCTATATTCTGCATATCCAGCTTGCCTACAAACAGGCTGTCGAATGGTGCACCGCCTACTGTGTTGTAGGTATTCCATAAGTCCAGGCTATGCTGCATCAGTTCCGCTCGCGCCTGCATACCATCGTCTGATGACATATCATCAAATGCATTGATAGAGTTGCAGGATATAGAGATAACAATGTAGCCATGGCTGGCCATCTGTTCTGCCAGATAGTCGTAACCCTCGTAGCTGGTAATAGATGTGTACCCTGCAGGGCATGGCCAGTAGCCACCTGTATTATCAGGGTTAGCAATGTCATAACACGTTTCGTGCCTGCCATGCAGGAACATCAGTACAGGAAATGGCCCCGAGCTTAAGTCTGCAGGGTAGTGTACAGAACCTATCATCTCTACTTTTTGTGCAAAGCTGGGTGGTTTGTATGCAGTATCGCCAAGATTATATTCAGCCTTTATAACAGCATGTGTGCCGGGCAATCCCGGGTCGGGTGTTTGTGCTGTTACATTATATGCAACACATGCCACAAATACGAAAATTGATAAAAATATTTTTCTGATCACTGTCTATGATTTGTGTGTTGATCTTACTTGCTTAATAATGCTTTGCTGAATGTGCCTAGCGACCAGTTTGTATTGCTGTTATGCTTGCTCATATCTTCCATTTCTTCTTCACTTTCGCCCTTACCACCATAGGTAAGAAATATCTTTGCACCCTCATTGAGTTGATCGAAGTCGGCCGAAGGAATGTAAAAAACTAGTTGCCCCTTCCCGTTTATGCCTGATTGCGTATGGCGGAAAAATTGTTTATCACCTATGTGCAGTATATACCTATTGCCGCCCATGTGAAATTTCATATTTGCAGTAATAGTGAAGGCCACTGAATTGTCGGTTTGTTTTACTGAAGCTATAGTAGTTTTCATCTGCTCTTTCGTTGTCGCAAACGTGGCGGATAGAGAGAGTAATACGAGGCAAAAAGTAAGCAATATGTTTCTCATGTCGTTATGTTTCAATGTTCCAAATATAATTAAAAATAACTATAAAAAATACGAAGTTGCTCTCTTGTTGATGACTTACTTTTATAGTTAATAATACGCCATGAAATTAAGAGCAATAGTTACAGGAGCAACGGGCATGGTAGGCGAAGGTGTACTACTCGAGTGTCTGCAAAACGATAATGTAGAAGCTGTCCTCATCATTAACAGGCGGCCATCCGGCTTCGTTCATCCCAAGCTCACAGAGATCATTCATACGGATTTCTACGACCTGGAGCCGATTGCTGCACAACTTATAGGTTACAATGCCTGCTTCTTTTGCCTTGGCATATCGTCAGTAGGGATGAAAGAAGATGCTTTCTATAAGAATACCTATACACTTACGCTGCATGTAGCAGGTATACTGTCAAAACAAAATTCTGACATGACGTTCTGCTATGTATCGGGTGCGGGCACTGACAGTACGGAGAAAGGTAAGCGTATGTGGGCGCGTGTAAAAGGTAAGACGGAGAACGACCTGATGAAATTACCATTCAAAGCGGTCTTTAACTTTCGCCCCGCATTTATGAAAGCCACAGAAGGGCAGAAAAATACACTTGCTTTATATAAATACCTGGCGTGGCTGTATCCCTTATTGAGCATTATTATACCTAATGCTACATCCACTATTGCGCAGGTTGGGCGCGCTATGATATGCGTTTCTATAAAGGGATACACAAAGAATACACTTGAGGTGCCGGATATAAAAGCAGCTGCAGCCAGCCTGTAGGCTATGCTGGCTCTGTATTTTTAAAAGGTCTCCGCAGTTTCCACTTCGCATCTTCGAGCGAGGAGAAATACTTTGTGAACCATTTTACAGCTACATCGGGTATGTGTATCAGTCGTATCAGATAGTCGGCATTTTTTGGTATCGCGCCCATGCTGGCTTTTGCATCGAATGATGTGCGGCCAAGATTTAGTGTTTTCTTTTTGAGTAGTATAGCTCTTTCGAGGCCGGAGAATAATATGTTGAAGTACAATTGATATTCATTGTTGAGTGCATAGTCAAAACCTACATAGTATAGTTCGTATGTATCGCCTTTTACAAACGCGCTGTAGAATGCCGCGAGCTTATCGTCTTTAAAATATCCCACTACTTCAAATGCACCTTTATATAGCTGCTTTAACTGTGCTATATTATTTACACCACGTTGCGTAAGCGTAAACGATTGTTTTTCTATCAGCCCTGCGAACAGGCGCTTTATAGCGGGTACATACTTTGTTATCTCATCGGCGGTGAGTGTACGCTTCACAATGTCTTTGCTGCTCGCCAATACTTTGTTCGCTCTTGTTTTGTATTTGCGGCTCAGGTTATTTATGTAATCATTTAAAGTGTTCCATTCAGGTTGTAGTGCGAGGTCCATTACCTGGTCGGGCCAGGGCATTTTGTAGCCCATGTCGGCCAGCATTTTGTTAGCCTGTAGTGTATTGCCTCCAGTGTCTTTTAGTATCACTGCGGTAGCGCCGATGTCTGTAGCTATTTTATCTGCAATGGTTGCAACAGATGCTATCGCCTCATCACTGCTCATAGCATGCATATCAAAGCTAAATGCCAAGGTGTCGGTACGTAACGCATTGCCCAGTATCACCACTTTCGCTTTCTTGAATTTAAGAAAGAAGCTGACGATGCGCTGCATAAAACTGTTACCATCATCGAGCTTAAAATTTTGAGTAGACAGCCTGTATAACTGAAAGTACGCGAACAGCACAGGCTTGCCATCCTTATTGATAACAACGTAGCGGAATCCCACATCTTTCAACGAGGCTTCCATTGCATGCAGATAGTCGTATGAAAGCTCTGTAATGCCATCTTTATTCAATGCAGCTACGTCGCTTTTCAGATCCGTAATACTGTTTGTAATTACAAGCTCAGGCGTGCTATCTTTCTCATAACACTTGGCGAATAATTTCTTGAAGAAAGTTGATATATGGCAGTGGCCGTAGGCGGTACCTATAGGGTAGTTTAAACTAATATTATTGTTGCCTGACATTGGGGTATTTGTTCAAAATTAAGGAATAAACAGGTGTATATTTTGTTACTATCTGGTCAATTGGTCAGTCTGCTTAATTTACTAATATCATGTACCCCTTGCCAGTGGATATTCTAACACCCTGTGAATAACTTTCGAGCGGGTTAACAAAGCGAATATTTATCATTGCATTAGTTCTTTACAGACTTGTTTTTGTCGTTCAGCATGCGCTGAAATTAAAAGGGAACCATGTGTAAATCATGGACTGTTGCGCAACTGTAATTCCGATAAAAGGATAAGCCAGATTACCTGGCAAAAACAATTTTGTGTTGGGCCTTCGCATTAAAGGCAAAATGCACCTCATTAAATGGCCCGCGTCCATGCGGGAAACTTATCGACGGTCGTTTGCTTTTTTGCAGCTTTTAAAAACGATATAACTAAACGATAAGTGAGCACAGACAGCACAGAAATATTATTGCAGGAGAACAAAGAGCGCTTTGTGCTTCTACCCATCAAGTATCCTAAGATATGGGAGCAGTACAAAAGGCACGAGGCCAGTTTCTGGACCGCAGAAGAAATAGATTTAAGTAGTGATACAAAAGACTGGGAAGGCCTTAACGATGGCGAGCGACATTTCATCAGTCACATACTTGCTTTCTTCGCTGCCAGTGACGGTATTGTGAATGAGAACCTTGCCGTGAATTTCATGAGTGAGGTACAGTTGCCTGAAGCCCGCTGCTTCTATGGTTTCCAGATAATGATGGAGAATATACACAGCGAAACTTATGCATTGCTAATAGATACCTACATTAAAGACCCGCAACAAAAAGATAAACTTTTCCACGCTATAGACACCGTACCTGCCGTAAAGAAGAAGGCGGAGTGGGCACTGCGCTGGATCAACAACGGAAATTTTGCGCAACGACTTGTGGCATTCGCAGCGGTAGAGGGTATTTTCTTTAGTGGTAGCTTTTGCTCTATATTCTGGTTAAAGAAAAGAGGGTTAATGCCGGGGCTTACATTCAGCAACGAGCTCATTAGCCGTGATGAAGGATTGCATTGTGAATTTGCATGTCTGCTGTATAGCATGCTGCAAAATAAGCTAAGCGAAGAAGAGGTACACAATATCATAAAGGATGCCGTTGCTATAGAAAAAGAGTTTGTTACAGAAGCGCTGCCGGTAGACCTGATAGGTATGAATGCTAAGCTGATGCAACAATACATAGAGTTTGTAGCAGACAGGTGGCTTGGTGAACTGGGTTATACAAAGGTGTACAATGCTACGAACCCATTTGATTTTATGGAGATGATATCGCTGCAGGGTAAGACCAACTTTTTTGAAAAGAGAGTAGGGGATTATCAAAAAGCAGGTGTGATGGGATCGAAAGAAACGCAGACGTTCTCATTGGAAGAAGATTTTTAAATGCTTTAATTATACTAAGATGTTTGTAATAAAAAGAAACGGGAAGAAGGAAGCTGTAAAGTTTGACAAGGTTACAGCGCGAATTGAAAAACTATCGTATGGCTTGAGCCCGATGGTGAATGTGATAGATGTAGCAAAGAAGACCATAGAAGGTATATTCGAAGGTGTGCTTACTACAGAGTTGGATAACCTTGCCGCAGAAACTGCAGCATCATTGACCATCACGCACCCGGATTATGCAATACTGGCATCGCGCATAGCGGTGAGCAACCTGCATAAGAATACGGTGAAGAGCTTTTCTGAGACCATGCGCAAGCTCTACAATTATGTAGATGCAGCCAGTGGCAAGCATCTGCCCCTGATAGCAGATGATGTGATGCAGATAATAGAAGACAATGCAGATCTGCTTGACAGCACCATTATCTACGATCGTGATTTCGCGTTCGAATATTTCGGGTTCAAGACGTTGGAGCGCTCTTACCTGCTGCGTATAGGCGGACAGGTAGCGGAAAGGCCGCAGCATATGTATATGAGGGTGGCTGTTGGTATTCATAAGCATAATATTGAAGAAGCAATAAAGACATATCATTTAATGAGTGAGCGTTGGTTTACACATGCTACGCCTACGCTTTTTAATGCGGGTGCACCAAAGGCGCAGATGAGCAGTTGCTTTTTGCTGGCCATGAAAGAGGACAGTATCGATGGTATCTACGATACACTGAAGCAAACTGCTAAAATATCCCAGAGTGCAGGTGGCATAGGCCTCTCTATACATAACATACGTGCTACGGGTAGCTACATAGGCGGCACCAACGGTAGCAGCAACGGTATCATACCTATGCTGCGTGTATTTAATGATACCGCCCGCTATGTAGACCAGGGCGGTGGAAAGCGCAAGGGCGCGTTCGCTATATACCTGGAGCCATGGCATGCGGATGTATTTGATTTCCTGGACCTGCGCAAAAATCATGGTAAGGAAGAAGCAAGGGCGCGTGACCTTTTTTACGCCCTCTGGATATCTGACCTTTTCATGAAGCGTGTAGAAGCTAATGGTGAATGGAGCCTTTTCTGCCCTAATGAAGCGCCGGGACTTGCTGACTGCTGGGGTGAAGCGTTTGAAACACTTTACACAAAGTATGAGCAGGAAGGCCGTGCACGTAAGACCATCAAGGCGCAGGATCTGTGGTTCAAAATAATGGAATCGCAGATAGAAACCGGTACACCTTATATGCTGTACAAAGACGCTGCTAATAGCAAGAGCAACCAACAAAACCTGGGTACTATAAAGAGCAGTAACCTTTGCACAGAGATCATGGAGTACACATCGCCTGATGAGGTAGCGGTATGTAACCTTGCATCGCTGGCGTTACCACGCTTTGTTATCGATGGTAAATTCGATCACCAGAAACTCTATGATGTTACTTACCAGGTAACAAAAAATCTTAACGCGGTTATCGACAACAACTACTATCCTGTAGAAGAAGCACGTAACTCAAACATGAAGCACCGCCCTGTGGGACTTGGTGTGCAAGGGCTGGCGGATGTATTTATCCTTCTGCGTCTGCCGTTTGAAAGTGAATTGGCTAAACTGCTTAACAAGAATATATTTGAGACCATCTACTTTGCTGCAATGACCGCCAGTAAGGACCTTGCCAAAGCTAATGGCTACTACGAAACATATCCAGGGTCACCGATATCAAAAGGTATATTCCAGTTTGATATGTGGGGTGTAACACCGAGCGATCGCTGGGACTGGACCGGCCTTAAGGCTGAGGTTAAAGAACACGGTGTGCGTAACTCATTGCTTGTAGCGCCTATGCCTACTGCTTCTACATCGCAGATATTCGGTAATAACGAGTGTTTTGAGCCATATACGAGTAACATCTATACACGCCGTGTATTAAGTGGTGAGTTCATTATCGTGAACAAGCACCTGCTGAAAGACCTTATAAGCCTGGGCTTGTGGACGAATGCTATGAAGAACAAGATCATAGCTGCCAATGGTTCCATACAGCATATAGAAGAGATACCTGCAGATATTAAAGAACTGTACAAAACAGTATGGGAAATAAAGCAGCGTAATCTTATAGATATGTCGGCAGACAGGGGCGCATATATATGCCAGTCGCAGTCGCTGAATCTTTTTGTGGATAGCCCTACCATGTCAAAGCTTACTTCGATGCACTTCCATGCATGGAAGAAAGGATTGAAGACAGGTATGTATTATCTGCGTAGCCAGGCGGCAACACAGGCGGTACAGTTTACGGTGGAGAAGCAGGCCATTGAAGAGATAGCGCCGGTAATACCAAATATGGAACAAGCAGGCGATACAGCAACAGACATAGAGCCAACACAGACATACGGACCTGTGTGCACTATGGAGGAAGGTTGTATTACGTGCGGGTCATAAAGACACTCTTTGACTAGTCAGAAGTAAATTTGTACGTAAAAATTTTAAGAAGTACCGGTGGGGTTTAGCCACCGGTACTTTTATTTTGATTACCTATTACTTATTGAAGCACCAGTGTCATCTTCCAAGGCCTGCGCACCGATAGTGGTGATGAGGCAGATACTTTGCGGCTTTCGCCCGATCTTGTAACGCTTCCATCGCAGCACAAAGGTTATTCGAGGATACAGATATGCCAAATCGGATCCGCATGATGCCCGTTTAAACAGGCATCATGCGGTTTTAAGCGGGCATCATGCGAAAATTTTTTCGCTACAAGTAAGGGTTTGATTTGTTTTTGCCCCTTTAAAACGCCAGAAAAAATTTTAGTAGTTTTTGAGGTACTTTTGCCTATAACTTTATAAAAAATCACCACGTATGAAAGCGTTTATAGGAATGGGACATTTAGGGTCGAACTTTGTGAAAGCGATGCTGAAAAAAGGCGACAAGGTACAGGTATGGAACAGAACAGCATCGAAGGCCAAGGCACTTGAGGCGGATGGCGCCAGAGCATTTGATAATGTAGCTGACGCGGTAAGAGGTGCGAGCATTATACATGTGACGCTGAAGGATGATGACGCTGTCAACGAAATACTAGAGCAGGCACGTGCAGGCTTTGAAGCAAACGCTACTATTATAGATCATACGACCACATCGGCTCAGGGTGCTAAAGAGCGCACGGATCTGTGGAAGGAAAGAGGGTTTACTTATCTGCACGCACCCGTATTTATGGGTCCGCAGAACGCTCTGGAAAGTACAGGCGCTATGCTGGTATCAGGTGACCAGGGGATAATAAGGGGCCTGGAACCGGAACTGGCGAAGATGACGGGTAAGGTAATCAACTTTGGTACAGAAAATAATAAGGCGGCGGGTATGAAGCTGATGGGTAACCTGTTCCTGATAGCATTAACAGGTGGACTGACGGATGTACTTGCCCTCGCAAAATCGCTGGGTACCGGTGTGGAAGATGTAACAATGCTATTTGACCACTGGAACCCCGGCACGATGGTGCCAGCAAGATTGAAGAAAATGACTTCTAATACCTTTGATCAGCCGAGTTGGGAACTGAACATGGCGCGCAAGGATGCACGGCTAATGATGGAGCAAGCTAAACGTGGTGGTGAGCAACTAATGGTAGTGCCTGCTGTAGCGAAAGAGATGGATAAAAGAATAGAAGAAGGGTTGGGGCATAATGACTGGACAGTGATAGCGAAGGATGTTGTGACCACAGATTAAGCAGATTTAGTTAATTACTTATGATTTATTAGACGCACTGCCATGATGGTAGTGCGTTTTTTTATGGGGAAACAAAAATTTGTAGTGCATTTAATAATTATTGTACGGACAATGTAGGTGTGAACTGGCTTAAATCATAAATGCCCAACGACTTTTCAATATTTGCTACTTTATCAACCATTGTTTCAAAACCGCCTTTCCCGAAAAGTTTTTGTTCATTATTTTCAAACTCTTCTCCTAACGAATCATATTCATGTCTGGATACAATTTTTCTAAAAGCAGGAAATAAAATCGTGTCTTCTCTTGCTTCGTGAGGACGATACATTTTATTGAAACCGGTAAGCAGTATGAGCAATTTTTCATTATCTGAATCAGTTGGTGATGCAACTTTTGCAATCTGCATTATTTGATCGGTTAATACCCGGCCGGCTTTATGTTGTTGTAACAATGTCTGCACCAGATCGGTTAACTGGTTTGCTTTTTGAAATCTTGGGAATAAATAATTCTCCTCCTGTTTCTCATGGTAGTCTTCAACAAACGTTCTAATAATGCCTGCGCCATTTAATAATGCTTCTCGCGGAAAATTTTCCTTATTAGACAGGTGCATTCTGCAGGTATCGTAGATAAGTAAAACCCTATTAAGCAGTCCATGCTCCTGCATCAAGTCTTCGGGTGGGGATACCTTCTGTCCATCGTCATCTTCTTTTTCGTTGCACCCAGATAAAAATCCCAACCCTGCGATACCACCTATCAGCGCTAATTTCGCTCCTCTTTCAATAAAATCCCGACGGCTGTCTGAGTGTTGAGGCTTGGTAATTGCTTTCATGTTTATTTTATTGATTTTATATACAAAAATCATGCAATGAAACGGCAGTTTATGATGCATTTGAAATAATAGGATATTCAGATCAAGCCATCAAGAAAGCGAATAAGGTCAATACGTGTATATACACATAATCTTCAAATTAATATTTGCAGAGTGAGTGTTATATGAGGTTATAACAAGTGTAATTGATTAAATTGCACTAACAGCAGATATTATTAATTAGCAAGTAGCATAGCCCAAATGGATCAATATAGAATGGTTGAGGGTAAAGATATTACCGGTGTCGTGAATGGTTTTGCGACTTTGGTAAAGGATGTTATCCGGTATATCATATCGTCTGTAAAAGAGTATTTTATCGCGTTAATAGTAATCTTCCTGCTCGTATCGGGGATCGGCATAGCCTATATCTATCGCGCACCACTATATTACGAATCAGAAATGGTGTGTGAGTTCAACACCCTAAGTAAAAAGGCTTACGGGGAAATGGTGGAAAGGCTGAATGTATTAGCACAAACAAGGTCTTATGACGCGCTGGCCGATAACCTGCATATACCTATTGATAATGCAAAGGAGATAGTAAGTATTGAAGGGCATAATATACAAGGAAGCCTTTTGAGGGAAGATGCAACCCCTGATAAAGACCCGATGTATTTTAAAGTAATTGCCACTACCAATAAAGTTTACCCGATAGTAGAGCCTGCTTTGCTAACCTATTTAAATTCTAACAGCCCTTACAGGAAGGAAATGAACCGTAAGGAGAATGCTAAGGTGAATAAAAAGATAGATTTCCTGAACGGAGACATTTCTTTGGTAGACTCTATACTTACAGGGTATAACGTATTGATAAGGAATACAAATTTTCATTCTGATACTTCTTTCAGAACATCGGCTATACCGTCATTGCTTACTTATAAAAGACAACTTGAAGACGCCCTGGTAGCTGAGGAGTGGGGCAGGGAAGAACTGAAAGCTCCTGTGCAGATACTTTATGGGTTTATGCCGGCGGATACTCCGCATAATGAACGGCAGAAAAAGGTGCTTATGTCATTATTGTCGGCAGCAGTAATATCGGTTGTTGCTGTAGTGTTTTTTAGGTTGGTGAAGAGGAGTACAATATCAGCAAGCTCATGAACATTCTTTTTTCTCACTCATACTTTTTGCGGTTTGACCCAAAACAATGGGAAATGGGCCAGCCTTATGCCCCGTTAGGCACCTTGTATGCCGCAGCGTATATTCGTGAGCAGGGACATAAAGTGGCACTTTTTGATACGATGTTTGTTACAGACCCAAACGAGGTAGAGCGGGAGATAGATAAATGCCGTCCTGAGCTATTTGTGGTCTATGATGATGGCTTTAATTATCTGACAAAGATGTGCCTGACCAATATGCGCCATGCTGCCTTTAAGATGATGAAGATAGCTAAAGCAAAGGGATGCACGGTTGTAGTATCATCATCGGACTCAACAGACCATTACGAACAATACCTGGAAGAGGGCGCTGACTTTATAATGATAGGCGAAGCAGAAATGACCCTGCTGGAGCTAACGGCGAAACTGACGAATAAAGAAACAGACTTTGAACATATACAAGGGCTTGCTTACAAAAAAGATAACAGCCTTATAAAAACACAACGACGTAGTGTTATAAAAGAACTTGATCTATTACCAATGCCCGCATGGGACCTTGCAGATATAGACAGTTACCGGGCATACTGGATGAAAAGCAGCGGCTATTTCTCTATGAACATTGGCACTACACGGGGTTGCCCTTTTAAATGTAACTGGTGCGCCAAGCCTATTTATGGTAACAGGTATAATTCGCGCTCGCCACAAAATGTTGTGCGTGAATTGAAATTTCTTAAAGAAAAATATCAGTTCGACCATATCTGGTTTTGCGATGACATCTTTGGGTTAAAGCCGGGATGGGTAAATGAATTTGCTGACCTGGTAGAAAAAGAAAAACTACAATTCAGATTCAAAATACAGTCGCGCGCGGATCTATTGCTACAGGAGGCATATATAGCTGCGCTGGCACGGGCAGGGTGTGAGAATGTATGGATGGGTGCGGAGAGTGGCTCTCAAAAGATACTGGATGCAATGGATAAAGGAATAACGGTGCAGCAGATAAAGGATGCAACTGTATTGCTGAAGAAAAATAATATCCGCCCGTCGCTTTTCATACAATTCGGTTACCCGGGCGAAACAAAGGAAGATATTCAGCTAACGATAAAAATGATCAATATCCTTCTTCCATCGAGTATAGGGGTATCTGTTTCATACCCATTACCGGGAACAGTATTTTTCGAAAAGGTGAAGTCGGAATTAGAGCAAAAAAGCAACTGGACTGACTCTAATGAGTTGAAACTGATGTTTAAGAATACATACCAGCCTGCATTTTATCAGCAGTTGCATAAGTATGTACAACAAAACCACAGAAAGCACCTGGCAATAGATGTGCTTAAAAAATTATTACGCAATCCTTTGCCCCTATCGCTAAAGTTACTACGGAAGTCAGCATCACTGACTTATTATATACCAGCTGTATTTTTTGCAAAAATGAAACTTAAGACACTTGAAAACGACCTGAGCTATGAGTAAAGTATTGTTATTTAACCCACGTAGTGCAAAGTATAAACCAAGGCTCCCAAATTCTATTTTATCTATTGCAGGCGCCCTGGAGAGCGTATACGATTATGCGATAGTAGATGGTAACCTGGAAATTGACCCGACTGATAAAATATTGGATTACTTTAAAAGTGGTGAGTATAAATACTTTGGTTGTACGTGTATGCCGGGCCCACAGCTGCGGCAGGCTATACCTATATCTAAAAAGATAAGAGAGCTGTACCCGGATGTAAAGATCATCTGGGGTGGGTACTTTCCGTCTAATCAGTCGAAGGTAACACTGACATCAGGCTATGTAGACTTTATAGTGAACGGCCCTGGTGAAAAATGCCTCCCTGCACTTATTGATGCTCTGGAAAATAACAAACCATACGAACTGATAGGGAATCTAATTTACCTGCTCGACGGTCAGGTGATAAAGACCAAAAGAGATGAATTATATGATCAGGATTCATTGCCACCATTGCCTTATGATACTTTAAATAAGTTTTATCCTCTGACCCGTTATCTGGGTAAAACTTATTTAGGATCTAAAACTATCGCGTATCATTCCAGTATGGGATGCCCGTTCAAATGTTCGTTTTGCGCTGTTGTGCCCATTTACAATGCCCGCTGGAGTGGGAAGTCTGCGGCAGGTATTTATGAGGACATTATGTACCTGAAACAACAGTATGGCGGTAATGCAATAGAATTCCATGATAATAACTTCTTTGTTTCTGAGAAAAGGACGGTGGAATTTGCCAAGCTGGTAATGAATGATAACATGATTTGGTGGGGCGAAGGCCGCATCGATACGATCAATAAATATTCGGATGAGTCGCTGGAGCTGATGCGCAGATCGGGCTGCAAAATGATATTTTTCGGAGCTGAAACCGGTAATGATGCTATCCTTAAAAAGATGGATAAGGGCGGCACACAAACCGCTGCCCAGATAAGATCTTTCGCCGCACGGATGGCAAAGTTTGACATTATTCCTGAATACTCATTTGTATTAGGTACCCCGGCAGACACACCTGAAGAGGTAATGAAGCAAATAGATTTTGATATAGCATTCATCAAAGAGATAAAACAGATAAACCCCAAAACCGAGATAATCATATACATATACAGCCCTGTGCCTACAGAAGGTTCAGACATGTATGACCGGGTGCTATCATCGGGCTTTAAGTTTCCTGAAAAGCTGGAAGACTGGATAAGCCCGCAATGGGAAAGTTTTGACCTGAGAAAGAATCCTTTAACGCCATGGCTCACTGTGGAAATGGTAAATAAGATAAGGAATTTTGAAACGGTGCTTAACAGTTACTATCCTACGGTATCGGACATACGTATGAGTAAGCTGAAACGTACTGTAATACGTGCGTTCTCTTCGTTAAGGTATAAGACAAGCTTTTACTGGAGGCCTTATGAGCTTAAGGTGTTGCAGATATTATGGAAATATCGTCAGCCCGAAATAGAAGGTTTTTGATGTTTTATTTAAAGACAAATTAGTAGACAAGTTACTTATTGATTAAAGGGGATTTTTAATTTTCGTGGCTATCCAATCATTATATCATACTTATCAGCGGTTCAGAACTTTGCAAACAGATAAAATATCTGCATTGCCAATAGTGATACTTATGCCGCACAGTGCATGCAACTGCCGCTGTGTGATGTGTGATATATGGAAAGACAACAAAAACCTAAAGCAACTAACGGAAGATGATGTAAAAGGCCTTATTGGTTCACTGAAGAAATTTGGTACCAGGCAAGTGCTGATGTCGGGTGGGGAAGCCCTGCTGAATGCTAACTTTTTTAAGCTGTGCGAATTGCTTAGGAAGGAGGATATCAATATTACATTGCTCTCCACCGGCTTACTATTCAAAAAGAACACAGACGAGCTGTTGCGTTTAGTGCATGATATCATCGTATCACTGGATGGGGATAAAGAAACACACGATGCTATAAGGAATATCCCCGATGCCTATAATAAACTAAAAGAAGGTATACAACATATTAAATCGATAAAAGCGGACTATAAGATCACCGCAAGGACAGTAATCCACAGATTGAATTACAAAGTGTGGCCTGGTATTATAGATGCGGCAAAAGAAATAGGTATAGACCAGGTAAGTTTTTTGCCGGCTGATGTAACCAGCCAGGCATTTAACAGAGATACCCCATGGGATATGCCGAGGCAGCACGAGATAATGATAGGTAAAGAAGAATTACCGTTATTAAAAAGTATTACAGAAGGTATAATAGAAAAATACGCTGCTGACTTTGAAAGCCATTTTATTGCTGAGTCGCCGGATAAGATCAATAAGATATATACCTATTACAGCGCGCTACATGGTATAAATCCGTTCCCATTTAAGAAATGTAACGCGCCCTGGGTATCGACAGTAATAGAGGCTGATGGAACTGTGCGACCATGCTTTTTCCATGCTTCGATGGGGAATATAAGAGATAACTCGCTTGATGAGATACTTAACAGTCCAGAGGCAATTACCTTCAGGAAAAAACTGGATATGGACAAAGATGCTACCTGCCTGAAATGCGTTTGTTACCTGAATTTAAAGCCTTCGGTGAGCGTAGAATAATAATGCCACAGCACGAGCATATATCGAATGAGCAACTTTCCGCCTCTGCCTTTACGAAGCAGTCGGTGGTATTTGATGATATATATGCTGCAAATACTATTGTAACCTATAAACGAGATCGGGTGCGTGTTCAAGTAGAGCGATACTTGAACAAGGAGAGCAAGATACTGGAATTAAATGCCGGCACGGGTGAAGATGCAGTTTATTTTGCAAGTAAAGGCCATAATGTACATGCTACAGATATATCTGAGGGTATGCAACATGAGTTGCGGAATAAAGTGAGCAACAAGAGGCTAGATAAGAAGGTGACCACAGAAATATGCTCTTTCACCGATCTTAATAATCTAAACAATAAAGGCCCTTTCGATCTTATATTTTCCAACTTTGCGGGGCTTAATTGTACCGATAAACTGGAAGATGTACTAAAGTCGTTTAAAACTTTACTCTCTGATTCAGGATTGTTGACATTAGTGATATTGCCGCCATTTTGTTTATGGGAGACCTTACTACTTTTTAAAGGAAAATTTAAAACAGCCTTTCGCCGGTTCAGCGGGAAAAAAGGCACCAGTGCCCATGTAGAAGGTGTACATTTTAAATGCTGGTATTATCAGCCGTCCTTCGTTATTGATGCACTTAAGGAAGATTATGATGTGCTGGACCTTGAAGGGCTGTGCACGATAGTACCGCCATCTTATATAGAGCACTTTGCTGAGAAGCATGCAGGCATATACAAGAAATTAGTTAGCGCGGAAAATAAGCTCAAAAATAAATGGCCCTGGAAGAGCATCGGTGATTATTATATTATTACTTTGAGAAAGAAATAATCGTAATAAAACCGGTACATGATATAGCATGGTGAAATTACAAGCGACACCGTTCAAGTACGTTTTACCAATAATGCTTTTGTACAGTATTGTTTCGCTTGTTAGCATGTATCATCACGAATTGTTTCTGGAGGAAGCCCAGCAGCTCACTATTGCACGTGACAGCAGTTCTATCTTCGATGTTTACAAAAACATGCTATACGAGGGCCATGTTACTCTATGGAATTCATTGCTATTTTGCATAGCGCATTATGTCTCCGCTAGGCCAGTATATATGCAGCTGTTTCATTTATTGGTTATTAGCAGTACGGTTTTCATTTTCTTACGCCATGCGCCCTTTACAATTCCTGTAAAGGTGTTGATTGTTTTTGGTGGTTATTTCCTGTTTGTATACAGCATTGTTTGTCGCAATTATGCATTGGGTATATTACTGCTTTTTATTTGCTGCATATTAATGAACAACCCTCCTAAAAATATGGTGCGCATAGGGGCTGTACTTGTGTTAATGTGCTTCACTCATCTGTTTTATGTATTTTCGGCTATTGGCATTTTTGCGTACCTGCTTTTTTACACTATCGGTAAGAAGGAGCTTTATCGTCGTTTTGCTGTCTTAACATCCCTTTTTCTTTTCGGTGTTATATGTGCTTTTATCGAAAGCAGGCGTATGCCTGCTGATAGTATTCTTCATGCTTCTCCCGGCTTGTCGTGGTTGAATGGGCATAATATTTGCTATGGCATTGCTTGCATCGCGAGAGGATTTATTACTATTCCACCTGTTCACCAACAGCATTTTTGGGATAAACAACTTATACAGCACCTGCCAACTATAGCTAATGCTATTTTGGGTTTATTGTTGTTTATTGTCATCATACTATTCCTTTATAAAAGCAAGAAAGCCATGTTGTTTTACGTGCCGTCGATAATGCTGTTAACGGTGTTTTTTGTTATGTCGGGGGTAAGTGGAAACAGGTATTTCGGGCTTTACTTTATTTTTTTTATTGTTGCCCTTTGGCTGGCTTACTACGATGGGGTGACCATTTTGCCAACAAGGAATGTGGGTTTTGTAAAGAAATGGACACTGTTGATATGCATTTACGGCCTTCTAATCAATCAGCTTTTTACAGGGGTGTTCATGTACTGCAGGGATATGAAGCAACCTTTTTCAGAAGCAAAAAATACAGTGAGTTATTTAAGGACAAACAGACTGGATAAATTGCCCATGCTGATTGACGGGTACAACGCTGGCCCATCGCTTAGTGCGTATTTAGGGAGAAAGGTATTCTATCTGGATATTGATCAATTCGGTAGTTTTTGTGTCTGGAAAGACGCATATTTTCCTCAGCAAAGAAGATCACTAATGGATGAAATTACCTCATCGAAGTATGCAAACAGCTATAAAGAATTTATCCTTGTTACCAACCGCAATGATAAACTGAACGACAGTGCTACATATTCTTTCAATAAACTGGTAAGCTTTGAAGGGGCGATAATTGAAGGCGAAGATTATTATGTGTACAAAGCGGTTAGGAAATAATTGCCTAATATACTCCATCAATAGTTTTATAGTTCTCCATCAATTGCTCTAAAAAGCTGACATGGTATAGGGATGAGCTATCTTGTTTTATCACTTTTGAATTTACGATCTTGCCTACCATCAGCATGTGATAGCCCATTTTTCTGTGTGCTATTATTTCTATTTCTTTATAACACTCTGCAAAATCCGGAATCGGGAAATTAAATACTTCGCTACCAGTTGTGCCGAAAGGCATCTCTTCTAGTTTAGGTGGAGAAGCGCTGGGATGCTTACCCAGTGTGTAGATAGTGTTTATATCCACAGAGTCAATGTCGCATACCACCACTTTCTTTGCATTAAGTATTTTGTCTAAAGTTTTATTTGTAGTTCTTAGTCCCAGTACATACATGCCACCTTCCTTTACGTAGCCCTGTATATCCATTGGAAAGATGTTGCAGTAGTTTTCGTCTTTGTAGGAAACAACGATGATCTTGCGGGGATAAGAATAAAGAGCGCTGAGCGTTTTTCTGTATTGATATGTGCTTGTTTTATTGCGCAGGAGATATGAAAAGAGTATCAATCTTTTTAATGCGGTTAGCTGGAAATTTTTGCTGCTAATTATTTTATATAATAGCAGCACACAATTACCTTCTACTATTTTCTCTATTAACGATACGTTAATAGCTGCAATGGTATCATTCCCTCTTTTAAATCGAAGCGTTGCCTGCTGCGGATCAAATGTGTTCAGTTGCTCAGGGCTAAGCCATACAGCTATACAAAATGGTTCAAGGCATATCATGCCATGTTTCGTGCTCACATCGATAGAAAGGCCCTCTTTTTGCAGAAAAACCTGCTCTTTTATGTCGTATGCTGATAGTCGCGCGATAGAAAACGTTCTTATACGAGCATCCTTAAAAAAAAGCTTTTTGATCAATGAACGCATCTGCTAGGTATTTTGTGTTTAAGGTTAAAGTTCAGATTTATTTCAGAGACTTTTCGTTATTTTTGGTTACTTCAAAACGCTTACTGCTATCAAACTAATTGATGTATCATTCACCGCACATCCTGCCAATAATATACCGGAAGAGGTAATTTTTGCGCATAAAGAGGCAATGGAATACATTTCCTATCTCCCTAAAAACCTTGAGGTAATTGTAGTTGAGCACATAAATTATGAAGGGCACGTTGTAAAGGATAATATACATTTTTCATTTTTTAAAAGCCGCAATAAGTTTTTCCATATTCCATTTAAAACCCTTCGGTACATAAGGAATCAAGAACCGGATGTTGTGATTGTTCAGGGGTGTATATTCCCGTTTAAATTGCTTGTATTAAAACTATTACTTCAAAGAGATTGTGCAGTAATTGTACAACATCATGGAGAAAGGCCTTTTAACGGTCTGAAAAGAGTTTTTCAGCAAGTCGCGGATCTGTTTGTTGATGCTTATATGTTTACAACCCTTGGTAATTCAAATGCATGGATCGATAAAAAGGTTATAAAAAATAAAGATAAAATTTTTGAAGTTTTGGAAGGCTCCTCTTATTTCAAGAAACAAGATAAGCAAGCAAGCAGGGCCAAATTGGAAATAGAAGGCAAAGATGTTTTTTTATGGGTGGGGAGGTTAGCTGTAGAAAAAGACCCGCTTACGGTATTGGGTGGGTTTGAAAAATACCTACACTATAATCCTGAAGCAAAATTATACATGATATACCAGGCTGAAACTTTATTGCCTGAAGTACAAGCTAAAATTAACAATAGCAGTTTCTTACAAAAAGGAGTTCATTTGGTGGGTAAAATACCTCACCCGCAACTTGAGAGCTGGTATAGTGCAGCAGACTTTTTTATATTAGGAAGCCATAGAGAAGGCTCAGGATTTGCATTGATAGAAAGTATGGCCTGTGGCTGTATACCTGTTGTTACGGCTATCCCTTCTTTTAAAACGATAACGGTTGACGGAGATTTTGGTTTTCTGTATAAGGTTGAAAATGAAGATAGCCTGCTCATGGCTTTAATAAAGGCAGGAGAAACTGATAAAGACCTTATGTCTGGTAAGGTGCTTGAGCACTTCCATAAAAACATGTCGTTTAGCACTATCGCTAATAAGATATTTGATGTTATTACATTGCTGAAGAATAAGAAATCATAGGGATGCACTAACTTACTGTTATTAAAGACCCGTTTAATGGCGCTGTTACAAAAAGCATATTTGAAAATAAGAAGGGAGTGCATTTACGCTCTCAGAGATGCTTTGTATAGCCTGAAACTGAATCACATATTTTTTAACAATGCAAGAGGCGCGAGGATAATCGTATATCATGGCATTTGTGAAAGGGATCATGTGAAATTCAGCCCTACCTTTCTTACCCGACAGACGTTTGAAGCCCACTTACGATTTTATAAAAAGCACTTTAATGTTATCTCGCTCGATGACTATTACCTTGGTAATTTTGACGACAATAAGTTTAATGTCTGCATTACATTCGATGACGGGTATGCAAACAATCATAAGTATGTATTGCCTCTAATAGAAAAATATAAAGTGCCAGTTACATTTTTTATTACGGCTATCAGGGAGGTAGGATACGATATCCTTTGGAATGACTTTGTAAATATAATCAGCAAGTACGGCCCTGAGCAGATCAATTATATAGGTGAAAACTTCCGTAAAGGTAAATTTAATAAGTACTTTTCTGTTATTACAAATAAAAGCCTGGCCGATACAATAAGACCAGGCGGGTTTGAAGCTAAGAAAGAGATAATGGATACGTTGTATCCATTATCTCCATTTAAAGAAGATATTGCAGATAAGGACTATTGGCTGCAAATGACTCCACAGCAGATCAGTGAGCTTGCAGCATCGAAATATGCTACAATTGGCAGCCATGGTTATTATCATACTGATCTGTCGCTTATAGATACTGATGATGCAAAGTCAGAATTAATACGCTCAAAGCAATATCTTGAAAGTATCATTGATAAGGAGGTTAATGCTATTGCTTTTCCTTACGGTACATATACGCGCGCTTTAGTAGAAGAAGCGAAGGCTGCAGGATATGACCAATTATTAGCAATGGATTTTTATTTCGATACCGATAAAGCAGATACCACAATGAGAGAACGGTTTACCGTCAACCCGTTTATTTCTGTTGTTAATCAGATGTATGCTACCATTAATAAAAAGTATGAGCGATAATACAAATAATGACGGATATGTTATTCAAAGGTTGACCAAAAAAAATATTGGTGACATGTCGCAACTATATACTGCAGTATATGGAAAAACACGCCAGGCAGGCTTTTTTGAAAAGAAATACGATAGCAAATATACAGGGATTGAATACATAGGGTATTTGGCTTATAGCGGGACTGACAACACACCGATTGCATTTTATGGCGTTATACCTTGCTTTATGGAATATAGCGGTACACGTATTCTGGCCGCACAATCTACAGATACAATGACACATCCCGAATTTCGCTTCAAAGGGATGTTTGTAGAACTATCAAACCTGACGTTTGCATTATGCAGGGAAAACAACATCAAATTTATTTTCGGGTTCCCAAATCAAAATTCCTTGCCTGGCGCGATTAATAAACTGGGATGGAAAATGACTGAAACAATGGATTGTTTTATTGTAAATTTTAAATCATTTCCTCTCGAGGCAATCTGTAGAAAGGTTTCTTTTCTGGCTGGTTTATACAAGCAGTATAAAAAAAGAGTTTTAAGGAAGTATTTTCTACCTCTTGATGGAATTGCAAATTCCGTATTGGGGGATGGGTATGGTGGTGTTAGCAGAGGCCTACATTATCTATCGTCAAAAAAATACAGCGACACAACCGTAATAAGGATTAACGATAATTTTTATTGGCTCAAGATCACTGATAAATTGATCATCGGTGATATGCAATTAAGCAATAGTAATATTGATGAGGTAATTAGTCAACTAACAAGCCTAGCTAATAAATTAGGTATAAGAGAAATGCAATGCCATTTTTCAACCCAGACAAGACTACACGATCTATTTAGAGCGCGATATACTCCTATACCTTCATTTCCTGCTTTATTTCAGGATTTTGGCTCAAGTGTATCAATGGAAAAGTTCAAATTTACGTTTGCTGATATTGACATATTTTAACGCTCAAAAAGCTTCATAATTGTTTGTGCAATATCGGCAGTGGAGTAGGGTATGATAGGGGTATGCTTAATATGCTTATCCTCTAAAAGATCAGTAAGCTTTTTTGCCATTTCATCAATATCTATTACATGATGCCAGTGCGGTATCGCAGCATCCATTGGCTTTGTAAAGCTTACTACATGCGCACCGGCATTCAGTGCTTCGAGACATACGGTACCAAATCCTTCGTAATTGGATGTGTGTAAGAATATTTTGGTATGCTGCATTAATTCCAATACTTCGTTATGCGGTATCTCCCCTTTTAGCTCGAGTTTATTCGTTAGTCCCTTACTTTGAAGCATATCGACCAGGCGCTGCTCTTCAGGACCTTTCCCACAGATCATTGCTTTGATGCCTGGGAATTTATGCTTTAATTTATCAACCACTTGCACAAAAACATCGTATTGCTTTAATGGTATCAATGAACCCACGCCTAAGATGTCGATATCTCGCGTATAATTATTGTCGGCAAATTGCGTAGGGTCAATACCAATAGGTATAACATACTCAGGTGTTATACCATGGTTTTTATGAAATTCCCTGTTTAGGAAATCTGACATTGCAATAAGTTCATTTCCTTTGGGGCGAATGAGCTTTACATACTTATTGTCCTTTTTAGCATCTTGTCCACAAAGCCATGTCAGAGATCTAATACCGTAACGTTCGCCGAAATAATGCCCGATCAGCGCACATTCAGTACACCACAAACTGAAAAAGCCTATTATATTCTTTTCTCTTTTAAGCTTTTTCAGGTACTTCCATACTTTTAACCATAATAGTAGCCTGTGCCACTTAGCCTTACTTTCTCCGCCAAAACTTACAACAGTTATCCCATTCCATTTATACTGCCTTTTGAAAAAGGGATACTGATACGCAACTATAATGATCTCGAGCGAAGGGTCATTTTTCTTTATTGCAAGAATATGTGATTGCAAGAAAGGCAGGCAGGTAGTATCTGCCTCGTTTGAAGCAAACCCGGGTGTAAGTACAACTAATGTTTTATTGTCGGCCAATAAAGTAGATACGTTTTATTGTTAGTTTATCGTTTCAACAGGTATTTGTGCATCGGGGTAATAATGTTTTATCCTGCTTATTAATTCAGGTAGATCTCCCAATAAATATTTACAAGCACCATTGACATTGATTTTACTGAATTTATTTAATGGCACCTGCGTATTGTCCATTTGTGTTAATAATTCACTATCAAATAAGCGGATGTTACCTTCATGCATTACCATTAGTATATCTTCAGGGTTCGACGTATAAAAGGAGTCATAGTCAGTGCTTTCTTTTCTTCTTGCAATAACTAAATCGGCGCTGTAGCCAGGAGTTAAACTCCCGACATTCTTTAATTGCCATGCATTTACAGGGTTAATGGTTAGCATTTGGAATAGCTCACTATCTGTTGCATATCCGGTTTTTCTCGCTGCTCTGAAATGCTCCCATATATTCCAGCCGGCCGATAATGTAGAATCGGTGCCGAATAATATGTTAGTAGCATGCTTTAGTTTTTCTATCTGCGCAGTTTTGCCTATCAAAAAAAAATTAGATGCCGGGCACCATACGAGTGCTTTAAAGTGCTTTGCCTGTGCTTCATCCATGGCTATTCCATGTATCCCTATCAGCGTTCTTTTAAAGATATTCCATCTTATTAAACTGTCTATCTCTACGCTGCTGCTGTTATCTGTGCCTTCCCCTACATGTATTGTATATGGATATTTTTTTGCAATACTGTTTAGTTTCCACCTCCAGTTCTTATCAAATTGTACAGAGTGTATAACATTACATGCCTGAAAAACGGTGATCAGTTCATTGTCTATGTTTAATAAAGCTCCATGATTAACGACTGTTGTAATGCCGTTTAATAAATTTTTGTACATACCCCATTTTATTCTGTCAGCCAGTGGGATGGTAAGTACTTTGTTTATCGTTTCTTTGTTTTGCTGATGTATATCATTGCCCCATGCTACATAGCTATCATACAGCTTATTTCCTAGCTGGGGAAATAAATTAAAGTCAAGATGATCGTGCGAATTAATTAAGCCCGGGAATACAATTGCATTATTAAAAGCAAGTACCTGCTCTCCATTATTATCATGTAGCAATGCACCAGTCTCTTTGATAACCCCGTTTTGTATCCGGATATTCAGAGTAGCGCTATTATCTACAGCTTGAAGATTATGTAGTAGCATGCCTTTTCTTTAAATGCAAACCGAAAATAATTGGTGAACCTTTAAATTTGTCGAAAACGTGTAAAGCATTTTTATCCGCATAATAGCTTTTAACGCTATCATCAATTACACGCTCTTCTAGTCTCAATTGCTCCCAACCAAGCTTATTACTTATTTCCAATAGTTGCTTAATAGTATGTACATGATTTTTTACAGCAACCGTTTTACCTTCATGTTGAAACGTTCTATTGCCACCACCTGCCAATGCAGTAGGGTGATAGTCTGTGATGATTACCTCGCCACCATACTTTAATACCCGCTGCCACTCATTAAGTGCATCGGCTATATCTGGAATGTGCGCTATGGTCAAAGTTGAGATAATAATATCGCAGCTTTCATCTTTCAGTTCTTGTAAATGATTGTTTTTTAATTGGTGGACAGTAGCTGTTGGATATTTTATTTTTAGTTTGTCCAGCATGCCGGCTGAAACATCATAGCCGGTAAGATTTGTAGGATGAAGCGCTAATACTTTGTTCCAGTTTCTTCCTGTCCCACAGCCTACATCTACAACCTGCTTATCTACTATCGATACATTACTGAGTAAAAGCGAAAATACCTCTTCATCGAGCGCCAGCATAAGGTTACCCGGTTGGGCATCATAATATTTGGCCCATAGATCATACCCTTCTGTAGGCGCCATTTCACGTGTCTTATTACCCCGTAAATAATTAATAACCTTTTTAAGCATCTGTTTTATACGTTAATCGAGTAGTTTATTTTTCAAATTGTTTTAGTGCTTTCAATACTATTTTTTGATGATTGGCGGGATGGTTCTTTGAGATATGCATCGTTGTTTTAAATGCTATATCATATTCAGCCATTGGGTAATTTTTCTTTGCCCATTTTTTTCGCCACTTCTTGTCTGTGAACTTCATCAGCATACCGTTTATCTTTTCCGGGCTGCATGCGTTAATAATGCCTTCGATCACCTTTTTGAAAAAAGATTTTCCCGTATCCGAAATTATATTGTTCTGATGAAATTTATAATAGCTATTAGGAAGGTAAGTGTTTTTCCATTGGTTAGCATTTTTCATTGCTTCATATACTGTTATACCCGCAACGGGGATCATACTGGCAAGCTCAATAGCTGTGTACCGGTTCTTTTCTTCGATTTGCAGGTTGTGCGTATCGATAAAATAGTTCATGCAAAAATTATGCTGCTTCCCTGTTAAGTAAGTAGTTTTTTTGAACAGGTGGAGTAGTGTCCGGCATATCCATAATCTGTTAACTTCCGTTACAATGAAAAAGTCAAGGTCACTTTTTTTATCGGCATAACCTTTTGACAAAGACCCTGAAATACCAACAAACCGTACAAAAGGAAATTTATAAATGAATGAACCTACTTTTAATGCTTTTGATATCTGGTGTACTGCTCTTTGGTTTGCTTCAAGCCGTTTTGTAACCAAATGCTGCACATCACTTCCCAGAGAATAATAGCCATCATAATGGTATATTGTTGATGATACAGTAAGCTCTGCCAAAACAGGCTCCAAAGATGCTAATGTACATGCCAGGGGCAGGTTGCCAAGTATTTCCGCGGTTTTAATCGGGTATTTGAACAATGAGTAATACCCAAGCGTACTTATTACAGCATCCTCTAAACTACTATCCACACAAAATGTATCCTTGATGCTCATCTTTCTTTTTTATTGGCAGAAAATATTAGTAGTGTTTTCATTAGTATCATCATATCCATTTTAAAGGATACATTTTCTACATAAAACAGATCAAGTTTTGTGCGGCCTCTTAATAAGTACGGATCGAACATTGCACCATGATACCCCTTGACCTGCGACAAGCCGGTAATGCCGGGCCTTACCTGGTGTCTGTAATTATAATTGGTTAGCTCTGCACAGAATTTTCTATGATGATATAACATGTGTGGGCGCGGGCCAACAATACTCATATCGCCGGCTAAGACGTTTATTATCTGAGGTAGTTCGTCAATGTAAGTACGCCTGAGCCATTTACCTATACCTGTGATCCGTTTGTCGTTGAGCCTTGCTTCTGCAACATCGGCATCTTCATTAATTACCATTGTACGGAACTTGTAGCATCTGAATATTTTTCCGTTTTTGCCTATTCGTTTTTGTATAAATAAGACTCCTCCCTTCGATGACAGGCCGATCAATATGGCTAATAAGGGGAACAGCCAGCTTAACACTACGATCAATATCAGCAGCCCGACAATGATATCTATAGCACGCTTTAAAAACATGTACATGCTTTTCCGCTCCGCTTTACGATAAGGAACGGCTATTACTATTGCTGAAGATATTTTTGTTACCTGGCTATCTCCGCGGTTTTCTTTCGTAATTGTACCCATTCTCCACTTATAATTATTGTAAATAGTATAATTCCTGCCTGTGTTTCTAATAGTGATTCTGTAAAAAAAGAAATGAAGAACATCAATATCATATATGCCAGCACTACATGCCGGTATATGATGGCGTTCCAAAGTGTATACGATACAATAGTGATCAGCAGTCCCAGCCCTATAACTCCGTATTGTATGTAATTCTCCATATATTGAGAGTGCATATTATAGTCCTTGTAGCCTATATCTCCCAGAAGTGGGTTCCCCGAATACAATTTGTATTGCGCCAGCTTGACATTTAAAAATTCATGGTATCGTTCGCCTCCTATGCCAGTAAACCATGCACTATGTTCATTAATTATCTCGCTGCCTAACCGCCAGAGCACGAGGCGGATACTCAACCCATCAAATGGAAAATCTTTAAAATTGTTTGCACTGATTGAATGGGTATAGTTATCGTAGCTAATATTTGTATACCGTGTCCTTATTGGGTTTTTGGTAACTGCTACCAGTATGCACACACCGGTTAGCATAGCTACAGCAAATATCTTCAGTTTGCGTGTTTTTACAGTACTGCTTATTGCTGCTAATAGTAATAATAGCCCCATGGCTATCATGATTTTTGAACTCAGTAATAGAAGATTTGCAAAAAATAATACGCATATACACCGCATTATTACTAGCTGCCATTGTGTATTTTTTGTTGCTATTGGGGCATTGGTCAGTATATAGCATAGCGCAACGAGCAGGTACAAAGAAAAATAGATGGCGCTTAATCCAAGTGGAGCAGCATATTGATGGTAAAAGAAGACATTTATATTTCCGCCACTCGTGTATTTGATGATCGCGCAAACCAAGCAATAAATTGTTGCAGCAATATTTCCGTATACAAATCCTTTTATGCCAATACCCCATAAACGTCCGTTTTCGCTTGAGATGAGGTAGATAAGTATCGGTACAAATATCAATGCTGCCTTTTGCTCTAATGCAACGCGTGTATGTAGATCCGTCGGGTATATACAATAAGCAATGACCTGTAAAGCATAATAGGCGACAAACAACCCGGCTAGCACAGGGCTATTGTTTGTGTCCTTCTTGAATTTATAATTGCGTACTAATAAAATAATGCCCAATATTATAAGCAAAAACGTGGTGGCGCGGATCTCATTGATCCACGGCATAGCGAACATAGCGCAAAAGAATAAACAGCTTACTACACGGTGCATAATACCGGGAGTATTTGTTCCCCTGATTTCCATCGTTTAAAATAAGATTCGATATTGTTTGTTATTGTTTCCCAGTTATAACAATCTTCTATTTTTTGTCTGTTGTTCTCTCTCCAGTTTTTATGGTCTTTATTTATTGATGCCGACGAGATAAGCTCAAGGATATCTTTTGAGTCGCTGAAATAAAATGCATCTTCTTCCAGCACATGTTTATTAAATTGGTTGTCATGAGCGCATATAAGGGTGTTACAGGCCATGGCTTCAAGGAGCGAAGGGTTTGTGCCACCTACAGAGTGCCCGTGTATATATAACCTTGAATGGTACCGGAGGGCGTTTAGTTTTTGCGTATTATAATGCGCCCCGGCAAATTGTATCAGGGGATTTGCACCATATTCTTTATACATACGCCTGCCGAATAACGTATTGGTATGATCGCCTATCAATACCAATTTTTGCGTACCAAACGCGGCATACGCCTTTAATATGTGCTCTATGTTATTCTCAGGTTCAAAGCGGGCGATTACCAGGTCATATGTATCGCAGGATACGTTGTAGGCGGTTAATACTGCCGCATCATCGCTCCTACCTGTGTATGTGTCTGCGCCATACGGTATCAGCACAGCGTGGGCATTGTATTTATTTTGCAGGTAGTCCTGTATGCCTTTTGAATCTGCTATTAAATGGTCGCTGTAACGTACACCCCACTTTTCTGCATGAGTAAGAAAATGCTGTGTAACCTTATTATATTTTTCACGTGTCCACTCCAGACCATCCATGTTGGTAACAATTATTGCTGATTTGGGATAGTACCACGACCATATAGTGCTGCTTGTATATCCTAATTGAAGGATAATATCAAACTTTTGTTTGCGGCTATGTTTTATACAGTTAAAATCATAAATAAACTGTCCTGCAGTACCCATTAGATGCTCCGGATCATAACAGTGAACAAGATGCACTTGTTTGTATTCCTTTTCTTTATACGGGTGCCTGTGAGATACATACACTGTTACATCGTGCCCTTTTTGTGCCATGCGTACAGAGAAATTTTCAGCAAACTGCTCAAAGCCTCCATATTGATTGGGTATACCTCTCGTACCTACTATGCCGATCTTCATAAAACGATCAATTTTACTGAGTAATGTTTGCTGGTTTAGGTTTATTTGTTGTTCTTGTCTTTACTTTTTCTGTCTTCTTATTTAGCACCTCTTTATATACATCCAGCGTTTGCAGTGCTGCTTGCTTCCAATTGTATATGTTGATGATCTTTTCTCTGAAACATTCGTTCGATGGCGCTGCTGAAGCTTTTACCACAGCTTCGTAGATCGATTGTGGGTTCCCCGGGTCGCAATACCATGCATCGTTACCAAAATAATCTACTGTATCGCCCTTATCAGTTATCACCAGGTTGCAATTATAGTATGCGGCTTCTAAACTGCTAAGCCCGCATGTTTCATTCCAACTAGGCAATATATGCACCTTGGCGGCTAAGTAACAATCTATTAAATGCTCTTGTGGTATAAAATTTTCGAACGAAATGTTTTTTGATGCTATTTTTTTACAAGCTTCATAGTATTTTGTATGATTAGGCGCCGGTTTGCCTATGATCTTAAGGTTGAACTCCGTATCGTTTAACGCTTTTATCAAGTTCAACTGATTTTTCTTTCCTTCTATCCGTGCCACACATATCACATTGCGGTTATCAGCTTTCGATGCTTGTATCTCATCCGTACGGTCAAATATCTCAGGGTCCACACCATTATGGATCACTTTATATGGGCGCTCTACACCATAGCTCGCTACAAATCGTTTATATTCACTTTCGGAATTTGGTAATAAACAGGCCGCTTTTTCTGCAAGCATTTGTATCGACCTTTTATGGCCTTTGTACAAGTATTGTGCACTATTGACCTTTTCCCCGTTCTTTATCCGCCTTGCAATAGCTTTTATATACTCTAGTTGGTCTGAGGAGAACAACTTATTTAGTAATGATAAAAGCCCGCGTGCATGTGCTTTTTGATAATCGCTGTAGTCTACAAATATCGTTGACAACACAAATGGTAACTTGCTGTTGTTTATATGTACCAGAACATCCGCAGGGCGGGTCGCATTAAAGATGTGCATAAGGTCATAAGCTCCATATTCTATTTGTTCATTTGCCAGCTTTATATCTACATGCACACCTTGCATCCGTAAGTATTTGGCAGTCGAGACTATTTGGAGGGTATCCCCACCATATACGCTATACAATGTAGCTCGTGCCAATATCAAGACTTTCATTTTTCCGAGAAGGGTTTAAGTTGCCTGTTTTTATTGTTGATAAATTCAGGAAATATATTCGAGAATGCTTGTATCCAGATAATATACTCAGCGGCATTAGTTATATAGCTGCCTGTGAACTGATATATAAATACAAAGGTAAAAAGCCATAACCTGAACGGATGTATATACACCTTTGTTTTTAAAAAAAAGGAACCTTCTATTAGCATCCTTAACGCAAAACCTACATAGCCAAAGTATGCGATCGTTTCGGCGCAGGCATTAGGTATACGTATGGTTCCCGGTATCTTTGCGTAAGAGTAAAACGATACTATGATGCTCCTGCCGAGTAATTTTAATTGCCCGGGGCCTATTCCCCACATATAGCTTTTCTCTCCGGCTATTTTATGAGCAAGTATAAAAGCTTCATAAGTTCTTCCTCTTGCCGATGTGTCGCGTCCGCTGAAAATATTATGTAACCTTTGAGTAAGTGCGTTATGGGGATAATGGTGGTTAATAAATAATAACCCAGCAACAATAAGGATCGCTATTGCAACGAAAGCAATGATATACTTCCACGAAGTGAAGATTCTTGTAATGAAAATGCAGGAAACAAATATCCCTGATATTATTAACCCTGTTAGCACACCCAAAGAGAACGAAAGCAGAAGGGGTACCGTAACAATAAACAGGGTAGGGATGGGGTTGGACGTTTTGAAAAATAATGCCCTGCTGTAAAAATAAATGGCAACAGGTGCCAGAATGAAACTGTAATGAGATGCCTCTGAAGTAAATAATTTTAGTCTTGGGATAGGTTTTATATTGTCTGAGATAGGGATCATATACCATACAAGCTCTTTTAGCGAGGGCATAAATAAAAGCGGTATGCAGCCAATGACCAGTATAAAATTGAGTATGGCAATGTCTTTAAATATCACATCAAGATTAATAGTATGTTCTTTTAATAAGAAATACCATGATGTAACAAAAAAAGAGAGTGAGCAAAGCACAACCGTAGAGATAAGATAATAAGTAAGGTTTACCCCATTGTACAGATGTATTGGTATATACAGTAATAGCGGCAATAATAAAGCAATGGATAACTTCAGTTTGTTTTGCTTATATAAAAAGTATAGCCACAGTGGTGTTAGTAATAATACTATTGTTACCCCTTCCGGCAGAAAAGAGACAGTATTGAAAAAGAAAATGAGCAGGCACAATAGCCACACCCATCCATGTTTTATGTATTGGGTAGCCGTTGCCATGATCTTTTGTTATATAGGTCAGATAAATAGAACTTCCAGAGTAATGCTAATACAACTATCACAAGCCCTACGTAGAGCCATGTGCTATTTCCCCAGTAAATAAGTAGTATAGCAGCATACATTGGCAGCATCTCCAGAAACGCATGGATGATCGAATACTGTTTATGCATGGCGTGATGGGTGATCATGTTTACAATTGGCATGGTGATACAGAGTGAAAGGGTCATACCAGCTATCATAGCCATTGGGCTATGGAACAACCATAACGCACCTAACATGAACAAGTAACAAAGGCTGCAATACATCAGGGTTAACTTTGTTGCCAATCGTTCTTTTCCGGCAGCGTTCAGGTAAAAGAATGGCAAAATAGTATGGGCAAATACGATCTCAAATGCCACAAAGCTTTTTACATATCCATACATCTGTTCAAAAGCATCTGCACCGATCCAGAACCGGATAAGAGGCGGAGCAATGAAATAAAAGAATAGTAATGAGATTACAATAAACCCAAGCAAGAAGTTCCGCACGGTATCATACAACCGGGCCGGGCTTTCACCTCTTGAGGTCATCCCAGCTATACGGGGCAACATCCACACCGCTATTGCCGTAAAGATCATGTGTACATGGTTGAACATCGTAGATGCCAATCCATAACCTGAAACCTCTTTTAGCCCTGAGTATGATGATACCCAAAACCTATCTGTTTGAAAAGTGCAAACAATAATGATAGACTGTACCCAAGGTAGCATGCTGATGCCCACCAATTGTTTGTATAATGTTTTATCAGTAATTCGCCCTATGTTATATGCAGGCTCGATCCTCTTTATGCAGATATATTGCACGATCAGGTAGCAGCATATAAAAATGATATTCGTAAAAAGCATCTGCACTAGCGAATAACCGCATAAAGCAAGCGTCAAGTTAATTATAAGCAAGCCGAAGCGGTTAATCATGTTAAGCACAGAGGACATTTTAAATCGCTCATAAGCTTTTATGATACTTTGAAATACCTGATCGAAGTATTTTAAGCCTGCAAATATTGCCGTCAGTAACACGCACAGAGATACGTTAATACCTTGTACATCTCCCAGCCCCCACCAACCATATTTTACGGTAGTATATGATAACACCACACCGATGCCTACAACAAATAGAAGTAGGGCAGTAGTGATATACAAGATTGTGTTTATGGTATCTTTCGCGAGAGCTATGTCGTTATTTGCCTTTGCTGTAGATATGTTGCGAATAGTAGCTATGCCTAAATTAGCTATACCTGAATTGAAATTGAATAGTTGCAGAATTGTAATTAAGGAGTTGAGCAGTATCCAAAGGCCAAACATTACATACCCTAGGCTATGCAGCATAAGTGGCACGGTAGCAAGATACACGGCGGGATAAAGCGCAGCATCCAGCACACTCCACAGGGAATGTTTTATACTTACCGGTAGTTTCTTAACTGTAAAGGCCATTGATAGTTTCCTGAATGAATTTATCAATATATTTTCTACTTAACAACTATCTTTTTACTTGCCCGATTCTGAAGTTGATTTATGTTTTGTAATACTGAATTGGATTTAGCCTCAGTGTATAAATTATACCTGAATGAATCTACAAATTGATGACAAATGCAATAAGGGGAGGGATGATAACTAAGTGTGATCGATTGGTTCAAGTATGTATATGTATAGTGTTTGTTTTTATATAAATGAATAGTGACAATTTATGTTCTTTATAAAAGTGCTGGTAGTGTTTAATAACTGAAAGGAGATAATCCGGAAATTGTCCTCATGCATCAGATAATATTTTAGATAGTTTATGCACTTTTTCATTTAGCAATGTAGATTCTTCAAAATTTAAGGTTTGCAAACCATCACTAAGCGCTTCTTCAGGTTTTTCATGTACTTCATAAATAACACCATCTGCGCTTCAAATATGCAGGTAAGGACGAATATGGGTATAAATATGTTTATGATAAGTATTTGCTTTATGCCAGTATAAATAATGATAAGAAGGGCGTTTCGAGTTATGGCTTTACGCTACTATTTCAAAAGGACTTTTAGAACTTAATTGGGCGGAGTCATTTGAATAAAGTATTTTTCAAACTGAGCACTACACGTAATTAGCATATTTATAAAATGAAGCCGGAATCACAGAATGTAACAGACTACACAAACAACAACACCATATTCATGGTGTGGAATTTTAAGGATGATCTAGAAATCAAGGACGTTTTTAGCAGGCTTTGCAAATTGATCATCAACCTTAATAATTCTGCTAATGTGCGTTTCCCGGTTTCAAGAGCAAGCTGTGTAATAGGGATAGGACATGACGCCTGGATCAGGCTTGACCTTCCTGCTCCTATGCCAAAAGAGTTAGTGAACTTTGTTCCGGTTATTGGTGAAAAACATACAGCTGTTTCTTCTAAAGGGGATATACATTTACATATAAGGGCAGATAATGCCAGTATATGTTACGATATGGCTGCCGCAATTTCTGATATTCTAAACCCGGTAGCGATCTGTATAGAAGAAATTCATGGCTTCAGGTATTGGGACAGCCGCTCTATTTTAGGTTTTGTTGATGGTACCGAAAACCCTCAGGGCCAGGATAGAGAATACTTTGCAAAAGTGGACGATGATGATCCTGTTTACAAAGGAGGTAGTTACCTTTTTGTGCAAAAATATATTCATGATTTAACTGCCTGGAAATATCTATCTACAGAAGATCAGGAGAAAGTGATCGGAAGGTATAAACCCAATGATGTAGAAATGGCTGATAATGTAAAGCCCTCCAACGCTCATATAGCTTTAGCTAATGTAGGTGATGACCTTAAAATAGTTCGTGACAATATGCCCTTTGGGAATATGTCTACTAATGAAATGGGTACTTATTTTATTGCTTATGCAAATACCTTCAGCACTGTCCAAAAAATGTTGAGTAATATGTTCATTGGTGTCCCTCCCGGCAATTATGATAGGATCCTGGATTTCAGTATAGCTAAAACAGGGAGCTTATATTTTGTACCAACGTTTGATATGCTGGATAGTTTCTCATCTGATTAGTCAAAAGAGCAAACAAATATTATTTCAGAAATGAAAAGTGTGGCCTCGCCAGGAATCGAACCTGGATCTGGAGCTTCGGAAACTCTTATACTATCCATTGTACTACGAGGCCATAGTGTGGAGGTGCAAAGGTATATTTTTAGAGAGAAAAAGTAAGCCGCTATTTATAATCTTCCAGTACTATCTGCTCACGGCAGAAACAGTATTCGCGCACGTCGTTCGAGGCTATGAATATCATCCTGTTCTTGCCATAAGTTTCTATCCAGTCGCGGTATTGCTCTACTCCTTGTTGGTCGAGGTTAGTGCAGGGCTCATCGAGCAGGAGGATAGGGGAGTCTGAGAATATAGCCTGTGCCAGCTTTACGCGCTGTTTCATACCGCTGGAGTAATCACTAATGGGCTTATCTGCAGTAGCTTTGAGGCCTGTGATATCTATAATGTCTTTCACAGTAATACCAGGTAAGGGTTTTTTGAAGGAGAAGTGAAAGTCGAGAAACTCCGTAAGGGTCAATTCTTCTACAATCTCCTGTCCCGGAGCCGTAAAGCTGATGTGCGTAAAACTATCGGCAATGGTTATCTCTTTATCATTGTCGTTAAAGTACCTCACCTTACCCAGAGAAGGCGCCTGCATGCCAGCTATAACGCGCAACAAGGTAGACTTGCCACAACCATTAGGGCCCAGGAGGGCATAAGCATTCGGTGTGGTAAAGGCGTGATTAATATCCTTGAATATCCAGTGTTTCTGGAACCGCTTACTGATATGTTCGAGGGATATGCGCATTTTAGCAGGTAGTCGTTAGTACTTAGTAGATAGTTGTCTGTATTTAATATTTATAACTAAGGACATACATAAAGAAGGCACGAAGCTCACAAAGATGTGTTTCGTGCCTTGTCTTATATCTTAGGTTTTTGTTTTTGAATTTTTACTTTTAACTTCTTTTATGGCATATCCTCACTATGGCGGCGGATGTAGCCTTTCATTATGCCACGGCCTGTATCGCGGACGAAGGAGATGATCTCATCGCGTTCGTCTGATACGGGTATCTCTGTATCTATAATGCTGAGTGCCTTTGAGACATTGTAGCCGCGTACAAAAAGTATACGGTATATATCCAGGATGTGATTGATCTTATCAATAGAATATCCACGGCGCTTAAGACCTACAGAGTTAACGCCTACATAAGAGAGCGGCTCGCGGGCTGCTTTTACATAAGGTGGTATATCCTTGCGCACCAGTGAGCCGCCTGTTACGAAGGCGTAAGAGCCTATGCGTACAAACTGCTGCACTGCAGTAAGGCCGGCAAGCACCACGTTATCGCCCACAATAATATGGCCTGCAAGGGTAGTGTTGTTAGAGAAGATGCAGCCGTTGCCCACCTCGCAGTCGTGCGCTATATGGGTATATGCCATGATGAGGCAGTTGTTGCCTATTTTGGTAGCATTACGGTCGCTGGTGCCACGGTTAATGGTAACACACTCTCGAATAGTAGTGTTATCGCCAATGATGGTGATAGTATCTTCGCCTTTATATTTAAGGTCCTGCGGAATGGCAGATATCACCGAGCTTGGAAATATCTTTACATTCTTACCAATGCGGGCGCCTTCCATAATGGTTACGTTGGAGCCTATCCAGGTACCTTCACCTATCTCTACATTTTTGTGTATAGTGGTGAACGGGTCGATCTTTACATTTGGTGCTATCTTGGCATCCGGGTGTACGTATGTAAGAGGATGGATCATTTTTTATCTTTTCTCACGATTTGCGCTACCAGTTCCGCTTCGGTAGCAAGTTTATTGCCCACATAGGCTGTACCTCTCATCTCACATATACCGCGGCGTATAGGGTTCAGTAATTCAAGCTTTAATATAAGCGTATCGCCGGGGCGCACGAGCTGCTTGAATTTTACCTTATCTATCTTCAGGAAGTATGTATCGTAATTTTCAGGATCACTGTAATTATTCAATGCCAATATACCGCCTGTCTGGGCTAATGCCTCTATCTGCAGTACACCCGGCATTACCGGGTTGCCCGGGAAATGACCCTGGAAGAAATGCTCATTGAATGTAACATTCTTTATACCCACTACATGGTTGTCGCTCAGTTCTATTATCTTATCGACAAAGAGGAACGGGAACTTGTGCGGCAATGCTTTTTCTATCTGCGTAATATCGTAGATAGCCTGCATAGACGGGTCGTAATGTGGTATATCAGAAAGGTGCTTATTCTTCTTTATGTATTGTTTTATTTTCCTTGCGAATTCCACATTGGAAGCATGACCGGGACGGCTGGCTATGATGTGCGCATTGATATAGTGCCCTGCAAGCGCAAGGTCACCAACAACGTCCAGTAGTTTATGCCTAGCAGGTTCGTTTGTAAAGTGAAGTGAGATATTATTCAATATACCTTCCTGCTTTACTTCTATCTTTTGTTTGTTGAATACTTTTGCCAGCCTGTTAAGCTCATCCTGGCCCACCACCTTATCTACAACAACGATCGCATTGCTCAGGTCGCCACCTTTTATAAGGTTGTTATCCAGCAAGTATTCCAGTTCGTGTAAAAAGCAAAATGTGCGGCAGGGGCCTATTTCGGTACGAAACTCAGAAATATGGCGTAGTGCAGCGTGTTGTGTGCCTAATACCGGCGAGTTGAAATCTATTAGGGTAGTTATCTGGTATTCAGTACTAGGTACCGCCAGCATATCTACCTTCTTTTCAGGATCGTAATAATGTATGTTGGTATCAATAGAATAAACAATGCGCTTTGCTTCCTGCTCCTGCACGCCCACACTTTCTATAGCCTCCATAAACTGTTTGGCGCTGCCATCGAGTATAGGAACTTCGGGCCCATCCATTTCTATAAGCATATTATCTATACCCATGCCCACTAATGCAGCCATGGTATGCTCTATAGTGCTGACGCGTGCGCCATTGTGCTCGATGGTTGTACCACGCGATGTGTCGACCACAAAGTCAACATCCGCTTTTACAACGGGTTTTTCGGGTAGATCTATACGCTGAAAACGGATACCATAACCCGGGTTAGCGGGGCGCATGGTCATTGTAACTTTTTCGCCGGTATGTAATCCTACACCTTGCAGTGTAACAGAACCTTTAAGCGTTTGCTGATTTTGAACGGACGTACTTTTATGCACAGTTTTTATAATTTTTCGTCTTATTTGCGGGTGACAAGATAAGGCTACTTTTTTAATTCTAAGTTTTGAATGCTTAATAATGCTGTAAGTTCATGTACTGTATCTTCCAGTCTTAGCAAGCGTTGCTGTAATTCTGGCAAATTTCTAAAAATTGCCTGACTTTTCAGTGAACTTTTATAATCGAAGGCGGGAGAGCCATTCAGCGCGGTTTCAGAAGTAGTTATTGACTTAGAAAGGCCGCTCTGGGCGTTTATTTTAGTACCATCGGCAATTGTTATGTGGCCTACGATACCTACCTGGCCACCTATCACACAATTCTTACCTATTTTGGTACTGCCCGATACGCCTGTTTGAGCAGCTATAACAGTGTTTTCACCTATTTCTACATTGTGGGCTATCTGTATCAGGTTATCGAGCTTTACGCCCTTACGTATGATAGTAGAACCCATAGTAGCCCTGTCAATAGTAGTGTTAGATCCTATTTCTACATCGTCTTCTATTACAACATTGCCTATTTGCGGCACTTTCTTATAGCGGCCATCGTGCTGTGGCGCGAAACCGAAGCCATCGCCGCCTATTACCGTACCTGAATGTATCACTACATTGGCGCCGATGCAGCAGTTATCATATATCTTAACGCCCGGATATAGCTTTGTATTTTCGCTCACCGAGGCATTATCGCCTATAAAACAACCAGGATATATTTTTACATTATCCTTTATAACTACATTATCGCCTATATAGGAGAAACTGCCAATATAAACGTTCTTACCTACAGTCGCTGTCTTTGAGATAAAAGAATATTCTTCTATGCCTGACTTGCCACTGCCGGATATAATATTATTGTATTGCTCTAACAGTAGCGCAAAGCCACTGTAAGCATCCTTTACTCTTATGAGCGTAGCATGCACAGGGTGGGTTACTTCGAGCGAATCATTAATAATAATAATAGAAGCCTTAGATGTATATAAATACTCTTCGTACTTAGGGTTTGCTATAAAGGTAAGACAGCCCTCTTTGGCCTCTTCTACTTTAGCAACGGTGCTTACCTTGCTATTTGGGTCACCCTCTAATTTGCCTTGAATCAGGGTAGCTATTTGTTGTGCGGTAAACTGCATGGCCGTTTAAGTTTCGGTTTATGTTCACATTGTGAATAAGACATAGAGATGAATTATTCTTTATTATAGGCTTGTTTTCAGGGTAGGAAATAGCAAATGTAGTTTTTATGTACGGGACGGGCAAGAGTCTGTGTCACAAGAGAATCATCTATCTCTGTAATATTTCTTACCGAGCCGTCTTTCATAGCTATTTGTATCCGCTCATCATTCATATCATAAGTTTTGTTAGAGGTAATACCTGTAAAAACAAAATAATGTAAATGACGTTCGTCTATTCCTTTCAATGATAATTTCGCCTCCTCTACCTTTTGCACCAAAATGCTTGCCAAAGATTCAGAACTGAGGATAACTTTATAAAGTTTCCTTAAAATTAGCATTTTACATAGTTCAGATAGTACTTTGTCTTTATGTGTTTGCCATATTTTTATGCTTGCCAGTACATCATTGTCATCTAACTCGCAATATTTATTTAAATGTGTCGGGTCTTCGAGGAAGTCTTTTTCCGTAAGATGTCGGGATAAAAAATATTTAAGAGCTGGTGTTGCAAAAAGTTCTGCGCCATCTTGAACCAACTCTTTTGCACGCTTTAATATATTTATTATAAGCATTTCTGCTCCAAGTACTGTTTTATGCAGATATACCTGCCAATACATAAGTCTTCGGGCAATAATAAATTTTTCTACCGAATGAACGCCCTTCTCTTCAACCATTAATTCTCCATTGCGAACGGTGAGCATCTGCAAAATACGGTCGTAACCAATAACACCTTCAGATACACCGGTATAAAAGCTATCGCGGTTAAGGTAGTCCATCCTGTCTACGTCCATCTGGCTGGATACGAGTTGATGCAGGTACTTATGCGGGTAGGAATGGTCGAATATCTGTACGGCCTTGCTCAGCAATCCATTGAACTGTACATCCATGCGTTGCATAATGATGCGTGAAAGTGTTTCATGCGATATGCCGCCTACAAGTACATGCTCGAGTGCATGCGAGAATGGTCCGTGGCCAACATCATGCAGCAAACCTGCAAGACGTGCCGCTACACATTCGTCCCGATCAAGTTGTATGTCTTTGGCTTTTAACTCATCGAGTGCCTTGCCCATGAGGTGACAGGCACCAAGCGAATGATGAAAGCGTGTATGTACTGCCCCGGGATATACGAGATGTGCCATACCCATCTGCTTGATACTACGAAGGCGCTGAAACCATGGATGGTCTATTACCTTCATAATCTCAGGCTCAGGGAAACGCAGAAATCCGTAGACGGGGTCGTTGATGATCTTAACCTTAATGCTCATTTGTCTTTTTTACTATTTCCCCCATTCTTCGTCCGGCACGGCAGGTGTTTCCTGTGGGTCTGTATCGCCAGCATTGCCGGTACCGCCCGTTTGTGTACCTGCACGCGCGCTGCTGGTAGGGTCAGAGACGTCGCAGCCATCATAGCCCTTAGGTTGTATGAATTTACGCTCAGGGTCTATACCCAGTGAGCGGTCGGCATAGACGCGCTTCATAAACAATGCCCATATAGGTAATGCAGCAGCAGAACCCTGACCTAAACGCTCGCTGGTAAAGCGGAATACACGGTCATCGCAACCAACCCAGGCGCCTGCCTGTAGCTGTGGTGTATAGCCTATGAACCACGCATCGGCCTGTTTATTGGTAGTACCTGTTTTGCCTGCTACGTCACTACGGATACCATAACGATTGCGCATGCGTGCGCCGGTACCAAAGTTGACCACGCCACGCATCATCTGCACCATTTTATAAGCGGTGTTGGCATTGATCATTTCTTTTTGCACCGGGGCGAAGTTCTTTATCAACATGCCATTCTTATCCTCGATCTTAGTAATAAAATATGGTTGCGTATTCATGCCCCCGCTCGGAAACATGCTATATGCCTGCATCATTTCTGTAAGTGAGATGTCTGATACACCCAATGCTACGGATGGAAATTTATCGAGCCTGCTGGTGATACCACATTTGTGCGCAAAGTCTACGAATGCATCGATACCTACCTGCTTTAAAACATATAGGGCGGCATTATTGATAGACAATGCTAGGGCATAATTCATGGTCACATCCCCCTTGTCGGAACCGCCCGCATCATAAGGGTGTGTCATGCTTGGGAACTCCTGTGGCGCTGTCGATACTATACCGCAAGGAGAGAAACCGTTATCCACTGCGAAGCAGTAAAGTATGGGCTTAATAGTAGAACCAACCTGCCTTTTGGTATTGAGATTTACGTGGTCGTACTGGAAAAATTCATGATCGATACCGCCAACCCATGCCTTTACTTCGCCGGTAAAAGGATCCATAGCCATAAAGCCTGCCTGTAAGAATATCTTCATATACTTTATAGAGTCGATGGGGCTCATAACGGTATCCTTGTAGCGATTTTTATTCCATGCGAACACACGCATCTTTACAGGCTTTTTCATTTCTTCCATCGCCTCTTTGTCAGTCTTGTTATCGTCCTTCAAAGCCTCATAACGGTCGCAATCTTTTATACCCTGGGTGAGTATATTTTGTATATCGCTGCCTTTGTTCCATATACTTCCATCGGCATAGCCAGGTTGTGTGAGAAAGGTTTTTTGCAGTTCGGTCATATGCTCTTGTACTGCTTCCTCGGCATAGCGTTGCATACGTACATCTATGGTGGTATATATCTTTAGTCCGTCCTTATACACATCATAGCTGGTACCATCGGGCTTCTTGAGGTCTTTGCACAATAATTTTACCTGCGCCTCCAATACCTGCCTGAAATAAGGAGCGATACCATCGTGATAATCTATTTTATGGTAATCAAGCACGATTGGCTTTTTCTTTAACTCTGCTGCCTGTGCTTCGGTAAGGTAATTATACTTTGAACTTACCATACGCTCCAGTACTACGTTGCGGCGATCGGTAGCGTTCTTTAAGTTGCGGCGTGGATTATAGAGCGTATTTCCCTTTAGCATGCCTACCAAAACCGCGGCCTCATCGACGGTTACTTTGTCGGGTGTCTTATTATAAAAGGTAAGTGATGCGTTCTTTATACCGAACACATTATCACCAAAAGGTACTGTGTTCAGATACAGGGTTATTATTTCGTTCTTGGTAAGATTACGTTCCAGCTTTACTGCGAGCACCCACTCCTTAAGCTTTATAAAAGGCAGGGTAAAAATGCTCTCGCTACCACGGGGAAAAAGATTTTTGGCAAGCTGCTGTGTGATGGTAGAAGAGCCACGCTTTTTATGCATGATAACATAAGCAGGTATAGCGGCAGTGGCAATAGGGTCGATACCTGCATGGTCGAAGAAACGGTCGTCTTCCGTAGCTATGAGCGCGTGTATCACATTGGGTGATATCTCCTCAAATTTACTATTAGATCTATCTTGCACATAATAGCGGCCAAGCAGGGTAGTGTTATCCCCTGAATATACTTCTGACGACAATGCACTACTCGGGTTTTCAAGCTCGTTCATAGAAGGCATATAGCCTATCATACCGTAGTTAATCGCTACGATAAGCAGCGTGAACGCGACACTTAAAAATATGAATGTACGCCACAGGATACGCACAGAGCGCTTGCCCCGTTGCTTGCCTGTTATGTTTTCCGGTTGGTTCTTCAAAATTATAAATGATATTTAATTGTATGAGCGTCTATAATTGCCTCAAAATTAAACTTCTTTTTCGTCTTCGGGCAGTACAAAAAAGCCACCACTCCTTATAAAATTCATAAATCCGAAGAACCTTTGCTTGAAGGCGGTCTTTTTCCTTACTGTTTTAAGGAATGGCTTCAGGAAACTTGCTGCCAACTGCTGCTCAGTTAGTGTCAGCGGCTGCTTTGCATATTTCTGTTTCAGGTACACATTCATAAAAGAGGTAAACGATGTACCGAAACGCGGATCTATCACTTCGCGGGCATATTGCATAGGCATGCGGCTGCCGCGGTTTATGCCAATCTGGTGCAGGTAGAACCCTGCAGCACGGTATACCCAATACGGTTTAGCCTCGTCTTTTGCATTGGACTGGCGCAGCATGTAATAGCGGAAGATAATGGCAGGCAATAGCAGTAACAACAATATTATAGCTGCCACAACGATAACCACCATCCATAGTATTTTTTTAACAGATACAGATTTAGGCTGCGCCACTACTGTTTGTTTATCCTTTGGCTTTACAATATCCTTGCGTTTAAGATATACTTCATCGATCGGTGCGGGCGTAGGGAATTTCTTCACTACTGTTGTACCACTTTCGTTCCCGGATGTTTCTATCTTCTTTATAGCATCGGCATAAGACACCGCAGTACCCTCATCACCTTTCTGTACAGTAGCAAGCGGTATATCCATACTATCCCTATATACAGCTGCCACCTTCATATCCATATTAATGGATACGGGCGAGGGCAGGGTATACTCCTTATCGTGAAATACCATGTGGCTTACGCGCATTTGCATGGTTTTTTTCAGGGTATCGATATTTTCTACAATACCATCAGCGGCCAGCCATGCCTTAGGTGGTTGCATAGGCGGTGTGCCATCGGGTTTAGGGCTTTCGCGGGCATCAGAGTTACCCACTGTAGTATCAAAGTCCAGCCAGCCAAAGCCCGGAAAATAAACTTGCACCCATGCATGGGCTTGATCGGCATAATAAAAATACCAGCCTTTATTTTTGCCACCACTCCTGTCTTCTGTAAGAAAGCCTACCGCTATGCGCGATGGTATGCCCAATGAACGCAGCATGAATAAAGTAGCCCCAGCAAAGTATGCACAATAACCTTTATGATTTTCATTCATAAAGTACATCAGCTTGGATGCATTAGGTATATCAGGCACACCAGGGTTATCAGTATATTTATATAATGGGTCGCCGTTCTCGTCTTTAGATAGGAAGTAGTTACGTATAGCTATTACTTTATCCACTGTAGTATGCGCGCTATCTGTAACCTTGTGTGCCAGGTCGCTAATGTTTTTAAACTTAGGGTCAGACGGCATGTATGTGTAATACGACATGAACCTATGGTCCATATCCTTATAACCCGGTGCCTTACGTAATACCTGGAAGCGCTGCTCCTGAAATTGTCTTATCTGCGGATTTGGTGAATTATAAACAAAGTAGGCGCTGTTCAACTCAGACACATAACTTTTCGCACGAAAGGCTGTTTTATATTGATCCCTGAAATCTTTTTCCACCGTTATCGGTTGAACGAAGAACCCTACGTTTGGCGCGAGATAAGTAGTGGGAGAGAGGTTCTGGCTATATACCTGTATCTCTACTATTGTACGGGCTTTATCGCCAAGGCTATTTTTTATTACAGAAGAGTCGGTACGCGTGGTAAACAATGGTATATGTGATGGGTCGGGCTCGAAAAGGTCGTTATATGGGATGGTAGAATCGCGCTCAAAGGTCTCCGTACTTGTATCGAACTTTGTAAAATAAAAAGCAGTGAGATAGAGCGGATTAGGCACATCAGTACCGGCAAAGAAATTATCTATATGGGCGCAGAAAAGGAATTGTTTATTACGTCCCAGGTTGCCGCTAAGCCTTGAGTAGTCTTTAAGGTCGAAGGAGCCATCCTTGTTTTCTTTCAACATGGAGTTGGAGCCATCCTTGCCCTTGCCGCCAAAATTGGCCACAACTTCTTTTATCTGTCCCCTGTTCAGGTAGATAATGCCGGTAAGTAATAAACCTGCAATTATACCGAAGAATACCAGGCGCCTTGACAGGTACCACCAGAATTTTTGTGACTTGTCTTTATAGTTATATATCTGCTCTGCAGTAAAAATGATGTAGACGGAATATATAAGGGCAGGCACAAAAGCCATCAAAAAACCTTTAACCGTATCGATATGTGATTTGGAAATGAGCAGTATACAGGCGCATAAAAGCAGCACGGATATTACTACCGACCAATAACGCAATCTTACAAACCCCCAGCCGGTAAGCCAGCCTGTAATAAAGAGGATAGCAAATACACGAAACTGGATGGATATAAAGAACGCATCAAATTCGCCAGTCTGGTATTTGTCGAGGCCTTTATAAATAAGGTATAACCCTGCAACTACAAGGGCAAAAGTAGGCACAAACCGAAATCGAAACGCATACAACAGCGCAGCAGCGCCCATACCTACCGACAAATAGATGGTTTGCTGTACCGCCTGGTTTTGAAGAATTGTAAAATAATCGTTTACGTTGACAAGCAAAAAGTAGCTAACCGCGGCTGTGGGCAGTATTAGAAAAATAAGCTTAGCCAGTAATTCGTTTACAGGAGTGGCACGTTGTATATTCATAAACTATAGAACACCATAAATATAAATCAAAATACAGCGGATAAATTGTTAAAACACCGGGTATATGGATTGAGTTTCGGATTTTACAAATTATATGGGGAGTTTACTTCAGAATCTTACCGGTTTTAAGGAGGTTTTTTTTAGTTAACACTTTTTCTCTGACTTATATATTTTTAAAATTTGCCTCTCTTTTATATAAGGTAAAAATATGTTTTAGCCAATCAAGCTTAACGTTCGGGTATATTAAGGAAACGTTACCTTTAACACGTTTTAAAAATATTTTTTCAAATGATACAAACTCAAGAAAACCCTGTGAAACTACAGAGCGGGGAAATTTCAGAAAACACACGCAATATGTTACAGAAACTAAAAACGGTAACAGTTATTGGCTCGGGTACAATGGGAAATGGTATCTGCCACGTCTTTGCTCAGAATGGCTTTAATGTACACATGATGGACATTAACCAGGGCGCGCTCGATAAGGCTATCGCCACTATCGGCAAAAATATGGACCGTCAGGTGTCGAAAAACACACTTACCGAAGAAGCTAAACAACAGGCTATCGGCCGCATCAAGACCTATACGGAAATGGCGGAAGCGGTTAAAGACGCAGACATCGTTATCGAAGCGGCAACGGAGAACATTGATTTGAAGATCAAGATATTCCAGCAGCTTGATACACTGGTTCCTGAACATTGCATACTTGCTACCAATACATCTTCTATCTCTATTACCCGTATCGCATCTCATACCAAGCGTCCGGGTAAGGTGATAGGCATGCACTTTATGAATCCTGTACCTGTAATGAAACTGGTAGAGATCATCAATGGCTATGCTACAGATGCAGATGTTACAAACATTGTATATCATCTGTCAGAATACTTAGGCAAGGTACCATGCGTGGTGAACGACTATCCGGGCTTTATCTCTAACCGTATACTGATGCCGCTTATCAATGAAGCGATACTCGCATTACAGGAAGGTGTTGCCGGTGTAGAAGAAATTGATACTATTATGAAGCTGGGTATGGCGCATCCTATGGGGCCGCTGCAACTGGCAGACTTTATAGGCCTTGATACCTGCTATTCTATTATGCATGTATTGCACATGGGATTTGGCAATCAGAAATATGCACCCGCTACTTTGTTAGCTAACATGGTACAGGCTGGTTTCTACGGTGCTAAGTCTGGCGAAGGTTTTTACAAATACACGCCAGGCAGCAAGGATCTTGTGGTAAGCGAGCGTTTCCAGAGCAAAAAATGGAAAGTGTAAGTAATTGAATATTTGATACGGCCGGCTCTTTCGGGCCGGCTTTTTTTATATAATGTCACAGCCGTTAATTTTGTATGATGTACGAACTGGTAATAGCATCTAATAACGAGGGGAAAATAAGGGAAATACGCCCGCTGATAGCGGATGTGCAACTGCTATCGCTAAAAGATATAAACTTTACAGAAGAGATCGCGGAGCCGTATCATACATTCGAGGAAAATGCGCTTGCAAAAGCATCGGCGATCAATACATTTTGCAGTAAGAATGTATTTGCTGATGATAGCGGTATATGCGTGAATGCGCTGCAGGGTATGCCGGGTGTAGATAGCGCACATTACTCAGGCAATAGGAATGATGAAGCCAATTTACAAAAGGTGTTGGCAAAATTGAAAGATGCTGAAGACAGAAGTGCATATTATAAAGCCGTCATCTGTCTTATATGGGAAGATGAGGTATATTATTTTGAAGGTATCTGTGAGGGAAATATCATTGAAGAGAAAAGAGGAGAGGGAGGATTTGGGTATGATCCTATATTTACACCTACGGGATATGAGCAAACGTTTGCCGAGCTGCCGTTGACAGTAAAAAATGAGATAAGCCACCGGGGCAAGGCAGTGCGGAAGATGGTGGAATTTTTAAAGGAAAGGATAGATAACAACAATGAGCAATTGTTCTTTGGGGTGGAAGGGGTAAGTTTATGAAATTCTCAATAGGCGATAAGATATTATTAAAGCAAACTGGCGAAGAGGGCCACGTGACCGCTTACATCAATGCAGCAATGCTGGAGGTGGAAGTAGGGGGTACTACATTCCCCGTGCACATGGATGACATAGACCACCCATATCTGAAATGGTTTACCGACAAGACGAAGAAAAAACCTGCGTCATTGCCTGATCAACTGCCTGTAGAAAAAATAACGCAACGGCAGCAACGACTGGCAAGAGGTATCTACTTGTCGTTCATGCCTGTTTTTAAACCCGATGATTTTGAAGATATTGTAGACAATATAAAGGTGTACTTACTTAATGAGCTGCCGCAAAGTATAAAGGTGCATTATGACGCGCGCTTCTCTCAGCAGAGCGAATTTGCACACGAAGGCACATTGCATGGTTTCGGGCATTTATATCTGCACAACATCAGCTATGCCGATATGAACGACCAGCCACGCTTTCACTGGAAGGTGACGGACGTAGCAGATAAAAAAGTTGGCCCGTCTGAAGGCATACTGCGTATACGGCCGCAAAAGTTGTTTGAGCACATAAATGATGTGCTGAAGAAAAATGAGCCAACGTTCGCCTACATGCTGATAGATGAGTTCAGGCCGGAAGTAAAAAAAGAGCAGCCCGATAAATACGAGCCTTATACAAGGCCTAACATTATTACTGCGGCAACATCATCCATCAGCGCTGCGAAATACGAGATAGACCTGCACATAGAGCAGCTAATAGATAATACTCGCGGGCTTACCAATGCCGAGATAGTAAAGATACAGATGGATACGCTGGAGAAGTATATACACCTCGCCATAGTACACCGTCAAGACCGCATGATAGTGATACATGGCCTTGGGAAGGGTAAACTAAAGGATGACGTACATGCCGTACTAAAACGTATACCGGAAGTAAGCCGCTATAAAAATGAATGGAGTGGCAAGTATGGTTTTGGCGCTACGGAGGTGTTTTTTAAGTATTAATGAACTATCGTTATTTTCTCATTCTTCCTGTTACCCAAATCATCATTTACTGATACACTATATATGCCAGATGGGTAACTGCTGACGTTGATTGTCTGCTGTTTATTGGTACTCATTGTTTGCATTACCTGACCTATAAGGTTGTAGATGGTTATTGTATAGTCTTGTATAAGCGAGGGTTTGATTGTTAGCTCGTTGGATGCGGGGTTAGGGAAGATCCGAATGTCATTTTGAATTGGAGTAATGGTAGTCACTGCTAATGCTGTTTTATCAAAAGATCCAAAGCAGGGATCCCCGTTTTTGTAAGCATAGATTAAAAGCATTTGTTCAGTAATATTGTAAGAATAGTTTACAGAATAGATACTTGTTTTGCCATATCCTGGCTGATAAGTTTCAGAATAAAAATTTAACCCCATGCCCATGTCACCACCATATCCTGAATATTGATCAAGTTCATATGTATCTCCACCATAGCATGAAGGCAAGGTACTTGGCGCATTGTTGGGGTAATAGTGATAAAGGCCACCAATATTATTTTCCTCAGGCATTGCAAATGGATCTATTAAGAAATTTGTGTCTGCACCTATCGTTGTAGACATATGATAATAAGAAGACCCGACCAAAGTAGTCCCATCATAAGTTATCGTAGCTGAATGTAGCGTATCGTCATAATCAACTCCGGTTAGAGATGACGTTTTCACCCGGATAGAATCTAACGTTTCCTCTAAGGTATAACCTGTTGCTTCATAATGGTAATCTTCTCTCTCATATACATCTCCTATGGCATAATCATAAATTTCTGTAAGTCGTGGGTCATGAAAATTTATAAGGTGGAAGTATGAATTGATCGAATCTGGCGCCGTAGTAAATGGAGCGTAATAATCAATATCCCAGACATCTGTATTGCCCAATATTAAATCAAGATAAAAATCAAAAAATTGCCTATGAATATTTATGCTGTCCGGTCTATGGTAAGGAAGGTATATAGGTCACAAACCTGTACAAAACCATTATTTTTACTAAGGATAAGTTGAAAATTATTTACAGGATCAAGCGGATTCGAAATACCGCCGCTATCTGCAGTTATAGTTATTGTTTTTACAGAATCCATTGCGCCAAGGACAACCATTGTACCAAGTGATGTGACTGTAGCTGTATAGCTTATTTGTGAGGTATCATTAAAGAAGGGCCATGTGTCGCCAACGTTGGCAAGTGTTTTGATTACGACCGTATCATTCCACATGTTGTCGAATAGAAAGATGCCGTCAGGCTCTTCTATCACTTTGCAACCAAGCCAACTGCCAGCCACATTTCCGGCGATCGTTGATTCAGGATAATCTAATTTTCTTGCGGTTTTGTACGGATAATATATAGTGTTAGCCCCATCAGTTTGTACAGAATCAATCCTGATGCCTCTTAGATAATTATTGCCGTTTATAAAGTAATGCTTCGGTCCATATTGCAGGCACTGCCAGTTTTGCGCAAAAGAAGAATTGTAAAAAGCAACAAGAAGGATGACAGAGTATAATAGCTTCTTCATAAGGAGTAGGGTTTATTAGCTTTATAAAGATAATACAATTACGTATTAATTCAAATGCCTAACTCGCTGCATTCAATATTATCCGTTCCAGTTCTTTGGCTTGTACTACGCCCGACTGGCGCCATTTCACCTCGCCCTTGCGAAACAATATAAGTGTAGGCACACCCTGTACATGTAACTGGCCCGATACTTCGGGATATTTGTCCACATCTATCTTTATAATGGTCACTCTATCTCCCATGGATGTTTTTACATCATGTAGTATGGGTGTCATCATTTTGCATGGGCCGCACCATGTGGCAAAAAAATCTACCAGTACCGGCTTATCTGATTGTATGATCTCTCTGAATGTGCTCATGAAAATGGTACAACAAAAATTATTCCTCCGTTTTTCACGTCATTTCTTTTTCATTTGCAGCGCTTCCAACATTTCGTCGGTCATATCATCTGTATAGATACCTGCGCCATTCACCAGTATACCCTTTATGCCATACTTGGGCGATGATATTGCGTATACAGTTGCCTCATCACCGGGGTCGCTGTTACCTTCAAAGCGGTACGTTTTGTCTATAACAAAATCATTATGAAATACGCTGTAGTGCCCCTCACGGCACACCAGGCAATTTTGTTGCAGGTTAAAATCCTCTACATAACCCTCATTACGCAAGTGTTCTATTACTTCTGTTACGGTTGTCATTTCGTTCATGGTGTATAAAGTTTTAACAGTACTAAGATACGAAAAGGATAGTGTTGGCATAGTGTTTTATATGACCCTAAGCGGAACAAAAACACTAAATGATGAAAAAGCTACTATTAACGACAGGCGTAATTTTTACAATGATCAGCGCAAGTACTGCACAGGATGCAGCGCGCACTACAACAACAGACCATTCCGCAGCGGAATATATATCAATAGGTCCCGTAGCGGGTTTTGGAGTAAGCGGTGTTGGAAATATGGGCGGGACGTCTAAGTTTATGCCATCCGGCTATTTAGGTATTGGTCTTGTATATGCCCGTAATGAACATTGGGGATGGGGAGGTCAGCTACAGGTAGCCGGCGAAGGCTACAGGGTTGAGTATAACAATGCTACAGTAACAGCCATGCCTATTTATCTGCGTATGCCTATTCGCGGGTATTACTTCTTTGGCGATTACAGGAACACAATAAGGCCTAAAGTATACCTCGGCCCATCATTTGGTCTGAAACTTGGTGAGAATGATGATAACATCAACAGCACCGGTGACCATACAATGGCTATGAATACAGGTACTTTCCGCACGTTTGATCTTGGTATAAATGCAGGCGCAGGCGTAAATATAAAACTGGCTAAAGCTACATGGTTAAATCTCGATCTGGGTTATACACAAGGTGTACTTGATGTAGTAAAAGACCGTGCAGATAACTACAATGTAAATCACAACCTCGACTTGAGTGTAGGTGTATTATTCGGTATAAGATAGTTTAAGTATTTTACTACTTAAAAAGATAAACCCCGCAATCTGCGGGGTTTATCTTTTTAAAACCAGTACTGTAAGGCTTATTTTGCCTTAGTCTCAGTCTTAGTTTCAGTTTTCTTAGTTGTTTTCTTACCCATCTTATCGCTCTTTGTTTTAGTAGCGGTCTTAGTGGTAGTTTTCTTTTCAACTTTCTTATCAGACATTTTTGCAGCGTCCTGAGCGAAAGCCATTGAGCCCATAACTAAAAGGGCAGCAAGTGTAACGATTACTTTTTTCATGTTGTGAAATTTTTCGAAAAATACAGCTTTTATCGTTATCCGCAAGTAGTGTGTCATAATTTTTTAAAAAAGTACATGTTCATACATACTTTGGGCATAAAACGTTAGTAAATACGATGTCTTAATGGATAATATTCAATATTTTAGCAGGTAGTTAAAATAGTGAATAATTTTTAAAATAATTTTATGGATCTTATTACAAAATCGGGGGCTGGAAAAAAGCTGTTATCAATTGCGTTATTAGGTGTTCTCGGCATTTCGCATGCGCGTGCGCAGCAAAATAACGATGACGGCATACGCTCTATCGAGCGGAGCACAAGAGATAATACACCCAAGAATATTATGTTCTCTACGGGATTACCATATTCAGAAGCTGCTGCACAAGATGTATTTCATAAATATCTTGGATTGCAGGGTGATGATAATAAAATGGTATTTGGGCAGGCTACAACCACCAAAAACAAAATAACTACGTACAGATACTTTCAATGGTATAAGGGCCTTAAAGTGGCAAATGGTACTTACACGATGACTACCAAAGACAACCTTATTAATTTTATCACCGGTAACTTCTATAAGATAAGTGGCGATCTTTCTACCACTCCCGTGCTATCAGAAGGTGATGCCTTTAATAAGGCGCTTGATTTTGTGGGGGCGGATAAATATATGTGGCAGGATGCCAAGGCCGAGGCTTTTATAAAGGCTAAGTATCATAAAGCTGACACTTCTTATTTTCCTCACGGACAACTTGTGTATATAGAAGACTTTATTACTAAATCAGGCGCTTCTGATGGTAAGTTGCATCTTGCATACTGCTTTGATGTATATGCAAAAACGCCATTGAGCAGGGCATATATATATGTTGATGCGGCAACCGGTAAGATATTGCTCAATAACTCTATTATTAAGAATGTAGCCGCATCTGGTGCTACATTATATAGCGGTGTTGTTGGCTTCCAGAGTGGATACCTGGGTGCATCGTCTTATGTTTTGTTCGATTCTACACGTGGCAATGGAGTACATACACAGAACCTGAATAATGGTGCCGACTTTAGCACAATAACTGATTTTTTAAGCCCTACAAATACGTGGCCAAGTTCAATCGCTGACACCGCCGCTATAGATGCTCATTGGGCTGCCGAAAAGGTGTACGACTACTGGGATAGCGTGCAAGGGCGTCACAGTTGGGATGATGCTTATGGCGAATTGGATCAGTATGTGCATTTTGACGTAGATTTTGATAACGCCTTCTGGGATGGTGCTGAAATGATTTATGGCGATGGTTCAGGTCTTGCGTTTGGAGGGTTTAGCCCATTGGTAAGTCTCGATGTTACAGCGCATGAAATAGGACATGGTGTATGCCAGGCAACAGCTGCGCTTATATACGCTGGCGAGTCGGGTGGTATGAACGAGGGTTTTAGTGACTGCTGGGGGGCAACGATTGAGAACTGGGCTAATCCGCACGAAGTAGACGCGGTGCCAAAAGAAACATGGAAGATAGGTGAAGAAATAGGTGGGGGTATACCATTGCGCAGCATGGACAGTCCTAAATTACAGGGCCAGCCCGATACTTATCTTGGTATCAATTGGTTTGTTATTACTCCGCCTTGCGACGATCTTAGTGATGAGTGCGGTGTACATACCAACAGCGGCGTTTTAAACCATTGGTATTATCTGGTTTGCCATGGCGGAAGTGGTACAAATGATCTTGGTAATAGTTTTTCTGTAGCTGGTATTGGTTTGAATGAAGGTGCTAATATCTTATATCAGACAGAACTAATATTGGCAAGCGATGCTGATTATGCTGACTGTCGTACTGCAACGATAGCTGCAACAACTATATTATACGGTGCGTGCTCACCCGAAATGATGGCGGTAACGAATGCCTGGTATGGTGTAGGCGTAGGCATTGCCTTTGTGCCATGTGCGCCGCAGATAGGATATAGCAATATCTCACAGAATATTGATGAGAATGCAGGAGTTAATTCATGTTCTGCAAGCAAAACGGTGATGATACCTATCAAGGCAATAGGCCCGGCTATAACAGGTGGCAGCCCGAGTGTTACTATTACTTCTGTAGGTGGTACGGCTGTAGCCGGTGTTGATTATACGATCGGTACTACTTCTATCACATTTGCTCCGGGCGATACTACTACTCATTTTGTATCGCTTACCATAAATGATAATGGCGCTGTAGGTGATGATAAGGATATTATCCTCGGATTTACTTTGTCAGCAGCTGGTACTACTGCCATTGCTTCTCCTACTAACTTACAGGATCATATTTATATAAGGAATGATGATAACACACCACTGACAGGCGGAGTGGCTTATCATCAGGTTGATGACTCTAACGTCTTATCAAATATTACCACAGCTTTCTGGAGTAGTAAGAAAAAGGCGCATTCACAGTTCCTCATATCGCCTATTGAGCTTACAGCGGCTGGCATCGTACCCAATATTCCGTTAAGTCAGATAGCGTTCAGGGTAGCTGAAAAACATTCTTTTGTACCTTATGTCAATTATACTGTGAGTATGGGCAATACAGGCATTACAAATCTTAGCTCAGACTTTATAACTACAGGCCTCACAATGGTGTACTCCGGTGATTTCTCTACTACACTTGGTTGGGATTCTTTAGATTTCTCTACACCATTTGTGTGGGATGGTACAAGCTATGTAGTGGTGGATGTGTGCTTTACAAATACCGCTGCTGCTACCACCAATGATAAAGTTGCGGGCTTCACCAGTACATCTATCATTACAGCTTATGCAAATGCTAATACAGGCACAGGTACTGGGTGCAGCCTGCCTTACAATTCAGATCAGACAAACACAGCCAAACCGATCATGCGCTTTAAGCAAGTGATACTGCCTACACATGTAGAAACAGTGCCAACAAGTTCAAGGGTATGGAATGTAAAAGCAGGACAAGAAGTTTACTTCTATACACCGCTTGCGGATACCTCTATTATAGCCGGCTTAAAGGGTGCTTCTACTGATCTTGGTTGCGTAACAGCTACGTTGACAGCTGAGGGAACAGGCTTTACGCCATTCAGCTTTGATGCGAGTGTTAACAGGTCAGTAAAAGAGTTTTCAATAACACCTGCCACCACTACTACCACTGCTACTTATAATGCTACATTGTATTTTAATAATACAGAACTTGGTACCACCGCTGCGGCCGGCCTTTATATCTTTAAGACTGATGCAACCACGGATGCGGATATCAATTCAGGTAACTCCGCTATCGTAACGCCTACTATCATTACAGGCGAAAATTATACGGGTTTTTCCGGCGACTTTACAGGGTTCTCTCGTTATTTTCTTGTAGATGGCCTTGTGCCGCTTGCAATAGGTAACACTGCTGGTAGCAACGATAATATACGTGTCGACAATAATCCGTTCCACGATAAGATAAATGTTAGCTATACCTTTACTACGGATGTAAATGCTACTGTAAAGCTCTATGATGTTACAGGAAGAATGCTGTACAATGACATAAAACAGTTGTCTTCAGGTGCGCATAAGTTCACTATCGACTGCACACAGTTTGATGTGGCTCCGGGCAGTTACATCTTACAGGTTGTAACGCCAGGCAATGTGTACACACATAAACTGATAAAGGACTAATTAAATACATGGAATACTTTAGAGCGGCCACCTGAAAGGTGGCCGTTTTTTTTGCTTTGGTATGATTTTGTATGACATACAGCTTTCCGATATTTTTATACATATCTTCATTAAGATAAAACTAAGTAATGGCTAAAACCATCTCCCAAAGAATCCTAGCGTTTAATAAAGACAGGCTACCTGATATGGTGCAGCTTAAGTATGCCTTCATGTCTGAGAATATCTTCCGCTTCTATCGTGGTACATGCCACCTGTTTTATGAAGATCTCAGCAAAAAAGATAAGATACCACCATCGCCACTCGCATGGATATGTGGCGATCTGCACCTGGAAAATTTTGGCAGTTACAAAGGAGATAACAGGTTGGTGTATTTTGATATGAATGATTTTGATGAGGCTATTCTTGCGCCTGCTTCATGGGAGCTTACACGTATCGTAACAAGTATATTGCTGGCTTTTGAGTCATTGAAAATAGATAAGGCAAAAGCCATAAAGATGGCACAGCTCTTTTTAAAATCGTACTCTGCTACGCTGGTAAAGGGTAAGGCATATTATATAGAACCGCAGACTGCAAGGGGAATAGTAAAAGCATTTCTTTCATCGATCAGCAAGCGTAAGCAAAAAGTATTGCTTAAAAAACGCACAGAGAAAAAGAAAGAAAAGATGCTCATAATGATGGATCACCCCCGGCACTATGAGATAGATAAATTTTTAAAAAGAGAACTGTTTCATCATATTTCACAATGGCTGATGAACAATCATGATGGGCCATATAACTATGAGGTTATAGATGGTGTGTTCCGTATAGCGGGGACGGGTAGTGTGGGGCTTAAGCGATATTCTTTTCTGCTAAAGAGCATTAATAAAGTGGGTGCTAAATACATGATGATGGATATGAAGCAGGCAACACAGTCATCACTTGCTCCGTATATAAACGTTCCACAGCCGAAATGGGATACAGATGCGGATCGTATCGTATCTGTACAACAACGTATGCAGAACATACCGCCGGCATTATTGAGCACCACAGTATTCAACAATGAGTCATATATCATACAAGAGATGCAGCCTGAAAAGGATAGTATCAACTTTAACCTTATTAAAGACAGGTACAGGGATATATACCAGGTGATAGATGATATGGCTATGCTTACCGCATCCGCCCAGTTACGCAGCTCCGGCAGGCAATCTGCAGCTGTTGCCGACGAGCTTATAGCTTTTGGACAGAATCAGGAATGGCAGGCGCATATCATTAAATACGGGGTTGCTTATTCGGCTAAGGTAAAAAAAGACTACGCCTCATTTCTGCGCGATTATAAAAAAGGACTCTTTAAAATGACCTAGTCATAGTTGAATACAAAATAAGGAACAGTTACGTTTTCTTCCATTTTAGAAGAGGTATGTGTTTCGAACAGGTTTCTGAAGAAACTTTTATTGTATCGTGTTATTGCAAACAGGTAGTTGTGTTTTTTTCTGATGTACTCCTTTATACCGCCTATCGCGTCGTCGTTCTTATCGCGTATAAAATGGAATTCCATTTTAGTGTTGTTGAGTTTATTCTTTATATCGGCGGCAAATATCTTGTCTGTATCATCATATAATGATTCCATGCGTTCTTCGTTATCATTTACATGCAGCAGGTCTATCTTTATGCCTGCGTGCGCTGTCAGCCAGTTAAGCTGTTCTATATTTTTGGGTGGTAATAGCTGATAGTCTACAGGTAGTATCAGTGTTTCAGGCTTCATAATATCGGTCATGCCGCTTATGTGCCGTGGCAATACAAGTATTAATGCATCAACCTTACTCCATAGGTCATGTAGCTTTTCTATATTATACTCTGTGAAATCCTGTGGTGCGTCCACGCATATCATTTTGTATTTATTTTTATCATACAATGACGTTGCTGTATCGTACAACTCGCTATTTGCACGGCCTATGATATTTACCTCCTCGTCTTCAGGAATATTTTCATCGGCATCACGTTCGTTTACAGATATATCTATCAGTATATCATGATTCACGAGTTGCTTTATGAAATATATCTTTTCATTTAACGTGCCTGTATTGTTCGTCAGGAGTAATACTCGAACTGTTTCATTATTCATTTTGTGTGATTTATTTAAGAAAGTAAAGCGGAGGTACCCAGCAATTTATCGGGATTTTTAAGTGCCTGGTATCCTGCGAGCGTACTTGCAAATGAGGTCCATGCTGCTAATGGCAAATATGTATAAGCTATCTTTTTATCTCCTTTAAGAGCAATCGTAAAACTTGCCCATGCCAAGGCTGTATCGGTTATGGTCCAAGTTGCCGCAAATAACGTGCTTTTCTTACGGAAATATAGATAATTGAATGAAAAGAAAATAACCCAAATAACCGCTTGTAACACAAGAAGGCGTTTTTTCTCCGGCAGGTCTTTGTTTTTTAAAATACGCAACAATCCCAGTAGTAAAAAGAAATTATTTAACGTCCATGCAGGCGCAAATAACCATGCTGGTGGAGCCCATGGAGCTTGTTTTAATTTTTTCGTATATAATATCTGTTGCGTATCGTCAGAAGTGCCGCCTGATAGCTTGCCCAAAAACGATACTGCTATTGAAAGCAAACCTACTTGCCACCAGGTGATCTCGGAAAGAATTTTCTTTGCGGTGAGGCTTATACTCTTCTTGTTCATAATATCCATTTGCTTGTTATGCAGGGTAAAATATAATGCCACTGAATATTCATCACTTTTTGCTCCTCTGACTCCCTACCTGCTACAATTATACACTTATCCCTCTCTATTCTATTTCGCTTCAGTATATAAAAAATCCCCCGCATTATGCGGGGGATAGCTGTATAAAGTATTTGTTAGATAGTTATCGTATTAGTGTCACAGTACCTGTATAAGTTTTCTGCGATCCGTCAGGGAAGGCGAGGATGATCATGTAGTTATAAGTACCCATATCCTGTGGTACGCCCTGGTATGTACCATCCCACTTTGCATCAGCAGTGGTGGAGTAGAATATCTGTTGACCCCACCTGTTGAATACCCTGAAGTCAACTACCTTCTGGTACTTGATACCTACCGGGCCAAAGAAGTCATTCCTTCCATCAGCATTAGGGGTAAAGCCTGTCGGCA